>Ga0316195_10001129_pt1 | contig 11679 bp, 8 predicted proteins | sample Phised1_MG_FD_204937 | JGI IMG/M metagenome (GOLD analysis project Ga0316195, IMG submission 204937) | Coastal sediment microbial communities from Maine, United States - Phippsburg sediment 1 | ecosystem: Environmental > Aquatic > Marine > Coastal > Sediment | place: USA: Maine | collected... | reverse complement strand
CATGTAACATCAGCGAGGGCAGCAGGATCAAGTCCGCGATCAAGGCCGACACCATGGTAATCACCATCATGACGCCGAAAACAGCCGTCGGTTTGAAACTCGAAAAGGCTAAAACCGAAAACCCGACACTAATCGTGAGCGTGGTGGCAATGATTGGTCTGCCGATATGTTTGATGGTTTCCCTGAGGGCCCGCTTATCATCCAGGTCCTTTCTGAATTCACGATTGTAGCGCACCAGGTAGTGAATCGTATCGTCCACGGCCAAACCGATGGCGATACTGGCGATCAGGCTGGTCACCATGGAAAGTTCGACTCCGAACCAACCCATGATTCCGAAATTGACAATAATGGGAAAAATATTCGGAACGATCGCGATTGCCCCCACCTTGCTCGAAAGGAAAAGGAGAAACATAATGCCGAACACCAAGACCATGGTGATGGCGAGACTCTTTACCTGACCGCTGGTGAGTTGGCGACTGCTCTCGGAGATGACCATTCCAAAGCCGGTCACATCCCAGGTCAGATCTTTGGAGAAATTTTCCTTGGCATAGGCAAGGATTTTTTCACGGGTCTCCAGAAAAGCCCGGGAACTCGAAATGTGTGTCAGCAGCATAATGTTGGTCTGGGAAAAATCGTCTTTCATGAACCGCAACAGCATGTCTTCGCCCAGCATCATACGGTAGCTGTTGATCAACATCCTGACTTCGAAGCCCTCCTCCGGCAGTTTGTAATATTCAGCCTCATAGCGGTTGGAAGCATAATTGACGAGCTGCATGTAGTCGGCAAAGGAGATGGATTTGTCAACGCCCGGAAGGGTTTCGATATAGCGCTGCATGCGGGCAATGTTGGCGATCTGCTCAGGATTCTCAAAAAAATCCTCCTCGTTGCCCGCCATGGAAACATTGATGGGGAAGCTGCCGGACAGGTTCTTGTAGATATCGTGAAAATGGCGGCTGACCGGGACATCCTCTTTAAAATAACCTACGGGGTTGGTTTCCACACGCACCTGAAAAATTCCGATCAGGCAGAAAACGGTAAAAGCGCCCAGAATCGGAAGCGTAATGCGTTGGTGGTCCAGGTCCAGGCGCGCAATCCAATCGAGCAGTCGATCAAACAATCCGGGTTTGTCCTGTGGTGTCGCAGCCTTCTTTTTCGGAAAGGGTATCAATGCCATGGCAGCCGGCATAAAAGTCAGGAGCACCACCATTATGGAGAAAATGCCGAAACAGGCAAACACGGCAAACTCGCGAATGGTGGTAATTCGATTGACCATAAGCGAGCCCAGGCCGATCGCCGTTGTAATGATCGCCAGCGCTGTCGGCAAACTGACACTCGCAAAGGTTTGCAGCGCTGCCTCGCGAGGAGTTTCCACCTGGTTCACCAGCGCTAAATATTCAGCCACAATGTGCAGACAATAGGCGGTCCCGACGGCAATCAGAAATACCGGAACGATCATGGTCAACATGGACAAGGGGATGCGGGTCATTGCCATGAACCCGAAGGTCCAGGTCAGGGCAAAGCTCACGCAGGCCAGCGGCAGGATCAAATACAAAAAGTTGCGATATAAGAGCAGCAGAACAACCGCGATGAGCAGAAAGGTGATCGGCGGCAGATGCAGAAAGTCTTTTTGGGTCAGTCGGGCCAAGGTCTGGGACACCAGGGGCATCCCGATCTGGTACAGAGCAAGCTCTTTGGGTGCCTCGGCGATCAATTCCCGGACTGCTTCAATCACCGCATCCGGATCGACATCCTGCTCCAATACCAGCGTTAAAACAGTTTCCTTGTGGTCCGGCGAAAACAAATTTTTGCGGAAGAGCTGGACGCCTTCCAATATCTGCGCGATCTCGGCCAGATCCTTATTGCCGGAAATATCGATTGTTTTGCGGATTTCCGGTAAGCTGATGATCCGTCGGATGCCTTTAATCGCGGCGGCCTGGGCAGCCAGGGTTTCAATTTTTTTGAAGGTCAGATCATCGAAGATGTTGCCAGCCTTGATGACCACCCGAATGATCTCGTCCGATCCAAAGACTTCTTTGAAAGCTTCGTAGCGTTTGGTCTCAGGAAGGTCCTCGATAATGAGATCATAAACCGAGGTTTTGAAAGACAGGTTGGGAATTTGAATTGCGAAAAGGGCCGTAATACCGAACACCACCAGGATGACGACCCATGGCCGGTCGACCCATTTCTCGAGGATATCGGTGAAGGAAAAACCTTTCGCAAGCCTTTTTAACATATCAGCAGCAATATTTTATTCAGAAGGTGGGCGGGATATACGCGCAACGCGACTCGGAAAATTAACAGAACATATAATTTAGCCGGGTTGTGATGTCAACAAGATCATTGGATCTGCCACCCGGCTATTTGCTTACAGAAGGTTCCTTTTGAATCTCTTGGAGGCGTGCTCCTGCACGATGCCATCGTTCGTTTGGACGATGATCAAGCCCTCGACGTTTTCGAGATGGTCGATCAAGGCAATCCCCTGGGTCGGCCCCATGACCATTACGGCCGTTGCCAATCCATCGGCCAGGGTGCAGGTCCCGGCAATAATGGACACGCTGATAACACCGTTGCTTACCGGATAGCCGGAGCGCGGATCGATCACATGGGAGTAGCGTTTACCGTTCACCTCGAAAAAATTACGGTAGTCACCGCTGGTTGCCAAGGCCTGATCCTGGAGTTTCAACACCTTATAGACGGCATTGACCGCAGCGGTGGGTTGTGGATTGTTGATACCGATCTTCCAGTCCGCGCCGTCCAGGCGCTTTCCCGAGGCCACAACTTCCCCACCGATTTCAACCAAAAAATCGGCAACACCGTCTTCACGCAGGACCTCGGCGATCTGATCGACACCGTACCCCTTGGCAATCGACGCCAAGTCGAGTGTAACTTCGCCCTGGCGCTTGATTAAGCGGCCCTCATCATAAATCTCGATGTGTTCAAATCCGACGCGTGACAACGCTTTGGCAATTTCTTCTGGGGAGGGAACACGGGGAGCAGTGCCTTTTCCAAAACCCCACATTTCGACCAAGGGCTTGACCGTGCCGTCCCAAGTACCGTTGGTGAGCTTATGCACGCGCTGGGCCACCTGCATAACGGCCAGGAAATCCTTTGAAATCGGAAAGGGCTCACCAACCTTGCGGCTGGCATTGAAGCGGCTGATTTCGCTGGTCGGCCGATACGTCGACATGCTGTGGTTGATCTCTTCGAGCCGCTTTTCGATTTTAGCCTGCAATCCGGCCCCGTCGTAAAACCGACCCACCACCGCTTTAACATGGTACACCGTCCCCATGGTGCGCCCGGTCAACAAAATCTCCTTTTTCCCACCGCATCCGGGTACAAACAATAAGACAAAAAATATAATGGTAAACGCTTTAAAGCGGGTTCTCACAATATAAACCACCCACCGATTTGAAGTTACAAATGATAAAATCGTAAAACGATTTTATATGACGCGACGATGTCGCTCTTAAAGGCGAATATTTCTACCCCTGTCTCGCTCTACAGAGGTATAAATTGTAACGTCAGATCGCCTTAATTAACAAATTTAAATTTGATGGATCTGGATGGTTGTTCGATCGCGCAGGCGTGCCTGCGCGATCACATAAAATCGCAAAGCGATTTTATCAGCATATGCGCGGCAATTGCTCCCCGGTCAGCATATCCACAATCCGCAACCCTCCGATGCGCGTCTGCATGAAAACCTGGCCCGGATGATCGGACACGACTTCACCGACAATACAGGCATCCAGGCCATATGCATCCCGGTGCATCTCATGCAACACCCGTGCTGCCTGGTCTGAAGCCACGAACGCCAGCAGCTTGCCTTCATTGGCCAGATACAGGGGATCAAATCCCAAAAGCTCGCAAAGACCGGCCACCTCATTTTTAACGGGAATGTGGTCTTCATAAATTTTGACCCCGACCGACGACTGGCCGGCAATTTCGTTCAAGGCCGTTCCCACCCCACCGCGGGTAGGGTCTCTGAGCACATGAATCTCCCTGGTAACTGCCAGCATCTTCCTGACCAGGTGGTTCAGCGGCGCTGAATCGCTTTTAACACTGGATTCAAAGGTCATTCCCTCGCGCTGGGTTAATACGGTAATCCCGTGGTCAGCGATCGTCCCGCTCACAATCACTTTATCACCCACCCGGGCATTGTTGCTGGCGACGTGAACAGCATCCGGAATCAAGCCCACGCCGGAAGTGTTGATGAAAAGTTTGTCGGCCGCCCCTTTGGGCACGACCTTGGTGTCTCCGGTGACGACCATGACGCCGGCTTGCCGGGCAGCAACGCCCATTTGTTTGAGAATTGTTTCCAAATCGGACATGGGAAACCCTTCTTCGATAATCAGACCCACGCTTAGATAGAGCGGCATCGCACCGCACATGCTCACATCATTGACGGTCCCGTTGATGGCCAGATCTCCAATGTTGCCGCCCGGAAAAAACAGGGGGTCAACCGTATAGGTGTCCGTTGAAAACGCCAGGCGTTGTCCGTTGATTTCGAATATGGCGCCATCATCAAGTTCAGCCAGCATGGGATTGTCGAAAATGGGCAACAGCATGTCAGCTGTCAGGCTGTGTGAGATCTTGCCACCACTGCCGTGGTCTAAAAGAATTTTTTCGTCACTCATAGAATTTGTTTTCTTGTTTGGTGTTTTGTGTTTCGTGCTTCGCCCCGGTGAAATTCGCTTCGCTGTCACCTTGGGTGAATTTCACGGGGTAAAGGTTGCGCGTTGTGACAACATAATTGCGAATTCCGGATTGCGAATTACGAATTGGCCTATCAGTTCACACGCTCTGCTCGATGCGCCTTACGCCATGCTTTTGCTTAAAACCTTAAACCTAAAACTAATTATGATAGCGATAGTACGCCGCACAGGTCCCTTCGCTCGACACCATGCACGGACCTACCGGATCGGCCGGTGTGCAAACGGTTTTGTATAGAGGACACTCCGGGGGTGTTTTGGTCCCGGTTAAAACCTCTCCACAGGCGCACCCCTTGGGATCTTCGGATTCCGGCAAATCAAGCGTAAAGACTTGTTCAGCATCATAATCAGCAAATTCTGATTTAAATTTCAGACCACTTTGAGGGATTGTTCCAATACCGCGCCATTCGACATCCGTGGTGTCGAACACCATTTTCAGAATCTGCTGGGCCTTGACGTTTCCTTCCCGGGTGACGGCTCGGCCATAACCATTGGCCAATGCAGGTGCATCACTTTCGATTTGTTCGGTCAATTTGAAGATGACCTGCAACAGATCTGCCGGTTCAAAGCCGGCCACAACGCAGGGAATTCGGTACTGATCGAAAAACGGTTGATAGGCCTCGATACCGATGATCACGGAAACATGCCCTGGAAGAATAAAGCCATCGATTTGGACAGCCTCGCTCGCCATGAGGGCGGTCAACGCCGGTGGCACCAGTTTATGGGCTGAATAAACAAAAAAATTCTCGCATTGCATCTGTTGGGCGGCCAGAATAGCGGCTGCGATTGTCGGCGCCGTGGTCTCAAATCCAACCCCTAAAAAGACAACCTTTCGGGTTGGATTTTTGCGTGCGATTTCAAGGGCGTCCATGGTCGAGTAGACCATCCGGATGTCACGCCCTTCAGCCCGCTCCTTTTGAAGCGAAGATCCGGTTCCGGGCACCCGCATCAAATCCCCGAAGGTCGTCACGATCACGTCTTCGATTTTCGCCAGTTCGATAAAAGCGTCGATTTCTCTTTGCGCCGTAACACAGACCGGACACCCGGGGCCTGAAAGCAGGGTAATGTGGTCAGGCAAAACCGCCCGAATGCCACTTCTGAAAATGGAAACCGTGTGGGTTCCGCAAACCTCCATCAAGCGAATCGGTCTTTTGCTGACTTGCCTGATTTTCTCGATTAAATTGCGGGATAAGTCTGCATCCCGATATTCTTCAATGTGCTTGATAACCATTATTCACCCTTTAAGTGATGACATCGTGCTGGAATACTAAGCTTTAGCTGGTTCCATATTAAAATTCGAAATCCGAAGCACGAAACCCGAAACGGTTCGGCTGGCTCACCGCCCTGAGCAAGGTCAAAGGGCAAATCCAAATACCGAGTGTTTGAATGACCGAAACCAGTGATAGCAGCTAAACCGGCTAATATTGATTTGAACATTTAAGTTTTTGCAATTGGGTATTGTTTCGATTTTCGGATTTCGTGCTTCGGATTTGTCATATCACACAAACCACCTATTTGTTTTAATCTATGCTTGGGTGCTATTTACAACCATAATATAGTGACGTTAGATCAGTATTATGACCGTATTTTTACCCAGCGGCATCGGCAATGACCGCCTGACCCAATGCAATCCCCCCGTCATTGGCAGGAACCAGTTTATGGGTATACACGTCGAATCCATTTTGTTCAAGAGCGTGCAGCAGCCCCCCCAACAGCCTAGCGTTTTGGAATACACCGCCGCTCAAGGCCACGCCCCCCAGACCGTGCGTCCGGCGAATATCCTGGCACAGTTCCACAAAAAGTTTAACCAGCGTGGCATGAAATTTGGCGCTGATGACAGGCCCGGGAATTTTGTTGGCCAGATCGTCGACCACCCCCCTGATAATCGGCGACGAGTCAATTTGGCAGACAACGCCATCTGTCCAATGATAGGCGTAGACGGATTCATCGCTGTCTGTTGCCAGCATCTCCAGTTCCATGGCCGCCTGGCCCTCAAAGGCAACCGTATCACGCAAACCAATCAAAGCGGCCACGCCGTCGAACAGACGGCCCAAGCTCGAAGTCAAAGGGCAATTAAGGTTTTTTTGAATCATTTCCATCATGATTAGCGTTTTCTTTTTCTCGATTCTTTGCAAGAGCGCCAGGTCGAGCTGCCACAGGTCTTCGCCATAGGCATTGAAAAGATAACTGACGGCCATGCGCCAGGGTTCCTTGATGGCAGCGGCACTCCCCGGCATGGGAATATAAGCCATATGGGCAACCCGTTCGAACCGCTCCATTTCGGTCACCAGGATTTCGCCTCCCCAGACGTTGCCGTCAGTACCATAACCGGTTCCGTCGAACGCGAGGCCGATAACAGGCTCGTCAACCTGGTTTTCGGCCATACAGGAAACGATATGGGCATGATGGTGCTGCACACCGATTGTCTTAACTCCCTTCTGAACGGTGGCATAGCGGGTGCTTAGATAATCCGGATGCAGGTCATACGCAATCAGTTCCGGTTCGATATCGAGAATCCGCTTCAAATGATCGATGGTCAATTGGAAAAATTCATAGGTTGCCAAATTCTCCAGGTCACCCACATGCTGACTCACAAACGCATTGCGCCCCTTGGTCAGGCAGACCGTATTTTTCAGTTCAGCACCGCAGCCCAGTATCGATTTTACCGGTTCTTTTAAAAAAACCGGAATCGGCACATACCCCCGGGAGCGTCGGATAAAGCGGGTTGCGGCTACGTGCCTGACAATGGAATCGTCGCTGCGCAGATAGATCTCACGGTTGTGCACTAAAAAGTAATCCGCAATATCTGCCAGCCGTTCAAAGGCATCGTCATTATCGATGGTGATCGGTTCTTCACTGACATTGCCGCTGGTCATGACGAGCGCCGTAAAACCGTGTTTCAGCAACAGGTAATGCAAGGGGGTATACGGCAGCATTACGCCAAAGTAGCGATTGTGGGGCGACACTCCCGCAGCGATGGGATGGGGCTCTTTTTTGGTCAACAAAACAATCGGGCGCTGCACCGATATCAGCAGGGCTTCGTCCTCGAGGCTGACAAGGGCATATTGGCGAACCTGTTCCAGATCGTATGACATGAGCGCCAGCGGTTTTTCCTCGCGATGCTTGCGCTGCCGCAGACGAACGACAGCCTCGGCGTTGGTCGCATCCACGGCCAGATGAAAACCACCCAAGCCTTTCACCGCGACAATATGCCCCTGTTTTAAAAGATCGGCGACACCTTTAATGGGGTCCGAAGCTTGGATCTTTTTTTTTCCGGCATCAAACAGAGCAACCTGCGGGCCACAGACGCCACAGGCATTGGGCTGGGCGTGAAAGCGTCGATCGAGTGGCTCGTCATATTCCGCTTGGCATTGAGGGCACATCTTAAAGGACCGCATGGATGTCTTGGGCCGATCATAGGGGATGTCATCGATGATCGTGTAGCGGGGGCCACAGTTGGTACAGTTGATAAACGGATAGCCGTAACGGCGATCTTGGGGGTCCAAAAGCTCCTGCAGGCAATCTTTACAAATGGACACGTCCGGTGAAATCAAAGTCGCCCGGGAAGCATCGTCCTTGCTTGGGGCGATCGCAAATGTTTCAAAACCGCTTAAAGTTACACCTTGCTCCGTGATCTGTGTGATGTGCGCCAAAGGAGGTTGTTTACGGGGAAGGTCCGCCTGGAAGGCCGCAATTCGGTCAGTGGGTCCCTCCAGCAGGATGGTAACACCGGAGGCTGTATTGGCAACTTCGCCTTTTAAATCGTGGCTGGCGGCCAGTTGAAAAATAAATGGGCGAAATCCGACACCCTGGACAATTCCGTTAATATCGATTCGCTTTGCAATATATTCATCGGTCATAGTGATAAAATCGTATTACGATTTTATATGTCGCGACCATGTCGCTCTTCGGTGTCAAAATTACCAGCGTCCGACTGGTTTTTGCGCCGGAATTTTAATGGGCGACAAGGCTCAGGTCAGGTCGGTCGCGGCGCTGCAAAGAGGCATCAAGTCGGGGTTCACGCAATCGCGAGATGTTACTGCGCCGGATCGTCTTGCGCGTCAACTAAAGCGGCCGCTTCTTTCAACAGCTTCAAGGATTCCATTGCCGCTGCCTCGTCGATTTTATGCAAGGCAAATCCGGCATGTACAATGACATAATCACCGATCTGGGCGTCTTCCAGCAGCATCAGACTGCAAATTCGTTGAACTCCGTCAACGTCGATGGTTCCCATGCCATCCTTGATTTCGACAATTTTAGAGGGAATCGCCAAGCACATGTATTCACCTTTTTCTAGTTTGAAACACTCAACTCAGATCCTTTTGCTATAGGTTACGCCCAATCGATCCAGTTCAGCCAGCACCATATCGATCACCGGGTCCACTTTGGTGAGCGTGGTCGGGGTCAGTTCAACACAGAGCGTCTCGATATCCTCTGGTTCAATACCGACAATAACGGTTTGCGGCACCTTGTCAAGGGCCTGACATAAGGTCAAGGCTTCCAGAAAATCGACCTGATGGATCGAATTCTTCAACCGGATGCGTTCTGGAATGGCATCGCCCTCCAGTCGGTAAAGGGAACCGGGCTCGCCTTTATTCCGAATGGCGTCTACAACAATCAGCTGATCGGCCTGCGAGATAACCCCCAACAGATTGGTCCCCAAAACCCCGCCGTCGACAATCGACACATTGTCCGGGAACGCATAGCGTTCCTCCAAGGTTTCAACGACCCTTACGCCGAAACCTTCATCCGAAAAAAGGGTGCAGCCGACACCGAGTATCATTATATGCTCTGAACTCATTCAATCCCTCGAGACCGATGTAATCGGTCTCCCTTTCTGCAACAATTAGACCAGCGTCCTTATTACTAACACCGAAGCAACCACCCTGCCAACCACAAAAGAAAAAACGTTCCCATTAAGGAACGTTTTTTAGTGGGCAGGCTAAACTTCCGGTTCCGCCGCAACGGCGGAACCGGAAGGGTTGTTTGTTTACAGCACTTTGATGTCGTAGACCTGATTCGATTCAGGATCGATAACATGGACACCGCAGGCAATACACGGGTCAAAGGAATGAACCGTGCGCAGCACCTCCAGCGGGCGCTTGGGATCTGCAATGGGCGTCCCGATCAGGGCTTCCTCCACCGGTCCCAGTTTGCCTTTGGCGCAGCGGCCGCCTAAGTTCCAGGTCGAGGGCACCACGTACTGATAGTTGCCGATCTTGCCGTCTTCGATCTTGATCCAGTGGCCCAGGGAGCCCCGTGCAACGTCATTGAGACCAACCCCCATGGCGCTCTTGGGCATATCCCATTTTTGATAGGTCTTGGTATCGCCGGCTTTGAGATTTTCAACCAGCTCCATGACCCAGCCCGGCATGGCCTTGCCGATGGCAACCGTTTCGAGCCCGCGTGCTGCCGTGCGACCCAGGGTCGAGAACAGCGCACCCACCGGAACACCGAGGGTCTGCAGGGTTGAGTCGACCAGCGGCTTGATGTCCTTATGGCCCATACCGTAGGCCACCAGAACCCGTGCCAGCGGACCGACTTCGCAAGGTTCGCCGTCATAGCGCGGTGCCTTGAACCAGGTGTATTTGCCGCTGCCCGGCCGGTATTGCGGGTCTTCTTGCAGGGGCTCGGTAACACCCTCGTACGGATGTTTGGCATTGCCTTCCTTATACCACCCGTGTGTGACGTCTTCCGTCACCCGGGCCTGACTGGCCATTGCAACACCGCCCACGTCGCGCTTCATGATCACGCCGCGCGGCATGAACAGGCTTTCCGGTTCCTTTTCACTTGCAGGAAGATCACCCCAGGCCAAGAAATTGGTGCAGCCGCCGATGGCGCCCCAATCTTTGTAAAAACTGGCCACGGCAAGCAAGTCCGGAATATAGACGTTTTCGATAAAATCCTGGGTTTCCTTGGTGATGTACAGGAATTCGGCAATGCGATCAGGCGTCAGGTCTCTGACGGAGGTAATCCCGCCGACAACCAGGGATTGCAGATGGGGGTTTTTGGCGCCGAAAATGGCATGCATTCTGGCAGCCTTGGCCTGCAGTCGCAGCGCCTCGATATAATGCGCAGCCGCCATCAGGTTGGCCTCAGGCGGCAGGACGTAGGCCGAATGGCCCCAGTAGGCGTTGGCAAAAGGACCGAGTTGACCGCTGTCGACAAAGGTCTTGATGCGCTGTTGAACATTTCTAAAATAGTTGGTGCCGCCCCAGGGGGCATTGCTGACATTGTCGGAAAGCTGGGCGGTTTTGGCCGGATCGGCCGACAGGGCGCTGACGATATCGACCCAGTCAAGGGCGTGCAGGTGATAAAAATGGACGATGTGGTCGTGTTGGAACTGGGCCCCGTGCAAGAGGTTTCTGATCAAGCGTGCATTTTTCGGAATTTGTACGCCAACGGCGTCTTCGACTGCCCTCACCGAGGACAGAGCATGGGTGTACGTTCAGACGCCGCAGGAGCGCTGGACGAAATGATGCGCGTCTCGCGGATCCCTCCCTTGCAGGATTAATTCAATGCCCCGGAACATTTGGCCTGAACTCCAGGCATTTTTGACTTTGCCGCCTTCGACTTCGACCTCGATACGAAGGTGGCCTTCGATTCTGGTGATCGGATCGATCGTAATACGTTTTCCCATATTATCTCCTCCCCTTTCGCTTAAAAAGGATTTTTATTCTGCTGCTGACAGGCTACATCTCTTCATAGAATGGGCTCATGGTATCCCAGAAATTCGGCTCACTGCAACCAATGCAGGGGTGGCCCGCTTCAACCGGCCAGCTCGTGCCGTCATTGAATTTGGCTACTGGGCAATTGTTATACGTTTCAGGTCCTCGGCACCCCATTTTGTATAGGCAGTAACCCATGGCGGCCTCTTCAGAGCCGAATTCTTCTACGAATTCATCATTTTCGAAGTGGGCTCGGCGTGGGCACTGATCATGAATGGTCTTGCCGTACGCAAAAAGCGGTC
>Ga0316195_10001128_pt1 | contig 11680 bp, 9 predicted proteins | sample Phised1_MG_FD_204937 | JGI IMG/M metagenome (GOLD analysis project Ga0316195, IMG submission 204937) | Coastal sediment microbial communities from Maine, United States - Phippsburg sediment 1 | ecosystem: Environmental > Aquatic > Marine > Coastal > Sediment | place: USA: Maine | collected... | reverse complement strand
GTCCTTCGCGGCGCGCTCGGAGACTCCGCCTCGGCGTACCTGCGAATGGCAGGTTTCTGGCGACGAGTCTGGACCTCTCTATGGCTCGGCCCGGCCAGGAGCCGTCGTAGGTGAAGGGCAGCTTCCTGGAATCTCACCTGACCACGCTGACCCTGGTGGCGGCATGGAACTGGCCACCCGAAGGTAGTTGCCCGCGAGCAGGCAACCGTAGGTAGGCGCCCGACAGGGCGATTGCGACGCCGTGCATGGCTTGAGATCGTGTGGGCTCACCGCCTCGGGCGCCTCGCGTGCACGCCGTCGTCTAGCAGTCCCAGCGCGCGCCCGACGGCGCCCCGATACATCACGAGCGGCTTCGCCCGGAGCGGACCATGTTGTAACGCCTGGTGCAGCAGCATGCGGCCAGCTTGATCGCCCACACCGAGGCCAACAGCGGATCGGAGCTGCCACGGTCATCAAGGACGAGTTCGACGCCTTCCTCGAGTGCGGCGTCCTGGCCCACGGATTCCTGAAGCAGCGCTGCGGTGACTGCGGACACGACAAGCTACTGGCCTTCGACTGCAAGCGCCGTAGGTTGCAGCCCGCCATGCGACACGCGGCGCATGTCACAGACCGCCGCCCAGTTGGTCGACTGCGTCATCACGAACTGGCCAAGTACGAGTAGGTGGTGAAGCTGTGGGGGCGCGAAGTCCGACTGGCGGCAGGGCGCGCGCTCCACACCTGCGAGTGTGTCGCCAGACGCGGAGCAGATCGAGCTGCGGCGCTTGCGTCGGCCCGGGCGTTGCCTGAGACTCCGGCCACACCGCACTGCACCCCGAGCGGCACGCCGCTCGCCGAGCCGATGTCAGACCTGCGTGCCCTGCTTCTGACCGATATCGTCGACAGCACTCTGCTGACGCAGCGCATCGGCGATGCGGAGATGGCCCGGCTGTGGTCCGCGCACGACCGTGCCGCACGCGACCTGCTGCCATCGTGGCGCGGCCGGGAGATCGACAAGACCGACGGCATGCTGCTGCTATTCGAGGCAGCAGCGGATGCGATCGGCTATGCACTGGCATACCAGGAGGCGCTGCAGCGTCTGACACCCGCGCTGAAGGCGCGGGCGGGGCTGCACATGGGCAGCGTCACGCTGCGCGAGAACAGCCCGGCCGATGTGGCGCGCGGCGCCAAACCGCTCGAGGTCGATGGGATCGCGAAGGCGATTGCCGCGCGCGTCATGTCCGTCGCCAACGGCGGGCAGGTGCTGCTCACGGCGGATGCCCGTGCGGCGCTGAGCGACGGCGCGTGGCTGATGCAGTCGCATGGACATTGGCGTCTGAAGGGCGTTGACGAGCCGATGGAGTTGTTCGAAGTTCGCGCCGACGAAGGTCCGTTCGTCCCGCCGCCCGACGCCGCCAAGGCCTACCGCGTGATCCGCCAGGGTGAACTCTGGCTACCGGTGCGCGAGATCCGGCATAGCTTGCCCGCAGAACGCGACGTCTTCGTGGGCCGGGAAGGCGCTCTCGCCCGACTATCGCGCTGGGTCCGGTCCGACGCCCGACTCATCTCCATCCTCGGAATCGGCGGCTCCGGCAAGACACGTCTGGCGACGCGCTATGGCTGGACTTGGCTGGGCGAGTTCCCAGGGGGCGTCTGGTTCTGCGATCTGGCCCCGGCGCACAGCATCGACGGCATCGCCAACGCGGTGGCCCAGGGACTCGATGTGCCACTTGGCCGGGAGGATCCGATCGCGCAGTTGGGGCATGCCATCGCCGGGCGCGGGCGATGCTTGGTGATCCTCGACAACTTCGAGCAGGTGGCGCGCCATGCCGAGTCCACCGTGGGCCGCTGGCTTGACCGCGCGCTGCAGGCACGTTTCATCGTCACGACACGCGAGGTGCTGGGGCTGGCCTGCGAGGAGGTGCTGGCCCTGCCGCCGCTGGTACCTGCTGACGCCCTGACGCTGTTCGTTCAGCGTGCCGAAGCGGCCCAGCCCGATTTCCAGCCCACGCCCGAGGACCGCGCGGCGATCGCACCGCTGGTCGCTTTGCTGGATGGCCTGCCACTTGCCATCGAGCTGGCTGCGGCGCGCGCGCGCGTCATGCCGCCGCGTACGCTGCTGCGGCGCATGAGCGAGCGCTTCAAGCTGCTCGCGTCGAAGGGGGGACGGCACGATCGACAGTCCACATTGCGCGCGGCCTTCGATTGGTCCTGGGACCTGCTGTCACCGGTCGAGAAGGCGGCACTGGCACAGTTGTCGGTGTTCGAAGGCGGCTTCACACTTGAGGCCGCTGAAGCGGTGCTCGATGTGCCGCCCGATGATGACGCCCCCTGGATCGTCGACGTCGTGCATGCGTTGGTCGACAAGTCCTTCGTCCGCCAGCGCGCGGGCGAGCGCTTCGACCTTCTCGTCAGCGTGCAGGTCTACGCCGCCGAGCACCTACAGACGGAGAAGCGCTACGCAGGCAGCGGGCCGTCGGCGCTGGTAGCGGCGCAACGGCGTCATCTGCGATGGTTCGCGGCCCTTGGCCCCGAGCGCGCGACGGAGGGCGGCTGTGCCGACCTCGATAACCTGATGACGGCATGCCGGCGGGCCGAGTCGCTGGGCGACGCCGACGCGGCGGCCGATGCACTCTGCGGCGCGTGGGCTGCACTCAGCCTGCGCGGACCGTTTGAGGCCGGCGCCGAACTGGCGCAAGCAGTGTGCGCCATGCCCCGGTTGAGCCACCGCTCGGCGGCACGCGCCCAGGCGACGCTGGCCGACGTGCTGGTGACCTGCGGTCGACCGGACCGGGCCCATGCGCTCTATGACCAGGCAGCCGCACACGCCCGCGCCGCCGGTGAACAGCGCTGCGAAGCGCAGGTGTCCGAGCGCGTGGGCCTCCTGCTCGAGTACGGCGGTAGGACCCAGGAGGCGCGCGAGCACTACATGGCCGCCCTGCAGATGGCGCGGGCGCTGGGTGACCGGGAACTCGAATGCCGAGCCATGAACGGGCTCGGCAGCGCCGACTTCACCGAGGGCCGGATGGGCGATGCGCTGAGCCACTACGAACAGGCGCTGGCCCTCGCGCGCGACACCGGCGACCGGCGCATGCAAGGCAGCCTGCTCGGAAACCTGGGAACCGTGCACTTCGAGACCGGGCGCGTGGACGAGGCGGTCACACGAAGCGAGGAGGCCCTTGCGGTCGCCCGCGAGACGGGGCATCGCGTGCTCGAGGGCAGCACCTTGTGCAACCTGGGGATGATGTACGTAGTGCTCGACCGCCTGGACGACGCCAATGCGGCATTGCGTGCGGCGCTGGCCACGACACGCGAGCTGGGGCACATCCGACTGGAGAGCGTCGTACTTTGCAACCTGGGCATCGTGACTGAGCGCCTGGGGCGCGACGAGGAGGCCCGGGCCCACTTCGAGGCTGCGCTGAAGATCGCGCAGGTGCTGGGCGATCCGCGCTATGAGGGCCAGTTCCTGGGTTACCTCGGCCTGCTGCATGCACGCCAAGGCGGGCACGTCGATGCGCGGCGTTGCCTCGATGCAGGCGAGGCGCTGCTGCGTTCGGCCTCCGATCCCTACGCCCTTGGCGTGCTGCTATCAAGTCGCGCAGAGGCGCACTATCTCGACGGCGACACCCACGCGGCGACCGCGTCGCTGGCGGCTGCCGAGGCGATCGCGGCCGACCTCGGCGCCGGGCCTGCATCAGAACTCGGTTTGGCGCTCGGGCGCGTTGGCAGGATGCTCAAATCGTGCGTCAACTGTTGAGACTTTCTCTTGTCACCGAGGCCCGAAGATTGGCATCATCCTGTTCGGAACCGTCGAACTCTCCCAACCCATGTTGCTTAGGAGGCTCCCATGGTGGATACATTGGCCCAACCGGATGCGACCATCGAACTTGACGTCAAGCACTTTTTGAGTGTCACGCAGGGCCTGATGGCGACATCAGGTGCCGATCCCGACGTCGTCGCGACATTGGTTGACGACGCGAAGGGCAGGGTCAGGAAGTTGGGCAAGGGCGGCGCAATCTTCGAAGTCGACGGCAGCAACGCATCGGGCAACAAGCTGGACATCCGGTTCCGGGTCCTGCCCATAGACGATTACGACGCCGTGGATCTGATCGTCAAGAACATGCAGAACATTGACGAAGGTGGTACGGCCTGGGACAACGTCCGGTTCAGCCGCAACGAGGTGATCGTGACTGACCACGCACGCAAGAAAGACCCGACGCCGTCGATCACCTACGCGATTTACGTGGTCATCAAGCCTAGGGCGACACGCAATGACTTCGCGCTCGGCGACATCGGCGTCATCGACCCACTGTGGACCAACCGCTGAGCGCCGGCGGCGTGGCGACGCTTATCCACCCAGGTAGGCCGCGCTCACCTTCGGGTCGCCGAGCAGCCGCTTCGCATCGTCGCTCATCGTGATTTCGCCGGACGCCATCACGTAGCCGCGGTCGGCGAGCTGCAGCGGGCGACTGGCGTTATGCTCGACCAGCAGCACGGTGGTGCCGCGCTGGTGGATGTCGGCCACCACCTCGAAGATTTTGTCGAGCATGATCGGCGACAGGCCCATCGACGGTTCGGCCGGCAGCAACGCCTCCGGCCGCGCCTTCAGCACGCGGCCGATGGCCAGCATCTGCTGCTCGCCGCCGCTCATCGTGCCGGACAGCTGCGCACGGCGCTCCTTCAGGCGCGGGAACCGACGCATAGCGGGCGGGTCGCAACATGGCGCAGCGTCCGCGGAAGCGGTTGTCGTCGCAAACTTCCCAACGCTCGCCCTGCACCACGGCCGATGCGGCGCGATCGTTGAAGCCGGAGCGCCACAGGTTGGCCAGCTCTTGCTGCGCCACCGGCGGTGGGGTAGCCAGGGCCGGGCTGTGGCAATGGACGAAGGACCATAGGACAGCTCTGGTTGCCTCGTCGCGGGGTCGGCTTCAGCACTGGATTAGTGCGGCATGCACTGCTACTTTGTTACGGAGACTGTGGCCAAAACGTTGGGCGACAGGATTGCAGTTCCCACATCGCGACAGGAGGCTCCTGGGCGCGAGACGTGGTCGACGACTACCGGCGGCACTATGAAGAGGCCAGCGATTCCCCGCGCGATTCTCTCGGCTTTCGGGTTGTGAGGACTCTAGAGCAGCGTTGATGTCGAGGCGGCTTGCCGGACGACAGCTGCGATGAGACCATTGAGCAGTTTAGGCGTACCTTCGGCTCGCGCTTTCACGATCTTCGCGTCGGGCAGTGGCTGCGAATCGGCAATCCGGCGGCGTCAGGCTCTGGCGCTAAGGAACTTCGCGCCGCTTGTTGGCCGGCGCCGCCTCGGCCCAGCGCGCGCCGTTGGCCGGCGCCAGCGCGGCGACAGTGCCGCGCAGCGCCGCCTCGATGCGCTCGACCGGCAGCGTCTCCATGATCACGCCGGTGGAGAACGGCAGCACCTGCGCGTCGGCCACACCGATTGCGCTGGCCCTCGCAAAGGCCGCAATTCTGCCGTTGAGCGAGGCAACAGACATGCGAAGGACGAGAACCGACCTTGGATTCTTGATGCCACCTCTGCGCCGGAGGCCGCCCTGGAGGTCAGGAACAGGACCGCGGTGATCACAGTGACCGCCGCGGCAGCGACTCGCGCGGCATTGCTCCGCGCAAGGTCAACATCTCCTGTCCCACCAGGCATTGATCACCTGCAATTTGCGGCAGCAGCGAGCGCCAGATCGTCGCGGCCATCTCCTACCCGGCCGCCTTCGACTCGGGCGTGGCGCTCAAGGCGTCAAAGCCTACTCCGGGGCCAGCTTGGTTAGGCGGTCGTGGATGCGTCGGGCGATCTCGCGGCAAGCGTCGGCCTTCGTCGGCCCGATGATCGGCACCGGGATCACGAAAGCCGGCATGTAGGCGCCGCTGTGGCGGCGCACAGCTTCCGTCGTGAGGGGCACGGCGGCAGCTAGGTCGATCACGGTGGCGTTGTAGGCGGACTCGCGCGTTCCCCATGAGAATCCGAAGCATCCACCGCCGGCGGCGGTCGCGCCGCACAGCACGCCGCCGTGGCTGAAATCCGTGCTCGTGGCGCCCCCGGCATGCACCAGGTAACGCACCCGCAGACGTCCCAACTCACGCGCGACGTCCGGTCGCTTGATCAGGTCGAGCAACTGCTCGTCGGTTCGAGGCGCCGTGGACCACTCGAGCCACGGGAAGAGCGCCAAGCGCAGACGATCGAAGGGCACGACCGGCACCGTCGGCATCAGGTCCTGGAATGGCGCACCGATGCATCGCTGGGCCTCGGATGCGTCCCCGTACAGCCAGTCGCCGCGATCCCGTACGAACACCACCGCGTCCTCGATTGGGTTCTGCTCGCTCTCGATGGCGTCCATCGGGGCCGGTACCTGCCCTAGACGTGAAGTCGCATCGCGCCAGGCGCGAACAGTGAGGCGATCGTCCAAGCCGACGAGGAATGCCGCTATCGCGTCGCGAATCATCCAGGCCAGCTGAGCACCCCCCGGCATCAGAATCGGGCCAGCAAGTGGATCGACCCCTGCGGTTCCCGTGACCGACCAGGCCTCGAGCATTTGGCCGTCCGGCGCCAGAAATTCAACGTCCAACGTCAGCTGTTGGCTGCCCGGATAGGCGCGGACCGCGGTCAAGGCAACAACCCCCGCTATCCCGGATCCCGTCACGCGCTTGGGCGGGAGCGCGTCGACTTGGAGCACCACGGCGAATCGCTGTCGCAGAGCCCAATCAAAATTGGCCAGAAGCTCCTCGCCGAACAACACGCTGGCTGCCTCGGAGATGGCAGCGTCTGCTTCGCGCAGCCCCGGCGCGTGGTAGACAGCTATATGGATCGGCCATTGCTCGACGAGCGCTGAAGAGTCCGGAGTCGGCAGCCGGTCCTTGTCGACCCGGTACGTAAATGTTCCGGCGCATCCCCCGACCAGCCCACCCAGGACTGCGACGGAAAGCGCCAGCAGGAAGTGGCGTGGTCCTTTAGAGAACATCAGTACCTACTACGACTCATCCAGCCACACGCCAACGCCACCACTCTCAGCGACGAACTAGATGTCCGGACATCTTCCCCAAAGCGGTTTCCCGAGTCGTTGCGTCAACTCAACGCTGCAATCATCTTCGCGGACACGGTGGAGGCCAGGCCATGAGCGCGTCTTACGCTGCATGACAACGGCGCGTGTCGCCACTTGGTCTCCGTGACGCACCTCCCGGATCTTCAGGGCGACGAGATCGCATCCGCGCAGCTTGCTATCGATGCCCAGGTTGAACAATGTAGCTCTTACGTCGGCATTCGCTTGTCAGGCCTCGATGAGACCGTATGCCGTTGGCCGCAAGCCCATGAAGATCGATCAGGCGCTGGGCGTCGAGGAGAGTGACACTCAACGCTCAATCACATTGACGCTGGCAACAACGTCCAAGGCGACGTATTTCGATACGACCGGCGCGGGCCTCTCACGGCAGTTCAGTTGACGACACTCGCGTGCAGTCTGACTTCACTGTATTCGACGTCCGCCCAGCACCAATACTGACTCAATGAAGGCTGACTCAGACTTCGCCAGTGGGCGGGCCGGGGCGGGGCGCAGCGTTCCGCCCGACACGGTTATACGCCGCTTGCTTGGTCTTGGCCTGCAGACGCGCCGCGGCGCGCAACTCGCTGCGCAGTGCCGCCAGGTCGGCTTGCAGGCCGGCCACTTGGCGGCGGCTGCCTGCTTGCGGATACCGACCTTCGGGTGGCTACCTCCACGCCGTCGCCAGCTTAAGCGCGGCCGGGTGAGATGCCAGGAAGCCGCCCTTCACCTACGACAACTCATGGCCGGGACGGAACGTTCGCAGAGGACGCCGACAGCAGCCGTTGGCCGGCCAGGCCCTCGCGTTGAACGTCAGCTACCTGGCGCGACTGCGAACTGACCCCCCGGCCAAGTCCGGTCGTTCGCCGACAGCCGCTTTCCGGACGCCCCACCGGGTCAGCAGTCTCCCACAGCGACTCGTTGTCTTCGGCAGCAATGCTGCGCCTGCTTGTCCAGCGTCAACCCGGGCTTCAGCGTCCCAAGGCTGACCTTCAAACGCCGCAAGGCTCGGCTTGTGGCCTAGAAACCCTGATCGTCATCGCGTACTGGCAGGCCGTGGGCCTGCGCCCAGTCCTTGGCCCTGGCGATCGCGATCCGGATCGCCATGCCTTCGTCCTTGCCATCGGCCAGAAGCGCGTTCGCGATCTCGATCGCCTTGGCGCGCGCCGTTGCGCTCAGATGGCGCATCGAGACTGGAAAGTACGTCTCGCTCCAGGGCATCCCGCTCAGGCCTTCGTGCGGCCCACGGTCTGCGCAAGCAAGAGCTGTTGGTCGTTGCCCAGGCCCATCGCCTTTGCGAGCGCATCTCGGTCGAACCAGGCGCGCACCACGGTGGCCAACCGGGCGGAGGCGCAGAACAGGTAGACGTTCTGCGCCATTGCGCCCGCCGCGGCGCAGGCATAGGCGGTGCGCTGTGCCGCCGGCACCATTCCCATCCGCCCATGGTCGGCGACATAGACGAGGTCCAGTGCCGCGTCGTCAACGAAGTCCTGGTAGCCGGTGACGCGCCGCACGTCGCTGGCCACGACGAGTTGCAATTCGTGCGCCACCGGCTCATAGAGGTATAGACCTTGCGGCATTGCGGCGTAGAGCAGCACTTCCTGCGCATTCATCGCACTCGGCGCGGTACGCCCGCCCAACGCCGGGCGGTTGACACCTCCGGCGGCCCATATCAGGTCGGACAAGGTCTGCTCGTCCAGCGCCGTGGGTGCGAATTCGCGCGAGGACTGGCGCCGAGCCAACGCCTCCATCAGCGGCAGCCCGCCTTCGCGGCGCGGCGATGGCAGGGCACGCGCCTGCAACGGGGTGCCAGCCGGAGGTCGCGGCGTGTTATGGCCCATCAGGCCAAGGGCCAGCTTGGTCAGCGTGTTCATCGTCGCCACCTCCGGTTGCTCGTGCGCAGCCTAGGCCAAGTGCGCTGGAATGGATTGACGCGCCTCAAGCCCGCCCTGGTCGGCGCGTCGACGCCAGGCGGTCGGCGCAAGATCGACTTGAAGAACCGCTTCGACTTCCACGTCGGCAGCTACTTCTGCCGCGAGCCCGCTGCTGCGGCTGAGCCGGCAATCAGGCTCGGGGCGAGGTCCGCCTCCGCCGTACAGCCGCCTCCCAACCAACAGCATGAAGGGTCGTCAGCGAGCGGACACCAAGGTCGGCTTTGCCGCCAGCATTTCGAGCAGCCCACCGGCAGCTGAGGGTCGGCATGCGCCGACCACCGGTTCAAGGCTGATCGCCTGAAGCGGTCATCAAACTCGCGTGGGTCACCGGTTCGCCGCCGCTTACACGGCTGCGCCGAGGCAACGGTTCAAAATCCACTTGGTCAACCGCGCAACTGATTGGCGCTGGCCCGCGCCTGGCGGGCAAGACCCGCTGACGACACGTTGTCGATCTTTGCCAGTCTGGATTTCAAGCCGCAAAGCTGATAGTCAGCTGCCCCAACCTGCGTGATTGCTGCGGCCCACAGGCTGCGTAGACCCAGATGCGTGAGCACCTTCTTTCTGGCTGGCTGCTCCAGGGTAGCGGTGATGATCTTCAGCTCGACGGTTAGGGCAGTGGTCGAGGTCGATTTGCCCCCTGAGAAGGGGTTGGGCGATGCGCGTACTGATGCTCTGGACACCAGCACGCGCCAATTCAACAAACCGGCGCTCGCATGCTGAACCCGCTACAGCGCCATGCTCGTCACAAGATTGCTGGCGACTGACCTCGTCGTCAGATCCACCAGCTGGGCGATACCCTAAATCGATGCAAAAACATCCCCACGGATCTCGCCGACCATCTTTACCGGCAGATCGGCAGCTGCTTGTGTGCGCAGTGCTTTCTGCTTCTCGGCAGCGGCGGTGGCGGTGGCCTCGTCCGGGTAAATGGTGACGACGTTGAATGTGGTGTCGCTGGTGGCAATGAAAAAGGCATTCATTGCACCGAGTGCCTTGATTCCGGGGGCGTACTTTTCTCTTGCTGTTGCTTCCATCGCCGCATCTCTCGCGACGCTGGATGTCCATTGTGAAATCACACCATATGCCATTTGAATCTCCTCAGATTGAGTAACGATGACGAGGTCAGCCTGCGCAACCCACACCAGGTGATGTCGGGCTTCATGGCCGAACCTCGAGTGAAGCGGCCGAAGCCTTCAGAGTGCCTTGACAGGAACTTTGGGGGGCGCCGACCGCGAAAGCCGGAACGCCCGGTGTTCGAGGTTGAGCCTGAGCGCAAACGGCGTTTCTGCAATCGGTGTTGACGAGCATAGGGAAAGCCGGTCCGAAGAAATGGGAACTGGCCGTTCGATCTATTCGATCGGCTGTCAGCGACGAATGCCACACCGATCATTCATCGGCGGACTCACGCTGATGGCCAGCAGCGTGAGTGCGGCGACGCAAATCGACCTACCGCATCAGCTGCATTGCAACCTGCGACCCCAAGGCGAACGACGGCTCAAGTGCGTGAATCGATGCCTCAGGACAACGCTGGCGCCGCGATCCAGCGAAGGGCAGCTGTCGGGCAACAAATGTGGGCTGCCATCCGGCAGCTTGGGGTCGACCACTGCCGGCCGTGGACGTCAGCTATCCGGTGGCTCAAACTGGGGGTCAGCTTCCCGGCGGTGAGATCGCACGTCCTGCTGTCGCAGACCGACCCAAAGTCATCCGACCGATCAGCGATTTCGCTGCCGCCAAGCCGACCTTCAGCTCCCAAACTGAATAGGCGGCTGTCCGGGCGGGCCAGAGATGTACTGACTTCCAGCCGCATGTTGAGCGCCGCCGGCAAGCGGCCTTTGCCGGTTCGTCGCCGGACTTATCCTCTCCGCTGGCGCGACCATGCTCGGGAGACATGCAGATGCCGGGAGTCTTCATCAGCTACCGCCGCGACGACGGCGCTGGCCATGCCGGCGCGTTGCTGCGCGAACTTCACGGCCGCATTGGCGCGGACCAGGTCTTCATGGACATCGAGGACATCGAGGCCGGCACCGCCTTCCCCGCCGTTCTGCGTGATGCGGTCCAGTCGTGCGATGTACTGTTGGCGCTGATAGGCCCGCGCTGGCTGGACGTGCGCGACGCCCAGGGGCGACGCCGACTCGACGATCCGAACGACTTCGTGCGGCAGGAAATCGCCTTGGCGTTGCAGTCCCATGCGCGCGTGATCCCGGTGCTGCTCGAGGGCACGCCGATGCCTGCGGCTTCTGCGCTGCCGCCGGATATGCGCGCGTTGGCTGAACGCAATGCGCTGCAGCTCAGCAACAGCCGCTGGGACGAAGACATCGTGCGTCTGACGGACCAGGTGCGCGAGGGGCTGTTCGCACTCGGCACAGAGCGCGCAGGCGAGGGCCGCACGCCGGCCGACTTCACGCCGCTGGTGCCGATGGGCCGCGCTGTGCGCTGGATCGTCGCCGCCTTCCTGGGCTTCGCGGTCGTGTTCGGGTCCGTCGATGCCGTGCTGGTCGTGCAGCAGTCGCGCTTCGACTCGCGCGCACTGCTCGCGCAGGCCGAGGTGGTGGCCATGATCGCCGTGACGAACGACGATGGCCAGATGCTATACCGACCCGAGCTCGCCTACATCACCACCAGCGGCGAGTCGGTACGGGCAGTAACGGGTGCGGCGTCGAAGCCGCCCGCGTACACGGTGGGCCAGCGGGTGGATGTGCGTTACGACCCCGCGCGCCCCAG
>Ga0316195_10001127_pt1 | contig 11681 bp, 9 predicted proteins | sample Phised1_MG_FD_204937 | JGI IMG/M metagenome (GOLD analysis project Ga0316195, IMG submission 204937) | Coastal sediment microbial communities from Maine, United States - Phippsburg sediment 1 | ecosystem: Environmental > Aquatic > Marine > Coastal > Sediment | place: USA: Maine | collected... | reverse complement strand
CGTGCGGGTCCACAGGTCGCCTGCGTGTGTGAGCACGTTGTTCTTGTGCACCAACGTCAGCCTGCGTCGTGGCGTGCGTGCCGCCCTGCCGAATGCGTCGCGCACCACGCGCTCGATGCCGAATGCCGTGTTGAGGCTCTCTTCGGTGGCTACCTCGTGCGGCGTGCCGCGCCGCAACACTCCCCCCGAGCCGGCGTACGGCCCTTCGGTGCCCTCACGGACGACGACCATGTCGATATCGGCTGACGTCTTGCCCGCCAGCGGTGTGGCCACACCTGGGTAGAGCTTCACCGGACGCAGGTTGACGTGGTGGTCGAGCTCGAAGCGCAAGCGCAGCAGCAGCCCGCGCTCGAGGACGCCGCTGGGGACGGAGGGGTCGCCGACCGCGCCCAGCAAGATGGCGTCATGGGTGCGGATCTCCTCGAGCACTGAGTCCGGCAGGGTCTCGCCGCTGCGGTGCCAACGCTGCGCCCCCAGGTCGTACTCAGTGCTCTCGAAGGCTACGTCGTGGCGTCCGGCAACGGAGTCGAGCACCTTCTGCCCTTCGGCGACAACCTCAGGTCCGATGCCGTCCCCGGCGATCACGGCGAGTCTGTACGTGTGCGACATCCCCCCAGGGTACGAGGCCGTCTCAGGGAATGGTGAGCCCGTCTCAGGATTCGAGCGAGCTGGCGGCGCAGGCCGATGCCCGCGCCTTCACCGGATCAGAGCAGGTCGTCGAGGTCGAGCGACCGACCCTCGTGCGCGCCGATCGCCCCGACGATCTCGGTGAGCGCGTCCGGCGGGATCGCCGAGTCGACCGACATCGCGATCAGCGCATGACCGCCCACCTCGTCACGGCTCACCTGCATGCCGGCGATGTTGACGCCGTGCTCACCCAGGATGCGGCCGAGCTCGCCGACCACACCGGGGCGGTCGTGGTAGCGGAAGAAGGCCAGGTGATCGGCCGGCTGCAGGTCGAGGTCGTACGCGTCGATCTCCACGAGCTTCTCGACGTCCTTGGGACCGGTGATCGTTCCGCTCACCGACAGCTGCTGCCCATCGGCGAGTCCGCCGCGCACGGTCACGAGGTTGCGGTGGTCGGGGCTGAGCGGATCGACGGCAAGGTGGACGCTGACACCTCGCTCGGCCGCCAGCACCGGGGCGTTGACGTACGACACCTGCTCGTCGACGACACCGAAGAAGACACCCTTGAGCGCAGCGAGCTCCAGCACCTTGACGTCCGAGTCGGCGATCTCACCGCGCACCTCGACGGTGAGTCCCTCGGGCGCACCACCGGCGAGCCCGGTGAAGATGCGGCCGAGCTTCTCGGTGAGCGGGATGAAGGATCGCACCTCTTCGGCGATCACTCCCCCCTCGACGTTCACGGCGTCCGGCACCAGTTCGCCGGCGAGCGCGAGACGCACCGACTTGGCGACGGCGATGCCCGCCTTCTCCTGCGCCTCGTCAGTGCTCGCACCGAGGTGTGGAGTGGCGACGACGCGCTCGAGCTCGAAGAGCGGCGAGTCGGTGCAGGGCTCCTCGGCGTACACGTCGACACCCGCGGCGTGAACGCGCCCGTCGCGGACGGCGTCAGCGAGCGCTTGCTCGTCCACGATGCCTCCCCGTGCTGCGTTGACGATGATCACCGAGGGCTTGACCTTCTGCAGCTCGGCGGCGCCGATCAGGCCGACGGTCTCAGGGGTCTTCGGAAGGTGGACGGTGATGAAGTCGCTCTCGGCCAGCAGTGTGTCGAGGTCGACCAGCGAGATCCCGAGCTGCGCGGCCCGACCGGGCTGCACGTACGGGTCGTACGCGATCACCTTCGTGCCGAACGCCATGAGTCGTTGTGCGGCCAACACGCCGATTCGACCAAGGCCGACAACACCGACCGTCTTCTCGTAGACCTCGACGCCGCTGTACTTCGAGCGCTTCCACTCACCGTTCTTCAGGGCCGCGTTGGCCGGTGCAATGTTGCGGGCGGCGGCGAGCAGCAGGGCAACGGCGAGCTCCGCGGCGCTGACGATGTTCGACGTGGGCGCGTTGACCACCATGACCCCGGCCTGGGTAGCAGCTGGGACATCGACGTTGTCGAGTCCGACGCCCGCACGGGCCACGATCTTCAGCCGTCGGGCAGCGGCCAGCGCCTCGGCGTCGATCTGGGTCGCGCTGCGCACCAACACCGCGTCGGCGCCCGCGATCGAGGGGAGCAGCTCGGCACGGTCGGCGCCGTTGCAGTGCCGCACCTCGAAGTCGGGGCCGAGCGCCTCGATCGTGGCAGGCGACAATTCTTCCGCGATGAGAACGACAGGTTTGGCAGGCTGAGTCACGAGAGGACCTTCGAAAGATCGAGATTCGGCGGGAGGCAGCCGCTGATGCAGAGGCGCTGAGTGAGTCTATCGGGGGCAGGCACGCCTCGATCATGGGCGGTGCAAGCGCCGCTCACAGACCGATCAGACCCGCGCGAAGCGTCGTCAGGCGCTGCCTCACCGCCACCGAACCTCTACGCCGACGGTGCCGGTGAAGTCCCACCGAGCAGCCAGCGAAGTCCCGCCGAACGCGGCCAACTCCGTCCCGCCGGCCTGTGGATCCAGCTGCCGAAGTTGTCAGTGGCGGGTGGCAGGGTGCGGCGTATGGAACTTCCACTACGACCGGTGCGGCAGCTCAGTGACGCCGCGCTGCGTGATCGGCTGGTCGAGTTGGAGCGGGTGGTCAATTGGGCACAGGCGGCGCAGGCGCAGGTGATGGTCGAGATGGCCCGCCGCGCCCACGCCGCTGATGCAGCCGACGACGCCGACCGGGCTGCAGGTGCTGATCAGCTCGCACCGTTGGCGCCAGGTGGGACGCGGGAAGAGTTCATCGTCGATGAGATCGCCGTCCACCTGCATTGCACCCGGGGCACGGCCTCGCACCGGTTCGGCACCGCGCTGGCCGTCACCGATCACTGGCAGCTCCAGGCCGCCTGGGCCGAAGGTCGGATCGACGCCCGCAAGGTGCAGGTGATCTGCGATGGCCTGCGCGAGGTGTCAGAGCCCGCTGTCGGCGTGCTGGCTAGCCAAGCCGCCGAGTACGCGTCAACCCGCACCAGCCCCGAAGTGCGCCGCTGGCTCAGCCGACGCGTCATCGCTGCCGACCCGGGCATGGCCGAGATCCGCCGGGCCCGCGCTGTCGCCGACCGCAAGGTCACCGTGACCCCGCTGCCTGATGGGGTGTCCGAGCTGGTGGCGCTGTTGCCCAGCGTCCAGGCCCGCCAGGTCTACGACACGGTGAATATGCTCGCCCACGAGGCGGGTTCAGGCGACCTTCGCACCATGGACCAACGCCGCGCCGACGCTCTGTTCGACCTGCTGTGCGGCCGCGCCGAGCCGCCGCAGGTGAGCATCGCCGTCACCGTTCCCGCCGACGTACTCCTCGGCAAGAGCGCCGAGCCGGGCGAGGTCTCAGGAGTCGGTGCGGTCACCAGCTCCGAGGCGCGGGGGCTCGCCGGCTTGGCGCCAGAGTGTCCTACCGGCGGTGACGTCATTCCTGGCGGCGCTACCTTCCGTCGGCTCCTGGTCGACCCCGAGAGTGGGGTTCTGCTCGATATCGCCGAGCGTCAGTACCGACCATCAGCCGGGCTCGACCGAGCCATTCGCGCCCGCGACGGCGCCTGCCGCTTCCCCGGCTGCAGCCGCTCGGCACACACCGCTCGCTCTGGCACCGACCTCGACCACACCATCCCCTGGCCGAACGGCGAAACCTCGGCGGCCAACCTTGCGGTGCTCTGCCGACACCACCACCGGCTCAAGCACTCCCCCGGCTGGAACGCAGAACTCGAACCCGACGGCGTCATGCGATGGACCACTCCATCGGGCGCCACCGTGGTGACCCTTCCGTGGGCCTACGCCGAACCAGCCGTCACCGATAGCGGATAGCCGACCACCGAAACCGGTAACGGTTAGCACGCCGGACGCGGGCGCGATCCAGCCAGGGGCAGTTCCCTACCGCGCCGCAGTGCCCTCGGTGTAGTCGGAGTCGCCCGCCTCGATCCACGGCATCATGCCGCGCAGCTCGCGGCCGACGCCCTCGATGGGGTGCTGCTCGCCCTTGGCCCGCAGCGCCTTGAACTCAGGCGCGCCGGCGTCCTGGTCAGCGATGAAGCGCGCGGCGAAGGCACCTGACTGAATGTCGGCCAGTACCGCTTTCATGTTCGTTTTGACCGAAGGGTCGATGACGCGCGGTCCGGAGACATAGTCGCCGTACTCCGCGGTGTCAGAGACCGACCAGCGCTGCTTGGCGATGCCGCCTTCGTACATGAGGTCGACGATCAGCTTCAGCTCGTGCAGGCACTCGAAGTAGGCGACCTCTGGCTGGTAGCCGGCCTCGATCAGGGTCTCGAAGCCGTACTGCACCAGTTGCGAAGCCCCGCCACAGAGCACCGCCTGCTCGCCGAAGAGGTCGGTCTCGGTCTCTTCGGTGAAGGTGGTCTTGATACCGCCAGCGCGAAGTCCGCCGATTGCCCGCGCGTATGACAAGGCGAGCGCCCAGGCATTGCCGGACGGGTCTTGTTCGACGGCAACGATCACGGGCACGCCGCGGCCGGCACTGTACTCGCGACGCACGAGGTGGCCAGGGCCTTTGGGCGCCACCATGCAGACGTCGACGTCGGCCGGCGGCTTGATGTAGCCATACCGGATGTTGAAGCCGTGGCCGAAGAAGAGCGCCTTGCCGGCAGTCAGGTGCGGCTCGATCTCAGTGGTGTAGAGCGTGCGCTGCACGTGGTCGGGCGCCAAGATCATGATGACGTCGGCCTCAGCCGCGGCAGCGGCTGGCGTGACCACGCGCAGGCCGTCGGCCTCGGCCTTGGCCTGACTGCTTGACCCCTCGCGCAGGCCGACCCGCACATCGACGCCCGAGTCGCGCAGGTTCTGCGCGTGGGCATGGCCCTGGCTGCCGTAGCCGATCACAGCCACCTTCTTGGCAGCGATGACCGAAAGATCGGCGTCGTCTTCGTAGAAAAGCTCGGCCACGGGGGGTCCTTTCTCGGGGCACATCAGAGGGCACTGGCTGGGGCTCAACGAGGGGCCAGAACGGCACTCGAATCTATCGAGTACTGGGGATCTGGACTGACCTGGGGTGGGGGCGACGGTAGCCGCGGGCGTGGGTCACGCTGACCGCTCGGCGGTGCGCTCGGCCGATCGAACGGTGCGGTCGGTGATCGATCGGGTGCCACGCCCGACGGCCACCATGCCCGACTGCACCAGCTCCTTGACGCCGAACGGCTCGAGCACGCGAAGCAGGGCGTCTAGCTTGTCCGCGTTGCCGGTGGCCTCGATCACCAAAGAGTCAGAAGCCACGTCGACGACCTTGGCGCGGAAGAGCGTGACCGTCTCCAGCACCTGTGACCGCACGTGCGCGTCCGCGCGGACTTTCACGAGTATCAGCTCACGCTGAATGGAAGTCTCCGGGTCGAGCTCCACGATCTTCAGCACGTTGACCAGTTTGTTGAGCTGCTTGGTGACCTGTTCGAGAGGGAGCTGGTCGACATTGACCGCGATCGTCATACGCGACATGCCGGCATGCTCGGTGGGACCGACGGCAAGTGACTCGATGTTGAAGCCGCGTCGCGAGAAGAGCGACGCGATCCGGGCGAGCACGCCCGGTTGGTCCTCGACGAGTACCGAGAGAGTGTGTCGCGTCATCAGAGTTCGTCCTTGTCCCAGTCGGGCGCCATGTCGCGCGCGTACTTGATCTCATCGTTTCCCGTGCCGGCGGCCACCATCGGCCAGACCATGGCGTCCTTGTGCACGACGAAGTCGACAACGACCGGCCGGTCGTTGATCTCCATGGCCTTCTCGATCGTGGCGTCGACATCAGCAGCGGTCTCGCACCGCAAGCCTGCGGCACCGTAGGCGTCGGCCAGCGTGACGAAGTCGGGGATGCGCACCGAGTGCAGATCAGTGTTGGAGTACCGCTCGTTGTAGAAAAGCGTCTGCCACTGCCGCACCATGCCTAGGCTGCTGTTGTTGATGATGGCGATCTTGATCGGGATGTCGTTGATCGCGCAGGTGGCCAGCTCTTGGTTGGTCATCTGGAAGGACCCGTCGCCGTCGATCGCCCAGACCGTGGCATCCGGACGACCCACCTTGGCCCCCATGGCCGCCGGAACGGCGAACCCCATGGTTCCGAGACCACCGGAGTTCAACCATGTTCTGGGCTGCTCGTACTTGACGAACTGCGCAGCCCACATCTGATGCTGACCAACGCCGGCGGTGTAGACAGCCTCGGGGCCGGAGATGGCGCCCAGCCGCTCGATGACGTACTGGGGCGCGAGCTCTCCGTCACTCGGTGGCGTGTAGCCAAGCGGGTAGGTACTGCGCATGCGCTCCAACGTGTCGCGCCAGGCCGCGAAGTCACCTACCCGACCCGCCTCGTGCTCGGCGCGGACGGCGCCGACCAGCTCGGCGATCACCTCCTTGGCGTCACCGACGATCGGGACGTCGGCCACACGGTTCTTGGAGATCTCCGCCGGGTCGATGTCGGCGTGCACAACCGTTGCGCCGGGCGCAAAGGTGTCGAGGCGACCGGTCACACGGTCGTCGAAGCGCGCGCCGAGGGCCAGGATGAGGTCGGACTTCTGCAACGCACCAACCGCTGCGACAGTTCCGTGCATGCCCGGCATACCCATGTGCAGCGGGTGACTGTCGGGAAAAGCCCCACGTGCCATGAGGGTCGTGACGACCGGGATGCCGGTCAGCTCGGCGAGGCGCAGCAGATCCGTCGACGCTCCCGCCGCCTGCACTCCGCCACCCACGTACAGCACCGGGCGCCGTGCCTCGACAATCAGTCGGGCCGTCTCACGCACCTGCTTGCTGTGTGGTTTCAGCACCGGGCGGTAGCCGGGCAGGTCGATCGACTCGGGCCACTCATACGACGACGTGGCCTGCAAGGCGTCCTTGGAGATGTCGACGAGGACCGGCCCTCGACGACCTGTCCCGGCGATGTGGAACGCCTCGGCGATCGTCTGCGGGATCAAGGTCGGGTCGGTGACGAGGTAGTTGTGCTTGGTGATCGGCATCGTGATGCCCCGGATGTCAGCCTCCTGGAAGGCATCGGTTCCGATGGACGCGCTGGGCACCTGTCCGGTGATGGCCACGATCGGCGTGGAGTCCATGTAGGCGTTGGCGATCGCCGTCACCAGGTTCGTCGCACCGGGGCCGCTGGTCGCCATGCAGACACCGACACGTCCAGTGGCCATGGCATAGCCCTCAGCAGCGTGTCCCGCGCCCTGCTCGTGGCGCACCAGGATGTGACGGAGCGACGAGTCGAACAGCGGGTCGTAGGCGGGCAGGATCGCCCCACCGGGGATGCCGAAGACAGTCTCGGCGCCCACGTCCTCGAGCGCCCGGACCAGGCTCTCTGCTCCGGACAGCTGGGCTCCCGGCAGCTGGGCATCCGGCGACGCCGATCCCGCCGGCTCTGTCGCTGACGACTCACTCATCACGCTCTCCTCGAGGTCCTGCTGGCCACTTCCCGGCCATCACTCTTCCGTTCCAACAAAAAACCCCTCCGACCCGGGTGGGTGAGGGGTGCGCGCGGCTCGAGCGGTGCGGTCAGGCCGCGCGCCACCGAACTACGACAATCTGCTGCATGCCCTCAGGGTGAGGCATGACTGCATGCGGGTCAAGTGGTGACCGCGCGCGTCTCACGATTTGGACGGGCTCCTCACCGCACCTCGGTCATACCGGCACTGGCCGGTCATGCCGGCCCTAGCCGCAGACGGCTCCTTCGGCAGCCGATCCCACGAGGCGCGCGTACTTGCCGAGGACGCCCTTGGTGTAGCGCGGTTCCTTGGGGTTCCAGCCGGCCCGCCGGCCGTCGAGCTCGTCGGCGTCCACCAGCAGGTCGAGCGTTCGTGCGGACATGTCGAGCCGGATCCGGTCACCGTCGCGCACGAACGCGATCGGTCCCCCGTGCGGTGCCTCAGGGGCCACATGCCCGATGCAGAACCCAGCCGTGGCTCCTGAGAACCGACCATCGGTGACGAGCATGACGTCTTTGCCCAGACCCGCCCCCTTGATGGCGGCCGTGACCGCGAGCATCTCGCGCATCCCCGGGCCGCCCTTGGGGCCCTCGTAGCGGATGACGACGACATCGCCGGACACGATATGGCCGTGAGTGACGGCGCTCATCGCGTCCAACTCGTCGTCGAACACCTTGGCGGTGCCCTCGAAGACGGGCTGGTCGATGCTGGCTGCCTTGATGACTGCACCGTCAGGGGCGAACGATCCCTTGAGGATCGCGAGCCCGCCGGTCGGGTGGATCGGCTCTGACACCGGGTGCAGGATCTTCCCGTCCGGTGCGACAGGGTCGAGGTCGGCCATGTTCTCAGCCAGCGTCCGACCCGTGACCGTCATGACGTCGCCGTGCAGCAGGCCTGCGTCGAGCAGCTCACGCATGACAACAGGCACTCCGCCGATTCGGTCGATGTCGTTCATGACGTACCGGCCGAACGGCTTCACATCGGCCAGGTGCGGAGTTCGGTCGCCGACGCGGTTGAAGTCGTCGATGGTGAGGTCGACCTCGGCCTCACGAGCGATGGCAAGAAGGTGCAGCACGGCGTTGGTCGAACCGCCGAGCGCCATGACCACAGCAATCGCGTTCTCGAACGCCTCCTTGCCCATGATGTCGCGCGCGGTGATCCCCTGTCGCAGCAGCTCAACGACGGCTTCGCCGGACCGGAAGGCGTACTCGTCGCGCCTGCGGTCGACCGCAGCCGGCGCGGCACTGCCAGGTAGCGACATCCCCAGGGCCTCGCCGACACTCGCCATCGTGTTGGCGGTGAACATGCCGCCGCACGCGCCCTCGCCTGGGCAGGCCTGGCGCTCGATCTCGTCGAGCTCACCTCTCGTGATGCGTCCAAGGGCGCAGGCGCCGACGCCCTCGAACGCATCCTGGATCGTGACGTCCTTGCCTCCGACCCGGCCCGGCAGGATCGATCCGGCATAGACGAATACATTGGCCAGGTCGAGGCGTGCGGCGGCCATGAGCATGCCCGGCAGTGACTTGTCGCAGCCGGCGAACGTGACCGAGCCGTCGAGGCGCTCGGCGTGCATGACGGTCTCGACCGAGTCGGCGATCACCTCGCGGCTGACCAGTGAGGCCCGCATGCCCTCGTGCCCCATCGAGATGCCGTCGGACACCGAGATGGTGCCGAACTCCATCGGGAATCCACCGGCGGCAAAGACACCCTCCTTGGCCTTGATTGCCAGCCGCTTCAGCGACATGTTGCAGGGGGTGATCTCGTTCCAGCTCGACGCGATCCCGATCTGCGGCTTCTCCCAGTCGTCGTCGGTCATCCCGACGGCGCGCAGCATGGCCCGGTTCGGGGCTCGTTCCATGCCGTCGGTGACATCACGGCTGCGGGGCTTCAGATCGGGCGACTCGCTCATGATGGAAGCCTACGGGTGACCCAGACGTCTCGGACGAGGTGTCCCAGGCGCTCACCCCTGCGCTCGTACTTGGTGCTCGGTCGATCGACAGCGCCTGGGATCGACCGTGGGGCGAAGCCGTCGAAGGGGTTCTCTAGCCGCGGGTCAGCCCCCAGAACCTCAACCATCTGCTGGGCGTACGCCTGGTCGTCGGTCGCGCAGTGCACGAACCCACCTGGCGCGATCCGGTCGGCCAACAGTGCGACGAACTCCGGCTGCACAAGTCGTCGTTTGCGATGCCTGGCCTTCGGCCACGGGTCAGGGAAGTAGATCCGGGCACCGACGATCGAGGCGGGCGCCAGCCGCTGATCGATGAAGGTCACAGCGTCACCGTGCACGACCCGGACATTCGTGAGGCCATCTCGGTCGCCCTTCCGCATCAGGGTGGCGACTCCCCTGGTGTGCACGTCGATCGCGATCACTCCCACGTCGGGCGCCTTCGCTGCCTGCACAAGGGTGCTCTCGCCCATGCCACAGCCGATATCGAGCACCACCGGGACGGCACGACCGAAGACGCTGCCCAGGTCGAGGGGAGCGCCGTTGGAGTCGACCAACCAGGTGGCACCGATCGTCGCCAACGAGTCTTGGTGACGGTCGCTGAGGCGTCCCCGGCGGGCATGGTACGTGCGGACGCGCGGCGCCTCCGGGTCAGCCACCGGCAACGGAGGGAAGAATCATCACCACAGCATCTTGTCCGAGGACCGTGGCCGTGCCACCTGCACCCCTGACGTCGGCGCCATCGGCATAGACATTGACGTGGCGTCGCAGCTGCCCCGACTCGGTGCGGAGGCGGCGCTCCAGATGCGGGTGAACACCCGCGACGAGGTCGAGCAGGTCGCCGACGGTCGGATCTGTCCCATGCAGCTCGACCGCCAACGAGCGTCGGCCACCAGCGACATCTGCGAGCACCGACGGCAGCTCGAGTGTGACGCGCACACTCATGGCAGGACTGCGGCTCGGACACAGAGGACGTCCGGCAGGTGGCTGACCAGCTGATGCCAACTAGCCCCGTCATCCCGGCTGCCCCACACCTCGCCCGAGCGTGTCCCGAGATAGACGCCAGCCGGGTCCGCAGCGTCAGTCGTCAGGGCATCGCGCAGCACGATCGTGTGAAACCCCGACTCCGGGAGCCCGGCTGAGGAGTCGCTCCACGCCCGACCGCCGTCGACGCTGCGGTAGACACCCGCTCGCCCCTCGACCGGGAAGCGGCTCATGTCTGCCGAGAGCGGGAAAAGGAAGAAAGCTCCTTCCGGGCCGGGCGTACGGGTGATCCCGAAGCCGAAGTTGGCCGGCAGACCCTCCTCCGCCGACTGCCAGGTCGCGCCCCCGTCGACGCTACGGAAGACGCCGCCGTGGTTCTGCAGCATCAGCAGGTCAGGGTCTTCGGTGTCGCGGACAACCTTGTGCACGCACTGGCCGTACTCCGGCTCCGGGTCGGGGAAGAACGGGGCCAGCACTCCCTTGTTCGACGGGCTCCACGACTCACCGGCGTCCTCGGTGACGTAGACCCCGCCCGTCGACATCGCGACCATCACGCGGCTTGCGTCGTCTGGATGCGGAAGCACGGTGTGCAGGCACTGCCCCCCGGCACCGGGGTGCCAGTCGGGACGGTGCGGGTGATCCCACAACGCCTGGTTCAGCGCGAAGGTCCGCCCCCCGTCGTCAGAGCGAAAGAGTGCCGACGGCTCCACGCCGGCCCACACCTCGTCGGGTCGACTCACCGGTCCCGGCATCAGCTGCCAGATCTGCTCCACGTCGGCACCAGCCCCTGCGGGGAATGCGATTGAGCCGCCGGGGTCCTCCGACCACGACGCACCCCGGTCGTCGGAGGTGAAGACGGCCGGGCCCCAGTGCTCATTGCGCCCACCGACGAGCAGCCGCTCCGGCGATCGACGCGTGTCGATCGCCACGGCGGCAACGGCCGCCATGGCGTGATGCGGCCCTTCCCACTCCCAGTCGTCACGATCGTTCGACCACCCCAGGAACAGTCCCTTCTTGGTCCCGACCGCGAGCATGACCTGCGCCACGCCTACCTCCTTGAACCAACTGGGCTCCCCTGCGCCGTCAGTCTGGCCCTTCCCGACGAGTCGCGACAAGACCCCGCCAACGTGGGATGTCAGCCTTTCGACACGGCATTCGCCAACGGTTGCCCGGCCGCAAAGCGGTCGAGCTGCTCCTGCAGCAGTCGCCACGCCCGCGGCAGGAACGCGGAGGTGTCACCCCCCACATGTG
>Ga0316195_10001126_pt1 | contig 11686 bp, 9 predicted proteins | sample Phised1_MG_FD_204937 | JGI IMG/M metagenome (GOLD analysis project Ga0316195, IMG submission 204937) | Coastal sediment microbial communities from Maine, United States - Phippsburg sediment 1 | ecosystem: Environmental > Aquatic > Marine > Coastal > Sediment | place: USA: Maine | collected... | reverse complement strand
TGCCGAATTTTGAGCATGCATAGGCACCCCAGTAAGCCCGTCCCTTGCGGCCAACGCCGCTGGAAACAAAGATCACCGAGGCATCATCCGAGAGCTTCAGCAATGGCAGGCATGCCTGAGTTAGCAGAAAAGGCGCAGTAAGGTTCACGTGCAGGGTCTTCTGCCAAACGCCAGGATCGTAATGTTCGATAGGCGAGCGATCACCAAGGATACCGGCGTTGTGTACCAGTCCGTCCAGGCACCCGTATTCGGTTTTCAGCACCTGGGCCAGCTCGGCATAATTCTCGGGTGTGGCGCCTTGCAGGTCCATGGGATAGATGGATGGACGCTCTCTTTCAATGGCGATGATTCGATCATAGGTCGCCTCCAGCCGTGAAATCGTTTTCCCCAGCAACACGACCCGGGCACCGCATGCGGCGCTTGTGACCGCAAGCTCGGCGCCGATGCCTGCGCCTGCGCCGGTAATAAGTATCACCCGGTCCTGTAGCGTGTCGGTACCGGGGCGGTAGGCGCGGGCGAGTGTTTGTACGTCAACGGTCATAGTCAGGAGTCCTGCTGAGGTGATCTTGCAACCGCTGCCCGGGCGCCTTGCCAGGCGCAGACCAGCATTCGGAAGCCATTCAGTTGCGGAGGCTTACCTGTTTCCAGTTTAGCCCGAGAAAGCGCCTTGCTGTTTAATCGCTGGTGGATTCTCAACATGGCGTGGTGGTATATCAAGCCTTGCCCGCCTGAGGGCAGGGTCAACGCGCGGTGCATCAAGCCATCTGCATGGGCTAGCACCGGTTTGATTGTGTCCCCGGGTTCGGAAGGATTGGCAGGAAGCGCGGAGGCAAGCTCACAGTCCTGCTCATGGGCAGCGCAGGCGACGGCGTGGGTGCTGAGGTAGATGCCTGCTCCAACCAGCGAACAAAAATCTCTGGATTCGGGAGTAAGAACCTGCCCTGGTTCCAGTGTCAGGGACGCCAGGAGTTCCATGTAGGCGCCCATTGTCTTGTGACAGTGCATGGCAAGGGTCGTCTCCGAATCTGGCAGTACACCGGCAATCCTGTCCTCCACGCCCTCAATGATTGCGGCGAATAACTCGAACTCCCGGGGATTGTATTTGGACAGATCGAAGTAAGCCCGGGCCAGGGGGTGCCGGGCAGTTTTCGCGTTTCCAGCGCCCAGTTCAATTCGCCACCAGGCCAGCTTGGCCTGGGCAACGGTAAATTCGCTTACCGCGTGAGGGATCGAGGTTATCTCTCGATGTAATGCAGTCGTTGCATCCAGCGCCGCCTGTTGTTCGCTGGAGCAAAAAAGCCGGGCATAGAAACTTGGAGTCAGGTTATTGCGTGCTGAATTGCTCATGAATCGTCTGGTTCTATTTCGGAAGTGCCGGGGTGCCATGCGCCAGCATCGGTACTTCGATCTGTCGATCGGTTAGGGCCGAATGCCGATTAACTGCAATAACTCCAGCGGGTGCGAGGCCATGGCGTCCGCACCCCACTGGCTGGGATCGCTGCCAGGCTCCAGGTAACCGTAACCGGCGGCGATGACGGGCATGCCGGCTGCTCTTGCGGCATCGATGTCTCTGGCCGCATCGCCGACATACAGGCAGTTCTCAGCCTTTAGTCCTATGATTTGGGCCGCATGCAGCAAAGACATGGGATGGGGTTTTGCCCGTTCACAGGTATCTCCGGAAATTACACAGGCGGCCCGTGTGTGAATATTCAACGCTTCTACCAGCGGCATGGTGAGCCAACCGGGTTTGTTGGTTACGATGCCCCAGATAATTCCCTGCCTTTCAAGAACGTCCAGGACTTCGTCCATACCCTCAAACAATTTTGAATGGGTGCTGATATCGCTCTCATACAAGTTCAGGAATCGCTGCCGCAGCCCTTCGTATTCCGGATGAGGCGTGTCGATATCAAAACCTAGTCCCAGCAGGCCGCGAGCGCCATTGGATACATGCGGCCTGATGCTCTCGTAGGGCAGTCCGGGTTTGCCGTGCTCTGCCAGCAGTTGATTAAGTGCGCAGGCCATGTCCGGGGCGGTATCTACCAGGGTACCGTCCAGGTCGAACAGCACGCTCATGGGTCGGTAGTCAGGACTCATTGGCCCGCTGTCCCGCCCAGTTGGCAGTGCATGAGGTAGTTCACGTCGACGTTATCACCCAGGTAGAAATTCTGGTGCAAGGGGTGGTAATGCAAGCCAGCCATGCCGCTAATGCTCAGCCCGGCGCGCCGGCACCAGGCGCCCAGTTCTGAGGGGCGAATAAATTTCTTGTAGTCGTGGGTGCCGGTAGGAAGCATACGCATTATGTATTCGGCTCCAAGCACCGCCAGCAGGTAGGCCTTGGGGTTGCGGTTCAAGGTCGAGAAAAATACAGTGCCGCCAGGCCGCACCAGGGTGCTGCAGGCACGCACTACCGATTCAGGGTCCGGAACGTGCTCCAGCATTTCCATACAGGTAATGATATCGAAGCTGCCAGGTTGTTCCTCGGCCAACTCTTCAATGCTGATTTTCCGGTAATCCACCTCGAGCTCGCTTTCCAGCAGGTGCAGCCTGGCTACCTCGAGCGATGCTTCGGCCAGGTCCACACCGGTAACCTGGGCGCCCTCGGAGGCCATAGCCTCGCTTAGCAGTCCGGCGCCACAGCCAACATCCAGCACCCGATTTCCTGTGAGTTCGCTGCGCTCACGGATGTACTGCAGGCGCACAGGATTTATCAGGTGAAGCGGGCGCATTTCACCCTCGGGGTCCCACCAGCGGTAGGCGAGGGCTTCGAATTGAGCAATTTCGCGTTCGTCGACGTTGGCTTTTGAGGTCATGTTTGTAGCTTATCCGTTTATCCCAAATCCTGACAGGCGTTTTGCCCAGCGGGCTGATTTTTCAAACAGGGATTTCTCATTAACATTCTTTAGACGACGATCTTCCAGCAGCTGTCGGCCGCCTATCCACACATCGCTTACATCGCTGTCCTCAGCGCAGTACACCAGCTGGGAGACCGGGTCGTATAGCGGCTGCAAGTGCAGGGAGTGCATATCGACGCAGCAGATATCCGCCCACTTTCCAGGCTCCAGGGAGCCAATCTGATCTTCCAGTCCCAGGGCCCTGGCGCCGTTAATCGTGGCCATTTCCAGTATTTGGGCTGCTGGCAATGCAGCGGCGTCTCCGGTGCTAAGCTTTCCAAGTAACGCGGCGCTGCGCATTTCGCCAAGCATCGAAAGGTCGTTGTTGCTGGCGGCGCCATCGGTACCCAGGCACACGTTAACTCCCAGGTCTCTCAAGGTGACCACCTGGCAAGTGCCGCTGGCCAGTTTCATGTTTGATTCCGGGCAATGAACCACGCTGATGTTGCCCTCCGAGGCCATGGTGAGATCCGCATCGTCCAGGCATGTCATGTGTACGGCCACCAGTTGGCGGCTCATGAGGCCCAGCCTTTGCAAGCGGGCCACCGGGCGCTCGCCGCTGCTGTGGAGCGCCTCGTCGACCTCCCGGGCGGTTTCGTGCAGGTGCATGTGTACCGGCAATTCCAGTTCGTTTGCCAGCTTGCAGATGCGGGACAGGGATTCGTCGCTCACGGTATAGGGGGCATGGGGTGCAAATGCGGTGCTGATTAACGGGTGACCCCGATAGGCATCGTGAACCTCAAGGCCCTTGGCAAAACACTCTTCAGCCGACTTGGCCCATGCGGTCTCGAGTTCGATGATGGGCATGCCCACCACCATTCGCATACCCAAACTGGCTGCGGTGCCCGCGGTAACTTCCGGGAAAAAGTACATGTCGCTGGCACAGGTGGTGCCACCCCGGATCATCTCGGCAAGGGCGAGTTCGGTGCCATCGCGAACGAAGTCCGGGCCTACCCATTCCTGCTCCGCAGGCCAGATGTGTTCCCGCAGCCACTCTTCCAGGGGCAAGTCATCTGCGATACCGCGGAACAGGGTCATTGCCAGGTGGGTATGGGCGTTGACAAGACCGGGAATCAAGGTGTGATTGGGGCGCTCCAGCCAGTTTGAGGTCGAGTATTTTTCCCGGGCCTCGTTTTCCGGGAGGAGATCCAGGATGCGCCCCTGGTGGATTACCAGGGCGTGATTCTCCAGCGGGGCAGCGGGAATGACCGGTACGATGTACCTGGCTGAAACGATGGTATCGACTTGTTGCGTCATCGGGCATTTTCCTGTTCGAGCCCTGACGCCTTGTTTGCCGGCCAGGATGGCGTGAAAAGCCGTATTATAAGCAAGGTGGCTTCAGTAGCCACCGCGTGATGGTTGAATCTTGCTGGTCAGGAGTGAATTGATGGTCGACACCACGAAAATCCAGCCGGTTAGCTGGAGCAACGACAGACTGGTACTGATGGACCAAAGGTTGCTGCCTGGCAAGGAAGAATACCTGCACCTGGAGACGGTCGCCGAGGTCGCCAGGGCGATCACAGACCTGGTTGTGCGTGGCGCCCCGGCGATTGGTGTGACCGCTGCCTACGGGGCCGTACTGGCGGCTCGTGCGCGGCTGGAGGAGAACTGCGATCATTGGAAAAGCCTGCTGATACAGGACCTGGATATGCTGGCGGCGGCCCGGCCCACCGCTGTGAACCTGGTCTGGGCGGTTGATCGAATGCGGCTTTGCGTAGAGACCACCGGGCGGTCAGAACTGCTGGGAAGCATGTTCGAGCTGGCCTGCCTGATTCATCGCCAGGACATCGAAGCGAATCACCTGATGGGCGATTTGGGCGCCGAATTGATGGATGCTGACAGCGGCGTTTTGACTCACTGCAACGCCGGTGCGTTGGCTACAGGGGGTTACGGAACTGCCCTGGGAGTGATTCGTTCTGCCTGGAAAGCCGGGAAAGTATCCCGGGTATTCGCGGACGAGACCCGCCCCTGGTTGCAGGGCGCCCGGTTGACTGCCTGGGAACTGGCCCGCTCGGAGATTCCCGTTACCCTTATCACCGACTCAGCTGCCGCCACGTTCATGCGCGAGGGCAAGGTTCAGTGGGTTGTGGTGGGTGCCGACCGGATTACCGCAAACGGGGATGTAATTAACAAGATAGGCACCTACTCCCTGGCGGTGCTGGCCCGGGCCCATGGAGTGCGCTTCATGGTGGTGGCGCCCACCTCCACCGTGGATCACCAGACGGCCTCGGGCGATCAGGTCAGCATCGAGGCTCGCGACTGGTCAGAAATATGGGCTGCAACCGGCTCAGAGCGGCCTCCTGAGGGCGTGTCAGTGTCAAATCGAGTGTTCGATGTGACGCCGGCGGAGCTGGTGGATGTGATCGTGACGGAGAAGGGGTGTCTAAAGGCCCCGTTTGGCCAGGCAATTGCCAGTCTGAAAGATCGATAAAAACGGTCCTTTCAGGCTGCATGAACGGCCCGATTTGTGTTAGAATTTCACGCTTTGAAGCTGGCGACGCGAAATACCTAAAATCCAGCTTTTTCATCGGCTTAACTATTTGCTGGTCATTTGACCGCGAGTCTTGTACATGACTGATATTACCCCCGAAATTATCCCGGTAAATCTAGAAGACGAGATGAGGCGTTCCTACCTCGATTACGCGATGAGCGTGATCGTCGGAAGAGCGCTTCCAGACGTGCGAGACGGTCTGAAACCGGTTCATCGGCGTGTGCTTTTTGCCATGCGAGAATTGGGTAATGATTTTAACAAGCCGTACAAGAAATCAGCCCGTGTGGTTGGTGATGTTATCGGTAAATACCATCCCCATGGTGATTCGGCTGTTTACGACACCATCGTGCGTATGGCTCAGCCGTTTTCCATGCGCTACATGCTGGTGGACGGGCAGGGTAACTTTGGTTCGGTAGATGGCGATGCGCCGGCGGCCATGCGTTACACCGAAGTGCGAATGGCCAAGATTGCCCATGAATTGCTGGCGGACATTGAAAAAGAAACCGTCGACTTCACCCCTAACTACGATGAGTCCGAGTCTGAGCCCAGCGTTCTGCCTACCCGCATACCGAACCTGCTGGTTAACGGATCGGCAGGAATCGCAGTGGGAATGGCGACCAATATTCCTCCCCACAACCTGGGTGAAGTAGTCGATGCCTGTCTTGCCACCATCGACAACCCCGATATTTCCTTGCCGGAGCTTATGCAGTTGATTCCGGGCCCGGACTTTCCGACAGCGGGAATCATCAACGGCGCACAGGGCATTCTTGAAGCCTATCGCACCGGCCGTGGCCGTATTCACGTACGTGCGCTGAGCCACATAGAGCGCAACGAGAGCAATGGCAAGGAATCCATCATCGTTACCGAGCTTCCGTACCAGGTGAACAAGGCCCGGCTGCTGGAGAAGATTGCCGAGTTGGTGCGGGAACGCAAAATTGAGGGAATTACCGAACTGCGTGACGAATCCGATAAGGACGGTATGCGCATGGTGGTTGAACTGCGTCGTGGCGAGCCCAGCGATGTAGTGTTGAACAACCTTTACAAGCAAACACTGCTGCAGAGCGTGTTTGGCATCAACATGGTAGCCCTGGTTGAAGGCCGCCCCCAGCTGATTAATCTGAAGACCATGCTGGATTGCTTCGTGCGCCATCGCCGCGAAGTCGTGACTCGCCGCACTATCTTTGAACTCCGCAAGGCGCGTGAAAAGGCTCATATCCTGGAAGGTCAGGCAGTGGCCCTGGCAAACATTGATGAGGTGATCGCCACCATCAAGGCCTCTGCATCGCCTGCCGAAGCGCGCATCGCATTGGTGTCTCGCGGCTGGAAGCCGGGTGTCGTTATCCAGATGCTGGAGCGAACAGGAGCGGCGGCAACACGGCCTGATTCAATCGCAGAAGAATTTGGTATGCAGGGGGAGGATTATCGCCTGTCCGTCACCCAGGCACAGGCAATTCTGGACCTGAAGCTTCATCGTTTGACGGGTCTTGAGCAAGACAAAATAATCAGTGAATACAAAGGGTTAATAGAGTTTATTCAAGAATGTATTAGCATTCTGGAAAGCCCTGAAAAGCTGCTTTCGGTCATTCGCGGCGAACTGGTGGAAATTCGTGAGCAGTATGCTGACAGCCGTCGCACAGAGATCAGGCAAGACTTCCAGGGACTGAGTCTGGAAGACCTGATTACCGAGGAAGATGTGGTGGTCACCCTGTCCAGGGAGGGTTACGCGAAAGCCCAGCCGGTCACCAGCTACGAGGCCCAGCGTCGTGGTGGGCGAGGCAAGAGTGCTACCAAGATTAAAGAGACCGACCTGATTGACCAGTTATGGGTCGTCAATACCCATGACACCCTGCTGTGTTTCACCAGCAGCGGCAAGGTTTACTGGCTGAAGGTTTACGAACTGCCCCAGGCAGGCAGGGGAGCCCGTGGCAAACCCATTGTGAATTTGCTGCCGCTTGAGGCGGACGAACACGTGAATGCGGTTCTGCCGGTACGTGAATTTGACGAGAATCTCTTCGTATTCATGGCGACCAGCGCCGGTACGGTCAAGAAGACTCCGCTGCATGCGTTCTCGCGGCCACGGGCAAACGGCATTATTGCGGTGGATTTGCGTGGTGAGGATCGCCTGGTCGGAGTTGCCATCACTGACGGGTCCAACGATGTGCTGCTGGTGGGCCGCAGTGGCAAGGCAATACGCTTCAAGGAAACTGATGTGCGTGCCATGGGCCGCACCGCCGCCGGTGTGCGGGGAATTCGCCTGGCAAAGGGAGACGAGGTTATCTCTTTGATCATCAACGAAGGCGATGACATTCTCACCGCCACCGAGAACGGTTACGGCAAGCGAACCAAGGTTGAGGAGTTCTCTGTGCAGGGCCGGGGTGGGCAGGGCGTGATCGGTATCCAGACCAGTGAACGTAATGGTTTGTGCGTGGGTGCGCTGCAGGTCACGGATGAGCACCAGATCATGCTCATTAGCAACGGCGGCACCCTGGTTCGTACCGCGGTTTCTGAAGTCTCTGTGCTGGGCCGCAATACCCAGGGCGTGCGACTGATCAAGCTGGGCAAGGGCGAAAAGCTCGTCGGTGTGGAGCGAATTGAGGCTCTGGATGAGGACGAGGAAGAGCTTGAAGGGGATATTGAACTCCTGGAAGAAGGCGAGGCACCCGCCGAAGAGTCTGTAGAGAGCGAATAGCCAGTCGACATTGACGATGCTGCGGTGCAGAATCATTCCCTGTGGTCAATTGTCACGGGGATAATTAATGACTCGGGTATTTAATTTCAGCGCAGGTCCGGCCATGTTGCCGGAACCGGTACTTAGTCGGGCCAGGGATGAGATGCTGGACTGGCACGGGTCTGGCATGTCGATCATGGAAGTCAGCCACCGCGGAAAGCTTTTCCTTTCGGTGGCGGAAAAAGCCGAACAGGATCTGCGGGACCTGCTCAACATCCCGGATAATTACGATGTCCTGTTTATGCAGGGTGGGGCGACCTTGCTGTTTTCGCTGGTTCCCATGAATCTGGCTGCGGGTAAGGTTGCCCAATACGTTCAGACTGGCTCATGGTCCAAGAAATCTATCGCTGCGGCCAGCAAGATTTGCCCGGTAGAAGTCGTGGCGGATTCTTCCGGGACAGCCTATGACAGGGTCCCGGCCCAGGCTACCTGGGATACGGTCCCGGATTCATCCTACCTTCACTATTGCATGAATGAGACCATTCATGGCGTCGAGTTTCCCTTTGTGCCGAAGGGACTGGATTGTCCGCTGATTGCCGACTGTTCCTCAAATATTCTGTCACGGCCAATGCCGGTGAATGAGTTCGGCCTGATTTACGCCGGGGCGCAAAAGAATATCGGACCCGCAGGATTGACCCTGGCTATTGTCAGAAATGACCTGCTTGATCGTTGCCCGGATTCAATTCCGGATGTCCTGAATTTCAGCAAGCTCGCAGCATCGGATTCGATGCTCAATACGCCGCCGACCTATTCCTGGTACCTGGCGGGCCTGGTTTTTGAGTGGCTGAAAGAACAGGGTGGGCTGGAGGAAATGGAGCGGCGTAATCGACGCAAGGCCGAGCGCCTTTATGGGGCAATCGACGGGTCGGATTTTTATAAAAATTCGGTGCAGCTTGATTCCCGATCTCTAATGAATATTCCGTTTACCCTGGCGGACAGTTCCCTTGACGCAGAGTTTCTCAGACAGTCTGAGGCGGCTGAATTGATCGGCCTCAAGGGGCATAGATCTGTCGGGGGAATGCGAGCCAGTATTTACAATGCGATGCCTGAAGCCGGTATTGAAGCACTGGTCTCTTTCATGGCTGAGTTTGAGCGAAACTCGGCTTGATAGCCGGAGGGATTTCATGCGTTTCAAGATACTGACATTAAACGATATTTCTGTAGCCGGACTTCAGAATATGCCCCGGGAGTATTACGAAGTAGCTTCCGAGATAGTCCATCCTGACGCTATCTTGTTACGCTCCCATGACCTGCATGATCTGGAGATCCCGGATACTCTCAGGGCCGTGGCAAGAGCGGGAGTTGGCGTTAATAACGTACCCGTCGAGAGGCTTACAGAAAGAGGTATTCCGGTGTTTAACGCTCCGGGCGCCAACGCCAATGCGGTGAAAGAACTGGTGGTGGCCGGTATGTTGCTGGCGGCTCGAAATATCTGTCCTGCATGGGCCTACGTCAGGGCGCTGGAGGGCAGTGCGGAAGAGATAAAGCGCGCTGTGGAAGCGGGCAAAAAGCAATTCGTGGGCTACGAACTTCCTCGCAGAGTCCTGGGCGTGGTGGGCCTGGGCGCGATTGGAGTTGAAGTGGCAAACACCGCCTTGAACCTGGGTATGCGAGTGATCGGTTTTGATCCGGGTATGACGGTTGAGCGGGCCTGGCAGCTTTCCGCCAGCGTGGAGCAGGCTACGAGCCTGGATGACTTGCTTGCCCGTTGTGACATGGTCAGTTTGCACGTGCCCTTGAATGCAAAAACCCGCGGTTTGATGAGTGCAGAGCGATTGGACTTGATGCGCCAGGGTGCGGTGCTGTTGAATTTCTCCCGTGCCGAGATCGTGGATGAGCAGGGACTGGTCCAGGCGCTGGATCAGAATCATCTCTCAAGCTATGTGTGCGACTTTCCTTCTCCAGATATTAAAGATCATCCGCGGGTAGTGGCTTTGCCGCACCTTGGCGCCTCGACGCTTGAGGCGGAGGACAATTGTGCGGTGATGGTTGTGGAGAATATGCGCGAGTATCTCGAGAACGGAAACATTCGTCATTCAGTGAATTTTCCACAGGCGGTCATGCCCAGGGCGGGGAGTTCCCGCTTGACCGTGGCCAATCGCAATGTGCCGAACATGGTCGGACAGGTCTCGACCTGCCTGGCAAATTCGGGTTTGAATATCCTGGATATGCTTAACCAGTCACGGGGTGGTGTTGCCTATACCCTGATAGATTTGGACAGGGAAGTTCCCGAAGAAACCTATCGGCAAATCGCGAATATTGATGGTGTGCTTGCGGCACGGGTAATTTAAGAATTTATGTCTAAAAAAATAGCAAAAGAGCCTCTCGACCTGGAGTCGGTGCGAGTAAGCATTGATGAGTTGGATGCCAGTATCCAGGCATTAATTAATGAACGCGCAAGGCTTGCCCAGGAGGTCGGAAAGGCAAAGTCCGGTGCTGCCAGGGCGGCGGATTATTATCGTCCCGAGCGGGAAGCCCAGGTATTGCGCAATGCTTTGGCGCGTAACCAGGGGCCTCTTAGCGACGAGGAAGTTGTCCGGCTGTTCAGGGAGATCATGTCATCCTGCCTCGCCCAGCAAGAACCCTTGAAGATTGGTTACCTGGGGCCTGAAGGTACCTTCACCCAAAGCGCCGTGAGCAAGTTCTTTGGACATTCGGTGCGCTCCATGCCGTTGATGTCAATTGATGAGGTGTTTCAGGAAGTCGAGTCGGGGGCGGCAGACTTTGGCATTGTGCCTGTGGAAAATTCAACTGAGGGGACGGTGAACCATACGGTTGATCGTTTCCTGATTTCTCCTCTGAAAATCTGTGGCGAAGTTGAACTTCGGGTAGAACAACACTTGATGGGCAAGTTCACCGGATTGGCAGAGGTCAAGCGGGTATGTGCCCATGCCCAGTCCCTTGCCCAGTGCAGGGGGTGGTTGGGTGAGTATCTGCCCGACGTGGAAAGGGTGGCTGTCAGCAGCAATGCCGAAGGCGCCCGCCGGGCTCGTGACGAGCAGGGCACGGCGGCGATTGCCGGGGCCACCGCGGCCGACGTCTACGATTTGAATATGCTGGTCAGCAATATCGAGGATCGACCTGATAACACCACTCGATTCCTGGTGATCGGTCGAGACCTGCTGGCATCAAGCGGTGACGACAAGACTTCGGTGCTGATATCAGCTGCCGATACAGACAGCCCTGGCGCCCTTTACCGTCTGCTTGAGCCGCTTGCCAGGCACGGTATTAGCATGACTCGAATTGAATCCCGGCCGTCCCGGCGAAAGAAGTGGCATTACGTGTTTTTCATGGACCTGGACGGCCACGCCTCCGATCCCGCGTTGAGCCAGGCCTTGGCAGAACTGGAAGAGCAGGCCTCATTATTCAGGATTCTTGGCTCCTATCCCAAGGCGGTCATGTAGGTCCTATGATGCATGAAAAAGAGCCATCTGCCGGGAATCGCGACGGTATAGAAACTTATCTGGTGGAGCCGGGTGGAAGCCTGGCCGGCGAGATCATCGTGCCTGGCGACAAGTCCATTTCCCATCGAGCGCTGATGTTTGGCGCGATCGCTGAGGGCATAACCGAGATAGA
>Ga0316195_10001125_pt1 | contig 11691 bp, 11 predicted proteins | sample Phised1_MG_FD_204937 | JGI IMG/M metagenome (GOLD analysis project Ga0316195, IMG submission 204937) | Coastal sediment microbial communities from Maine, United States - Phippsburg sediment 1 | ecosystem: Environmental > Aquatic > Marine > Coastal > Sediment | place: USA: Maine | collected... | reverse complement strand
TAAGGATTCATTGTCCTGATATAATTGAGGGGATCGATAAAATTTGCGACTGGGTATTACATATGTAGAAACCCATTCTACGACCTGTTAAAACTGGATTCTTAAGCCTAAACAGCTGAAGGTTTGCGGTCGACTAAAATGTGTTTATTAAAAGCTACACTTTATCAACTAAAATGATAACACCGCAACAAGAAAAATAATTTGGAATTTTTAATGTCAAAATCAAAGCGCTTAAAACAAGAAATTTTATGATGGCTTAGGCCCTATAACTTTAAAGAATAAATTATATTTGTATGAATTCAGGTAAAAAAGGAATTTTATGGACAAAAAAAATCAACCAAAACAAATAAAACGTCGCGAGTTTTTGCAAACCAGCGCTAAGTTTGCCGCCTCAACGGTTGTGTTGTCTTTCGGGAGTTACAGCCTGATGGGTGCTGTTGGCTCCGCCAAAACAGAAAACTCCATTCCCAACATATTACTCAACAATGGCATAACTATGCCATTGCTAGGTTTTGGTACCTATTCGCTTAGAGATGCACTTTGTACAAAATGTGTATCTGAAGCCATTTCTGTAGGGTATCGACTATTTGATACAGCGACCATATACGGTAATGAAGAATTTGTTGGCGCAGGGATCAAACAAAGCGGGATCAACAGAGAAGAACTTTTCATCACTTCAAAAGTTTGGGTTGACGATTCGGGATATGAGGGTACAAAGAAGGCCTTTGAAACATCTTTAAACAAATTGGGTACTGACTATTTGGACCTGTATCTTATTCATCGGCCAAGAGGAGACGTCAAAGGAACCTGGAAAGCGATGGAGGAGCTTTATAGCGATGGGAAAATTAAGGCCATTGGCCTAAGCAATTTTGAACCTGATCAACTTAAAAATTTGATGGAATATGCTGCAATCCGACCAACGGTCAATCAGATCGAAACGCATGCTTTTTTCCAGCAGCCCAAAGCATTGGAAGTTTTAAATCAACATGAGGTGCAAATGGAAGCCTGGGCTCCTTTTGCAGAAGGACGCAATGAACTTTTCAGCAATCAAACCCTGACCGATATTGGCAAAAAGTATAATAAAACCACCGCACAGGTGAGCTTGAGATGGCATTTGCAAAGAGGGATAGTCGCCATTCCGAGAACATCAAAAAAGGAGCATATGATCGAAAATTTAAACATTTTTGACTTTGAGCTTAGTGATACGGATATGCAGACCATTGCCTCACTTGATCTAAATGTCACTCAGTTTCCCGAATGGGGATAGAGACTGATGCTTTTCCCGATATGGCAGAGATATCAAATGAGATGAGCCAAAGAATGATCTGGCTTTACACGAATCTGTCTAATGACCGTGATAACTTGTCTGAAATGGTTCGATCAGGTTTCAATGGCGTTTAAGCCGGTCCCGGAAATAATCCTCACCCCGAAATAATATTTCATATTGACAAAGTAGGGCAAAAAAATGTACCAACGTTTTTTTTAGATGAGATCAATTCATATGAGTTGTTTTTTCGATCCAGTCAACCCCCTTTTCGGCAAATTTTGGTGCTTTGAATCTGTACCCTACGAAAATTTGATAGTGTCTTCTTGTGGTATCGAATTGGATAATAGAATTATCCCGGAGGGTGCTTGCTATAAAATTAAAATACAACCCGCCAAAAAACCTTTTAGAATTATAACCTATACCCAAATTGGAATCCAAATGAAGAACAAAGTTCTGATCTCTGTTTGTCTCGATATTGCTGTCAATGGTCTGTTTTATATAATTAAAATCCATGCCCACTCCCGGTGTAATACCCACTCCGGTATACCACTTTTTATTGATCACGAAGGTGTGGAAATAACCTGCACCAAGGATCAGGCTTAATGTTTTTGTGTCTTGTTGAATTGATTTATTCATGATTTCAAAATAGCTGTATTCCAAACTGGGAATAAAACTACCGGAACTTTTTCTTTGAATTTCATTTTGGGTGGTCAAGGCTTTTAGTGAAAAATTTGGATTGATCTTGTACCTGGTAATACCTCTATACCTTATGGTGCGCAGATCAGGAAGGATTGCGAATTCCTCTCCGTTTGGAAGCCCAGAATTGTTGGGATCCTTGTAGTCAGACAAATAAAAACCGGTGATTTTATAATATTCTAAAGTTTGGATCCAATTTTTAATATACAGGTCGGTTCTAAATTTAATGGCTTCAGTTTTTCCTTTCAGATCATCATCGTTGTTTGAGAATAAGTTCGGTGCATAACCTATCTTAAAGGAAATGAATCTATAATTTAATGATAATTCCGTTTTATAGTCGATATTTGGTGTGATCGAAAAACTGGTGTTTCCGTCATCAAATGCAAAGGCTTCAATATCATTGTCAACATCCAGTTTTAGAGTAATTTTATTGTCCATATTTTCAATAAAGACCGTATCAGGACTCTGAAAGTGCTCCTGAGAAGAAACCGTCAGGGAGAAACCTGTAAAAATGTAGCATAGAAATCTTTTCATCTTAATCATGATTTAGTCAAATTTAAATAATTGAACATGATTTTTTAATTAATTTTATTTGAAGTTTTTTCTTGGTGGTTTTTAGTTGACAGTAATGGTTTTCATTAATAAGGAATTATTCGTATTTTGGAACGACAAATTAAATGGAACCAAATTTTAAGGAAGATTCCAAAAGCAGTTAATGAGATTATTTATCTTATTGAATTCAGATGGATTTGCATTAAGATATATTGATTCAATGTAAAATTTAAAACAGAATAGAATGATCATAGAACAGATTTTTAAGAACAATGAAATTTGGGTAAAAGAAAAACTCAATCTCGATCCTAATTATTTTGAGGATTTAGGAAAAGGACAAAACCCCGATATACTCTATATCGGTTGTTCAGACAGCCGGGTAACCGCTGAAGAATTAATGGGAATTTCACCGGGAGAGGCTTTTGTTCACAGAAATATAGCCAATATGGTGCCGAATACCGACCTAAGCGCGATGTCAGTAATTGACTATGCCGTCTTGCATTTAAAGGTAAATCATGTTGTGGTATGCGGGCATTATGGATGTGGAGGGGTAAAGGCTGCAATGAACTCCAAAGATTTGGGTATTTTAAATCCCTGGCTGAGAAACATTCGTGACGTCTATCGAATTCATAAGACCGAGTTAAATGCCATTTTAGACGAAAATGCAAGATATGAAAGACTGGTTGAATTGAATGTTCAGGAACAGTGTATCAATGTGATCAAAACAGCAGAGGTTCAAAGGGCCTATTTGGACAGAAATATCACGGTTCACGGCTGGGTTTTTGACGTGCATTCGGGAAAACTGATCGATTTAAAAATCGATTTTGAAAAAGTTTTATTGAACGTTATGGAAATTTACCGTTTGGAATAAATCTGGTTGCTGAGGGCCTCACTTAAGTGAGGCCCTCAGTGTTTTAATGAATCCCCTGAAAGCTATTTGTCCACCTTTGGAAAGTAATATGGTCCGTTCGTCCTGAATTGGTTCTCAAAATGGATGATTAACCTTATTTTACAACCCTATCAGAGACTTTAATCAGGTAAATAATTTTTTTTATTGTTATTGATGTTCGTCTTGAATCAATTGCCTATTTAACATTGCCAACTTTTAATTTTTTTTAAAATGAAATACTTTCTATTGTTTCTTTCCCTGTTCACAATACTAAATTGTCAAGACAAGAAAAATGTCGAGGAAACTTTAAAATCGGATAATCGAATCGTTTTTGGTCAGATCGATAGTATTTATTCTGAGGTTTTAAATGAATCGAGAAAGATTTGGGTACATCTACCGGCGGGAGCTTTGGATGACACTTTTAGTAAGACCAAGTACCCGGTACTTTATTTATTGGATGGTCCGGGCCATTTTTATTCCGTTACTGGGATGATAAAACAGCTGAGCACAACAAACGGGAACACTGTTGTTCCCGAAATGATCATCGTGGCCATTCCGAATACGAACAGGACCAGAGATCTGACACCTACAAATACAGAAACAGACCCCTTTGGAGGTGACACGGCCTGGTTAAATGATTCAGGCGGGGGTGAAACATTTAATGACTTTGTGGAAAAGGAATTGATTCCATACATTGACAAAAACTATCCCACTTCATCATACAGAACTTATGTGGGGCATTCGTTTGGAGGCTTGGCGGTAATCAATACTTTGTTAACACGTCCTGAACTTTTTGATAATTACATCGCCATAGACCCAAGCCTTTGGTGGGACGATCAGGTTATTTTGAAAAAAGCGGCTACTGTATTTTCTGAATCGAGATTTGATAAAAAAGGCCTCTACCTGGGTATTGCCAATACGATGCCTGACGGAATGAAAATTGAGGATGTGGTTAAGGATACCACCGGATCAACACTGCACGTAAGGTCGAATTTGGAATTTGCTAAATTAGCTGACAGTCATGAAGATAATGGTTTATCCTTTGATTGGAAATATTATGATAACGATACGCATGGAAGTGTGCCATTGATCACAGAATATGACGCGATGCGTATTCTTTTTTCATGGTATGATTTTAAGGAGATAAACAAATTCTTTGACCCCGATATTAAAGTAACTCCTGAAGAATTCAAAAATACGATTGACACACATTATAAAAAGGTATCTGAGCATTTTGGATATGATGTTTTGCCAAATGAGGGCCTGATCAATTCTTTAGGGTATGGATTTATGACCCCGGATAAGTTTGATCTATCGTATGCAGCGCTTCAAATGAATATAGAGAACTATCCAGAAAGCTCGAATGTTTATGATTCAATGGGCGACTATTATTTGGCTACAAAAGATTCAGTCAAAGCGCTTGAGTTATTTACCAAAGCCATTGAGGTTGGTCCAAGCACTGTTTCCCAGGAGAAAATAGACATATTGACTAAAAGTTTAAAATGAAATACTGAGGCCCTCAGTGATAAAAAAAGAGCCTTGTCCAAGGCTCTTTTTCTTTTCTATAATCAGGTAAATACAAAGGATTATTTGCTTAAGAGTGTTAAATTTGAATGCATATAATCAATCCATACTCATGAAAACTCACGAACAACAATTTCCCAGTTTTGATCTTAGTGGTAAAGTGGCCCTAATTACCGGTGCCGCACGCGGACTTGGAAGGGCATGTGCCTTGGCCCTTGCTCACGCAGGTGCTGACATCGGGTTGGGATTAAGAGACGTAAACTCAGCCGCAGATCTTGAAGAGGAGATTATGACCTTGGGGAGAAAGGTGGTCAGGTTGCAGATGGATGTTTCCGATCTAGGGCAGATCAATGAAGCCGTGCAGACCCTTGCTACTAGATTTGGAAAAATTGATATTCTGTTGAACAACGTTGGGGTTGCCCCTGGTAATCCGGCAGAAGAAGTTACCGAAGCCGATTTTGACCTTACCGTAAATTTAAACTTAAAGGGTAGTTTTTTTACGGCTCAGGCGGTGGGCAAACAAATGATCAAACAAGGTTATGGCAGAATTATCAACATGAGCTCACAGGCCGGTTTTATTGCCCTTGACAACGAGTCAATCTATTGTATGACCAAGGCCGGATTAAACCATTTGACCAAAAACCTCGCCTCTGAATGGGCAAAATACAATATTAACGTGAATGCCGTAGCCCCAACTTTTATTGAGACTCCGGGCACAGAACCCTGGTTGAAGGATAAGGCCTTTAGGCAAAGTGTGATTGACAGGATACCTTTGGGACGTATTGGTAAACCCATGGAAGTAGCCGGAGCTGTTATATTTCTGGCTTCTGATGCGGCGTCTTTGATTACCGGTGAAATCATGCTTATTGACGGAGGCTGGACAGCAAAATGACTTGTTTTATTTGAATTTTCTTTACTAGTTAATTGATAATAGATATTTTCAATGCAAATTGAGGCATCCAACTAGTTGAGGGGGTGACTTAAGTGAGGGCCTCACTTAAGTCACCCCCTCACTTCAATCAATACGCATCCTTTTAATTTCTTTTCTTTCGAAAATTAAATCGGCACTTACGGACATTAATTTTATGGTTTCGTCCAAGATTCATTGACTTTGAATTTTGAATGGTGTTTATTGCTTATAAATTTTAAATTTTTAACCAAAACTTTCGTAAAATGAAAAGATTAATTCTGATGATGATGATGGTTTGTACCATTATCGGTTACTCACAAAAGAAAAAAAATGGAACTATTTATTCAGAGCATCCTGCCATTGATGTGGTTACAGACTTTAGAAAAGCGTTTGTTGCAGGAGATGCGGATAAAGTAAGCAGTTTACTGGCAGATGACTTTCAATCCTGGAATGGAACCAATTCCAATAAAGACGCTAAACCTGGTACAAAGGAAGGAGCTGCTAAGAATGTTGAATGGTGGAAAAACAATATTGCTTATTTGAGTATTGAACCTTCATCCGGGGCATATCCTGATGCCATCGAGTACAAGGATGAAAACCAAAAGGACGTTGTTTGGGTGCAAACCTGGGAACAGTTAAAAGGAGTTCATAATAAAACCGGTGTGAAATTGGACATGCCGGTGCATCGTTTGTATGTTGTAAACGATCAAAACAAGATCAAAACCATTATTGATTACAGTGATAGGACCGTTTGGGCAGAAAATAGTCAAAGTTTTACCCCAAGGGAAAACGGGACCATTTTTAACCATCATGACAATATCAATGCTGTTAGACGTGCTATGGGAGCACTTGAACATCACGATATGGATACTTTTTATACTTTTTTTGATGAAAAGGCAACTTTTAGGAATATTCACATGGCTGTTGGTACACCAGCCATGACCTTAGAAGAAGACAAAGAGGGAATGAATAAAATGATGGAAAATTTTGACATTAACAGCATTGACGTTCAGGGCTATCCGGATTATTTGAATTATGAAATGGGTGACGCAAAAGTTGTTCAGTCATGGTGGAAATTAAGGATGACCAGAAAATCAGACAAAAAGGAGATTGTAATGCCCTTATTCGTGATCCATGATTTTAATGATGAGGGTAAAATTATAGGAGAAACTGCCTATTACAGCCAGGCACTGATGTCAGCAAAATAAAAAAAAACAGGACTCAAGGCCTTTATTCTGATGAAGGCCTTATTTAAAATTCATAGATTATGAAAAAAGGTCATATAAAAGTAAGTGTATTGTACCCTTCAGGTGCAGGTAAAAAATTTAATATGGATTATTATTGTAATACCCATGTTCCCATCGTTCAGGGCTTACTGGGCAATTCGATCGTTGGGGCCACCATTGAAAACGGGCTGGGAGGAGGAGCTCCCGGTTCAACACCTCCATTTGTGGCCATGGGTAATTTGTATTTTAAAAATATGGAATCTTTTCAAAATTCATTCGGACCCAATGCCGAAGCAATAATGGCTGACCTGCCTAATTTTACCAATATTGAACCCCTGGTTCAAATTAGCGAGGTGATGATATAAACATTTGACATAAATATTTATAAGGGTTTCACTATATTGGAACCCTTTTTTATGAGTAAAATGATACACTTCAAAGTTGTTACAACGAATCAGGATTTGGTTCTGATCGAGGAGATGGCCAAGATCATTTGGCACGAACATTATACCCCTATCATAGGTGTTGAGCAGGTGGTTTATATGCTTGAAAAGTTTCAATCTGCTGCTACCATGCGCAGTCAAATGGAGAAGGGTTACCAATATTTTCTGATTGTCAAAGAAAAATCTCCTGTGGGATACCTTTCCTTTATCAAAAAAGAAGAAGAATTATTTTTAAGCAAGATCTATATCCTCAGTGAAGAAAGAGGGCAAGGTACAGGCAGGATCGCGTTTCAATTTATAGAAACCCAAGCAAGAGAAAATCACTGTAAAAAGATAGGCCTCACCGTCAACAAGAACAACCTTAATTCGATCAAAGCCTATAAAAGTGCAGGGTTTCAAAATATAGGTGCCCTTGTACAGGATATAGGTCATGGATTTGTAATGGATGATTATGCGATGGAAAAATTAATTTGAGGCGAACCGGTTTTATGCATTTGTAGGAGACTGTAAGAGAAGTAGAATTCTTATCTTTATGCTTATTTATCAGCCTTGAAAAGTTCTTGTATGAAACAATTTTCCTTTTCTGTATGCATGGTCATTTTTTTCCTTTGTTGCTCTTCCTTCACTTTTGCGCAACTCAATTTGGATTCTTGCCATGTCAAGGCAAGAAGAAATTACCCCTTGATTCAGCAATATGGTTTAATAGATCAAACCACTGAATTTACCTTATCAAACGCCAACAAAGCTTTTCTTCCTCAATTGAGCGTCAACTTAATTGGCGGTGTGGTGGATGGGTTTCCGTCTTTTGATGTTCCCGGCTCTGCTGAAGGCAGCTCCTCTGATGTACAGCTGATCAGTGTGATTCAAATTAATCAGGCGATCTGGGACGGTGGAATGACCAAGGCCAGTAAGGAAATATCAAAAGCGAACGCGGCAGTTGAAAAGGCCGATGTTGAAGTGGCACTGTACCAGATCAGGGAAAGAGTTAATAACTTGTTTTTTGGCGTTCTTTTGATCAATGAACAGATAGAACAGAACAGGATCTATTTGTCTACGCTCAATAGGCATTTGTCAAAAATAGAAGTTGCCGTTGAAAACGGAACGGCTTATAAGTCTGATACAGACGAAATAAGGGTAGAAATTTTAAATGCCGAAGAAGGTCTGTCAGAGCTTACTTATAATAAAAATGCCTATCTAAAAGTGTTATCGGCCATGATCGGAGAGGAGATCACTGCTGATGATTCACTGGAACGCCCATCCATGGATTGGACCGAGATCAATGGCTCCATAGAACGCCCTGAACTTGCTGTTTTTGAATTTCAGAAGGCTGTTATAGAAGCCAGGTCACAATGGAACAGATCAAGTCTTTATCCTAAAGTAGGCCTCCTGGGTTTTGGGACTTTCCTGACTCCCGGAATAGATTTTGGAGGATCAGAGATCAATAGGGTACTTGTTGCCGGGCTCAGTGTATCGTGGGATATTACGGGTCTTTATCGCAACGGGAACAATAAAAAGATAGATGAGATCGGATTGCAACGCATACAGAATCAAAAAGAAACTTTTTTGTTTAATACCCATCTTCAGTTGGACCAAACGAGTATGGAGTTGCAAAAATATAAGGAGCTCATCGAAAAAAGCAAGCAGGTTTTGGAGCTCAAGCAAAGGATCAAAAATGCCTATGACATTAAATATGAAAATGGGGTGTGCACCATGACCGAATTATTGGACAAGACGAACGACGAAAATTTGGCGAAACAAAAGCTGGCCATGCATGAGATTCAATACTTGCAAAAAGTGTATGAGTACAAATTCAAATCAGGTAACTAAATTTTACATAAGTACGAATGAAAACATCAAATCTATTGGCCCTCTTCAGCCTCATGTTAATCATGTCATGCACTGACAGTCAGAGCGGTAAAGACGCCACCGGCGTATTTGAAGCGACCGAGGTCATTGTGTCAGCTGAGTCTGCGGGTAAATTAATGCGCCTGACTGTACATGAGGGGCAGCAATTGAAAAAAGATGAAATTCTGGGACTGATCGACACCATTCAGCTTTCGCTCCAAAAAATGCAACTTCGGGCGAACCAGTTATCTCTCCGTGCCGGCAAGCCTGACGTACCGTCACAGGTTGGTGCCATTGAAAAGGAGATCGAGAAGCTGGAATTTGAAAAGCAACGCACCCAAAAATTATTGGAAGGAGACGTAGCCACCCAAAAGCAACTGGATGACATTCAATCTCAGCTGGATGTATTGCGGGCAAGGCTAAAGGCACAGAAAAAAAGCCTGGGATCAAGCGTTGCGGCCATTGATGCCCAATATGAGGCTATGGAAGTTCAGATGGATCAATTGAATGATCAGATCGCACGATGTCAGATTAAAAGTCCTATTGATGGATCCCTTCTGGTAAAATACGCTGAACAGGGTGAATTTGTCAATTTGGGCAAACCTCTTTTCAAGGTGGCCAATATGGAAGAAATGGTTCTTAGAGCCTTTGTTACTGTTGAGCAGCTGAAAGCGCTTCAGATCAATCAAAAAGTGACCGTTCTTGCTGAATTCGGAGCTGAAGAGACCAAAGAATATGAGGGAGAGATCACCTGGATCTCTGATCAGTCTGAATTTACCCCCAAAACGATACAAACCCAGGATGAAAGGGCCAACCTGGTATACGCCATTAAAGTATCCTTAAAAAATGACGGAGTTCTTAAAATTGGCATGTATGGCGGACTCAAATGGACGGCCCAATGAAAGTGATTAGCGCAGAGAAGATCAAAAAGAAATATTCGGGAGTTGAGGCGCTGAAGGGCATTAGTTTTGAGGTCAGCAAAGGTGAAATATTTGGTATTATTGGCCCTGATGGAGCCGGTAAAACCACCTTGTTCAGAATTTTGACCACCCTGCTTTTGGCCGATTCGGGCTCAGCCTCTGTGGATGGCCATGACGTGGTCAAAGATTATAAACAGATCAGAAGAAAAGTGGGTTACATGCCCGGCAGGTTTTCATTGTATCAGGATTTGTCAGTTGAAGAGAACCTTACAATTTTCGCTACCCTTTTCGGAACCACCATTGAAGAGAATTACCATTTGATCAAAGATATTTATGGACAAATAGAACCCTTTAAAAAGAGAAGAGCCGGGGCCTTATCAGGAGGCATGAAACAGAAGCTCGCCCTGAGTTGTGCCCTGATCCATCAACCCGTGGTTCTTTTTTTGGATGAACCTACAACAGGCGTGGATCCGGTATCCAGGAAAGAATTGTGGGACGTTTTGAAAGGCTTAAAAAAAAAGGGGGTGACCATACTGGTGTCAACGCCTTATATGGATGAAGCCAATATGTGTGACAGGATAGCCCTGATTCAACAAGGTGAATTTATGAGGGTCGACACCCCTGAACAGATCATCAATGACTATAGCCGTATTTTGTGGTCTGTAAGCTCACTTGACATGTCAAGGTTATTGAAGGATTTACGCGAAAATGAACAGGTTCATTCCTGCTACGCTTTTGGTGATTCGCATCACGTTGCAATAAAACCGGGGGCTTTGACAGACGGGCAAATATTTAGTAAGCAAAAATTATGGACTTATCTGAAGGATCGCGGGCACGAGGATATTGAAATTAAACCCATATCGGCAAGCATAGAAGACTGTTTTATGGAACTAATAACATAAGGATGAAGGTGATTGAAATCAACGAATTAACAAAAAAATTTGGTGACTTCACTGCGGTGGACCGTATTTCTTTTAGCGTTGAAAAAGGAGAAATCTTTGGGTTTTTAGGAGCCAACGGTGCCGGTAAGACAACCGCCATGAGAATGCTGTGCGGTTTGATCCATCCGAGTTCAGGAAATGGGAAAGTGGCGGGATTTGAAATCAGGAACGAGTCAGAAATGATCAAAAAGAACATTGGGTATATGAGCCAGAAATTTGCCTTGTACGATGATCTTAAAGTGTGGGAAAATCTGAGGCTGTATGGTGGTATTTACGGGATGAAAGAAAGGGAGATCAATAAAAACATAGATATCTTGCTTGACAAGCTGGGTTTTAAAAAGGAGAAGCACACCATGGTAAGTGAATTGCCTTTGGGCTGGAAGCAAAAATTAGCTTTTTCGGCAGCCATTTTTCATCAACCCAGGATCGTTTTTCTGGATGAACCAACAGGTGGGGTTGATCCCATCGCGCGAAGGCA
>Ga0316195_10001123_pt1 | contig 11705 bp, 13 predicted proteins | sample Phised1_MG_FD_204937 | JGI IMG/M metagenome (GOLD analysis project Ga0316195, IMG submission 204937) | Coastal sediment microbial communities from Maine, United States - Phippsburg sediment 1 | ecosystem: Environmental > Aquatic > Marine > Coastal > Sediment | place: USA: Maine | collected... | reverse complement strand
CGAACGCGTTGTGCTCTTTGGCCCGTATGCGGCGATAGCCACGAAGCCAGGCGGTCAGGAGATCTACAACGGCTACCGCCAGGATCTCACGTATGGGGACCTCGCGAACCCTGCTGCCGACCTCGAGACGCTGAGTGGACTCAAACTCGGTGCGACGGTGGCAGACCTGAATTCGATCTACGCAGGCGAGAAGGTGACGTTCTCCACCGATCCGAAACTCGGAGAGATCTACGAGGTCAGGGGTTCGACATCCGACAGCCTGCTGCTGTGGGGCCCCGTCGAGGGAGAGAACGACACCGATCGCATCATCGGGATCTATGCACCAGACGTGTGCAGCCGCTAGCGGACCTGCCGATCGACCCATGAGTACAATCGCCACCATGAGACCCAGCTACGGAACCTCGGTCGGCCTCGGCGCCGTCGCAGGATTGGTGCTCGCGGAGTGCGCGCTTCTGTTCGTCGGCGCGACAGGCGGCGTCCCAAAGCTCGACGTCATCGGTTCCCGATCACAGATCGAGCCAGTCTTCGCCGTCCCGGCGTCGGCACTCTGGATGGTCCTGATCGTTGCGGCGTTGGCATGCGGCATCGTCCTTGCCGTCACGACCTGGGCGATCGCTCGGACCATCGAACCGGACGCCCAGGGCGCCCCCGGTGTGATCATCGCCGCCCTCGGAGCGATCGTTGCCGTAGCCATCAGCTTCTCGGTCTTTCCCCTCGGAGTCACGGTCCTCGGATCCCTCAAGGACGGCATCGCGACGCTGTCAGTGGTCGACACGGCGGCCATGTCGGCTCTCGCCGGTGTGGCCGCAGGCGCCTCGATAGCCTGGCTCTCCTACCTCTTGACGCGTCCACCGCAGCCCGCGGAGGATCCGGAGCTGCTCGCAACCTGAAGCCCCAGGGAACGATGCCTAACCCTGGTCGGTCACCTCGACGGCGATCAGTGCCCCTCCATCCGAACGCTCGTAGCGCACCTCCACGGGGTCACCCGTGACGATGTGCTCCCGCAGATGATCGATGGGCCCACCATCGAACAACAGCCCAGGGGCAGGGGTGAACTGGTGGGACTGCCCCTGAGGGTCCGTGACGATGAAGGATTCCACGGAGCCGAGATCACCCGAGACCTGGGTCACGATGCCGACGACGGTTGTGTCGGACGACGCATCGGATGTGCACCCGACTGCGGCCGACAGCAGGACCACGATCGTCAGGGCAAGGGCGGGCTTGACTCGCCTCATCACGATGTCTCCAGGACCGCCTCGAGCTCGCCGGTACCGATGACGCCCTCGAACCTGGCCACGACGACACCCTCCTGATCCATCACGAACACCCAGGGCTCGGACGGCAGCCCGTAGGCGACGACGGCAGGGGCGAGGTGCTCGACGTCTGGTGCGAATGTTGCATCATTGAAGCCTTCATACACCTCGACATGGACCCAGTTCACGTCCGGGTACGCCTGACGCAGGTCCTTCGCATGGGCCATCATCGGCCCACACGAGGCCGATGTGCAGAAGGCAGGAGTTGCGAACACGACCACCGTCTTGTTTCCGTTCGACAACGCTTCATCCAGCGACATCGCGTAGAAACCCTCGTCCGGTGAAGCATCGGTGGTCAGGTCGTCGAGAGATGTATCGGCGAGTGTGGGAGTTGCGACTGCCGGTGCTGGCGAACCGATGGCAACCGTTCTCGTGGTTTCCCCGACGGTCACCAGGAAGGGCTGTGTGACCTCTCCGGTTGACACGTCGAAGTCGATTTCCCACGTTCCGGCCGTATCGAACGGCAGGTCGGCGCGGTACAGGCCGATGCTCGGTTCGATGATCCACATGAAGTCGGCATCGTCGGTGAGGACCGTATCGGGAGCGTCGAGTGATGTGGCCGTGACCGTGACCTTCTCGTCAGGGCTGCCTCGTCTGGTGCCATCGATCTCGTTCACTGCGAACAGGAATCGGCTGTCACCGATCGCAGGATCGGACGACGCCCGCAGGCCGACGAGCTCTGGTTCTGCTGGCGCGGATGAGCATGCAGCGACACCCACGACGAGAGCCACCAGGGGGACGATCATGCGCTTCATCGGCACAACGGTACGCCAGCGGGCGAGCAACCGGTTCAGCTTCGAGACTCCCAGCGGGTGCGAGAATCGTTGGTCATGGAGATCTCCGTCCTGGTTCTTGCGTTCGTCATCACCGCGGTGGCCGCTGCAGTGCAAGGAACGGTTGGTGTCGGATTCGCCATGATCACCGTGCCGATTCTCTCGCTCCTCGACCCTCGTCTCTCCCCTGTGCCCCAGATCCTCATCGTCCTCCCGCTGACCGTGGCCATGGCCTGGAAGGAGCGCACGTCGATGGATCTCTCCGGTGTCGGATGGATCATTGCCGGCAGGTTGCCGGGGGCAGCCATCGGTGTCGCCCTTCTCGCTGTGGCCACGCGCCGAACCCTCGACGTCTTCATCGGCGTTGTCGTGCTCGCCGCTGTGGCCATCATCGGATCGGGATTCCACGTGCGGAGGAATCGGACCACCGAGTTCACAGCAGGAGTGGCTGCGGGAACCACGGGTCTCGTCGCTTCGATCGGAGGTCCGCCCGTTGCCCTCATCTACAGCTCCGAGGAGGCGGCGGTCATTCGACCCACGCTTGCAGCGATCTTCACCTTCGGCGTTGCCATCACGGTCAGCGTTCGATTCGCAACGGGAAACGTGAGCTCGTCCGATCTGCGCATCGCTCTGGTCCTGCTGCCCGCCATGGCCATCGGCTGGTTCGCATCTCTGGCCTTGAAGGACCGGGTGCCGACCCGAGTGGTGAGGGCCTCGATTCTGACGATTTCCGCTCTCGCCGCCGCTGCACTCCTCGGGCGCGCGATGGTCGGCTAGCTCGACGATCCGGCGTCGAACGAGTCCCAGATCTCGCGGAGGGCATCGCCGAGTTGACCCAGCGCCCAGACGAGGATCACCAGCATCACCAACAGCACCAGGAGGGTGAGCAAACCGCGGATCCATCCGGACCAGTCCTTGGTGAGGTCTCCAAACGCCGCGACGACGTCGCCGAAGAACCCACGTTCGCTCCGACTCGGAGCGTCGTCGACAGGCGGATGGACCAAGGGAATCGCCGCGATGGCGTCCAGGTCGTCCTTGGCCGTCGGCGCGACGACGTCGTCGCCACCTTCGGGCTCGGGAGGCGCCTGCGGTCGGAGATCTCGCAGCTCATCAGGGTCGAGATCCAGAACTGAGGCCAATTCGTCGACAACGCCGATGGCAGGAGGGACCTCACCCCGCTCCCAACGCCTCACGGACGATGATGATCGACCGACGGCCGCTGCCAGCTGTCCGAGTGACATTCCCTTGCGCAGTCGCGCTTCTCGGATCGCCCTGCCCATCGCGGTCGGGTCCGGCGCGTTTGGATCTTGCATCGAATGCAGGTTATCGGCCATCGTCAAAAGGGCGGTGTCGAGCGGCGTATAACATTGGAAGGGAACCGAAAGGACGAACGATGCCAGGACAGATCTCGACGCTCGTCGATCTCTACACGCAAAGTGTGGACGCCTACTCCGGAAACCCCTTCATCGGCCAGCGCGCCGGAGACGGTGACTGGCGGTGGACGACGTACGAGGAGTTCACCGATTCCGTGACTGACGCGCGAGGCGGCCTCGCCCACCTCGGCATCGGCCGTGGGGACCGCGTCGCCATCATCTCCGACAACCGAGTCGAATGGGCAGTCGGAGCGTATGCCACATACACGCTTGGCGCCGCCTGGGTGCCCATGTACGAGGCCCAGACCCAGAAGGACTGGAAGTACATCCTCGGCGACTGCGGGGCAAAGGTCGTGTTCGCGGCGACAGACGGAATCCGCGCCCAGGTGGAGGAGGTCCAAGGTGATCTGCCGAACCTGGTGAAGGTGATCGTCATTGACGATCCAGCCGCCGGTGACGCAATCGACTACACAGAGCTTCTCGCACTGGGAGCCGAACACCCGGCGCCCATCGTCGAGGTCGGTCCTGAGGACATGGCTGGCCTCATCTACACCTCGGGTACCACCGGAAACCCGAAGGGCGTGATGCTCTCCCATGGGAACTTCGCGAGCAATGTTGCATCAACGGCCGTGGTCTTCCCGCTCGAGGAAGACGACCGGTCGGCCTCGTTCCTGCCGTGGGCACACTCGTTCGGCCAGACCGTCGAACTCCACTCACTGTTCTACTGGGGGGCATCGATCGGCCTCACGAGCGCCAGAACCCTCACGAGGGACATGCCAGAGGTCAAACCAACGATCCTCGTGAGTGTCCCGACGGTCTTCAACAAGGTGTACGACGGGCTTCAGAAGTTGATGGACGACGAAGGCGGCATGAAGAAGAAGCTGTTCGACTCTGCCATCGGGAATGCCCGCAAGCGGGAGCAGATGCGGAAGCGGGGAACGCGGAGTCGGTGGGTCGACCTCCAGAACGACCTCTTCGACAAGCTCGTGTTTCAGAAGGTACGAGATGCGTTCGGTGGGCGCCTCAAGTATGCCTTCTCGGGCGGTGCCGCCATCTCGACAGAGGTTGCCGAGTTCATCTCAGCAGTGGGAGTGACGGTGTACGAGGGCTATGGCCTCACAGAGACCAGTCCGATCGTCACCGCAAACACCCGGCAAGCTCGTCGTATCGGATCTGTTGGCAAACCGATCCCCGAGGTCACGGTCGAGATCGACACGGACATCACTGGGGACAAGGAAGTCGGAGAGATAATCGTCCACGGTCCGAACGTGATGATGGGCTACTACAACCTCCCTGAGGAGAACGAAGCCGTCTTCACGAGCAACCATGGGTTCCGCACGGGCGACCTCGGCTATATCGACGGCGACGGATTCCTCTTCATCCGTGGCCGTATCAAGGAGCAGTACAAGCTCGAGAACGGCAAATACGTGGTCCCCTCACCGATCGAGGAACAACTCCAATTGTCGGGGTTCATCAGCCAAGTCATGGTCTACGGGGAGCAGCGACCATTCAACGTCGCAGTCGTGGTGCCCGATTTCGAGTACCTCAGGAAGTGGGCCGAGGAGAAGGGACTCGATGACTCGGATCTCGCCGCCCTCCTCACCGATGCGCAGGTGCGGGAGCTGTACAAGACCGAGATCAACCGCGCGCAAGCCTCGATCAAGCGCTACGAACGAGTCAGGGACTTCGTCCTCGAGGACGAGGAATTCACACCCGAGAACGGCATGTTGACGCCATCGCTCAAGATCAAGCGACGAGCGGTGATGGCAAAACTCGGCGTCGACCTCGACGCCCTGTACACATCCGGCGACCCCCTGCTCGGCAGGGACGAGTAGCACCACACGATCTCGTTCTTGCGTAACTGAGTTCCGCCCTGGGTGGAACTCAGTTACGCAAGAACGGATGTGTTGGCGGAGGCGGACGGGAATCGAACCCGCCAGGGAGCTTGCACCCCCTCGTCGGTTTTGAAGACCGCGGTGCCCACCAGGCGCACGGACGCCTCCGGTTGGGACGCTACCGGCGTTCGTGGGCCTGCCGGGCGGAGATCTGGGTCGCCGGCACCGATTCGTCAGCGCCATCCGAGAACCCAACGGCCTCGCCGAATGCAGCGAAGTCCTCTTCGTTCTGCTCGGCGTAGGCAAGGGCAAACGCCGTGATGGCGTCCGCAAAGACGTCACCGGAGCCCATGTAGCCCGACAGCATGACGGCATCACCCGTACGCGCGTGTGCCTGGGCCAGCGTCCATGCGCACGCCGCCGAGTATCGCTGGAACTCAGAGACACCGAATTGACCGATGTCGAACGAGGCCTTCATGTCCTTCAACTGCCTGACGTAGTACTGGATACCGAGCGGGCTCGACGTCCACCCGAGGAACGGATCTGAACTGGTCTGCATCGCCCGCTGACCCTCGACGACCCGACGACCCTTGTGGCCGTAGGCGCTTTCGGGGAAATGATCCTCAAGCACCGATGCGCCTGCCTCCTTGACCTGGAGGAACAGCGGATCGTTCTCGTCCCTGCCGATCAGCATCACGGCAAAGCATCGTGTCCCGACACTGCCGACACCGACGACCTTGAGTGCAACGTCAACGAGAGTGAACCGTCGCAGCAGTGCTGCAAGATGATCCTGCATCGAATCGGTGTAGCTATCGACCGTGTGCTTGACGATCGAAGACACCTCATCTGGCGGGATGGGGCTGGTATCGAGGTCGCGAACAGGCACGAGGAAGGGGGCGTCGTTCCTGAACCGGTGCTCGCCGTCGATCTGCTCCGTGAGCTTTCCAAGGACATGGCGGGAGTCCTGTCGTCTGGCCTTCTTGCTCAGCTTCTTCACATCCTTGGCTCGTCGGTCCTCCCCAGCAGATTTGAGATCGTCGAGGACCTTTCCAGCCACGATCTGCTCGTACCAAACGTCGAGAAGCCCCTTCCCTGCGAATGTCGCCATGGAGTCTCGATATTCGCTGACACATGTGTGCGCAATGGATTCCCTGTCGATCGGGTCCACACCATTGTCAGCAGCGGCGATGACAAAGGACGCAGCCAGTCGCTTGAGGTCCCATTCGAAGGAGCCAGGGAGCGTCTCGTCGAAGTCGTTGATGTCGAACACGAGCTGACGCTCGGGCGATCCGTACCAGCCAAAGTTGGCGAGATGGGCGTCGCCGCAGAGTTGGACGGTGAGATCTGTCGCGGGGGTCGTGGCGAGGTCCGACGCCATGAGCTTTGCGCCCGCCCGGTAGAAGGCATACGCGTTCTCCCCCATGCGTTGATGCCGAACCGGAATCAGGTCGGGGAGTCTGCCATCTTCCTGAGACAGCAGCAGAGCGACCGGATCGACGTCAGCGTTCCTCGTGAAATCGGCGTGCGACGAACGCGGGACCTGAGATCGAAGGGCCCTGCCTCGTTGATATCGTGCCTCGACCGACTCCATGGCTCTCCTCTATTCTTCATTCATGCTACCGATACGCCAGAGAGGCAGGAGGGGTCCGACTCGGTAGGATCGATGCATGGCGAAGCCCTTCCAGATCACGTTCGACGCCCACGACGCCGCAGCACAGGCGACCTTCTGGGCGGAGGCCCTTGGCTACATCGTCCAACCTCCGCCGGAGGGATTCTCGACTTGGGAAGAGTTTGCGCGCGCCGTCGGCATACCCGAAGAGGAATGGGGCAATCTCGCAGCAGCTGTAGATCCCGACGGTGTCCAGCCTCGCCTGCTGTTCGCACGCGTACCTGAGGGCAAGGCTGTGAAGAATCGGGTCCACCTCGACGTGAACGTCACCGATCCGTCGACGACGCTCGACGCCCGTCGCACGACCATCGACACCGAGGTGGAGCGACTGGTCACGCTCGGCGCCACGAAGGTCGAGGACAGGGGCGACACCACCCACACATGGACGGTGATGGTCGACCCAGAAGGAAACGAGTTCTGTGTCCAGTAACGCTCGGGGATAGCACCTCGAGGGCTATGCTCCCACCATCTGGCGGCAATCACGAGGATGGACATGGCAGACCCAGATCTGATGGTGTGGATCGATCAGGACCTTTGTACCGGCGACGGTATCTGCGAAGAGATTTGCCCTGATGTGTTCCAGGGCAGGGACGACGGCCTCTGGGTCGTCAAGGAGACCGCCTCGAACTGGGGCGCCGACATCGTCTTCGACGGGACCCAGGCCCCGGACGGATCACGCGGTGTCGCCAGGGTCCCTACGTCGCTCACGGACTCGGTCGTTGAAGCGGCCGAGGAGTGCCCCGGCGAATGCATCATGATCGAACCCTATGACGCGGACATCTTCGCGAAGCGCGGAGCCTGAGGGAGTTTTGAGTTGCGAGTCTTGAGTTCTGAGTCTCGCGAACGCGCTGACTCAGAACTCATAACTCACAACTGACAACTGATGAGCGAAGCTCATCCCGTGATGTAGCTCTCCAGCTGTTCGATCATGAACTGCTGGGCCTCGATCACTCCACGGACGACGTCCCCGATCGACACGACGCCGATGATTTCGTCATTCTCCACGATCGGGAGGTGACGGAACCGGTTGTCGGTCATCAGCTGCATGCACTCCCCGATACTCGTCGTGGTCGACACGGTGATGGGATCGGGTGTCATGATCTCGTCGACGCGCGTCTCACGAGAACCACGGGAAAGCAGGATGACCTTGCGCGCGTAGTCTCGCTCCGAGAGGATCCCGACAAGTCGGCCCCCATCGACGACCACGAGGGCCCCGACATTGCGTTCCGCCATGGTCTCGAGCGCCTCATACACGGTGGCATCCGGACGCACGCTCCAGACATCGGAGCCCTTTGAGGCAATCAGGTGTGCAACGGTTCTTTCCATATGGGTACCCAACATACCAATCGCGACCGGCGCGTGCCCGGAGAATCTGCCCGACATGGTCCCTGACGCCGCAGGTACGATGCCCAATCCGTCCACGGAACACGATTGACCACTCACAGCGGCACCGAATCCAACGAAATGAGCGACGCGACCGGGCGGGTCACCGTCGAGGTGGAGGGTTCGATCACGACCATCTCGCTGAACCGCCCCCAGAGGCTCAACGCGATCACCTTGACCATGCTTGCAGAGCTCGAGGGTGCTGCGCGGCTCGTCGCCGGGTCCGATGCCAGGGTCATGATCCTTCGGGGGAATGGCCCGTCGTTCACCGCAGGAATGGACATCGATGCCCTTCGATCCGGTCCCCTCCTGCAACGTGACGGCGAGCTCCGATATGACGCCGCACAGCTCGGAGGGTCCGTTGCGGCAGCTATCGAGGGCATGGCACAGGTGACGATTGCCGCGCTTCACGGATCCGTCGTGGGAGGGGGCGTCGTCCTTGCAGCGGCCTGCGACTTGAGGGTCTCCGACGTGTCCACCGTGTTCTCGATCCCCGAAGTGGACGTCGGAATTCCATTGGCGTGGGGTGGTCTCGAACGACTGGTCAGGGAGATGGGGCCCGCACGAACGAAGGAACTCGTCATGACAGGGAGGCGCTTCACAGCTGCGGAGGCGTTGTCCTTCGGATTCCTCACCACAGTCGTCGACGACGGGGATGCCTATGGGGAGGCTCGACGTCTCGCGACCACCATCTCGTCCAAGGCCCGGTTCCCGATCACCACGACGAAACGCCATGTGGCCGAAATCCTCGACGGCGACATGACACGTGACGACACCCTCGGTCTCCTCGCGGCCATGGAGGACGAGGAGTCCAGCGAAATCCGACATGCCTACCTCGAGCGGTTCTCTGATGGACCATGACCCTGAGCTGTCAGGCCACCACATCTCCTCCTACAATCGCCGAACGTGACACCAAACCTCCGACGCATCACCATCGGGCTCGTCCTCTTCGCTGCCCTCGTGGCGATCGCAGCCCCTGCGCTCGGTGCGGGCGAAGCCATCAAAGGTCGCCTGATTGCGGTGTCGCCAGAAGGGCGGGAGCCCGTCGCCGGCGTCTCGATGATCGTCAGCCAGGATGCATCAGAGATTGGGACAGGGGTCTCGGACGAGGATGGCAACTGGGTCGTGACCGTGCCGAGTGCTGGCGTCTACCAGGTCGCACTGGATCAGGGGACGTTGCCAGACGGGGTCGCGCTCACCGACCCAGATGCGGATGAACTTCCGAATGTTGTCGTCAAGGAGGGTCAACCGACAACGGTGATCTTCCGTCTCGGACCCGGAGCGAGCAGTGCCGTATCGAACTTCGGCCGTGTCGGGTCGCTCATCATCCTCGGCCTGAAACTCGGCGCGATCATTGCCCTGTGCGCCATCGGATTGTCCCTGGTGTTTGCCGTCACGGGCCTTGTCAACTTCGCCCACGGTGAACTCGTCACCCTCGGGGCAGTACTTGCGTTCTACTTCCACGGAACGCCTGCAGGTCCGCAATGGCCGCTTGCTGTCGCTGCCGTCCCTGCCGTTGCCCTTGGCGGCCTCTTCGGTTGGGTCCAGGACAAAGTCATCTGGAAGCCGCTGCGAGATCGCAGGGTGAGCGCACTGGCGATGATGGTGGTGTCCATCGGCCTCGCCTTCGCCCTCCGGAACCTCATTCTCATCGTCTTCGATGGGTTGCCTCGCGCCTACCCGGACTGGGCAGGGCAGCCTGCGATCAATATGCTTGGCATCCAGATCGTGCCGAAGCACCTCTTCGCGATCGCGGTCGCCGTTGTGGTTCTCGTCGGGGTCGCCCTCTTCCTGCAGAGAACACGGGCTGGCACCGCTCTGCGTGCGGTATCCGACAACAAGGATCTCGCTGAATCGTCCGGTATCGACGTCAACCAGATCATCGCAATCACCTGGGTGCTTTCCGGGACACTTGCTGCCCTCGGTGGCATCATCTTCGCCCTGACCGAGACTGTTCAGTGGGACATGGGCTTCAAGCTCCTCCTCCTGATCTTCGCGGCGGTCGTCCTCGGAGGCCTCGGCACGGCGTACGGCGCGATCGTGGGCTCCTTCATCGTGGGTCTGACGGTCGAGTTGAGCACGCTGGTGTTCCCCAACGAGCTGAAGGCGGGCGTCGGGCTCCTCTTGCTCATCGTGATGCTGCTCGTGAGGCCGCAGGGGATCCTCGGAACCAAGGACAGGATCGGCTAATGGATTGGATCGACATCCTCAAGGACGGTGTCCTCGCCACGATCGGTCCACTCACTGCGGCCTACGCGCTGTCCGCGATCGGTCTGAATCTGCAATTCGGCTATGGCGGACTCCTCAACTTCGGACATGTTGCCTTCATGATGGTGGGCGCTTATGGCACCGCGATGACCGTCGAGGCAGGAGGGTCGCTCTGGCTTGGCATCGTCGTCGGAGTACTCGCTGCGGTGGTCCTCGGCCTCATCCTCGGAATTCCGACGCTGCGCCTTCGCGCGGACTACCTCGCGATCACGACTATCGCCGCAGCAGAAGTGATCCGCCTCCTCATTCGCTCCTCCTGGGCCGAACCGATCACCAACGGGGTCTTCGGCATCCAAGGTTTCGCGGACGCCTTCTACAACCTCAATCCTTTCCAGACGGCGGCGCTCTATGGCATCGATCCGTTCCTGGTAACGGGGCGAAAGCTGTGGATGATGGTCGTCGCCTGGATCTTGGTCGGCCTCGCAACGCTCCTGGTGTGGCGACTGATCCGATCACCGTGGGGACGGGCGCTGAAGGCCATCAGGGAGGACGAGGACGCAGCATCGTCCATCGGAAAAGACCCGTTTCGATTCAAACTCCAGGTGCTCACCCTCGGAGGAGCGATCGGCGCCCTCTCGGGAATCCTGCTCGGTATGGAGCAACAGAACGTGGTCCCCGATGCCTATCTGCCACAGGTCACGTTCATCCTCTATGTGATCGTGATCCTCGGAGGCGCTGGGACCATCCTCGGACCCATCCTCGGGGCAATCACCTTCCAGTTCCTCTTCTTCACGATCGATTCATTCATGGCTGATGCCCAGTCGGGTGTCGGGTGGGTGGGCGACCTCCTGTCCCCGTCCGACGCCGCCCAGGTCAAGCTCGTCCTGGTCGGTATCGGCCTCATGCTGCTCATGGTGTTCCGACCCCAGGGCCTGATCGGAGATCGAGAGGAGTCACTCATCAATGAACGGTGACCCGCGCGAGCGCTTCGCAGATCCGGTACCGGGATCGCCAAAACCCGACGCCGTGCTGATCATCGACGGGATCACTCGCTCGTTCGGTGGTATTCATGCCGTCGACGTCGCACATCTCGAGATCCAGAGGCACACGGTGACCTCGCTCATCGGACCGAACGGCGCAGGCAAGACCAC
>Ga0316195_10001122_pt1 | contig 11710 bp, 10 predicted proteins | sample Phised1_MG_FD_204937 | JGI IMG/M metagenome (GOLD analysis project Ga0316195, IMG submission 204937) | Coastal sediment microbial communities from Maine, United States - Phippsburg sediment 1 | ecosystem: Environmental > Aquatic > Marine > Coastal > Sediment | place: USA: Maine | collected... | reverse complement strand
GCAAAAGGAGTTTCGCTTCCCTGCTCCCGGCTGCGCCGGAAGGCGGCTGCGCTCAACGGCATCCATTCGAAAGCAAAAGGAGTTTCGCTTCCCTGCTCCCGGCTGCGCCGGAAGGCGGCTGCGCTCAACGGCATCCATTCGAAAGCAAAAGGAGTTTCGCTTCCCTGCTCCCGGCTGCGCCGGAAGGCGGCTGCGCTCAACGGCATCCATTCGAAAGCAAAAGGAGTTTCGCTTCCCTGCTCCCGGCTGCGCCGGAAGGCGGCTGCGCTCAGACCTGCTGGCCTTGCCCCCCGAATAAAAACGACGTCAGCTCGTCCCGCTGGCGCAGGCCATCCTCGTAGCCGAGTTGCATCAGTTCCCGGCAGTACGGCGATTCGAACAACAGGTAGCTGGCCATCCGCCAGTCTTTGCCCCAGCCCCCCAATGCACGCAACAGGGTGCGCACCGCACGTGGTATGTCCGCCATGTGCTCCCGCGTGATCGCGCGCAGATCCCGGCTCGGACGCACGACCAACGTGTCGATGTACGCCAGGTCGGTGTGGCCGCGCTGTTCTTCAGGCACCCACTGCAGCGTTCGATTGATGCGCCTGAGACGGTTCAGGTCCGCATTCAGCGTATCCATGAAAATCGTATCCAGCAGGTAACCGCCGATCTCGCCCAGCGACGGATACGCCACGGGCGCCGCGGGCGGCGGGTCGGGGTGCTCGTCCCGGGTCGAGATCACGAGCAGGCGGTTCGCGCCCAGGTGTATGGCCGGGCTCAGGGGAGCCAGCATGCGCATGCCCCCGTCCCCGAAGTATTCATGCCCGACGCGCTCGGCGGGAAACAGCAGTGGCAATGCCGCCGAAGCCAACAGGTGGTTGACTCCCAGCCGCGCGGGCTGACCGCTGCGTCGCGCCCGGCTCCAGGGTTCGACCCCGGTGACCGCCTGGTACCAACTGATCGCCGCCGCGCAACTGTAACCGGAAGCGGTGATGCTGACCCCGCGCAATGCGCCGCGACGGATGGCTTCGTCGATGCCCTCCAGCCTGAGCGTGCGTTCCAGGAACCTGCGCAACGGCCCGTTGTCGAGCAACGAGCGGGGCTGTGAAACAAACCACGTCCCCAGCCCCAGGGAAGCCGCCCAGTGCAGCCCGGACTTCAGGACGGACCAGGCATCCGTCCGGTACACGCGCGCACAAAACATGCTCGACCAGAAGTGTTCGAGCCGGTCGATCCCGATGCTGAATTCGTGGGCATGGCTGGCCAGGACGGCAGCGTTGATGGCGCCGGCCGAAGTGCCGCAAATAACGGGAAATGGATTGTCCCCGCGCGGGGAAATCCCGGCAATCGCCTTGAGCACGCCGACCTGGTAGGCCCCGCGGGCGCCACCCCCAGGCAGAATCAATGCCGTGGTGGCCTCGCCGACGGAGCGGTCGCATCCGCCTTGCACCGTCATGGCGTTGAATATACCTGCATTCCGTTCGATCTGCAGGGAGCCCGCGAGCGCGTGCCGCCGACGATCGAATCGTGCGAATCAGGACGCTCGATGGATGTTATACTTTGGCGCCAAGCGGGGAGCGACAGCCGCGGACTGCTGGGTAAGGGACTATGAACAGCACGGTCATTTCGACAAAAAACAGCACCGGAGACCGGCACACGCGCCTGCTGGAGGCGCAACAGGCGGTCAACCAGATCCTGCTCGGCAAGGACCTGCAGGTCCGGCTGGCGTTTTGCTGTCTGCTGGCGCGCGGCCACCTGCTGATCGAAGACGTGCCGGGCGTCGGCAAGACCACGCTGGCGCACGCGGTGGCCCGGGTGATCGGCTCGGATTACCAGCGCATTCAGTTCACCAGCGACCTGCTGCCCGCCGACATCCTCGGCGTTTCCATCTACAAGCGCGAGAAAGATGCGTTCGAGTTCCATCCGGGCCCCATTTTCAGCCGCGTGATCCTGGTCGACGAGGTCAACCGCGCCACGCCCAAGACCCAGAGCGCCCTGCTCGAGGGCATGGCCGAAGGCCAGGTCACGATCGAGAATCAAACGCACATACTGCCCAGCCCGTTTTTCGTAATGGCCACCCAGAACCCGCTCGATCTGGTGGGCACCTTTCCCCTGCCGGATTCCCAGCTCGACCGGTTCCTGCTCAGTTTTTCCCTGGGCTACCCCGGCCCGGCCGCGGAGCGGGAACTGCTGACCACCGAAGACCGCTCGCATATGCTCAGCCGCACCACCACCCTGCTGTCACCCGAGGACGTGGAAGCCTTGCAGAAGGACTGCGAGAGCATTCACGTGAGCGACAACCTGCTCGACTACATCCAGGCCCTGTTGCTGGAGACGCGCGATGAGCGCTGGTTCGAGACGGGCCTGTCGCCGCGCGCCGGTTTGGCCCTGCTGCGCGCCAGCCGTGCGCACGCCTTCCTGGAAGAGCGGGACTTTGTAACTCCGGAAGACGTCAAGACCATCTTTCCTGGCCTGGCCAGGCACCGGCTCAATCCGTCCTCCGGGTTCAGCCACTCCCCGGAGGAGCAAATCCGCGAGTTGCTGGACCAGGTACCCATCCCCTGAGCAGGTAGTCCAGGGAGGGAGCCGATGAACACCTTCACAGCCGCCAGCGAACGCCTCGCCATGGGGCCCCGCTTCGATCGCTGGCTGCTGGATCGCGTCAGGCGCATTCGCGGCCCGGCTGATCTGCCGTTCGTCCTCGAATACCGCCACATCTACGTGATGCCCACCAAATTCGGCGCCTGGTTTGGCGTTTTGCTCGGCCTGATGGCAGTCGCCGGGTTGAACTTCAACAACAACATGACCCTGTTGCTCGTGTTCCTGCTCGGATCGATCGCGATGCTGACCACGCTGCTGGCCTACCGCAACCTGGTGGGTATCGAGATCAGCGGAATCGTCGCCGGGCCGGTATTCGCCGGCGAACGGGCCGAGTTCCGCGTATTCCTCAGGAACCCCGAAGATCGCTGGCGCTTCGCGATCGAGGCGACCAGCCCGGCAGCGCGCGACAGCGTCGATATCCAACCCCAAAACACGCGCCATCTGAGCATCGAACAGGACGCGCCGAAACGTGGCTGGCTCGGCATGGACCCGTTCCGCGTCGAAACCCGCTTCCCGTTGGGCCTGTTTCGCGCCTGGACCGTCGTCATACCCACCGCGCGCTGCCTCGTTTATCCGCAGCCCGTACCCAATCCACCGCCCCTCCCGATGTCGGGCCGCGGCGACCAGGGCGCGGTCAATAAGGGCGAAGGCGAGCACTTTCACGGACTGCGCGAATACCGGCCGGGCGATCCCCTGCGCCGTATCGCCTGGCGCAGCAGCGCCCGCCACCAGAAGCTGTACTCGCGGGAAATGGAGGCGCCACGCGATGAAACCTGTGAGCTCAACTGGTACCTGATGGGTAGCGGGGACCCCGAGCAGAAACTGTCGATTCTCGCTGCATGGGTACTGCGGGCTGAACGCCGGCAACTCCCCTACGGCCTCGAACTCCCCGGGGCCGCCCTGCCCGCCAGCCTGGGCGAACGGCACCGGAACTCCTGTCTCGAAATCCTGGCCCTGTACCGTGGTTGACCCGGGCCGCATCACCATGCTGTGGGTCATTGCCACGCTGGCCCTGGCGATGTCGCCCCAGCTTGTGCGCATGCCGTTGGCGGTCACGGTAATGGCCCTGCTGCCGCTGCTGTGGCGAGTCGGCGCCGAGTTGCGCGGATGGAAATCATTGCCGGCCCTGGTCCGGCATGTCATGACCGCGCTGGCGCTGGTTGTGCTGTTCTATTCCTATGGCGACCTCGCCGGGCGGCGCTCGGCGGTGAGCCTGCTGGCGCTGATGCTGGCGCTCAAACTGATCGAGGGATACCGGATCAGGGACGCCCGGCTGGTCGTTTCCTTCAGCCTGTTCCTGTGCGCAACGCAGTTTCTTTTTGGCCAGGGTGTATTGATGCCTGCCTATGGCGCCGCCACGATCATCGTGGCATTGGTGGCGCTCACCCGCCTGCAGCGCAACGAAGCCTGGTCGCACGCCGCGGGCAACGCGCCGGCGGTCCAGGCTTCGTTGTTCTCGGAGCTGGGATTCGGGTTCAAGCTGCTCGTTGTCGCGGTACCGGTCGGTCTTGCCTTTTTCCTGCTGTTTCCGCGCCTGTCCAGCCCCCTGTGGGGTATCCCCGACTCCACGCTGGACTCCAAGAGCGGCCTGTCCGACTCGATGTCGCCGGGCAGCATCCAGCAGTTGTTCATGGACGACAGCCCCGCCTTCAGGGCGACCTTCGAAGAAGCCGTACCGCCGGCCGGTGAACTGTACTGGCGAGGGCCTGTGTTCTGGCGGTTTGACGGCAAAACCTGGAAAGGGAGTTTCTACGGTTCGAACGTCCCGGCGAGCGGCCAACCCTCGCTGCAGGGATCACCCTGGTCCTATACCGTCCAGATGGAGCCGAACGAACGCAAATGGCTGTTCGCGCTCGATTACCCCGTCACCACGCCTCCGGACGCTCGGCTCAGCCTGGACTTCCAATTGATCCGCCGTGAACCGGTGATCCAGTTGCTGCAGTACTCGGTGGTGTCGAACCCTGACTTTGTCGACTCGCCGGAGTTGCCGGCAACCCTGCGTGCCCAGGCGCTCGAGATTCCGGAAAGCTCCAACCCGCGCACGCGGCGGCTGGTCGAGGAATGGCGCCGCGAAACGGGGGATGACGAAGCCTTCGTCCGGCGCGTGCTGAACCACTTCAATCAGCAGCCTTTTCACTACTCGCTGGATTCACCTCTGCTGGGGCGCGATGCGGTTGACGAGTTCCTGTTCGAGACCCGCACCGGCTTCTGTGAACACTATGCCTCCGCCTTCGCGGTGATGATGCGCATGGCCGGCATACCTGCCCGCATCGTCACCGGTTACATGGGCGGTTGGTACAACGAGATGGGCGATTACTACCTGGTGCGCCAGTCCGATGCCCATGCCTGGGCCGAGGTCTGGCTGCCGGGACAGGGCTGGACACGGGTCGACCCGACGGCCGCGGTGTCACCCCTGCGGATACGGCAAGGCTCGCTCGGCGCCCTGTCCGCGCCGCGGCACCTGATTGATTACCCCTGGCTGCGCCAGGCGCGCAATTCCGTCGATATCGTGCAACAGCGCTGGAACGACTGGGTCATCGAGTATGGCGCCCGGCAACAGGCGCGCCTGTTTGCCCCGCTTGGCCTCGACCAGGCGACGCCGGCCATGCTGGTTTCAGTCCTGTTCCTGGCCATCGCCGCCTTTGGGGCGATCCTGTTCCCCATCGTCTTGCGCATCCGGGGCCCCAGCCGCCTGGATCCCGTGCAAAAAGCCTGGCGCCGTTTTCTACGCAGGCTGGAGCGAGCCGGTTTTGCCTCGCTGCCATCCAGTGGGGCGATCGAACTGGCCGGGGCCGCCGCGGCGGTGCTGCCCGGAAGTGCTCCCGCGATCCATCGGATCGCCGGGCTCTACACGCGTTGCCGCTATGCCCCGGGACCCGCGCCCCTCCCCGAATTGCAGGAAGCGATCAGCGCATTTCACCCACCAAGGAAGTCCTCTTGATGTAGAATGTTTTTAGCGGTTTGCGGTCCAACCATGTGCAACCAGGGAATCACTTTCAGGCAGGCAGTCATGCGTATATGGATAACGACGATCGCGGTATTGGCTCTCTCCGCGTGCACCACCATCCCCGAACAGATCCAGGGCAGCTACGCCAGCGTTTCACCGGCCCGGGTCGAGCCTTCCGTGTTCGGCAGTTCGGTCCGCTGGGGCGGCACCATCATCGATGCCCGGAACGAAGAGAACACCACCTGTTTCGAGGTGTTGTCACGCAGTCTGGACAAGTACCTGCGCCCGGAGTTGACCGACCAGACCGCGGGCCGCTTCATGGCATGCAAACCCGGCTTTTATGATCCCGAAGTCTTCGCCCGTGGCCGCGAAGTCACCCTGACCGGCCGCATCCGCAACATCGAGGAGCGCGAGATTGATGATTTCAATTACCGCTACCCGGTGCTCGACGTGGACGAGTTGGTGTTGTGGGAGGTGCGCGAGCAAGTCATGGTGATCGATCACCCTTATGATCCGTTTTACAATCCCTACTACTGGGGTGGGCCCTATTGGGGTTACTACCCGTACTATGGCCGTCCGTACCCGATGCACAGCCGCAGCTACGGCCGCACGCGCACACTGTTGCCCGACCCGTCGGTCATGACGCCACGCACCGGATCGCCATCCAGCGAGTTCAAACAAAAAACCCCCTGATGGCGAGCTCGTTCCAGGGGTTTCCCCCGGATTTTTTCCGGTTTTTCGAAGAGTTGTCGGTCAACAATGAGCGGGCCTGGTTCAATGCCAACAAGGACCGCTACTACGAATCGGTGATCAACCCGATCAGCGAGTTCATCGTCTGCGTGGCGCCGCGGCTGCGAAAAATCTCACCGCATTACACGGCCGATCCGCGGCCGCACGGCGGCTCGATGTTCCGCATTTATCGCGATACGCGGTTCTCGAAAGACAAGTCGCCTTACAAGACCCACGCCGGCGTCCAGTTCCGGCACGAGGCCGGTAAAGACGCCCACGCACCCGGCTTTTACGTCCATCTCGCCGCGGACGGCCTGTTTTTCGGCGGCGGCGTATGGCTGCCGCCCAACCCGCAGCTGGGCCGGATCCGCGACGCCATCGTCGACAACGCGCGGGCCTGGTCGCGCATTTCCAACGCCGCCAAGGTGCAGGAAATCGGCGGTATCCAGGGTGACGCTCTGAAGCGGCCGCCGCGCGGCTTCGATCCCGCGCACCCGCACATCGACGACCTCAAGCGCAAGAGTTTCTACGTGATGGCGAACGCCGACGCACGCGACGCGCTGAAACCCGCCTTCATCGGGCAGGTCACCGACGCGTTCCGCCGCGCCGCGCCGCTCAACCGCTTCGTCTGCGACGCGCTGGGCCTGGCATTCTAGTGGCATGATGGAATGGCTCATTCTGTTCCTGCTGCTGGGCCTGCTGGGTTGGGCCGTTTGGGCCTTCAATCGCTTCGTCAAGCTGCGCAACCAGGTCAAGGAAGCCTGGGCCGGCATCGACGTCCAGCTGCAGCGCCGCTACGACCTGGTGCCGGGCCTGGTCGCCACGGTCAAGGGCTACATGCAGCATGAATCGGGCGTGCTCGAGCGCGTCACCCACTTGCGCGGACATCCCGAGATGCCGTTCGATCAGCGAGCAGACGAGGAGTCCGGTCTGTCACGCTCCATCGGGCGGCTGTTCGCGCTGGCCGAGGATTACCCCGACCTGAAAGCCAGCGAGGGCTTCCAGCAATTGCACAACAGCCTGGTCGAGATCGAGGAACAGTTGCAGTACGCGCGCCGCTACTACAACGGCAGCGTGCGTGACAACAACAACCTGGTCGAGAGTTTTCCCGCGCTGCTGGTGGCCCGTCTGTTCGGTTTCCGCCAGGCCGGGTTTTTTGAAATCGAGCTGGCCAGCCAGCGCGCAGCGCCCGTGGTCGGGCTGGCCCGCGGATGAAGCCTGCCAGCCTCCGCTTGCTGCTGCCCCTGTTGGCATGCCTGCTGCCGCTGTCGCTGGCCGCGGACGAACGCATCCTCGACTACCGCTCCGACATCCGGGTCCAGGCAACCGGCGAACTGATCGTCACCGAGACCATCCGCGTGCGCGCCGAGGGGCGCGACATCCGGCGCGGCATCTACCGGGATTTTCCAACCCGCTACCGCGACCGCTGGGGCAACCACGTCACGGCAGCTTTCGATCCGCTTACCGTGCTGCGCGACGGGCAGGCGGAGCCCTGGCACAGCGAGCAGCGCAGCAACGGCGTGCGGGTCTATTTCGGCAGCGCCGATCGCATGCTCGAGCCTGGGATTCACGAGTACGAATTCCAGTTCGCGACCAACCGGCAGCTGGGCTTTTTCGGCGATCACGACGAGCTCTATTTCAACGCCATTGGAACCGGCTGGATGTTTCCCATCGACCGTGGCGTCGTAACCGTAACGCTGCCCTTCGAGGTATCTTCCGACCAGCTGCAAACGGCCGTTTACAGCGGCGAGTACGGTGCGATGGGCGCCGCTGCGCGCGTGACCGTGACGGCCGGCAACCAGGTGCGCATCGAGACCAGCGCACCGCTGCCGCCGCGACAGGGCCTTACCATAGCGGTCGGTTGGCCGAAAGGGCTGGTCCCTGAACCCGGCGCGGCGCAGAGAGCCCGCTGGTTCCTGGCCGACAACGGCGCGGCCATCGTGCTGCTGGCTGGTTGGCTGGCGGCGCTGGCCTGGTACCTTTGGGCCTGGAACCGCGTCGGCCGCGACCCTGAACGAGGCGTCATCATCCCCCGCTTCGAGCCACCGAAGGGGCTGTCGCCGGCTGCCTGCCGCTATGTGCGGGACATGTCCTTCGGGCGCAACGCCTTCACCGCGGCAATCATCAGCCTGGCGGTCAAGGGTCGGTTGCAGATCGAGGAGGTGGACGACGAATTCTCGCTGCAGCGCACGCCAGGCGAAGGCACCGCGCCGCTGACCCGCGGCGAGCAGGCCGTGCTCGACACCCTGGTGCCACGCAGCGGCGACCGCATCGAACTGGACGACGAGAACTACAAGGACTTCCAGGCGGCCCGAGGCGCGCTGCAGAAGGCCTTGAAGAAAGAGCATCTCGGTCGCCTGTTTCGCCTGAACAGCGCCTACCTTGCGCCACCGGTGCTGATGTCGGTCGCCGCGGCTGCAGTGGCAGTGTTTCTCGACGGCAGTCCGTCGATCTGGATCGCATACGCGGTGCTGACGCTGGCACTGCACGGCCTGTTCCTGTTCCTGCTGCGGGCGCCGACCCCGGCCGGCCGGCAGGTGATGGACGAAATCGAGGGCTTTGAGCGATACCTCGGAACGGCCGAACAGGACCGCCTCGACCGCATGCGCTCACCGACGCTGACGCCCGAGGTGTTCGAGGCGTTCCTGCCTTACGCCTACGCCCTCGGCGTCGAGAACAACTGGTGCCGGCGCTTCGCACGGGAGATGCCGCTCGAGGCGCAGCAGCAGGCCGGCTATCATCCCGGCTGGTACCACGGGCAGTTTCACGGCGCGGCCGCGCTCAGTCACCTGGGCGATAGCTTCGGCAGTTCCTTCTCTTCGGCGATTGCGTCCGCTTCGTCGCCGCCCGGATCTTCTTCCGGCTCGGGCGGCGGGGGTTTCTCGGGTGGCGGCGGGGGCGGCGGGGGCGGCGGGGGCTGGTAAGCGCTTTTGCGGACCCGAATCAGTCGGGAAAAGCCACCAGGATTTTCGCGAAGCGGGGATGCTCGCGCACGCTGTCCAGGTCGGAGTCGTGCAGCAACCACTCGCGGTTGACACTACCGACTTTCAGGTAGCAGTTTTCCAGGCAATCCAGCGACCGTTCGACCTCGCCGGCCAGCGCATAGAAGCAGGCGGCATTGTAGTTGACGATGGAGTCCATCGGTGCTCTTTGCAATGAAGCCCTCATCCAGCGTTCCGCCTCTTCCCGCTCACCCAGGCGCAATAGCGCGAACGCACCCAAATTGGAGGCGCGATTGTCGTCCGGGTTGAGTTCCAGCACGGCCCGCGCGCGCTCGATGCCCTTGCGGGCCACTTCCAGTTCATGCTTGTTGTCGCCCAGGCTATGGTAGAGCTGCGCCTGCAGCAGGACACTCTGGTAATCCTCCGGACGCACCTGCGCGGCGCGTTGTAACAGCTTCAATGCCCGTTCGAGGTCCCCTTCGTGCACCTTCGTGCGGCCGAAAAAGTACCAGGCATCGAAGCTCTCTGGGTCGAGCTCGATGGCTTTTTCGAACTCGGCCTCGGCTTTCGCATAATCCTGCACCATGCACTGGGCAAAACCGGCGGAGACATGAGATTCCGCCAGGTCCGGCGCCAGTTCGAGAGCCCGGTTGCTGGTGCGCAGCGCTTCCTCCCGGTTCACGTCGGTGGCATTGAAGTACAGGTGCTCGAAACCGTAGGTGTAGGCCAGCCCGGCCCAGGCGCGTCCAAATTGGGGATCCACTTCCAACGCCCGCAGGAACATCTGCCGCGCATACACCGTGTCCTGGAGGTTCTGCCGGGCGAAATAGCTCAGGCCGCGCAGGAACAGGTCATAGGCCCGGGGATCAACCGGTTGCTGCTCACTGGGCGTTTTCCGTTTCAGGGTGACGCTGAGCGCGTTGGCGATGGAATCGGCAATCTCCTCCTGGATCTCGAAAATGTCCTCCAGCCGGCGATCGTACTGTTGTGACCACAGGTGATAGCCGTCGCCGGTCTTGACCAACTGCGCCGTAATCCGCAGTCGATCACCGGATTTGCGCACGCTGCCCTCCAGCACGGTCTGCACCTTCAGCTTCCGGCCTATCTCCCTGACGTCGGAACCCTTGCTGCCAAAGCGGAAAGCCGTCACCCGGGAGGCGACCCGCAGATTGGCGACCTTGCACAGGGAGTTCAGGATTTCCTCGGCGATGCCTTCGCAAAAATATACCTGGTCGCCATGCTCGCTCAGGTCATTGAACGGCAGGACAGCGATCGATGGGGCAGACTGATCCAGTTCAGGCGGGTCTTCGTCGGCGTCCGGTTTCAGGCCCGCGGAATCCTTGCGGATGCCCTCCGGCGTGACTTCGAACGCCCAGGCCAGCACCAGCGCGATCGGGAAACCCAGCAAAACAATGGCGATCAACAGGGTCAGCGTCCAGAGCGGCAGGCCCAACGCCTCGAAAGTGACCTCGCCCACCTGCATCATGATCCAGCCCACGACGATGTAAGCGATCCCGACACGGATGACCTTGCGGTCTTTCAGCTGCTGCAGGAAACGCTTGATGGGATTTTCGTTCACGGTTTTGTTCCTTCGCCCAGTTTAGCAGAGACCGTGCCAGCCCAACTGACCCGGATCTATCCCGGCCGGCTTGATCGAACCCACTTTACTGTATATATTTACAGTAACCTGAACCAACCCTGCGCTGGTGCACGAAATGACCGAAAAAACGCTCACTCCAAGGCAAAAGCAAATTCTTAAGTTTATTTCAGAATTTATTGAAAAACATAAATTTCCTCCAACCAGATCTGAACTGGCAACGCACTTCGGCTTTCGTTCGCCCAATGCGGCCGAAACGCATCTCAGGGCGCTGCAGGCCAAATCCATGATCGGTATCGAGCGCGGCGCGGCGCGCGGGATCACCCTGCTGCCGCTGGCTGCTAACGAACTGCCCGCCTCGGCCAACCTGCCGTTGCCGCTGATCGGCCGCGTGGCCGCCGGCAGCCCGATCCTGGCGCAGGAAAACATCGAGGATGCATACCGCGTGGACCCGGCCCTGTTCCCGCAGAAACCCCACTACCTGCTGCGGGTGCAGGGCATGAGCATGCAGGACGCCGGTATCTTCGACGGCGATCTGCTGGCAGTGCACCGCACCCCGGAAGCCCGCAACGGACAGATCGTCGTCGCCCGCGTCGATGACGAGGTCACCGTGAAACGCTTCCGCCGCCGCGGTTTCCGGGTCCAGCTGCTCCCCGAAAACATCGACTTCGAACCCATCGAGATCGACCTGCGCCGCCAGGACCTGGTCATCGAAGGCCTCGGCGTCGGCGTGATCCGCCCAAAGCTGTGACCATGGGAACACCTGTGGCAGCGGTTGCAGGAGCGGCTTTAGCCGCGATTATGGCTCCTCGAAACCTGTCAGGGAGGTGTCGGGTACCCCCATGCAGGACCGTAGCCCGCCGGGAGCGGGCTTCGAGCGCCCAGGGATGGCTCGAGCGCGTCCTGCATGGG
>Ga0316195_10001121_pt1 | contig 11712 bp, 12 predicted proteins | sample Phised1_MG_FD_204937 | JGI IMG/M metagenome (GOLD analysis project Ga0316195, IMG submission 204937) | Coastal sediment microbial communities from Maine, United States - Phippsburg sediment 1 | ecosystem: Environmental > Aquatic > Marine > Coastal > Sediment | place: USA: Maine | collected... | reverse complement strand
AAATCACTTAGATAAAACAGATACAGATCAGAACGTGTCGTAATGAACGAATTCATCTCTATCCCTTCGTTTGGGAGGTTTAGGATCCTGATCCGGGTATCCGATGGGGACCAGGACAAGAACTTCGTGATTGTCAGGCAGGTTCACAGCCTCCCCCACCTTGTCATGGTCAAACAGGCCGACAATCACCGTGCCAAGTCCTGAATCATGGGCTGCCAGGCAGAGGTTTTCTGTTGCCAAGCCAAGGTCATACATGAACCAGTCATCGAATTTGGTAGGGTACTGATCATTATAAAAACCTGATTTTTGCAACTGGCCACAGACAACCAGGAGAACAGGGGCATTGACAATTGCAAGTGATGAGGGATTTCGGGAGGAAACAGTTTTCTGAATTTTTTCTTTTATTGACCTGTCTTTCACCACAACAAATTCCCAGGGTTGGGCATTAGCCCATGATGGAGCCCAGCGTGCAGCCTCAAGTATTTTATTAAGTAGTTCATCAGGAATATCTTTTTCCTGAAACCGGCGAATGCTTCTTCTGCCAAGAATAGTCTTCATGATATCTGCCATTTGCTTCTCCTCCAGGTTATTATTTGATTTGTTACATTATTTCGAAAGCTTTTGGGCAATTTCCGCAACATGTTTACCCTGAAACCGGGCAGCAGCCAGTTCATTTTCACTCGGCTGTCTTTTGCCTCCGGCGCCGCCAATGGTGGAAGCACCGTATGGAGAACCACCTGTGATTTCATCCATACGCATTTGGCCTTCAAAAGCATAGGGAAGCCCGACTACTACCATACCAAGGTGAAACAGTGTCAGGTGGAATGAAGTAACTGTGGTCTCCTGACCACCGTGCTGTGTATTACTACAGGTGAATACACTACCCGCTTTTCCAACCAGTGCGCCTGAAAGCCATAATTTCCCGGCGGCGTCAAGGAACTGGCGCATCTGACCGCACATATTCCCGAAACGTGTCGGGGTGCCGAAGATGATGGCATCAGCCTCGCCGAGTTCATCAACCGTGCAGACAGGTATGTGGGCAAAAGCCTTCTGGGGAAGGATACCACCCATTTTTTCAAGGACTTCATCCGGAAGAGTTTCAGGTACCCTGCGGAGTTCAACCTGAGCCCTTTTTACCTGGGAGGCGCCCTCTGCAACAGCCAACGCCATTTTATAGATATGCCCATAAAGTGAATAAAACGGTATAATAATTTTCATGCTCCACTCCTTTTTTATTGTTCCACCAACTGTGCACCTGTTACCAGGATACTGATCGTATTAAGCATAGAAGTATTTTTGTATGGACCAAGGCCGAGATCTGTTGTGTAAAATTGTCCCGCTGAAATCACCTCTGGAAGAAGCCTTTTGGTCTGTCGTTTAATTTCTGATGAATCTGAATATTCAATGGCAAGACTGATATCTTTTATTGCCAGTTGAGCATTATTTCGAATTTTGGCGAAAACATACCCTTCCCGGCTGAGTCCAATCTGTACCTGGATATAGTCGCCTGCGTTTTTTGGAAAATCAAGGCGCAGAAGCGACAGTCCTGCTTCTTTTCCGGCAGGAGAATCAGACACGGATGCCTCTTTGAAGTATTGCCTTGCCTTCTGTGTTGATCCGGCAGACATTTCCAACTCTCCCAGGCTGTTATAGGCCATGGCAGTTGGTAAAAGTCTGGTGCTTGTCTGCAGGTCAGCATAGGCTTTCTGGGTTTTCATTAACTTCTTTTTTGTCAGACCCCGCTGCAGATAATAGTAAAAAAAGTTTCTGTTCAGATCAATCGCCTGGTTGTAATCTTCCAATGCCTTAGAATAATCTTTTTTGTTTAAACGGGCATCCCCAAGGAGAGCATAAAAATGACCTTCACGGGGTTGGACACGGATAGCATCCCTGGCAAAAGACAAAGCCTTTTCATTTTCACCTTTCTGTAATGCTTCCCTGCCCTTGTCATAGCTCGCATATCCGTCGTTATCTTTTATGAGAGACGCAATCATTTTATTATAAATATCCCTGCCGACCTGTCCCCCTTTAGGGAGTTTGGCTGCAGTTATTCTGTTGGCCTTAACCCTCTCAACAGATGGAGGATGGCTGGAAAAAAGCCCTGCCAGCCAATTATGTGACTTGTTATTATTTAAGCGGATAAAGGTTTCCTGCAGCCCTATGGCTGCCATGGGATCATATCCGGCCCGGGACATATACAGCATGCCGTAATAATCAGCTTCCAGTTCAGCGTCACGGCCATATTTTGTGTGAACCAGTCCTGCTGCCATCTGGGCTCCACCCACAACCAGGTTTGCATAATCATTATTTTGAACAGCTATACCTGTGGCAATAAGAGCCCCCTGCAAAAGCATGCCCCTCTGCATTGATTGAGCTCCATGTCGAGCTGCCGCATGAACTATTTCATGACCAAGAACAGCGGCGAGCTCTGACTCGCTTTTAAGCTCGACCAGGAGCCCCCGGTTGACTGCAATTTTACCGCCGGGTAAAGCCCAGGCGTTGGGGATGGAGTTGTTTAACACTACGAATTCGTAAGGAAGTTTTCTGTCACTGACTCTGGCAAGTTTTTGGCCTACTGTATCGACATAGAGAGATAATTCCGGATTAACCGTGTAGTCCCCACCCTGCATCTGCCGGCTGGGACCATAATTCTTCTGGCCGATACTGATTTCCTGGCTTTCTGAAATTATGGAGAGTTCCCTTTCGCCGGTAACCGGGTTTACAGCACAACCATAAATAAAGAGGATCGGGAGTAAAAGGAAGGCTAGTTTTCGCATCTGAAAACCTCATAAAAAAAATCAATAATTATGCTGACACTGAGATACATTCTCAATATGCACCAATAACTATCTTAAAATCAAGGAAATTTCTTTTTTTGCAGTAGACGAAACATCTGTAAATTGGAGCAGGATACTAATAGGGGCCTTTTGAATTCGGCAATTTCGTTAGACCTTTTCCAGCGAACAATTTATGGTGTGGTGGCTTTCAATATTTATTGAATGAACGTGGAATTTTTTCAAACTGTGTTGTCAGTATTGTAGCTGAAATTCCTCTATCATGAGAATATGTTTTTTTATTAAGCAGCACCTTCCTACTATTTTTTTGGCAATTGCGCAGAAAAGCTTTATATTATCAAACAATCATTTGAAACAAATAAACCAACAATAAAACTGTGATTGGGACGACCTAATTTATAAAAATGGAAACATGGTACGAAATAGAATATTCATATTGTAGACCCGGTTCTGATAAAATTACATACAAGGGTCAGAAAGAATTTAAAACCAGAGAAGAAGCAGAAAGATTTGCGGCTGTGGTTTATTATTTATCCAAAAAGGATAAAGTTGAATACGACGCCAGGCAACTTGAGGTATCGAAAGAATATCTGGGAAAAGGAAAGTTCGTAGGCTTAAAAAAAATATACATTTATACCAAAAAAGAAATAAAGTTAAAATTAGAGTAAGTGATTGCCGGAGTTGATACGCAGAGTTTCCTCTCCGGTTTTATTTCCAGAACCCATTCTAATCCCTTTCAAACCATTCACGGTATTTTTCTTTCAGTACAGGCCAGGAAAAACATTCAGTCATTTTTTTTGCCTCTGATTTATCCAGTTTCCCTGTATTTTGCAGCATTGCTTTTAATCTGCTGAACAATTGTTCATCTTCATAAAGATATTCTGCAGGAAAGAGTTCCGGATATGATAAACGTGCAGGCAACAGTGGTCTGCAACCCGCCCGGACAGCCTCAATCACTGAAACGCCATAAAATTCATGGCTGGCGGTGGAAATAACAATATCACCACGACACAGCCGCCTGATGTATTCTTCCCGTGATTCCACATAGCCGAAATGATCAATTTTATGGGCCAGTTTTTTCTGCGCCTCGGCAAATATTCCAAGCTGTTGTTGAAAGGATTGCCCCATCACTGAAAGGCGGAAATCCACATCCTGTTTATCCAGTTCATAGAGGGTTTCAAAAAAATACCCGGGTTTTTTGTCATGCTCCCAGCGATGATTCCAGACAATCGTTGGTATATTGCAATCGGACATGCAGGAGTCATATTCAGGAAAATCGTTGAACTCAATACCGGGATAAAGAATAGATGTCTTCTCCCTGATACTGTCAACGGCGTCAGCAAGTTTCATGTCAGGGCATATTTTCAAGATCTGTTCAACACCGGCGAGAAAAGTCTGCAGGTTGTATTGTGTGTTGAAACCTATCCTGTCTGAGGCTAATGCTGTAGTCAGGTTGGTCAGGCCGAAATGAAAGTCGCGTTCATCTTCCTTCTGCACAGGATAGGCAAATTGATTTTCATGGAAATAGGTGTAGAGGGGTATCTGTTGAAACTTCCTGATCACCAATGCCCGGAAGGCGGCAACATCCACAAAAGAAGAGCAGAGAATCCGGTCGTATTGTTTATTGAAGTCCTGCCTATTGATCTCTTCTGCAAAATACGGCCCAGCCAACCGCATGCGCCATTTCCAGTTACGGGCAGGCATTGTGAGCAAATCAAACTCGTAGGGAAGATGCTGCTGCAGCCCTTGCAGAAACAGGCTGTGCGAGCCACCAAAGTATGGTTCAAGAATGAGTATTTTCAAACCGAATTCAATTCTTTTTTTCAAGTATAAGGTTAAGCAGAGTATCAACCTGCAGTGAAAAATCCTCGGTTAACAAGACAGTCGTATAATCATCAACTACGAGAGCAGGCCCTGTGATTTTCTGGCCAAATAAAAAGGACTTGCGGCCATATACCGGAACAGTGGCTGCGCCCCCTGCCTCAAAATGTATTAGCGTATCCATGATGGGAGAAACTGTATTCGATTGTGCTGTTTTTTTTCTCGGTAAAGGTGTTTTTTTTCTGGGTATTCTTACGGAGCACTGAATGGAGACCAGTTCGAGAGGTTTTTCTTCAAGCCGGTAGCCGAAATTGTGTTCATGGGCCTGATGGAACAGTTCAATGAAGTTTTTTTCATGGGGGATGCGAATTTCATAGGATTGTCCCTGGTAGCGCAAGTTTAGAAATTTTTCAATAATTATATCCCTTTTTTCATCAGTACTGCTGATGTTTTTTGCCTCTTCAAGCCCGCGATTGACCAATGTTTTCATGCTGTTGTCAAGAACCGGAGACTGCAGTTCTTCACCAACAAGGAAAAGCGCCTGCATGTAATCCAAAACAGGTTCGGCAAAAACCATGCCCTGGGCTGATAGAATTCCGGCCCGGGCCGGAATGATGATTTTTTTGATGGACAATTCACGGGCCAGTTCACAGCAATGCAGGCCCGAAGCTCCCCCAAAGGAAAATAAACAGAACTCCTTTGGATCATGACCTTTTTCAAGCGACACGGCACGTATTGCTTTTGCCATACTTGCATTGACTATGCGGATGATGCCCAGTGCAGCAGCAATATCATCGAGGCCCAACTGATCAACAAATCCTGCCATTATTTTTTTAACAGCATCCTGTTGTAATTGCATTGCCCCCCCCATAAAATAGTCAGGAAGCAGGCGGCCAAGGAAAAGATTGGCATCAGTTACGGTGATCTCTTTGCCGCCAAAACCATAACAGACGGGCCCCGGCCTGGCCCCGGCACTTTCAGGACCAACTTTTAACAGTCCGCCGGCATCCATGCGGGCTATGGAGCCTCCGCCGGCGCCTACGGTGTGAATATCCATTACCTCGATACGGATAGGATATCCATCAATCTGATGCTCTCTTGTTAAGGTGGGTGTTTGATCACAGAGGGAAACATCGGTTGAGGTTCCCCCCATATCAAAGGTGATCAGTTTATCCAGTCCCATCTCCCCGGCAAGCTGATGACTGCCGTGCACACCACCTGCCGGACCTGAAAGAACCGTATAGACAGCACGTTTTTCAATATCAGCAGCCGGCAGTATACCTCCGTTTGATTGCTGGATATGAAGTGGAACCTTACCGAGACGGCTCCTTAACCGCTTTATATAGGAAGATATTATCGGACCAAGATAGGCATTAATAAGTGTTGTGGTCAGCCTTTCATATTCCCTGAATTCAGGCAGAATTTCAGAGGAAAGGATTACCGGAATAGCTGTTTTGGCAAATTCTTCCTTTATCTGCCTTTCATGGGCATCATTGGCATAGGAATGCAGCAGGCAGACTGCAAGGGATTCAGCACTTTTCTCCCGGCAGATTTGACGCAGTCGGCGGCCGACTGTTTTGCCGGGAGTTTTTAACACGGAGCCGTCAAAGAGCATCCTTTCCTTGACACCGACGACCATTGAACGGGGAATTATCTCCTTTGGCCGGGTGACATTGAAGTCATAGAGTTTAGGTCTGTTCTGGCGGCCGATAAAAAGTATATCCTCAAAGCCATATGTTGTAACAAGTAGAGTTTTAGCTCCTTTTCGTTCCAGAAAGGCGTTAGTCGCTACTGTACTGCCATGGATGATTTCCAGATTATCTGGCAATTTATTGTCGAAAAAATAGGTAAGTCCCTCCAGTATTGCCCGTGACGGATCGTCCGGTGTAGACGGCAGTTTATAAGTTTGCAGGCCGGACTCAGTCTGCAGGACAAAGTCTGTGAAGGTCCCGCCTGTATCGACTCCCAGAATTAACATGTTTTATAGTGTTCTTTTTTTTACCTTCAAAAAATATGGGCCGAGGATTAATGTTTTAATTATCATTACTACTTTTTCTTGTGGACAAGCAAAGAAAATGAATCTTTCATTACATTTCAACAAAAATGTTGACTGGTGGTGATGCTTAGTAATTCCAAACCAAAATTAAATAGCTTGTTTATAAATCAAATAAGATTATGATGTATTATATTCGTTTGTGTAAAAGATATTTCACTGCATAAGTTTTGCTTCCCAATGCAACAAGCTTGTCTCAATTAATCGTTATCTCTTTGCTACTGTTGGTCTATTTATTGCCAATATCTACAAAAAGGAGTCTGTCCATGAAAATGTATGTTGGCAATCTGATTTATAATATGACCGAAAAAGAACTCAAGAATCTATTCAGTCCCTTTGGTGAAGTACTCTCTTCTCTTATCATCAAAGACCAATACACCCGTCAGTCAAAAAACATTGGCTATGTTAAAATGGCCATACATGAAGAAGCTAAAAAAGCTGCACTGGAATTAAACGGTAAAAAAATAAACAACAGATGTCTTGTTGTAAGAAAAGCTTGATATGCTCCCGACTGGTCTATTAAGCATTAATGCAGGCCGAATGCCTGACAAACAAAATGGGTAACATTTACAGTTGAATGATATGCAAAATTTACTACACACCAGAGAGAAGCAAGAATCTCACAGGAGCCGAGAAATAAGAGGACGAGCCCAGAATGTTTTAGGCCTGATGTATCAAAACGGCGACAGTGTAACGCTTAACTTACAGGAAGCAAGGAGATGCTTTCGAGAAGCTGCGGAGCTCGGAGATGTGAATAGCCAGTATAATCTTGGACGCATGTACTACCGGGGAACAGAGATTAACCGAAACTATAGGGAAGCTGAAAAGTGGCTTCGTATGGCCGCATTGCAAGGGCATAAAAAATCCCAGTATATTCTTGGTGTAATGTGTGCGAAAGGCATGGGGACCACAGAAGATGCCAAAGAGGCAAAAAAATGGATGCTCAAAGCTGCAGAGCATGGTGAAGCTCGTGCCCAAAATCATTTTGGGGTAATTTATGCCAAAGGTTCAGGGGTAGAGAAGGATTTTGAAGTTTCTTATATGTGGTTAAATTTAGCCTCAATGCAGGGCAACAAAAACGCAAAAAAAAATATTGATTTACTTGCAGAGAATATGACTCCGGAACATATTTCTACTGCCAGGCAGATGGCGCAGGAATGGAAGCCGAAAACTTGAGGAACAATAATACTGGTAACACTCCGTCAGCAGAAATTGTAACCCATTACGGTCTTTAGAATTTAGGCGCTCTCAAGTGTCAGGATGTTTCAATTTTGATAATGACAAGTTTATAATATTTATATCACCACAGCCAGCCACCGAACTATTATTGAAACGAACAACACCTTTTCTGGTCTGATGAATGTTATGGTTAGGTGCTATCTTTGGCTTTTTTTGTGTTTCATTACGGTCTTGATGTGCTTCCCAAACTGCCTGTCTTTTTTTCTTTTCTCCAAATATGACATTTCATTGTAAGTAGACTCTTTGGTCATTTTTATATAGTTCTGATAACGATCAGCAGCTAATTGACCTTTTTCAACAGCATCCAAAATTGCGCATCCTTTTTCTTCAACATGAGTACAATCGTTGAAGCGGCATTTTTCTGATAGAGTTATTATTTCAAAAAATGTCTCATCAAGCCCAGTATTTACAGAAAAATTCCCCAGCTCACGCATACCCGGCGTGTCTACTACCATTGCTCCAAAATCCAGTTCAATAAGCTGCCTATGTGTTGTGGCATGCCTCCCTTTGCTCTCCTTCTTACTGACTGTTTTGGTTTTATATATTGACTCGCCGATGAGGTTATTTATTAACGTTGTTTTGCCAACTCCTGATGATCCCAGCAAGCAATATGTTAGACCAGACTGCATTATTCCTTTTACACTGCTCAAACCGGTTTCATTTTCGTTACTGAAGGGTATTACTTGTAAACGTGGCATTATTTTTTGAATTTCATCGATTTTGGTTGCAATATCTTCGCTGGCAAGCAGATCACTTTTACTCAGCAGTATAATTGGTTGGATATTGCTCTCGTTAACCATGACAAGATAACGCTCAAGACGGCGGAGGTTAAAATTATCATTCAAAGATTGAACGATGAATGCAACATCGATATTGGCGGCAATCAACTGGAAATCAACTTTTTTCCCTGATGCTTTTCTTTTCAGCAAAGATTTACGTGATAAGACCTTGTGAATTATTCCGAATGAATTTTCATCATAAAAATTGGCTAGGACCCAATCACCTACTGCTGGATAATCAACGGGAGATGAAGCACTGAATATTATTTTCCCAAGTAATTCTGCTAAAACATCAACCTCTCCATTACTTACGGTATAACTATCTTTATGAACAGCTATTACTCTTGCTATTTCATATTGTTCCAGGCTTTCAAGGTCAATTGTTTCCAGTAACCGCTTATCCAACCCAATTTTTACCAAATTTTTAGAAATATTCTTCATGTAGAATTAAAATCTAACGTTTGAGCTAACTTGGCGGGCCAGAAGTTATGACTAAAACATCCTTGCCATTCTTTGTAGTAGTTTGACCGCCCAGGTCACTTAACAAGAGTAATTGTTATATGACTCATCCAAAGGTCAAAACAACGTGCCACAATGTTGATTTTTTGTAACCTAATCAGAGTCAAAATTGCCATTATCAATGTCAACTTTCTCAAATGATTATGCTGTCCTTTAGTCATTTTTTAAACAGCATTTTTAAAAAGGGGCCGATTGTCAATCCTTGGACAATGATTGAAAAAACCACCACACCGTAGGTTACAGTCAGAATAACATCTCGCTCTCTGCCGCCGGGCAACGACAGGGCAAGTGCTATGGAAATACCACCGCGCAATCCTCCCCAGGTAAGAATCTTGACAACATGTGGACTGAAGGCCCGGAAATGCTTTAACAGCAAGACTGGAACCGACACACTTAACAGACGGGCTGATAATACTATAATTATTGCCAGTAGAGCGGCTGTCATACTCAACCAACTGAAACTTAAAACCATGACCTCCAAACCTATCAGCAAAAAGAGAATTGCGTTCAAGACCTCGTCGGCCAATTCCCAGAAGGTGTCAAGATTTTTCCGGGTCGTCTCCGACATGGCAAAGCTTCTTCCATGGTTGCCTATGAGCAGGCCTGCCACCACAATGGCAATGGGGGCAGAAAGATGCAAGGCATCGGCCAGGGCATAAGCACCAGTGACCAGCCCCAGAGTGATTAATATTTCAACCTGGTAGTTGTCTACCTGTTTCAGCATCCAATAGGTAAACAACCCGGCGCCAAAACCCAGCAATGCCCCGCCCAAGGCTTCCTGCAGAAAAAGCAACCCTGCAGCTGCAACGGTCATCTCATGACCAGTAACCGCCATTTCGAGAAGAATGAGAAAAACGACAACCCCAACACCGTCATTGAAAAGTGATTCTCCAACGATCTTGGTTTCCAGACTTTTCGGGGTATCTACCTTTTTGAGTATTCCTAAAACGGCTATGGGATCTGTCGGTGAGATCAGAGCTCCAAACAATAAGCAATAAATTAATGAAATATTGAGCCCCAGAACATTAAGCATACTCCAGCTCAAGCCCCCTACAATGAAAGTAGAAATAATTACACTTGCAGTTGCGAGACTCAAGATAATCTTATACTGCTGCCGCAGGTCATTGATGTTTACATGCAGAGCTCCAGCAAATAGTAAAAAACTCAGCATGCCATGCAGTAAGGTTTTGTCAAAATCTATCTGTGTAAGCAGTTTAACAGCCCATTGTTTGGACTCTGGGACAAACAAACCAATTACAATAAGCAGAAGAGAAAAAAGCAGGCTGATCAGCATCAGGCCGATGGTGTTCGGAAGTTTGAAAAACCGGTAGTTAATAAAACTAAATAGGGCGGAAAGGGTAAACAGGATAGCAATTATCTCAAATAATCCCATTCTTTGAGCTCCGTCAAAACCAAAAGGACTTAAACTTTAATATACATGACAATAGCTAGGACTCAGACAAATTAAAAGTCAACTGAGTTGCCTGCCAACATGTTGAGTCTTATAAAATTAAATATAAGTTAACATGTCTACCGGCAATGTTAACAACCAAAAAAATTCATAAGACAATAACGAACAAATAAATTTAATCCGGATTATGTAGATATTTCTGCGGAATGGGAGTAACCCGGGCAACCTGTCCCAGGGGATTTTCATCGACCATCATCTGACAGCCATAACTCTCTTCAAGCAATGATTTATTAAGCACAGTTTTGGGGTCACCGGTCTTAACCACCCTGCCCTCTTTAAGTAATAACAGCCTGTCGCCGTACATGGACGCCAGATTCAGGTCGTGGGAAACCATAATGATCGTTGTATTATGCTGTCGGCGAAATCTCTCCATTAAATCCATGATTTTCAATTGATGTGCAGGATCAAGTGCAGTTGTCGGTTCATCAAGCAGAATAATCTCCGGTTGCTGGCAGAGGGCCCGGGCTATGATAACCCGCTGCAGTTCCCCGCCGCTTAACTGAAAGAGTTTGCGGTCTGCAAGATGCAATACATCGGTAAACTTCATTGCTTCAGCAGCAATGTGAAAGTCTTTTTCACCTTCCGTGCCCAGGATACCGAGATGAGGTGTGCGGCCCATGATGACAGTCTCTTTTACTGTAAAGGGAAATCCAACCTCAATCTGTTGAGGTACAATTGCCATTATCTGTGCCAGGTTACGACGCTTGTATTTCGTAATGTTTTTACCCTTGATAACCACCGATCCTTCCTGTGCTTTTTGTAAACCGGAAAGGACTTTTAACAGGCTGGTTTTCCCTGCTCCGTTGGGTCCGATTATGACAAAAAACTCTCCAGTCTCTACCGCAAGTGATGCATTTAATAAAATCGATTTATTACGAAAAAACAATGATATGTTTTTAATATCTAGAATATGGTTCATACCCTGTGCCTCAACAGTAATATGATGAAAAGCGGGGCACCGATCAGGGCGGTGATAATGCCGACAGGCAGTTCACCGGATGAAGGAAGTATCCTGGCCAGCAGATCACAGAGAAT
>Ga0316195_10001120_pt1 | contig 11724 bp, 11 predicted proteins | sample Phised1_MG_FD_204937 | JGI IMG/M metagenome (GOLD analysis project Ga0316195, IMG submission 204937) | Coastal sediment microbial communities from Maine, United States - Phippsburg sediment 1 | ecosystem: Environmental > Aquatic > Marine > Coastal > Sediment | place: USA: Maine | collected... | reverse complement strand
GGCTCGACAGATGGCTGTGGTTTACGCGCTTTTACAAGACGCGTTCCGCGGCCAGTGCGGCCGTGCAGGGCGGGCACATTCGGCACAATGGTGAGCGAGCGCGCAGCTCGACCAAGGTCGCGATTGGCGACCAGGTTCGCCTCGTTCGCAACCAGCTCATCTACGAGTTAAGGGTCGAGGATATTCCTTCGCGGCGCGGGCCGGCGCCCGAAGCGCAGGCATGCTACAGCGAGTCTGAGGCAAGCATCGCTGCGCGCGAGGGCCACCTGGCAGACCTGCGCAGCGACCGCCTGCAGATGCCGACAACGCCCGGACGACCCGACAAGCACACGCGCCGGCGGCTGCGCGAGAGGAACCGCGGAAAGGACTGAGAATCCGGATGAATACGAGTGCCCGTCTCGTAATTAATGCCCTATAATCGCCGCCCACGGCCCCGTCGTCGGGGCGCCAAGACGAATCCACCGGAAGTGGACGAACGGAGTGTGGCATGAGCTTCATCGATCAACCGGCTGCGCAACCCAGCAGCATCCCCTACATCAATGATAATTATCTGGCTGACGAACAGACCATTGTTCGGGAGCTGGCGGCCAGGGCGGATAGCGGGGAAGCGGTACGCCGCAAGATTCTCGACACCGCGGCCCAGCTGGTTCGCGCCGTGCGTAAAAACACCCGGAACGATGGCGGCATTGAGGCCTTCCTGCAGCAGTATGACCTCTCGTCTGACGAAGGCGTGCTGCTCATGTGTATCGCGGAAGCGTTGCTGCGCATCCCGGATGCCGATACCGCCGATCGGTTGATCGCCGACAAGATTACCGCGGCCCGGTGGCAGGACCATGTCGGTACCAGTGACTCACTGTTTGTCAATGCGTCAACCTGGGGCCTGATGCTGACTGGCAAGATCCTGACGATGGATGACATGGCGACGGGCAACCCGACGCGATTGCTCGGCAAGCTCGTTAGCCGTGCCGGCGAGCCCGTTGTGCGCACTGCCATGCGCCAGGCGATGAAGATCATGGGTCACCAGTTTGTCATGGGACGCAATATCGCTGAGGCCCTCAAACGTGCGATGAAGAGCACTGACCTGCCATATCGTTATTCCTTTGACATGCTGGGAGAGTCCGCGCTTACTGCTGCGGACGCGCAGCGCTACCTCGATAATTATCACGAGGGTATCAAGAGCATCGCCCAGGGTCCGCGGATCGACGCGCCCGATGTGTTCTCGGCGCCCGGTATCTCGGTGAAACTGTCGGCGCTCCATCCTCGCTATGAGTATTCGCACGAAGAGCGTGTGATGGCCGAACTGGTCCCAGCCGTTCTCGAACTTGCGAAGCACGCGAAAGAGGCTGGCATCGGCTTGACGATCGATTCCGAAGAAGCACATCGGCTCGAAATGTGGCTTGGTATTTTCGAACGCATATACCGGGACCCGACCCTCGATGGCTGGGACGGATTCGGCGTGGCGCTGCAAACCTACCAGCGACGGGGCAATGACGCGCTGCGTTTCCTGGTTGAACTTGCCGACGACGTGGGTCGTCGCATCCCCGTGCGCCTTGTGAAGGGTGCGTATTGGGACAGCGAAATAAAATGGGCGCAGGAGCAGGGGCTGGAAAGCTATCCTGTGTTCACGCGCAAGTCCCATTCGGATATCTCCTACCTGGCAGCGGCGCGAGTCGCACTGGATGCCGGGGATAAGATCTACGCGCAGTTCGCAACGCACAATGCACACACGCTTGCCAGCATTCTGCACTTCGCGGGATCGCGTCGCGATTACGAGTTTCAGCGACTTCATGGCATGGGCGAGGAGTTGTATGCCGAAGTCGTCGACCCGGCGAAGCACGATCGTCCGTGTCGCGTGTATGCGCCCGTTGGGAATCATAAAGACCTGTTGCCGTACCTCGTACGTCGTTTGCTCGAGAACGGCTCAAACACGTCATTCGTCAACAAGATTGCCGATGAATCCATCGATGTTATGGACATCATCGCCGACCCTTTGGAATTGGCGGCCAGGCATGACTACGCGGCACACGACCGGATCCCGGCACCGGGCGACATTTTTCAGCCGGAGCGTCAAAACTCACATGGCGTAAACCTGCCAAATCGAAGCATCAGCAGTCAATTACTGGCGGATCTCGATGCGGCCAGCAAGAAGCCGATCACGGCGAAGCCGATTATTGGCGGTAAGGAGATGGACGGTAAGGAGGATCCTTCTGTCAATCCTGCCAATACGTCCGAAGTGATTGGCGTATGCCACCAGGCCAACGAAGAGCATGTCGACAGGGCGATTGAGCTGTCGGTCGCTGCTCAGCCTGCCTGGGATCGTCTGGGCGGCGAGGAGCGTTCCAATATTCTCAACCGCGCAGCGGACCTGTTCGAAAAGCACAGTGCCGAGCTGTTGCGGCTGTGCGTAACGGAAGGGGGCAGGAGTATCCCCGACTCGATTTCCGAGCTGCGCGAGGCCGTTGACTTCATGCGTTACTACGGTGCGCAGGCAAGGAAGCACTACGGCGAGCCAATTGTGATGCCCGGACCAACCGGAGAGCGCAATACCTACAGCATGCGTGGGCGTGGGGTGTTCATCGCCATCAGTCCATGGAACTTCCCGCTGGCAATTTTCACCGGGCAGGTCACGGCCGCTCTCGCTGCGGGTAACGCAGTGCTGGCCAAGCCGGCAGCGCCGACGCCACTCGTTGCCTACCGGGCAGTGCAGTTGTTGCACGAAGCCGGCGTGCCGCAGGACGTGCTGCATTTTATTCCCGGCAGCGGCAGACTCGTCGGCGGTCGGGCTGTAGCGGATCCTCGTGTGGCCGGCGTGGTATTCACCGGGTCTACCGAGGTTGCGCAGACGATCAACCAGACACTGGCACACAGGGACGGTCCGATCGGTGTCCTGATCGCCGAGACAGGCGGTCAAAATGCGATGTTCGTGGATAGCTCCGCACTGCCCGAGCAGGTTGTCCATGATGCTATCTATTCGGCATTCAACAGCGCCGGCCAGCGATGCTCAGCCCTGCGCCTGCTGTGTGTGCAGGAGGAGATCGAGCCGCGAACCCTGGACCTGCTCAAGGGCTACATGGAGGAGCTCGTCATTGGCGATCCAAGGCATCTGTCCACGGACGTTGGGCCGGTCATCGATGATCCGTCCCGGGTAACACTGGAGGCGCACGTTGCACGCATGGCGAAAGAGCAAACCCTCGTGCATCGCTGTGCGTTGCCGGCTGAGACCAGTATTGGCACGTACTTCGCACCAACGCTGGTTGAGATCGACGACATCAGTGCATTGAAGCGTGAGGAGTTCGGTCCGGTGCTGCATGTGCTCAAGTTCAAGAGCAGGCACCTCGACAAGATGGTCGCGGCTGTAAATTCGACAGGTTTTGGCCTGACGATGGGTATCCACAGTCGTATCGATTCGCGGATAGCCGGTGTTGCCGCGGATTGCGGTGCAGGCAACCTGTACGTGAACCGCAACATGATCGGCGCCGTTGTCGGCGTTCAGCCCTTTGGCGGAAGAGGCCTGTCGGGTACCGGGCCGAAAGCGGGTGGGCCAAACTACGTGCAGCGCTTCGGCACGGAGTTCACACTGAGCAATAACATCTCCGCGGTTGGAGGCAATGCCAGCCTGCTGACGCTGGGCTCCGATTAATGGCGGCGGTCAGTGTCTTCGACATCTTCAAGATAGGGGTCGGTCCGTCCAGTTCACACACGGTCGGGCCAATGAAGGCCGCCCGGGCATTTGTTGACAGCCTTGAAGGGCAGCCTGCTGCCAGGATCAAGGTGACGCTGTTCGGTTCACTGGCCTGGACGGGTAAAGGGCATGGGACGGACTCGGCGGTCCTGCTTGGACTCGGCGGGCACGATCCGGCGACCGTTGATCCGGACGCTGTCGATGGCATCCTGGCAGGCATTCGTGCAGAGGAACGCATCGACATCGAATTCAACTACGAGCGCGAGCTCGAACGCCATACCAATGGCATGACTTTCGTGGCGCTGGACGAGCAGGGCACCACGATTCGACAAGACGACTATTTTTCACTCGGTGGTGGCTTTATCGCCTGCAACGATGAGCCCGAAGCCGCGACCCACGATACCGAGCCACCGTTGTTGTATTCCACCAGCCAGTCGCTGCTCGCTCTGGCCGAGGCCAATGATCTGAGCATTGCGGATCTCGTGTTCAGAAACGAACTCACCTGGCGAGACGAGAACGAGATTATTGGCGGGATTGACGGCATCTGGACAGCGATGAACGCGTGCATCGAGCGTGGCATGCGTTCGGAAGGCGTATTGCCCGGGAAGATGTCGGTGCTCCGTCGAGCGTGCAAGCTTTCCAGGAGGCTCAGCCAACGAGGGGAGCCACAGGCTCTCGATGCACTGGAATGGGTAAATGTGTATGCGATCGCGGTGAACGAGGAAAACGCCGCAGGAGGCCGGGTTGTCACGTCACCCACTAACGGTGCGGCAGGGATAATCCCGGCGGTGCTGCGCTTCTATGTCGACTTCGTACCTGGCGCCGACGCGCAGGGCATCCGCACGTTTCTTCTCACCGCTGGTGCGATTGGCATCCTGTACAAGGTCAATGCCTCAATCTCGGGAGCGGAGATGGGCTGCCAGGGTGAAGTTGGCGTCGCATGTTCCATGGCGGCCGGCGGTCTTGCGGCCGCATTTGGTGGCTCTAATGACCACATTGAGGAAGCCGCCGAGATTGGTATGGAGCACAACCTGGGTCTGACCTGCGATCCGATCGGAGGGCTCGTGCAGATCCCGTGTATCGAGCGAAACGCGATGGGCGCCGTGAAGGCGATCAATGCCGCCAAGCTGGCAATGCACGGCGACGGCACGCACAAGGTCACGCTTGACCAGGTCATCGCAACCATGCGACAGACAGGGCTCGACATGTCGTCGCACTACAAGGAAACCTCGAAAGGCGGCCTCGCTGTCAACGTGCCTGAATGCTAGAGGCGAAGCAAATGGTCTGTGGACAAGAGCGAGTAACCGGTTTCACCGACCAAATCGAGTATTCGTTTGTCGACCCCCGGCGTAGCGCGATCGGATTCAGCCTGCGATTCGCGCATGCCCGGCGGTCGGCAGGTTCTCGATTCTTGGCCCACCCTGCGTGAAGGCGCCTTAATGGCAGAAGAGGATCTGGCGTAATGGAAATGTTCGAGTATGTAGCGGTCCTCACATCGATCATCATTGGCCTCGGCATGGCGCAGCTTCTGTTGGGCCTGACTCGACTGATTCAAAACCCGGAGCAAGCGAAGCCCTATTGGATCCACCTGGGCTGGGTGCTCTACATGTTTATTTTCTCGGTGTTCTGGTGGTGGTGGGAGTTCAGACTCGGCACCATCATGGTGTGGACATTCGGGGTTTACCTGTTCGTAATCCTGTACGCGTTTCTTGTGTTTCTATTGTGCGCGCTGTTATTTCCGATCAGCTTTTCGGGCCACGACGGTTTCAAGGGCTACTTCTATGCAAAGCGCGCCTGGTTCTTCGGCGTGTTTATTCTTATGCAATTGATAGATGTTGGCGACGCTGTGATTAAGGGTATGGATTATTTCTACAGCCTGGGTCTTCAGTACCCAATTTCGCAATCGATACTCGTGGCTATTTCGATTGCTGCGATCTTTACCCGGAACGAGAAGTTTCACTCGATTTTTGTCCTCGCTGCGCTCGCGTATATGATTTTCAGCGGGTTTTCGTTCTACGAGACTGTAAGCCAGGCATGACGAACCATCGTCAATGGCGACCGGGAATTTCGGGTTGCGGGTCTGCTTCTGTCCTGGCCCGGCCGGTCACTTTTCTGTCAAAAAAGGGGCTTACTCGATACTTATTCAGATGAATTGGGAGTAAAATGTGGCTTCGATCTACCCGATCATCGAGCCTTACGGGCCTACCGCCCCTTCTCTCCTTCTTCGGCTCTCGAAAACCGGAGAATAATATGACCACCAAGTTACATGTCGGGAATATCCCCCGCACGTCCACAGCCAATGACCTTGAAGCCATGTTCAGGCAGTTCGGCCTGGTTGATTCGATTAAGATTACGACCGATCCTGTATCGGGTCTAAGTACCGGATGCGGCGTTGTCGATATGTGCAACGACACAGACGCCCAGACTGCGATTGATCGCCTCAACTTCAGTCAATATGCGGGACATACCATCGGTGTCAGTCGTGCCCGCAATGTCTGATCCAACTCCCATCCAGCTCAGTTTGGAAAGAATTGAGAAACAACTGCAGCAATTGAATGTAAATCTTGCCGAGGCAAATGACATTGCCATGCTGTCAGCATTCGCGGCGATGCCCGCTGATCTCCATAATGACAGCAGAAAAGCGCTGCGCCGGCTACGTGACAAGATGATGGCGCGGGCGCTAACCCGGGCAGACCTCTAAGGTACAATCGTAATCCCGGGTTAGAGCAGTTATTGATTTGAAATGCTTACAAAGTATCTTCTTGTCTGGCTCTTGCTTGCGATAGTCGCCATTGCAAATGGCGTGTTGAGGCAAAGCACCTACGGAAAAGCGGTCTCTGAGCTGGCTGCGCATCAAATCTCAACAGTCACAGCGATACTCGCTTCCGGTGCGGTCGTCTGGGTCGTCAATCGATTCTGGCCAATTCAATCGGTGTCACAGGCCTGGACCATCGGTGCTTGCTGGCTGGTCATGACGATGATCTTCGAGTTTGGGTTTGGGCACTATATTGCCGGGCATTCCTGGGCGAGGCTGCTTGCCGACTACAAGCTCTTTGAAGGTCGTGTGTGGTCGTTGTTTCTGATCTGGATGCTTGTCCTGCCGTACGTGGTTTTGAGGGCAACGCAAACAGTCGTCTAACTAGGCTGCGGGTTTCCTGGGCCAGTCGTGGACCAGGAGCTTCGCTGCCGGCCGCTCATACAGTGACCAGTCATCCTGCTCAATCTCCACGGATACCACGCCTGCCGTCGGCAGATTGTTGGTCAGCCCGGGTACCAGGAAATTCGCGAAGTCTGTCAGTCCCGGGTTATGACCTACGATCATCAGGTTATTGAAGCCGTTGTCCTGGGCCACTACAACATCCAGGATCCTGTCGAGGGAGGCCAGGTACAGGCTTTCTTCCTTCTGCAGGAACTCCCGCGGGTAATTGATGGCCTTGGCGATAATCTTGGCCGTCGACCAGGCGCGTGTGGCGGAGCTGGAGACGATGAGCGATGGGCGGATGCCATGCTCGAGCATCCTGTTGCCCATCATGGGCGCATCGTGCTTCCCGCGCCCGTTCAGGGGCCGCTTGGCGTCAGACAGGCTGGTATCGGACCAGCTAGACTTTGCATGACGAACAATAGTTATTGTTTTCAATGTTTTATCGGTGATACGTAGATATTACATTAGACCAGTTTGCAGCTGTGCTTCCTCAGTCATCATGCCAACATTCCAGGGCGGGTCGAATACCAGCTCCACGGTAACGTCGGCGACCGTTGGGATCACGGCGATTTTCTCACGTGCATCCTGCACCAGCACGTCGCCCATGCCGCAGCCCGGTGCTGTCAGGGTCATATCGACACTAACCGAGCGCTGACCATCGCCGACGGACTTGACGTCGCAGCGATAGACCAGGCCCAGGTTGACGATATCTACGGGTATTTCGGGGTCATAACAGGTCTTAAGCTGTTCCCAGATAACGCTTTCGATATCTTCGTCAGTGGCGTTTTCCGGAATCGCGGGTGGCGGCACAGGCTCTTTGCCCAGCGCGTCGGCGTCGGTACCCGAGATACGAAACAGGTTGCCTTCCACGTACACGGTGAAGCTGCCACCCAGCGCCTGCGTGATAAAGCCTTCAGTACCTTCCCGCAGCGTCACAACTTCGCCTGCGGGAATGATGACCGCGCTAACGTCGCGTATCAGGTTTACGGGTTCATTGGTGTGACCGAACATACTGCAATCTACTCCGTGGTGGCGGGTGCTTTGTCCTGGTTAAGTGCGGAACGCAGTGCATACCAGGCAAGCGTCGCGCATTTCACCCTGGAAGGGTACTGGCGGACGCCGTCGAGCGCCCGCAAATTCTCGAGATTGGCGGCAAGCCCGATCGCCTGGTCGCCGTTCGTAAGTCGCTCCGTTACAGCAGCCGAGCAGGCCTGCGCCTGTTCAACGGGCAGGCCCGTGACGGCATCGGTCAGTAGTGATGCCGATGCAACCGAGATCGCGCAGCCGGCCCCTTCGAAACTCGACGACTCAATTTCTCCCGCCGCATTGACCCGCAGGTAGAGCTTCAGCTTGTCACCGCACAACGGGTTGATGCCTTCCGCGGTATGGGTGGCGTCCTCAAGTCGGCCAAAATGATGCGGATTGCGTGAATGGTCGAGCACCAGTTCACGGTAAAGGTCCTGCATGTCACGTGCTGCCTCGCTCATCCGAAAATCGCTTTGGCCTTGCCCAGCGCCGCGATGAGGCGGTCGACATCATCGCGGTTGTTATAGAACGCGAGGGATGCGCGCGAGGTCCCCGAGATACCGAAGTACTGCATCAGCGGCATCGCACAGTGATGACCGGTGCGAATGGCGACGCCCTGCTGGTCGAGAATCGTGCCGAGGTCGTGTGAGTGAATATCGCCTAACAGGAAAGACTGCGCGCTCGCCTTGTGGCGTGCCTCGCCAATCAGCCGTATGCCGTCGACTTTCTTCAATTCGGCGACCATGTAGTCGTGCAGATCCTGTTCGTAACTGGCGATGTTGGCCATGCCGATAGACTGCAGGTAATCGATGGCAGCACCCAGGCCGACAACACCGGAAATATTCGGTGTACCCGCCTCGAACCTGTATGGCAGCTCGTTGTAGATCGTTTTGTCGAAGCTGACTTCGAGAATCATATCGCCGCCACCCTGCCAGGGAGGCATCAACTCAAGCAGTTCTTCGCGACCGTAAAGGACGCCGGTGCCTGTCGGACCAAACATCTTGTGACCCGAAAACGCGTAGAAATCGCATCCCAGCGCCTGTACATCGACATTGAGGTGAGGGACGCCCTGGGCGCCATCAATGAGTACCGGAATACCGCGTTGCCGTGCGTGTTCGATGACTTTCTCAATGGGGCAGATCGTTCCCAGGGCGTTGGCCACATGCGCAATGCCAATCAGGAAGACCTTGTCATCGATGAGGTCAAGCAGGGCGCTAAGCTCGATTTCGCCCTTGTCGTTGATCGGTGCGACAACGAGTTCCGCGCCCGTTTGCTCGCAAACCAGCTGCCAGGGCACGATATTGGCGTGGTGCTCCAGGTGCGTGATCAGGATCTTGTCACCGGGCTGCAGGCGAGGGCGACAGAAGCTTTGTGCGACCAGGTTGATCGACTCTGTCGTACCGCTCGTCAGGACGATTTCAGTGCGCGAGCCAGCATTGATGAAATTTCGGATCTTGTCACGAGCACCTTCGTAAGCCTCGGTCGCACGATGGCTGAGGGTGTGAACCCCACGATGTACGTTGGCATGATCCTCTCTCTGATACCGCGAAACGGCATCGATAACAGCGGCTGGCTGCTGGGCCGATGCAGCGCTGTCCAGGTAGACCAGGGGCTGCCCGTGCACGGACTGGTGGAGCGCTGGAAAATCCGCACGCCAGTCTGCTGCCGAGACGGCTTTCGCCGATGCGCTCATCACGTAAAGTCCTCATCCAACTGAATGACGAGGGCGAGACGTGCCTCGACCAGCTTGCCAACAGATTCCCGTGCCGATTCAACGGGTATGCGTGAGACCAGGCCCGCTGCGAAAGCATGGGTAAGAATCCGCTTCGCGTGTTGCCTGTCCAAACCGCGAGTGCGCAGGTAGAAAAGGGAGGTCTCGTCCAGCTGGCCCACCGTTGTACCGTGGCTGCACTTGACGTCATCCGTGTAGATTTCGAGTTCGGGCTTGGCATCGATCTCTGCCTTCTCGGAAAGCAGCAGATTGTGATTGGCCTGGTCGGCATCAGTGCCGTCCGCGCCCTGGTGCACGATTGCTTTACCATTCCATACGCAGCGGCACTTGCCGTTGAGGATACCGCGGTATTCCTGCCTCGACGTTGCCGGACCTGCGCGATGATCGACCCGCGTGTGGTTGTCGATATGTTGCCCTTCGCCGGCAAGGTAGAGTCCGTCAAAGGAAATCTCGGCACCCGGGTGAGCGATATCGATGACCATATCATTGCGCACGAGTCCACCGCCCAGGTCGAATCCTGTCGACGAGAAGCGAGCATCGCGCCCGACGTTTACGACCGTCCGGGCCGTTTGCACGTGGCTGAGGTCCCGGTCCTGTATACGCACATGCTTTGCAGCGGCGTTGTCGCCAACGTTGATGCCGATCATCACGTTCGCATAATGATCGGTGGCGCCGAGGGAGGCGTGGTACTCGATAACTTCGCCAGTGGAGTTCGCGGCGAATTCCAATTCGATGTATGTCTGGGACGTTGCTGCATCGGCAGCGCCGTCGATAAGAAGAAGGCCAATCGGTTTCTTGAGCGTTCCATCGATACGAATGCGCAGGCCATCGAGCAGCAGCGCGGTATTCAGTTCGGCCAACGCGCTGTCGGCAACAGGCGCGGAATCGAGGCGCTCCGCGGAAACGCCCGGCATATCGCCCGGGAGCCGGAGCTCACCGTTTGCGATCACAAACCAGGTTGCGTCAATTGACGAGGTGACACGCGCAATATCCTCGTCGATCTCTGCAGCGACAGTTTCGCAGCCGGCGTCCAGCCAGCGCGAGGTGATATCGCGAGCACGCGAAAGGTCGGTGTACTTCCAGTCCTCATCACGGGTGGTCGGCAATCGGCCGACGATGTCGCGCAGTTTGTCTGTCGGGAGACGAGTCATCCGTTCGCAGCCTCGCGTACCCAGTCGTAGCCTTTTTCTTCCAGTTCGAATGCGAGCGACTTGTCGCCGGACTTGATGATCTGGCCTTGTGACAATACGTGCACGAAGTCCGGTTCAATGTAGTCGAGGAGGCGCTGGTAGTGAGTAACCAGCACGATGGCTCGCTCCGGACTGCGCAGCGAATTCACGCCCTGTGCTACAGCTTTGAGGGCGTCGATGTCGAGGCCTGAGTCTGTTTCGTCGAGAATTGCGAGATCCGGCTCAAGCATCGCCATCTGCAGGATCTCGTTGCGTTTCTTTTCGCCGCCGGAGAATCCTTCATTCACGCCACGGTTAAGGAACTTCGGATCCATGCCCAGCGTGCGCATCGTTTCCTTGGCCAGCTTCAGGAATTCGAACGCATCGATCTCGTCGAGGCCGTGGTGTTTGCGCTTGGCATTCAATGCCGCCTTTAGGAGGTAGGCGTTGTTCACGCCCGGTATCTCAACCGGGTACTGGAAGCCGAGGAAAATACCTTCGCGTGCACGCTCTTCGGGCTCAAGCTCCAGCAGATCCTGGCCTTTAAATGTGACCGTACCGGCCGTGACTTCGTAGTCCGAGTGGCCGGCAATGACCTGCGCAAGCGTGCTCTTTCCGGAGCCGTTAGGACCCATGATGGCGTGCACTTCGCCGGGCTTAACAGACAATGACAGGCCGCGGAGAATTTCGCTGTCGCCTATGCTGGCTTTGAGGTTCTTGATTTCAAGCATTGTATGGTTCCAATTTGGGCCGGATGCCGCGATTAACCAACGGCGCCTTCGAGACTAACGTTCAGCAACGCCTGAGCCTCGACGGCGAATTCCATCGGGAGTTCTTTGAAGACTTCCTTGCAGAAGCCGTTAACGATCATGTTCACAGCATCTTCTTCCGAGATGCCGCGCTGGCGGCAGTA
>Ga0316195_10001119_pt1 | contig 11727 bp, 10 predicted proteins | sample Phised1_MG_FD_204937 | JGI IMG/M metagenome (GOLD analysis project Ga0316195, IMG submission 204937) | Coastal sediment microbial communities from Maine, United States - Phippsburg sediment 1 | ecosystem: Environmental > Aquatic > Marine > Coastal > Sediment | place: USA: Maine | collected... | reverse complement strand
GGCCGGCGACGGGAACGGTGCACAGCGCCATCCACGTGGAATCCACCCGGTCGCTGAGCAGCACCCATCCGAAGCCGGCCAGCCCCACGACGAGGACGACCGCCACAAGCCCAGCCATGACTCCGACCAGCACCCGCCCGCGGCTCGCGCCCGCGGGGTGGACCTGGTTCAGCGGCGCGACCACGCTGACCACAGACCCGACGCCCATGACCACCAGGGCAACGCTGGTCCCCACTGCGAACGCGGCGGCCGCGCTGCTCCACATGTCGTTGAGGGCTGCTTCGACCACGATCAGCGCCGTGAGGACCGGGACTACGATCAGCAGCCCCACCATGGCCTTGCCGACCAGGACGGGGCGCCACGGCGTGGCTGTGGAGATCAGGTAGGAGAAGCCGGTGTCGTCGAACGCGAACAGGTTGAACGCGGTGGACAACAGGGCCAGCAGGACGAAGAACACCGCCGCCACCACCAGACCACCATCGGTGACGAACGTGTGCGCCAGGACGACGCCCATCACGGCGGGCAGCGCCGCAGACTGCACCGCGCGCGGCGAGCGGAAGAAGAAGTAGCGGGCCTGCTGGGAGGCGCTGGCCAGGGTCGGCGACGGGCGCCAGGCGCTCAACGGCACCGGTGCCAGGGAAACCTCGGCGCTGGTGCGCTGCTGGGCTCCGCCGGCGGACCGTCCGGACGCGCCGCGCACCCGTCGTCGGATCGCCCATGCCCAGGCAGCAACAGCGACACCGATCCCGGCCAGCGCGACCAGCAGGTGCGCCAGTGCGGGGCCCCACTGCCCGTCGCGCACCGCGATCATGCCCTGCCCGATGGACCCGGGAGGAAGCCAGGAAAGCACCGCCTCGGTGGGGGCGCTCTCGAGCTCCAGCAGGGTCTGGGTGAGGTTGTTGGCGCTGCGGCTGATCAGGTACCCGCCCAAGGCCAGCACCCCAGTTGCGGCGACGGCCAGGTCCCGGCCCCGCCGGGACTGCAGCACTCCGGCTAGGAGGGCCTGCACGGAGCGGGACGCGGCCACGCACAGCACGGTGAACACAAGGGCAGCGGCCAGCACGAACACCCGCGCAGACCCCGACTCGCCGGCCGCGAACGTCCCCCCGGCCGCCAGCAGGAACGTGAACAGCGCAGTCGGGGCGACGAGGGCTCCCAGCAGCAGTCCGGCCACCTGCTGCCCCGCGCTGATCGGGTACTGCTCCAGTCGCGCGGGATCGACCGTCTGGTCAGTGATCCCCGGCATCACGACCGGGATGAGCACCCAGCCCACGAAGACCACGGTGAGCAGCAGGACCAGCGCCAGGTCACCCAGGCCGTCGCGGGAGGAGTCGAGGAATGCCACCAAGTCGCCCGCGCCGAGGCCCAGGACGAGCGCCAGCAGCCACCCGAAGACGAACGACAGCCGTTGACCGGCGCCGCCGTGGCCCCACGAGCGCCGCTGGATGGCCAGCTTCAGTCGGAGGAGGACGACAGCCACGCCAGCTCCCCTTCGTCGAGGTCCCGACCGCCGACCAGGTCGACGAAGGCCGCCTGCAGGGACTGCCCGCCCGAGAGCTCGGCGACGGTCCCCTCGGCCCGCAGCCGGCCCGCCTCGATCACCGCGACCCGATCGCACAACCGTTCCACCACATCCATCACGTGGCTTGAGAACACCACGGTCCCCCCGCCGGACCGGTAGCGCTGCAGCATCTCCTCCATGACCTGCGTGTTCACCGGATCCAAGGACCCGAAGGGCTCGTCCAGCACCAGGACACGCGGCGAGTGCAGCAGGGCCACCGCCAGCCCGACCCGCTTCGTCATGCCCAACGAGTAGTCGGCGATCACACGGTCGGATGCCTGTTCCAGATCGAGCACGCGCAGCAGCTCCGCCGTCCGGGTCTCGATGACCCCGGGCTCCATCCGGCGAAGCAGCCCCGCGTACTCCAGCATCTCCGCCCCCGTCAGCCGGTCGAACAGCACGGGGTTGTCCGGGACGAACCCCACCCGCTCCTTCGCCGCCCGCGGATCCGGCCACACCGACACCCCATCGACCTCAGCGCTGCCCGCATCCGGGCGCAGCTGACCGATCAGCATGCGGATCGCGGTTGTCTTCCCCGCCCCATTCGGGCCAGCGATCCCATAGAAGGACCCGACCGGGATCGACAGGTCCAGCCCATCCACCGCGCGCAGCCCACCAAAGGCCTTCACCAGCCCCGACGCGACCACTGCCTCTGGCATGCCCACCCCACCCTCGCTCAACTCGCCTCGACCGAGGCCAACCGGCTGCGGACGCTAGCAGCCCGAGAAGCGGCTGTCGGCCCCGGTGGAAGGACCTGAGCCCGTTTGTGTAAGGAACCGTTGGATTCCTGCTGCCGCCTGGTGTGGAGTCCCTGTGTTCGCCGCCCAACCGGCCTCCGCCGGCCGACCTACTCCTTACACGAGTCCGTTGGCTTCCCTACATCTGTTCGGCGCTGCGTGGCCTGCCGTCCTATCGTGCGGTCGGACGAGGATCTCTTGATGGGCCCAACGCACGTCCATGGGCGAAACCGGCGTCCATCGACAGTCGCCCGGTCGCTCGTCGAGTGCCACGAGAGGGGAGAGACAATGCCCAGCACATGCCCGAAATGCGGTTCCAGCGATCTGAGACTGCGCCGTCAGAACGGCGGCGCATACGGCATGAACTCAATCCCTGTCGGCCGCGGATCCAAGGCCACCGTAGCCCTGGACAACCTCATCTGCGTGGCGTGCGGCTACCTCGAGGTCTACGTCAGCGACCCGGCGGCTCGCCAGAAGATCGCCGACACCTGGGACCGCCCCTAGCGGATCCCGGCACCCGGCCCTGTCACCGCTCGTGGGGGGGCGCCGGGCGGATCGGCGGGGACCCGAACGCAGGTGCCTAACTAGTGCCTACGCCTATGGACGCACCGGCACTGGATGGACGGTTTCGAACACTCCTGAGCACGGTGTCCGAACGCGAAATGACGCGGTGGACGGTCTGTCGCTGCCTTGTAAACAGGTGGTTCCCGGTTCGAGTCCGGGCGTCGGCTCTGTGACAGAGCAGGTCAGATGCTGGTTAGGTGGCGCTGACCTGCCCCTGAAATCTGCGTGCAGGTGCCTACAAGGTGCCCAACTCCGGCCCCGGAGGCTCCTGGCGCGCTATTCCGGCTCTGCGACCCCACCGGCGAACACGCGTTGGACGCATTGGGGAACGTGCCTGTCCCGGCGCCGAGGTGGCTCTCGGGACGCCATCTTGAGCTCGTGGCACTGGCTGTCTGCGCGGCACTGCGAGACGGCGGGCGAGGGCCTGATCCGCGGCCTCTGGGCACGGCTGGAGGTGGCGGGAATCGGGTCGCCGGCGTCGCGCACCCACGGGCGCCATCCCCCGCACCTCTCGAGCAGCGGCCCCGTACTCTCGGGTCCGTGGCAGCCAAGACCGTATCCGTCCGAGACATCCCGATCCACTACGAGGAGATCGGCGAGGGTCGGCCGATCGTGCTGCTGCATGGCTTCTCGATGGAGCACCGATTCATGACCCACGCCTACGAGCCGATCTTCGCGGCGCGTGCTGGCACCGGCCCAGGTGATGGTCCTGGGTGGCGGCGCATCTACGTTGACATGCCCGGCCACGGCGCGACCCCTGCGCCGCAGTGGCTGACCAGCGATGACCAAGTGCTCGACGTGCTGATGGATTTCATCGATGCAGTGGCCGGCGGGCAGCGAGTGGTCGTCGTGGGCTCGTCCTGGGGCGGCTACCACGCACGCGGGCTGGCGGACAGGCTGGCCGATCGGATCGACGGCATGCTGTTGACTGTGCCGGTCGTGAGCGTCGCATCGGCGCGAAGGGACGTCCCACCGCGCACGGTCCTGGTCACCGATCCGGCAGCCCTCGCAGACGTCCAGCCCCATGAGGAGATGTGGCTCGAGGTCTCGGTCGTCCAGTCCCGGGAGCAGTTGGACCGCTTCCGTGCACGGGGCCGCCTGTTGCCTGCGGACGAGGCCTTTCAGGAACGGCTCGTGCCGCACTATGCCTTCTCCTTCGAGGCCGAACTCACCACGCTGATCGAGGCGCCGGTGCTCATCGTCGCCGGCCGACAGGACTCGATCGTTGGCTACCGCGACGCGTGGCCCCTCCTGGAGCACATGCCGCGAGCCACCTACGCCGTCCTCGACCGGGCCGGGCACGCAGTGGAGCGCGAGCAGTCCGCGCTCTTCACCGCGCTGACCCTCGAGTGGCTGGACCGGGTCCAGGAGCACATCTCGTTGGGGTTGAAGGATCCGCGCAGGGGGTCATGATGTTCTCCAGGTGCTTGAGCACCGTCCCCTCGGAGACCCCGAGGTCGCGGGCGAGCCGTCGGCTGGTGTCGCCGCGGGCGAACCGGCTCAGGAGCTCGGTTTGCCTCGGGGTAAGGGACGGGACACCCCGCCGCTGGGCCTGCACGCAATCGCGCAGCTCGGTCACATGGGGCCGGAACAGGGTCAGCAACAGGCGGTCCCGCTCCGAGAAGGGAGCGTCGCCCTTGTCCCGATGCAGCACGAGCATCTCCACACTGTCAACCGCGCCCACTCGGTTGAGTCACACGCGGCGAAGTGACACACACCCAGCTGATCGGGACGAACGGTCCCGGGGAAGGTGCGTGCTGTCACACCGCGATACGGGGGAACACAGCTGTCGGCTTGCGGCCGGTGGCGTACAGCTCCCGGACCAGTCTCGTCGCGCCTTGTGGGACGAACGGCTCCAGCTCGTGGGCAGCTGCCGTGCAGGTGGTCAGGAGCGTGTCGATGACTGCAGCGAACCGGGCGGCGGCTGCGGCGTCTCCGGCGTCGGCTGCCTTGGCCAGATGCCATGGCGCCTCGGCTTCGATGAACCTGTTGCCGGACTCCGCAAGACCTGCGATCAGTTGGCACGCGGTGCGGAAGTCGTAGCGGGCCAGTGCGGCGTCGATCGCGGGGGGTAGGGCTGCGGCTTCGGCTCGCAGGTCGTCGCCGACGCCTGCGGCCGCGGGTGGTGCCCAGTGACGGGGACTTCTGGCCGCCAGGGTGAGTGTTCGAGAGGTCAGGTTGCCTAGCGAGTTCGCCAGGTCCCGGTTGTAGGCGGTGACGAGGCGTTCCTCGGTGAAGTCGCACTCGCCGACCGGGGCTGGTTCTCGAAGCAGCCACCAGCGCAGGGCGTCCACGCCGTACGTGCGTGTGAGCTCTTGAGGGTCGGCTGCCTGGGCGCCTGACTTGGCGATCTTGGCGCCGTCGACGGTCAGGTAGTCGTGGACGAGGATCCTGTCCGGCACGGGCAGTCTGGCCGACAGCAGGAACGCGGTCCAGTAGATGGCGTGGAAGCGGACGATGCCCTTCCCGATCACGTGGGTTCGCTCCGCGGTGCCGGCCCACCAGGTGTCGAAGTCGGGATCGGCAGTGCCGTAGCCCAGCCCGGTGACGTAGTTGGTCAGTGCATCGAACCAGACGTAGATGACCTGCTCCGGGTCGCCCGGAACTGGGATCCCCCAGCCGGCTGCTCGGGCGGCGGGCCGGGACACGGACAGGTCGTGGAGGTCGCCGGCCAGGAAGCCGAGGACCTCATTGCGCCGCTGTGCCGGTTCGATGACCAGACGGCCGCCGTGGATGAGGTCCGCGATCGCCTCCCGGTAGCGGGACAGGCGGAAGAACCAGTTCGACTCGGTCACTTGCTGCACGGGTGTGCCGTGCTCCCGGCAGCAGCCGGCATCCAGTTCGTCGGGTGTGTAGAACTGCTCGCACCCGACGCAGTAGAGGCCGGCGTAGTCCTTCTGGTAGAGGTCGCCGGCCGCCGCGCATGCCTGCCACAGTCGGACCACGGCTGCGCGGTGGCGGGCGTCGCTGCTGGTCCGGACGAAGTCGTCGGTGACGACGTCCAACTCTCGGGCAAGGTCCACGAACCGGTCGCCGTTGGTGGCCACGAGGTCAGCGATGCCGACGCCAGCGGCCTGCGCGGCGGCGACGTTCTTGATCGCGTGGTCGTCGGTGCCCGACTGCACACGGACCGATCCGCCGCGCAGCCGGCGATGCCGCCCCAGCACGTCCACGTGCACGAACTCGAGCGCGTGCCCCAGGTGTGGGGCGCCGTTGACGTACGGGATGGATGTCGTGATGTACAGATCGTCGGTCATGGGATCCTCCGCGGATTCGCTGTCGATCAACAAGTGGGGCGCAACGGGGGCCAACAACAGCGAAGCCCCCGCTGAGCGGGGGCTGAGGCGTCGTCGAACGCGCGGGTCAAACCCCCGGGTGGAGGCGCATCATCGACTCACGGCGGGACAACCTCATACCGTGAGTATCGGCCCATCAGGTCGGCTCCAGCAAACTCGGCGTAGTCGAGGTGGGCTGCAATCGAGTGTCATGCAGCGCCCGACTGGCGGCCGTGTGCAGTAGGTCGCGGATTTCGTTGGGTCGACAGGATGGCTCGGCAGGAGGCGTCGGCGGGTCCGTGGGCGGCTGGCGAAGGGGGACCTAGGCCTCTGGCCGGCGGGGTGTGACAGGGGAAGACTCGACTGAGGAGGGAGTTGGCCGGCAGCACTGGTGTGCTTGGCGGCGTGTCGATGGGGACTTGTCGCTAGGGCTGTCCACTCCGGAGGGAGTCTGGCGATGAGAATGAGCGTTGACAAGGCTGGTCCTGGCGCAGGGGCCGGGGATCCCGGCGAGAGGGATGGCAGTTGTTGGCGCGTGATCGTCGCCGCGGTCCTTGTGGGTCTGCTGCCCCTGTCCGCGTGTGGAACCTCGACACCGTCGACGGAGGGGTCCGGCCCGGGCGGCGCAGCGTCGTCCAGCGCCTCCGCCGCCCCCGACTGGGACCTGGTTCTGATGGGGGACTCGGTCCTGCTCCAGCCGGGCCCCACTCTCGAGACACGTCTGGAAGGTGAACTCGGCGTCAACCTCCGCCTCAGCGACTGGATCAACCCGGACCTGTCCAAGTACGACAGTGGAGGCGAACGCAGTGCGGACCTCGTCGCGCGGCTGCGCACCGACGAGGGCTTGCGCCAGGACCTGCGCGACGCCGAGATCATCGCCTTCGACGTCCCCACCGGGATCGTCAATGACGTCTGCGCCGGGGATCCCAGCACGAGCACCGTTGAGGAGGTAGCCAGTTGCATGGACGAGGCTGTCGCCCTGTACACCCCTGACGTGGAGGCGGTCTTCGAGGAACTCGTCGCGCTGAGCGATCCTGCCGAGGCCATGATCCGGGTGACCGACGTGTGGCAGTTCCTCTACCCCACGTTCGTCGGTGCCGGGACCTACGACGTCGTGCGGCCCCGGTGGCAGGAAATGAACAAGGCCGTTCACGATGCAGCCGCCAGGTACGGGATCCCAGTGGTCTCGTCATACGCGGAGTTCAGCGGCCCGGACGGCGACCGGGACCCTGTCGCCTCGGGCGACGTCCAGGACGACCAAATCCACCTGACTCAGCAAGGGGTGGACCGCTTCGTGGACCTGCTCGTCTCCGGTGGGTTCGCACCAGTCGGATAGGGGCCTAGCGTGGTGCGCCCCGGTCTGCGTCGACGCGCGCGCCCCCACACACCGGCGAACGCGGACCCCTGCGGCGACGCGAAGGACTCAAGGCCGACGTGAGACCCAGCCGTGCGGTGACTGGGCACTCTCCAGTTATCAATGGCTCGACGATCTGGTCAGCGACGCACGCGGCATCCCTCGCGTGCCAGCGGACTGATCCATCTGGGGGGGCTGGCGTGCTCTGATTCCTCGGTCCGGTACCGCGTCCTTCTGGGCGCTGCGGTACCTGCCGGAACGCGCCCGGCTCGCGGCGAAAGGGGTCGGCTTCACGAGGAAGCCGACGACTACGGGTACTGGTCCTCCTTGCGTTCGGCTCGACGCCGGTGTGGCTGTGAGGGCGTCGGGTGCAGCTCGTCAGCCGGTGAACATCGCATCGGCCCACCACGCTGGCGGCTCTGGGATCGGGGCCATGGGGGGGCCGGTGATGCCGGTGGGGCCGAGGACGGGCCAGGGGAACGGATCGGGGATGGCCTGGCGGGTCACGATGGCGTCGGCCGTGACGTTGAACACGGTCAGGTCCTGGGCGATGGTGACCGGCCCGTCGTGCGCGGTGCGCATCTCGCGGTACGCCGAGCCGACCGTCTGGTGGTCGACCGCCAGGTGCCACATGACCGACATCCGCGCACCGGCTGCCGCGAACACCTTCCCGGCCATGACCGGGCTGGTGTGCACCCCGTTGACCACGGCCTCGGCGAAGGCGGGCGGCACGCCGGCCTTCACCGCGTAGACGCTGGGCGAGGGGAAGGTCTCGTGGATCAGCAGGTCGGCACCGTCGGCCGCCTCGACGAGGAACCGGCACGGGCGGGTGTCGCCGGAGAACACCACGCTGCGTCCCGCGTAGTCCAGGCGGTACCCGACAGCTCCGTCCTGCATGTGGATGACCGGGAACGAGGTGATGGTCACGCCGTCGTGCTGGTAGACGACCTCGGTTCGGTCGAAGGGGACCTCGGTGGCGACAGCGGCCGCTCCGGACTGTCCCGGATGTCCGCGGAGCGAGGAGTAGTCCCACGCGTGGGCGTCGAGCAGAGTGGCGGTGTACGCCTGCGTGCCCAGCGCCTCGGTGGCCCCGGCCGGGCCCCACACCTCGACCGGGTCCCGGCGGCCCGCCTTGGCCATGCTGTAGAGGAGCGTCGGCATGTCGCCGACATGGTCGGCGTGAAGGTGCGACAGGAAGACCTTGGTCGTCGCGGTGACGGGCAGCCGCAGGCCGGTGAAGTTCTTCAGGGCCCCCGACCCCAGGTCGAAGAAGAACAGGTCCTTCGCCGCGTTGCCGACCTCGACGAGCACCGAGGCGGACGCCTGCGAGGGGCGCACGAACGGGTCCCCGCTGCCCAGGATGGTCACCCGGATCTCCCCGGGCCCGACCTGCTCGCCCCCCGGGGCCAGGGTTGGTGCCAGCGCCGTGCCCGGCGAGCCCACCACGGGAGTCGTCGTCAGCGCCTGCGTGCTGCCCTCGCATGCCAGCGGGGTCATCTCATCGATCTGGTCGGGCATGGCTGCTCCCTTCAACTCGGGTCCATCTGAGAGTCTGCCCGGCCGCACATCCGGAGGCATTGCTGTAGGGACACTCGCGCGCTCTACTGCGGCGCCGCTTGGTGAACCGTACGCAATAGCGTACTGTGGACGCGGAGGTGGATGTCATGACCGCAGTGAGCGTGACGACGGCACGCGCGAACCTGTACCGGCTGATCGACCAGGTCAACGAAGAGTCCGAGCCGCTGACCATCACCGGGCAGCGCGGGAACGCGGTGCTCATCGGCGAGGAGGACTGGCAGGCCATCCAGGAGACACTGTTCCTGGCCTCAGTGCCAGGTATGAGCGAGTCGATCCGCCAGGCGCGCGCCGAGGGGGTCGACGCCGGCTCCACCGAGCTCGACTGGTGAGCGACTGGACATTGGTCTACTCGCGCCAAGCGCAGAAGGACGCCAAGAAGTTGGCTTCGAGCGGCTTGAAGGCCAAGGCCCAGCGACTGCTGGAGCTGATCGCACAGGACCCCTTCGCTACCCCACCTCGGTACGAGAAGCTGGTCGGCGACCTCGCCGGCTGTTACTCCCGGCGCATCAACATCCAGCACCGACTGGTCTCTGAGGTGCTCCCCGACGAAGGTGTCGTCCACATCCTGCGCATGTGGACCCACTACGAGTAATCAGCCCCGCGGGCTTCGGTCGAACGCCAAAGCCGCCCGACAGGCGGCGGATAGGGGGCAGGTCTGTCGGGCTCCCAGTTGTGCGGCGTCCGGGTCGAGTGGATCAGGGGGCGGGGTGTTCTGAGTCTTCGCCGAGGTCGACCAACTCTGCCCCGGTTGCTGCGAAGTCCCTGGGGTTGAAGGTGTAGATGGGCAGTGCCTGGCTCACGGCGATCGCGGCGATCATGGCGTCGAACGCGCGCGCTCGAGACTTCTGACCCGCTGCGCGTAGCGACGCGGCGATAGGGCCGAAGGCTCGAGCGGCCTCGGCGTCGAAGGGCAGCGGGTCACCGAAGTCGGTCTCGGCCTGCTGCAGGTGTCGTTGGCGAGCGGCTCGCTCGGACGCGGTGGCGGCGACGAGCGGTCCGACGCTCAGTTCCGCCAAGGTCACGGTCGTGATGACGGACTCGGCGGCCAGGCGCCGAGGATCGACCTCCCCCAAGCGGATGACCGCGCTGGTGTCTAGGACCGCGCGATCGTGGGGCGGGGCGGTCACAGGGACTGGTCCAGGAGTGCGTCGATGTCGCCCTTCAGCGCGGTGGCGTCCACCCGGGGAAGCCTTCGCCGGCGAGCCACCAGTTCCGCGGCAGACAGGCTTCGTCGTGGGAGGGGTCGTAGCTCGGCGACCGGGGTGCCGTCGCTCGTGATGGTGATGGTCTCTCCGCTTTGGACGCGTGCGAGCACGTCGCCGCCGTGATTGCGGATGTCGCGGACGGAGACTCGCTTCTCATCAGGGCTCGCAGTCATGGCTGAGTGTATCACCCGTGATACACCTATGTCTTCAGCCGGCCGCGGGTGCGTGGCGACATGCGTGTGCGCTGGCTTCCGGGCCGAATCTCGCAGATTCGAAGTGCGCCCGGCTGGCGGCGTTATGCAGCAGTTCATCTTCGACCCGTGGGCCCGGCCCCACAGTTATGGAGTATCTCGAGGCTAGGCCACGAATGCCCCGGCCGGCCAGTGACGAGCCGTCACAACTCAGTAGAGCCTGTGCAAAGGCCACGAGTGCGAGTGGACCCGCGAGTCCCTCAAGGTGATCGGCCGCGTCGGGTCGGCGGGCGTCAGGCGTGGCTGACTGCCGACAGGTGCCGGTGCACGAATGCGATGGCCATGCCGCCCTCCCCCACGGCCGCAGCTACCCGCTTGACGGATCCGGCCCTGATGTCGCCCACGGCGAAGACGCCCTCCACGCTTGTCTCCAGTGCGAAGGGGGGTCTCGTCGCAGTCCATCGGCCGCTCACCAGTGCGTCAGCACCCGTGAGGATGAACCCATGCTCATCCCGATCGATCTCCTCGGGCAGCCAGTCGGTGACTGCATTGGCGCCGATCAGGACGAAGAGGGTGGATGTCTCGCGTCGGACGACAGACCCCGTTCTGCGATCGACGACGTCGATCGCCTCGAGCTGATCCTCCCCGTGCACGGCCACGACCTCCGACCTCGTCGCGACCCGGATGTTCGACCTCGTGGCGAGCTGATCGATGAGGTACTGGGACATGCTCGAAGTCAGCGACTCTGCTCGCACCACGAGCGTGACCGAATTCGCGTGCCTGGAGAAGAAGAGCGCGGCTTGGCCCGCGGAGTTGCCCGCCCCGATCAGGAACACGTCCTGCCCCTGCGCCAGCGCGGCATCGCTGCGGGCCGCGCCGTAGTAGACGCCCGATCCCATGAGTCGGTCCACCGAGCCGCTGCCAAGTCGCCGCCACTCGACGCCCGTGGCCATGATGACGGACTTCGCGCGCAGTACCTCGCCCCCATCGAGGGCCACGCTGAGGGTGGTCGGATCGATGCGAATGACGTCGCGTGTCACCACGACCTCCGCGCCGAGCCGCTTGGCCTGCTTCAGGGCGCTGCTGGCAAGGTCGTCCCCGGAGACGCCGACCGGGAAGCCGAGGTAGTTCTCGATCCGGGTCGAGGTCCCTGCCTGCCCTCCGGGCGCGAACCTCTCCACGATGACCGTCCGCAGCCCCTCGGAGGCCCCGTTCACGGCGGCCGCGAGCCCAGCCGGGCCGCCGCCCACGATCACCACGTC
>Ga0316195_10001118_pt1 | contig 11728 bp, 10 predicted proteins | sample Phised1_MG_FD_204937 | JGI IMG/M metagenome (GOLD analysis project Ga0316195, IMG submission 204937) | Coastal sediment microbial communities from Maine, United States - Phippsburg sediment 1 | ecosystem: Environmental > Aquatic > Marine > Coastal > Sediment | place: USA: Maine | collected... | reverse complement strand
GGTCACGCAGACCAGCAGGCCCAGCGGCAGTTCGACGGTGAGGTCCTTCAGGTTGTTGCCGCCCGCGCCGTGGATCAGCAGCTTGCGCTCGCCGCGCGGCACGCGGGCCACGGGCACCTCGATGCGCAGCTTGTGCGCCAGGTATTGCCCGGTGAGCGAGGCTTCGTCGGCGGCGATCTCCTCCGGCCTGCCCTGCGCGACGACGTGGCCGCCGTGCTCGCCGGCACCCGGGCCCATGTCGATCACGTGATCGGCGGCGCGGATCGCCTCTTCGTCGTGCTCGACCACCAGCACCGAGTTGCCGAGGTCGCGCAGGTGCTTCAGGGTGCCGATCAGCCGGTCGTTGTCGCGCTGGTGCAGCCCGATCGACGGCTCGTCGAGCACGTACATCACACCGGTGAGGCCGGAGCCGATCTGCGAGGCGAGCCGGATGCGCTGCGATTCACCGCCCGACAGCGAGTCCGCGGACCGGTCGAGCGACAGGTAGTCGAGACCGACGTTGTTCAGGAAGCGCAGCCGGCTGACGATTTCACGCGCGATGCGCTCTCCCACCGTCTGCCTGGCGCCCGGCAGGCTCAGCGTCTCGAACCACGCGAGCGCCTGTTTCAGCGTCCAGCGCGAAATTTCCCAGATCGGCTTGTCTTCGCCGCGCGAACCCACCCGCACGAAGCGCGCGTCCAGCCGCAGTCGCGTGCCGTCGCAGGTCGGGCAGGGGCGGTGATTGCGGAACTTCGCCAGTTCTTCGCGGATGTGGACCGATTCGGTTTCGCGAAAGCGTCGCTCCAGGTTCGGCAGCACCCCCTCGAAGGCGTGCTCGCGCACGACGCTGCGGCCTCCGTCGCCCAGGTACATGAACGGAATGCGCTGCGCGCCCGAGCCTTCTAGGACCACGTGCCGCACGCGCTCGGACAGGGACTCGAAGGGCGTGTCGATGTCGAAATCGTAGAACGCCGCGAGGCTGCTCAGCATCTGGAAATAGAACTGGTTGCGCCGGTCCCAGCCCTTGATGGCGCCGGAGGCCAGGCTCAGGTTCGGGAACTGGACCACCCGTCGGGGATCGAAGTACTCGACCGTTCCCAGGCCGTCGCACTGCGGGCAGGCGCCCGCAGGATTGTTGAAGGAAAACAGGCGCGGCTCGAGCTCTCTCAGCGCGTGGCTGCAGCTCGGGCAGGCGAACCGGTTGGAGAACAGCGACTCCTCGGCGCTTTCCATGTCCTGCACGATCGCGCGGCCCTCGGCGATCCGCAGTGCAGTCTCGAACGACTCGGCGAGCCGCTGCTTCTGCACCGAGCCGACCTTGATCCGGTCGATCACGACGTCGATCGAGTGGCGCTGGTTCTTGTTCAGCTGCGGCGGTTCGCCGTCGAGCTCCACCACGCGACCGTCCTTCGCGCTCTGCGCCTCGGTGCGAATGCGCACCCGCACGAATCCCTGCGCGCGGAGGTCCTCGAAAAGGTCCAGGTGCTCGCCCTTTCGGCCCGAGCGCACCGGCGCCAGGATCATCAGCCGCGCGCCTTCGCGCATCGCCAGCGTGGTGTCGACCATCTGCGCGACGCTCTGCGCCTCCAGCGGCTGCCCCGGATGGTCCGGGCAGTACGGCGTGCCCGCGCGCGCGAACAACAGTCGCAGGTAGTCGTGGATCTCGGTGACCGTACCCACCGTCGAGCGCGGATTGTGGCTCGTGGCCTTCTGTTCGATGGAGATCGCCGGCGACAGCCCCTCGATCAGGTCGACGTCGGGCTTCTCCATCAGTTCGAGGAACTGCCGCGCATAGGTCGACAAGGACTCGACGTAGCGGCGCTGCCCCTCCGCGTACAGCGTGTCGAAGGCGAGCGAGGACTTCCCCGAGCCCGACAGCCCGGTGATCACCACCAGGCGATTGCGTGGCAGGTCGAGGCTGATGTTCTTCAGGTTGTGCGTGCGTGCGCCGCGGATGCGGATCGTGTCCATCGTGACCGTGGCCGGCGTGCCCCGAGGGGCCGAAAGGGCAATCGGCTAATATACCGCGTCGCACAAACCCGTGCGCTGACTCCCAGCCGATGACATCCGATTCCCCGCGCATGACGGCGCGTGAACTTCGTTCCAGCGTGACGCTCGCGTCGCTGTTCGCGCTGCGCATGTTCGGTCTGTTCCTGATCCTGCCGGTGTTCGCGGTGCACGCGCGAGGCCTGCCGGGGGGGCAGAGCGCGGCGCTGGTCGGACTGGCGATGGGCGTCTACGGCCTCACGCAGGCCATGCTGCACCTGCCGTTCGGGATCGCATCGGACCGGCTGGGGCGCAAACCGGTGATCGTCGCCGGGCTGGTGCTCTTCGCGCTCGGCAGCTTCATCGCGGCCGGCGCGAGCTCGGTGTGGGGTGTGGTCATCGGACGGGCGGTGCAGGGTGCGGGCGCGATCTCCGCGGCGATCACCGCGTTCGTCGCCGACAGCACGCGAGAATCGCAGCGGACCAAGGCGATGGCGATGGTGGGCGGCTCGATCGGGGTCACCTTCGCGGTGTCGCTGGTCGCCGCGCCGGCGCTGTACGCGTGGATCGGGATGAGCGGCCTGTTCGAGTTGACCGGGGTGCTCGCCCTGCTGGCGATCCTGGTCACGCTGTTCGTGGTTCCGTCGGCGCCAACGGAGCACGAAGCCGTCTCGCCCGTTGCGGCGTCTTCGTCGCAGGCGCGCTCGCGGCTGATCGATGTCGCGACCGAACCGGACCTGCTGCGGCTGAACCTGGGGATCTTCGTGCTGCACTGCGTGCAGATGTCGATGTTCGTCGTGGTCCCGCGCTGGCTGGTCGAACGGGTGGGCCTGCCGCTCGCCGAGCACTGGAAGCTCTATCTGGGCGTGGTCGTCGCGTCGTTCGCGATCATGCTCTGGCCGCTGATGTGGGGCGAACGGCGCGGCCACATGCGCGTGGTGTTCCTGTCCGCAGTCGCGCTGCTGGCGGTGGTGGCGGTGTCCTTCACCGCGCAGCCCGTCGGTCTAGTCCCGATGGCGGGCTTGCTGCTGGCCTTCTTCACGGGGTTCAATATCCTCGAAGCGAGCCTGCCGTCGCTCGTTTCGCGGATCGCACCACCCGACGCCAAGGGGGCGGCACTGGGCATCTACAACACCATGCAGGCGCTCGGTCTGTTCACCGGCGGCGCCCTGGGCGGCTGGGTGCAGTCGCGCTGGGGCGGGGCCGCGGTGTTTGCGATGTGCGCGGGGCTGCTGGTGGTATGGTTGGCGGCTGCCGCGGGCCTGCGCCGCTGGCCCGCGGCGCGAGGCGCGCGGGTGGGCTAGCCGGGTTCGGCTCGGCCCGCAACTGAACGCATCCGGCGGGCTGCCCGCCACGGAGGGAAATATGGCTTCGGTGAACAAGGTGATTCTCGTCGGCAACCTCGGGCGCGACCCCGAGACCCGGTACGCGCCCAGCGGCGGCGCGATCTGCAACGTGTCCATCGCCACGACGCGCAACTGGAAAGACAAGGCCTCCGGAGAGAAGCGCGAGGAGACCGAGTGGCACCGGGTCGTGTTCTACGACCGGCTCGCCGAGATCGCCGGCGAGTACCTGAAGAAGGGTCGCCCGGTGTACGTGGAGGGGCGCTTGAAGACCCGGAAGTGGCAGGACAAGGACGGCCACGACAAGTACACCACCGAGATCATCGCCGAAGAAATGCAGTTGCTCGGTTCACGTGACGGCGGCGGAGGCGGCGGCGGCGGCGGATCCGGTGACGAAGGCGGCTACAACCGCGAGTCGTCCGGCGGCGGCGCAGGTGCCGGCGGTGGCGGTGGCGGTGGCGGTGGCGGTGGCGGTGGTCGTGCCCCGGCGCGGCGCCCGGCGGCCGCGCCCGCGGACTTCGACAACATGGACGACGACATTCCGTTCTGAGGCGTGATCGGGCGCGCCGTGCCGTCGGCGACCTGCCCGCGGCGCAGCGGCCCCCGGCAGGCGCCGGAAGGTCCTTCGTCTCAGCGGACGATGACCTCCACACGCCGATTGCGGGCTTCGCGGGTCTCGTCCGGCGTGGGCACCAGCGGGTTGCGTTCGCCGTGGCTCGCGACGGTGATTTCCCGGGCATGCAGGCCGTGCCGGGCCAGCAGCGCGGCCACCCATCGGGCACGTTCGAGTCCCAGTCGTTCGTTCGACGGCGCGTCGCCCTCGGTGTCCGTATGGCCGATGATCGACACGTCGGCGGCCGGCCGTCGCTGCGTCGCGTCCAGGATCTCGGCGATCAGACGCTGCGAGGCGGGCGTGAGCGCGGCCTCGCCGGTACGGAAGTAGAGGCGAAAGACTTCGGCGGGCGCCGGGCGCGCCGCAAGGGCTCCGGCAAAGTCGCGCTCGATCTGCTTTTCGGACACGTCCATGGGCCTGATCGATGCGCCGTCGATCTCGACCGCCTGCATGGGCCGATCGAGCAGGGCGGTGCCCTGCGCATTGCTCACCGTGACTGCGCCAGTGTGGCCGTCGTCGCCCGGCAACAGCACCACATAGGAGCCCGGCTCCCGGCTGAACAACGGCTCGGTCGGGGCGCTCGCGCAGCCGCCGAGGGCGACGAGTACCGCAGCTGCCGTTGCCATCGCGACACTGCGCAGGGGTCGGCCGACCCCCGTCCGAGTTCTCACTCGGCCACCTTCAGCAGGAATCGGGTGCCACGTACCCCGAGGGTGGCCGACGGGGTCTGGATGCTCACCGACTCGGGCCGCAATCGCGCGATCGCTCCCGACACGTACTCCAGGGTTCCGCGGACCATGCCGAGGACCAGGCCCAGCGCGCCGCTGGCCGGAGCGAACTGGAAGTCGTCGAACAGCAGTTCGGAACCCGGGCCCAGCGCGAGGACCGTGTCGTCCTTCAGCGTCATGCCGATCGTGCCGGCAGGGCCGGTCCGAACGACGCAACCCTTCGTCAGGGGCGTTCCGGGGGTCGCGACGGTCTGCACGCCATCCGCAAGCACCCAGGCCTCGCCCTTCACCGTCTTGACGATACCGATCGACGGGACGGGTTCGGCGGCGCGCGCCTGGTCTGCCGGAGCGGCCAGCGCCAGCAGCGCGGAGATTGCCGCGACGGCGATCGCGGCAGCGAACGACCCTCTCGCCGGCAGGCGCAGGCGATTGGCTGGCATTCGAACTGATCCCACGTGGCGTCCCACCGCATTCCTCGCGTTGACGCGCTCATTTGAGCGGGGCGGGTGATCACCTTCCAGTTTAACGGCGCCCCGGGCTGTCGCGGCGACCGCTCGCGATGCCCAATCAGACCACCTGTCGCTCGCGCAGCCGCTGGATCTCGTCGCGTCCATATCCCAATTCCGTCAGGATCTCGTCGGTGTGCTCTCCGAGCAGCGGCGCCCGATGCCGGATGCCGCCGTCGGTCTGCGACAGGCGCAGCGGCACCGAGGCTACCGGCGCCGGGCGCGGCAGGCCCGGATAGTCGATCGGCTGGTACAGGCCGAGCGCTGCGGTCTGCGGGTGGTCGAGCGCCTGCTGCGGCGTCAGCACCGGTCCGCACGGGATCTTCGCCTCGCCGAGCTCGGCGATCACCTGCTCGGTGCTGCGCTGCGCGCACCATCTGCCCATCCGTTCGCTGATGATCTCGCCGTGTATGCCCCGCGACTCGTCGGTCTCGAAGCGCGGGTCCTCGAGCCAATGGGATTCGCCCATCAGCCGCCCCCAGCGCTCGAACAGCGGCCGCCCGACGACCTGGCACAGGATCCAGCCGTCGGTGGTCGCGAAGATGTCGACCGGCGCCGACGTCTGGCCGCGATTGCCGGTGGGCACCCGGTTGGGCGCGGACACCGCCTGCTCGATCAGCATCGCATTGCTCAGGGTCAGTGCGGTCCCCAGCAGAGAGCCCTCGATCTTCTGGCCGCGGCCGGTCTTTCCGCGCTCCATCAGCGCGATCAGGGTGCCGAAGGCGCAGTGCAGCGCTGTGCCGAAGTCGACCCAGGGCACCTGTGCCCTGTACGGGTGCCCCGGCTCGCCGGTCATGTACACCGCTCCGGACATCGCCTGACCGACGCCGTCGAAGCCGACGAATGCGCGCATCGGCCCCTGCGCGCCGAATGCCGAACTGGTCGTCAGGATGATGTCCTCGCGGATCGCGCGCAGATGTTCGTCGTCCAGCCCCATGGCGCTGAGCTGCGGCGCGGGAAGGTTGGCGACCACCACGTCGGCGCCGGCGACCAGGCGGCGAACGACCTCCCGTCCGGCCTCGGTCATCGGGTCGAGCGTCAGGGAACGCTTGTTGCGGTTCATCTGCAGGAACAGCGCGCCGTGCCCCTCGGAGGTCACCGGGGTGGTGTAACGGTCCTCGCTGCCGGAGCGCTTTTCGATCCGGATGACGTCGGCCCCGTATTCGGCGAGCAGCGCCGCGCAATACGGGCCGGCGATGTAGCGTCCGAAATCCAGAACCCGGATTCCCTTCAGTGGCAAATCGTTCAAACCTCGCTCCTAGTGGTGGTGTGGGTCGTTCGGACGGCATTCAGCTCGCTGCCGGGACTTGGAATGGCGACGTTCCACCCCCAAATCGCTTAGAATCGCAAGTTTTCTTCAAATGGCGCAACCGCGCCAGGCGAGATTCGAAACATCAGACCCCGGAAACCTCGACATGCCGATCTTCGCCTATCGATGCGACAGCTGCGGATTCGAGAAGGACGCCCTGCAGAAGCGCTCCGACCCGCCGCTCACCACCTGCCCGGAATGCGGCCGGGAGACCTTCAACAAACGGCTCACCGCGCCCGCGTTCCAGCTCAAGGGTAGCGGATGGTACGTCACCGACTTCCGCGACAACGGCAAGGGCAAGGCCAAACCCGGCGAGTCGGGCGACGCGGCACCCGCGCCGGCGCCCTCGGCGACAGGCTCGGAGTCGAAGGACGCGTCCGGCGCGACGCCGAAGTCCGGCGAATCCGCCAAGCCGGCACCTGCGGCAACCCCGGCGGCGGCAACCCCGGCGGCGGCGGGCGCCGGGAGCGGTTCCTCCGGACAGACCGGCTGAGGCCTCATCTACCAATCGAAGGGCGAGATCATCAACTCCAAACCTCCACCGAGCCCGCGCGGATCCAGCCATCCGCCGACGCTTCGCGGCTATTTCATCACCGGACTGCTGATGTGGGTGCCGCTGGTCATCACCCTGTGGGTGCTGAACCTGATCGTCAGCACGATGGACCAGAGCCTGGCGCTGCTGCCCAGCCGCTGGCACCCGCACGCGCTTCTGGGCCGCGACGTGCCCGGCCTCGGCATGCTGCTCACGATCCTGGTGATCTTCCTGACCGGACTGCTCACCCGCAACTTCCTCGGGCAGCGGCTGGTGCGGCTCTGGGAAGCGGCGCTCGCGCGAATCCCGATCGTCAATTCGATCTACTCGAGCGTGAAGCAGGTCAGCGACACGCTGTTCTCGCCCGGCGGAAAGGCGTTCCGCAAGGCGCTGCTCGTGCAGTATCCGCGCGCCGGTGCCTGGACGATCGCGTTTGAGACCGGCGTGCCTGCCGACGAGATCGCGAGGCACCTGGACGGCGACATGGTGTCGGTCTATGTGCCGACGACCCCCAACCCCACCTCGGGGTTCTTCCTGATGATGCCGCGTGCCGACGTCGTCGAGCTGCACATGAGCGTCGACGAGGCGCTCAAGTACGTGGTTTCGATGGGCGTGGTCGGTCCGAGCGTCGCGCGTCTGCGCGAGACCGCGGTGAAGCATCCGCCCCAAGCAGACGCGCACGCCTGAGCCCGGCGACGCGCCTTCCCGACCTGTTCTGGAGAGTTCCCCATGCGTACCTGTTATGCCGGTCAACTGTCCGCCGATCTTCTCGATCAGGTGGTCACGCTGTTCGGCTGGGTTCACCGCCGCCGTGACCACGGCGGGGTGATCTTCATCGACCTGCGCGACCGCGAAGGTCTCGCGCAGATCGTCTGCGACCCGGATCGTGCCGAGGTGTTCGGCGTCGCCGAACGCCTGCGCAACGAGTTCTGCGTCAAGATCGTCGGCAAGGTGCGCCGGCGTCCCGAGGGCACGGTCAATCCGAACCTGCGCAGCGGCGAAGTCGAGGTGCTGTGCCAGGAGCTCGAGATCCTGAACCCGTCGGTCACGCCGCCGTTCCAGCTCGACGACGAGAATCTGTCGGAAACCACCCGCCTCACGCATCGCGTGCTCGACCTGCGTCGCCCGCAGATGCAGCGCAACCTGACGCTGCGCTACCGGGTGGCGATGGAGGTGCGCAAGTATCTGGACGCGCTCGGGTTCATCGACGTGGAAACGCCGATGCTCACCAAGTCGACGCCCGAGGGCGCGCGCGACTACCTCGTGCCTTCGCGGGTGAACCCGGGGCAGTTCTTCGCGCTGCCGCAGTCTCCGCAGCTCTTCAAGCAGCTGCTGATGGTGTCCGGGCTCGATCGCTACTATCAGATCACCAAGTGTTTCCGCGACGAGGACCTGCGAGCCGACCGGCAGCCCGAGTTCACGCAGATCGACTGCGAGACCTCGTTCCTGTCGGAAATCGAGATCCGGGAAATCTTCGAAGACATGATCCGCACGGTGTTCCGGCACGCGATCGGGGTGGAGCTTCCGAAGACGTTCCCGACGATGCCCTACTCCGAGGCGATGCGGCTGTACGGCTCGGACAAGCCGGATCTGCGCGTGAAGATGCAGTTCACCGATCTGACCGAGGTGATGAAGGACGTCGACTTCAAGGTGTTCGCGGCAGCCGCGAACGCGCAAGGGGGCAGGGTCGTCGGCCTTCGTGTGCCTGGCGGTGCGGAGATGACCCGCAGCGAGATCGACTCGTACACGCAGTTCGTCGGCATCTACGGGGCGAAGGGGCTGGCCTACATCAAGGTCAACGACGCGTCCAAGGGGCGCGAGGGCCTGCAGTCCCCGATCGTGAAGAACCTGCACGACAAGGCGATCGACGCGATCCTGTCGCTCAGCGGCGCGGCCAGCGGCGACCTGATCTTCTTCGGGGCGGACCGCGAGAAGGTGGTCAACGATGCCATCGGCGCGCTTCGCAGCAAGATCGGCCACTCGGAATTCGGCCGCAAGAACGGCTTGTTCGAGGACGGCTGGCGCCCGCTTTGGGTGGTGGACTTCCCGATGTTCGAATACGACGACGAGGGCGCGCGCTGGGTGGCCTGCCATCACCCGTTCACCGCGCCCAAGGACGGCCATGAGGAGTATCTGGAGACCGACCCCGGGCGCTGCCTGGCCAAGGCCTACGACATGGTGCTCAACGGCTGGGAGATCGGCGGCGGCTCGGTGCGGATCCACCGCGAGCAGATCCAGAGCAAGGTCTTCCGGGCGCTGAAGATCGGGCCCGAAGAGGCGCAGGCCAAGTTCGGGTTCCTGCTGGACGCGCTGCAGTACGGGGCGCCGCCGCACGGCGGAATCGCGTTCGGGCTGGACCGCATCGTCACGATGATGACCGGCGCGGAGTCGATTCGCGACGTGATCGCGTTCCCGAAGACGCAGCGCGCGCAGTGCCTGCTCACGCAGGCGCCGTCGAGCGTCGACGAAAAGCAGCTGCGCGAGCTGCACATCCGGTTGAGGGCGCCGGAGGCGGCGAAGACTTGAGGGGTCGCGCGGCGACCGCGGGCGCGGCCGCGAGCACGGGGCGCGTGCTCGCGTGCGCGGCGGTCGAGCGCGAACGCCGGCGAGCGTCGCAGGCGCCATCCCGACCATAGGCGGAGCACTTGGGAACCAAGATCCCTGAATCCGTGCTGGTGGTGATCCACACGCCGGCGCTGCAGGTGCTCGTGCTCGAGCGCGCCGATCACCCGGGCTTCTGGCAGTCGGTCACCGGCAGCAAGGACGTGGCCGACGAGCCGCTCGAAGAGACCTGCAGGCGCGAGGTGCTCGAAGAGACCGGCATCGACGCGACCAGGTACCGGTTGTGCGACTGGAAACTGACCAATCGCTACGAGATCTACCAGCACTGGCGACATCGGTATCCTGAAGGGGTGACGCACAACACCGAGTACGTGTTCGGGCTGATGGTTCCGCAGGCGCTGGACGTGGCGCTCGCCCCGCGGGAGCACTTGCGGTACGCGTGGCTCGACTGGCGCGAGGCCGCGGAGCGCTGCTTCTCGTGGTCCAACGTCCAGGCGATCAGGCAGCTGCCGGCGCGCGTTCGTGGCTGCGGGGCCGGTCCGGCCGACGGTGCCGGGGAGCCGGGCGCATGAAGCTGCGCGTCGCCACCTACAACATCCACAAGGGCGTGATCCGGGATTTCTTCGGATTTCGCCGCGTTTCCCGCATCCACGAGCTGCGATCGCGGCTGCACGAGCTCCAGGCCGACCTGGTGTTCCTGCAGGAGGTGCAGGGCGAGCAGAAGCATCACGCGCGGCGCTTCGCGCAGTGGCCCGTCGAGCCGCAGGACCAGTTCCTCGCGAAGTCGCCGACGCTCAAGCACACCTTCGAGAGTGCCTACGGCAGGAACGCGAACTACCTGCACGGCCATCACGGCAACGCGCTGCTGTCGCGATTCCCGATCCTCGGCCTGGAGAATCGGGACGTCTCCGATCACGCGCTGGAGAAGCGCGGCATTCTGCACTGCCAGATCGGGATCGGCGGGCGGCAGGTGCACTGCTTCGTCGTGCACCTGGGGTTGCTCGCGCGCAGCCGGGATCGCCAGGCGGAGTTCCTGATGGACTGGATCGAGCGCGAGCTTCCCGCGACCGCGCCGCTCATCGTCGCGGGCGACTTCAACGATTGGCGCAACCGGCTCAACGATCGTTTCTCGGAGCGCCTGCGCCTTCGGGAAGTGTTCGACGTCGCGCGGCCGAGGCGGCCCATGGCGGAGCGGATCGCGTACTTCAGGCGCGACCGGCTGGCCGACCGGGCGGTCGGCGCGGAGATCCTGGTCTCGAGTCCCGCCAGGATGGTTCGCACCGCGCGCACGTTCCCGGCGCTGGTTCCGTGGCTGCGGATGGACCGGATCTACACGCGCGGATTCACCGTGCAGCACGCCAACGTCCTGCGCGGGCCCGCCTGGGCGCAGCTCTCCGACCACAGCCCCCTCGTCGCCGACCTGACCCTCGTGCCGTGACCACCCCCACGCTCGAGGCCCGCCCCTGGTACGAGAGCCTGAAGGCCCGTGAGGCCGGCGGGCACGAGGTGGTGCTGCTGGAGGGCGGGCGCGAGTTCTTCCCGGCGCTCATCGAGGCGATCGACTCGGCGCGCTCCGTCGTATTCGTCGAGACCTATCTCTTCGCCGACGACGACTCCGCGCGCTCGGTCGCGCAGGCGCTGGCCAGGGCTGCGGGCAGAGGCGTCGGCGTGAGAGTCACCGTCGATGGTTTCGGAACGCCTCGCCTGCAAGGCGAGGTCGCCGCAGTGCTTCGCGAGGCGCAGGTCCGGGTCGAGATCTACCGGCCCGAGACGCGGGCGCTGTCGCTGGATCGCGGCCGCCTGCGCAGGATGCACCGAAAGCTCGCGGTGATCGACGGGCGCGTCGCCTTCGTCGGCGGCATGAATCTGCTCGACGATCTGCAGGACCCGAACCACGGCGCGCTCGAGCAGCCGCGGCTGGACTTCGCGGTGCGGGTGCGCGGCCCGCTCGTCGCGAGCGCGCATCTCGCGGCGCAGCGGCTCTGGTGGGAGCTGTCGCTGGTCAACAGGCCGCTGGGCTTCGCGGGCGCCGCGCGCGCGAGCTGGCTGAAACTGGTCGCGGACCTGGTGAGCGACGTCACGCCGGCGGGCAGGGTGCGCGCGTCGCTGGTGCTGCGCGACAATTTCCGCTTCAGGCGCGCGATCGAGCGCGAGTACCTGCGTGCCATCG
>Ga0316195_10001117_pt1 | contig 11745 bp, 11 predicted proteins | sample Phised1_MG_FD_204937 | JGI IMG/M metagenome (GOLD analysis project Ga0316195, IMG submission 204937) | Coastal sediment microbial communities from Maine, United States - Phippsburg sediment 1 | ecosystem: Environmental > Aquatic > Marine > Coastal > Sediment | place: USA: Maine | collected... | reverse complement strand
ATCTCCTCGAAAGGATCGAGGAATCGTGCCATGACCGTTCCTCCTTCGTGTTTTCGGGCCAGAACCTGCACTTCTGACCGAGATGTCATCATGTAACTTTATACGACACGACTCAAATACTTGTCAAGATGCTCTTCGAGGGCCAGATCTCACCCCTTTCTTCCCCTGCGAAGCGGGGAAGTGGCCGAGCCACAGGCGTGGACGATGGGCCTGCCCCGAAACCGGCGAGGTGACCGAAGCGCCCCCTCTGTCTCGTCGCACACTCCTCGACATCTCCCCCGCCGTGCGGCGAGGGAGAGGAAACGGTGATGAGCATTGCCCACCCACCTCCTCCTTCCCCTGCGAAGCGGGGAAAGTGGCCGAGCCGAAGGCGAGGACGATGGGGGCTGCTTCGAGGCGAGACAGGAGTGAGCTCAGCCATCCCTGATATCCTCACGTCATTCGGAGAGGTGGCCGAGTGGTCGAAGGCGCTCGCCTGCTAAGCGAGTAGGGGGTGTAAGCCTCCTCGAGGGTTCAAATCCCTCTCTCTCCGCGTGACAGAACGGCACCCAAGAGGTGCCGTTCTCGCGTTGATTAAAGCGCAGCCCGGACCACAGGAGCCCACGAACCCCACCAAGGTGACTCCCCACGACGCTGCTCGCAGGACGCCCACAGAAACCCACGCACGGCTACCCGCCACGACCGCCTTGGGGTTCAAATCCCTCTCTCTCCGCGTGACAGAACGGCACCCAAGAGGTGCCGTTCTCGCGTTGATTCAAGCGCACCACTCGGGACTCGAGACTCGAGACCAACTCAAAACTCACAACTCAAAACTCAAGACTCAATCTTCACTCTCCCACGCGCTGCCAGCTCTCGATGTTCCAGGTGACGGTGGACGCGGAACCGTTGGGCACGATGCCGGTCACGACGTCGGACCAGTAGGCAACATGGATCGCCCGGTTGAAGAGCGGGATGATCGGAAGTTCGGTGGCGAGGATGTCCTCTGCTTCGGCGATGAGCTCGTCGAATCGCTCGGGATCGACCGTGGTGTGGGCTTCGGCGACGATCTCGGTGAACCGATCGGCCGACTCACCGCCGTCCCATCGGCCGTAGTTCCCAGTGGGCGGCTCAACGGCCGGGTTGAAGAGATCGAGCAGTGCCAGCTGGTTCTGAACACCACCGTCGCTGATCCACGCCCACATGCCGAGATCGAAGGCACCCGTCTCGAGGGTCTCGCCGAAGAACAGGACCGAATCGAGGTAGATGGGTTCGTAGTCGACGCCGATGGAATCGAAGGAGGTCGTGAGGGCGTCCCCGACGCGAATGCGGTAGTCACCGTTTCCCGTCGTCGTCAGCCTTGCCTGGATCGACGCCTCGGAGTCGCCCTGAACCCCGTCGATGAGGTTGCCCGCGGCCGAAGGGTCGTACGAATACTGTTCCCACGGGGAGGTTCCAACCGGGATGAGCATCCCGGGCACTCCCGAGTACCACGGGACACCGGTCTCGGCGAGGATCGCTGGGCGGTCGAGCGACATCGCGACAGCCTCTCGATAGTCGGCAGTTCCATTCTCAGACCCTGGATTGACGTCATCCCTGGCACCGGCGAACTCGAACGTGATGTGCTCGATGACAGGGGACGGTGCGGTCGTGAGGACCGCCCCATCGGGCTCAGCCCCCTCGATCGTCCTCAGGTCAGCGTCCCACGGGTTGACCAAGGCAACGTCGAGGGCTCTCAGGACGAAGTCCGGTGCAGGTGATTGTGGCTCGTCGCCGACGTCGGTGATCACGACGGCGTCGAGGTACGGGAGGGCCCTGCCATCATCGTCGGTCTTCCAATACTGCTCGTTGCGCTCGAACCTGACCGCCCCGAACGGATCGAACTCCGCAACGACGAAGGGGCCGCCTGATGGCCAATCGGAACCGTCGGTTCCCTCGACGAGGTCAACCCCTTCGAGCGCATGCCTGGGGAGGATGATCCACAGTGCGTCCTCGAAGGCAAGCGTCGGCTCGGAGAACGTGATGTACGCCAGACGGTCGACAGAGTCTGTGGCGAGCACCGTGCCCATCACCTCCGGCACGTTCGCAATACCAGAGAGCGCCATGTCGCGCATTGCTTCAGCAGTGAATGCGACGTCCTCGCCGGTCATGGGTTCGCCGTCGCTCCACACGAGACCCTGGCGCACTTCATATCGGACGGTCATCGTCCCGTCGTCGTTGACCTCGATGTTGCCCGAGTCCGAAGGAAGGGTGGTAACGGACTCCGGCGTCCGCTCCCAGGTTTCCGGGGCAATGTCATAGACGAGCGCCCACACCAGGTTTCCGGCAAGCCGCTCATTGAAGGCATTGGGCGAGAACGGATTCAACGTTCCAACGGACGTCTCCATGCCGATCGTGACCTCACCCCCGAATCCGTCAGGTGGGATGGTCGAGGACGTTGACGAGGTCGAGGACGCGGCACCGGTGATGGTCGGCGAGGACCCCGCACCGGCCTCCGTCGTCGATGTCTCGTCGCTGTTCGCGGTGCATGCGACGACTACAAAAACAAGGGCGAGTGCGGGGAGAATCCGTCGGGGCATCTGCGAGACGATACCGTCTCGACTGGCGCCCGTTTCAAGGTGGAGTAGGCTTAGAGCCGAGACAGGGCACGTCCTGTTTTCGAAACACCTCTGATGGAGGAAATCTATGAAAAGAGCCAAATGGCTATTGGTACTCGTCGTGTTCGCGATGATCGTCGCTGCATGTAGCAGCGACAGCTCAGACGACACAACGACGACCACCGCTGGTGACGGCGGCGGCGACGACATGACAAACGAGTACACCGACGTCGATGTATCGGGTACCGAGGTTTCGGTGTTCGCAGCACCGACCGGTGACGAGGGTGCGTCGATCCAGGCGACCTTCGACGTCTACAACGAAGCAACGGGTGGCACGGTCACCTATGAGGGTTCGGATGACTTCGAAGCCCAGCTGCGTATTCGCGTCGACGGCGGCAACCCGCCAGACATCGCGATCACACCGCAGCCAGGTTCGATCTGCGTCTTCGCCGATGCCGGCGAGATCGTGGCACTCGAGGACATGGGCATGGACATCGCAGCACTCGAGGCTGCGCATGGTTCGTACTTCATGAACCTCGGCGTCTGCGCCGACGGCAAGCACTACTCGATCCCGACGAACGCCAACTACAAGTCGATCGTCTGGTACAACAAGCCAGCGTTCGAAGCAGCTGGCTACGCGATCCCTGAGACGTGGGACGACATGGTCGCACTCTCGTCCCAGATGGTCGCTGACGGCACCACCCCGTGGTGCATCGGCTTCGGCAGTGATGCCGCAACCGGTTGGCCTGGCACGGACTGGATCGAGGACATCATGGTCCGCACAGCGGGTGCTGATGTCTACAACCAGTGGGTGAACCACGAGATCCCGTTCACGGATCCCGCGGTCCAGACGGCATTCGACACATTCGGTGAGGTCATGTTCGGTGAGGGCTTCGTCCTCGGCGGTCCTGATGGCGTTGCCGCCATCGACTTCCGTGACGCACCGGATCCGATGTTCAATGAGCCTCCGAGCTGTCTCATGCATCGTCAGGCGTCGTTCATCTCGAACTTCTTCCCAGAGGGTGTGGAGCTCGGGACCGATGCTGCGTTCTTCAACTTCCCAGCCATCGACACCAGCCTGCCGGCTGCTGCGATGGGTGGTGGTGAGCTCGCCATGGTCTTCAACAACCGTCCTGAGGTTGCTGCAGCCGTGCTGGCGTACTCGCAGGTTCCCCTGCAGTGCATCCAGGCATCTGGCGCTGGCGTCCCAGGCATCGAGCGGATCTCCGCCAATGCTGGCACGGGCGAAGAGTGCTACGTGACCGACACCGTCAAGCTTCAGGCAGGTGCTGTCGCTGCGGCACTTGCAGGAAACGGGTTCGTGTTCGACGCTTCTGACCTCATGCCTCCGGCAGTGGGTCAGGGTTCGTTCTGGACCGGGATGGTGGACTGGAGCCGCGGTACCCCGACGGCAGACATCCTCCAGACCGTCGAAGACAGCTGGCCGAGCTCGTAACTCGTAGCCAAATACGCAACACATCGAAAGGGGCGGCCCCAATTGGGCCGCCCCTTTCGCGTCCGCTATGGTGGAGGATGATCAGCAGGGCAAGCGTCAGCGAAGTGGGGTCCCATGGCGGGCATCGATCAGGTGACACAGGAACCGGAAGCGCAGGATCACACGCCTTCGCACCATGAGAAGCCCGGCCCGAACTTCACGACCCAACTCCTTCGCATCGGCGTTTCGCTCGCCGTACCGGTCATCGCCCTCGGGATGCTGTACTGGGCTGGGACGGTGCTCCTTGACGAGAACGCAAATCGACTCCTCGTTGTCTTCGTTGCCCTGATCATCGGCGTGCTCGGCGTCTTTGCCCTCTTCTATGCGATGAACTGGGTCGTCGAGAAGCTTCCAGAGCACTATCAGGAGTACGTCAGGCCTTTCGTGTTCGTTGGTCCGGCGCTCGTCCTGCTCGGGGTGTTTCTCGTATACCCAACCGTCGTGACGTTCAAGCTCAGCTTCCAAAACGCACAGGGAGAGGGATTCGTCGGCCTGGACAACTACGTCGAGATCTTCACCGATTCGGGGACCCTCGAGGCCCTTCGCAACTCGGTGCTCTGGGTGATCATCGTACCCGCCCTCGCCGTCGGCATCGGCCTCACCTTCGCCGTCCTCGCCGACAAACTCGGTAGCAAGGGCGAGGCCTTCTCCAAGTCGTTCATCTTCATGCCGATGGCGATCTCCTTCGTTGGTGCTTCGATCGTGTGGAAGTTCATCTACAACTTCCGCCCCGAGGGTTTTGGAGAGCAAATCGGTGTCCTCAACGGCATCTGGGCGGGACTCGGCAATGAGCCCGTCGCCTGGCTTCTCCAGGAGCCGTGGAACAACTTCTACCTCATGGTGATCCTGGTGTGGCTGCAAGTGGGCTTCGCCATGGTGATCCTGTCCGCTGGCATCAAGTCGGTACCCGAGGAGATCATTGAGGCTGGACGCATCGATGGAGCCAACGAGTTCCAGGTCTTCTGGAAGGTCATCATTCCGTCGATTTCGTCAACACTCGTCGTGGTGCTGACGACCATCGTGATCACGGTGTGGAAGGTGTTCGACATCGTGTTCGTGATGACGTCAGGCGAGTTCGGCACCTCCGTGGTCGCCGAGCGGATGGTCACCGAATTCTTCACCTTCGGAAACGACGGCAAGGGCGCTGCCCTCGCCGTCGTGCTGTTGGTTGCCATCATCCCGTTGATGTGGCTGAATGTGAAGCGCTTCCAGGCGCAGGAGGCACAGCGATGACGACAACGGAGCGCACACCCCTCAAAGCGGACTACGTCCCGCCGCAACCGAGCTTCCTGAGTCGACTCTTCTATCGGTGGCCCGTCAAACTTGCGATCATTGCCATCGTCGTCATTTGGATCATTCCGACCCTTGGCATCCTGATCAGCTCGTTCCGTCCACCTGCGCTGGTGGAGACCACGGGATGGTGGACCGTGTTCACGGATCTCGGATCGAATGAGTGGACCTTCTCCAACTACACGAACGTCCTGCAATCCGAGGGCTTCGGGAACTCGTTCCTCAACAGCCTCTCCGTGACCATTCCAGCGACGGTGATGCCGATCACCATTGCTGCCTTTGCGGCGTATGGATTTGCATGGATGGACTTTCCCGGTCGTCAGTGGCTCTTCGTCCTGGTCGTGGCCCTCCTCGTGATCCCCCTCCAAATGGCGCTGATCCCTCTGCTCAGGCTGTACACCACCGTGAACCTCAACGGAACATTCCCCGCAGTGTGGCTTGCCCACACAGGATTCGGTTTGCCCCTGGCGATATATCTCTTGCGGAACTACATCGGATCGCTGCCGTCGTCGATGATGGAGTCCGCAGACATCGACGGGGCGTCGCACTTCGAGCGCTTCACGAAGCTGGTGGTTCCCCTCTCGGTCCCGGTGCTGGCATCCTTCGCGATCTTCCAGTTTCTCTGGGTCTGGAATGACCTCCTCGTCGCCCTCGTCTTCCTCGGTGGTGAGCCAGACGTTCGTGTGATCACCCTTGCCCTGAATAATCTGAACGGTTCCAGGGGCCAGGCATGGCACCTGCTCACGGCTGGCGCGTTCATCACGATGGCCCTGCCGCTCGTGGTGTTCCTGTCCCTGCAGCGTTACTTCGTTCGTGGTCTGACAGCCGGTTCGGTCAAAGGCTGATCCTCCCCCACCGCCATACCCTGATGGCCCACCTCGGAGGTGACGCGTGGTGACCGAAGAGGACCAGAGTTACAAGCGGTCATGGCTGGCTATCGGTCTCGGGACCATCGTCCAGATGATCAGCTATGGATCCCTGCTCGTTGCGATCGTCGCCGCCCAATCCGATACCCCGGATGCCGCTGGACCGGCCTTCGCCGTCGGCTTCGCCCTTGCACCGATGGTCTTCGTCACCGTTGCCTTCACGTCGGGAAGGCACAAGGCACCCGTGGCCGTCCTCAAAGCCATGGGCCTATGGCTCGTCGTCGCCCTCCCGCTGTCCCTGTTCAACCCCATCTTCGGGCTGTCTGTCGGGTTCGGTCTCGGAGGGGTGTTGACACTCAAGGAACGCGACACTGATCGATGGCAGAACCGCACGGTCGCCGTGTTGCTGACCGGCGTCTATGCATTGCTGATGCTGTGGATCATCCCCGCACTCGGGCTCCTGAGCGGTGGTTTGCTGCCGCTCGCCGCCCTCGGCCTGATGGATTACTACACCGAACACAGGGCCAAGTCGACCAGCGGCATGGACTGAGCGTGACAATCCCGGCTCCGCGTCCGGCGAGGCTTCCCTCAACTGCGACAGGAACGAACCGTGAGGCCTTCGGTAGCACCGAGTGGGGGCTCCTGACAGCCGTTGCCCTGATATGGGGATCGTCCTTCCTCTTCATGGCCATTGGACTCGAGACGTTCAGGCCCGGAGTCGTGACCCTCGCCAGGGTGGGTCTCGGTGCGATCACCCTCGCCCTCGTACCGCGGGCTCGCACTCCCATCGAACGAGGCGATCGTGGCAGGGTGGCACTTCTCGGGTTGATCTGGATAGGAATCCCCCTGAGCATCTTTCCGATCGCCCAGCAGTGGATCGACTCGTCGGTCGCTGGCATGCTCAACGGTGCCGTCCCGATCACTGCGGCGATCTTTGCGACCATCCTCCTGAGGACGCTCCCCGGCTGGCGCCAGCTGATCGGTATCGGTGTCGGATTCGTCGGCGTGGTGCTGATATCGGTGCCGGAGATCACCGACACATCGTCGACTGCCCTCGGTGCACTGCTTGTGATCGTCGCCATCGTCCTCTATGGGCTCGCGACGAATGTCGCCGTGCCTCTCCAACAGAAGTACGGGGCCCTCCCTGTGCTGTTCAAGGCACAGCTCGCCGCCCTCATCGTGGTCGTCCCATACGGGCTCCTGGAGATGGGGGGATCTACGTGGTCATGGCCTTCCGCTCTCGCCATGATCCCGCTCGGCGTCCTCGGGACCGCCCTTGCATTCGTCTTCATGGCGACCCTCGTCGGGAGGGTCGGGGCTCCGCGTGGGGCGATCGCCATCTACTTCGTCCCGATCGTTGCCACTGTCCTCGGAGTCGTATTCAGGGATGAGATGGTCGCCCCCCTCGCAGTGGTCGGAGTGGGGTGTGTGGTCCTCGGCGCGTGGGCTGCGAGCCGACGGGAGTCGTGACGCCCCTACGTCTGCGCCGGGGCGATCATCGGTCGAGGATTTGGAGGACCGAACCGAGCCACTCCACCGATGCCGCCGTGATCGGCTCGACCACCAGCTGGATGTGGGACACACCGGCATCGGCGAAGTCCACCAGTCTGCTGGCCATCACTTCCGGGGTACCGACGATCGCAGGGGGATCTCCTGCCCGCTTGCGATAGTCGTGCCCTCTTGCGATATCGGGGACCTCGACCAGGACCGCCGCCGTCTTCTGGAAGCTGTCTTGCTCGACGCCGACCGAGGCTGCGATGTCGTCGATCGTCGCGACGAGCTCGGCGAGTCCCTCCGGGGTGTTTCCATAGGAGCCATACCAGGTGTTCCACATCTGGACGAAGGGAAGGGTCGCAGACAGCATTCGCCTTCCGTTCGACCCGACGAGCAGTGGTGGGCCACCAGGGCGAGGTGGCGGCTGGAGTTCGCAGTCGCGGAGCGTGAAGTACTCGCCATCGAAGTCGATGTGGCCCTCCGTGAGCAAGGTCCGGATGATCGTGAATGCCTCTTCGAATCGGCTTGCGCGATGGTCGTACGGATATCCGAAAGCGTCGAACTCGGCCTGGTTCCATCCCGCACCGAGTCCGACGATGAGACGCCCGCCCGAGATCTCGTCAACCGTTGCAGCCTTCTTCGCGAGCATTGCGGGATTGTGGAATGCGGTCGCTGCGACCAGGGGCCCGAGCTGGACGCGGTCCGTCACAGCCGCGAGTGCGGACAGGATCGACCATGCCTCCCAGGGGCCCCTGGCAGCGTCGGCGTCCCTGTACAGCAGGTGATCGCCCACCCACACGGAATCGAATCCAACATCCTCTGCGGTGAGGGCAATGTCGCGGAGATCCGTCCATGACACCGGTTCCTCGACCTCCGGAAGCTGAACACCGACCTTCATGGGCCGAGCCATCGGGTCTCCTTCGTCGACCGGTTTGCTTGGCGGAGGGAGTGGGATTCGAACCCACGGAAGCTTGCGCCTCGCTGGTTTTCAAGACCAGTACTTTCGTCCGCTCAGTCATCCCTCCGGGGGACATAGTTTGGTACAGCAGCGTCGCCAACGACCACCGGTTCGTCTGTCCCAGACTTCAGGGAAACGGGAAGGGCGCCCCGGAGGGCGCCCTTCTCCATCAACGAGAGCTGCGGACTCAGGCGAGAAGCTTGGCCTTCTGGGAGGCGAACTCATCGTCGGTGAGCTTCCCACTGTCGTGCAGTGCGGCGAGCTTCGTGAGCTGATCGGCAGTGCTGTCGCTGCCGGCAACTTCCTTGATGTAGTCCTGCTGCATCTTCTGCGCCTCAGCGGCTTCCTTCAGCTGGCGCTCCTGCATCCCGTGGCCACGTGCGATCACGTAGACCAGGACACCGAGGAACGGAAGGACGATCACGAAGAGCACCCACATGGCCTTCGCAAACCCACCCATGTCATGACTCCGGAAGATGTCAACGAAGATCGCGATGAGCAACCAGATCCAGATGATGAACATGAAGAACCACAACATGGCCCAGAACAAACTCAGTAGAGGCATCTATGCCTTCCTTTCAATACGTCTTGTGAGGATTCGATTCCAGAAGGAAACCCTCACGGGCGACCTCCACAAGATGACTCAATCACCCTGAAGTCTAGACCCCCACTGAACATCTACGGAAGCGGGAGAAGAGAAAGGAGTGAGCGAAGCGAACACAACTCTGCCTCTCCCCGCGCGAGAGACGCGGAGCGAAGCGACGCAGAGAGGGCGGAACGTACCAGAAGACCTCAAGACCCGTAGCCACCAGATCCCCCCTCTGCCCTCCGGGCATCTCCCCCAAAGGGGAGAAGAGATCGAGGTCGACGAACTCCTGCTACTTGCTACGGCGCAGCTCCCGCTTCGCCTCCGGATTCGAACCCAAGAACGGCATCAATCTGCTCGCTTGGCACTCGAGACGCGAGACCGCCGAGCACCCATGACTCACAACTCAAGACTCACAACTCACAACTGCCGAGCAGAGCGAGGCTCGCGGAGGGAGAGGGATTCGAACCCAAGAACGGCATCAATCTGCTCGCTTGGCACTCGAGACGCGAGACCGCCGAGCACCCATGACTCACAACTCAAGACTCACAACTCACAACTGCCGAGCAGAGCGAGGCTCGCGGAGGGAGAGGGATTCGAACCCTCGATGCGTTTCCGCATACACGCTTTCCAGGCGTGCGCACTAGGCCAGACTATGCGATCCCTCCGAGGGTGGGCAGTGTACCGAAGGCTCCGACGTGGTTCTCCCCGCCGAGGGGTGTAGCGTCACCGACAGTCACCAGGAAGCCGTGGAGGGGCCCTATGAACACCACTGAAGCGATGGGTCTGGCACTCGAGGAGGCTGTGAAGGCCGAAGGTCACGGCGACATACCTATTGGTGCGATCCTGCTCGATGATCGAGGAGATGTCGTCGCCAGCGATCACAACCGTCGCGAGGAACTCGGGGATGCCACCGCCCATGCGGAGATGCTCGTTATCTCCAGCCGGTCGCGGGAGCTCGGGCGGTGGCGCTTGACTGGGCACACCCTCGTCGTCACTCTCGAACCCTGTGCAATGTGTGCCATGGCTGCGGTGTGGTCACGCATCGACCACATCGTCTACGGGGCTGCAGACCTCAAGGCGGGAGCGGCATGGTCGTTGTTCAACATCCCCCAGGACGAACGGCTGAATCACCGGATCGAGCTGACCGCGGGCATCCGTGGGGATGCGTGCTCCGCACTCGTGGAGTCGTTCTTCGCCGAACGGCGTTGACTACCACCGGACCGTCATGTCGAGTCCGTATCCATCCGAAGGAACGCCATGATGCGCAGAGACGGCGAAGGAGGCTTTGCTCCAGAGCCTTCGAGTAGCTGGGCTGCCTCGTCTCTCCCGACCAGGCGCGGATTGACCAGGCTCGCCTCGGTTCCTTCGACGAGGAGGGTCGCAGTGCCAGAGGCGAGGATGTTCTGCACCCAGTCGGAGTCGGGTCCGTAGACCGGGATGAAGAGGTAGCCACCGTCGACAGCATGGGCGTCGAGGGGTGTCCGATACGGACTCCCCGAGGACCGGCCCACATGCACCAGGACCGGGCGGACACCCTTCCTGATCTCCCTCGGGTTGAAGAACCGCTTGTTGGCGGATGCAACCCATCTCGGCATCGGCACTCAGGTCACCTCGACGAGAGTCGCAAATACCGACCGCGACACGCAGCAACTCCTCAGTCGAGCAAGCTTCGGCCGGCCGAGCGCAGGGTCGCGCAGGCTTCCGTGACGCCTTCGGCCATGGCAACCTCGGCGGCTTTCAGGTAGGACCGGGGGTCGTACGCCTTCTTGTTCCCGACCTCGCCGTCGATCTTGAGGACGCCGTCGTAATTCGTGAACATGTGGGCGGCGATGGGGCGCGTGAAGGTGTACTGGTTGTCGGTATCGATGTTCATCTTGATCACGCCAAAGTCGATGGCGGCGTGGATGTCGGCGAGCTCGGAACCCGACCCGCCATGGAAGACATAGTCGAACGAGGCGTCGTCTCCGTAGGCAGCCTTGATCGCCGTCTGGCCCTCGCCCAACACGTCCGGTCGCAGCTTGACGTTGCCGGGCTTGTAGACACCGTGGACGTTGCCGAACGTGGCGGCGAGCATGTATCGGCCGTTCTCCCCGAGACCCATCCTCCGTGCCGTCTCGATGAGGTCCTCGTTGGTGGTGTAGAGCTTCTCGCGAGGTGTCCCCTCCGCAGAGACGCCATCCTCCTCACCACCGACGACACCGACCTCGAGCTCGAGGATCACGTCGAGTTGGCGCATCTCCTCGAGGAGCTGCTCACTGATGGTGAGGTTGGCGTCGAGGTCGATGGCGGACCCATCGAACATGTGGCTCTGGTACAGCGGGATGAGACCAGCCTCCCGCCGTTCCCTGGTCACCTCGAGGAGGGGTCGGATGAACGTATCGACCTTGTCCGCCTGACAATGGTCGGTGTGCATGGCGATGAGGACCGGGTACTCCTCGGCAAGGAGGTGAGCCATCTCAGCGATCGCCTGGGCCCCGAGC
>Ga0316195_10001116_pt1 | contig 11750 bp, 11 predicted proteins | sample Phised1_MG_FD_204937 | JGI IMG/M metagenome (GOLD analysis project Ga0316195, IMG submission 204937) | Coastal sediment microbial communities from Maine, United States - Phippsburg sediment 1 | ecosystem: Environmental > Aquatic > Marine > Coastal > Sediment | place: USA: Maine | collected... | reverse complement strand
ATCTGCAGATCACGCGCGCGCGTCATCTCTCCACTGAAAATGGGTAACTCATCGGCCAACAGCTTGATAAATGTCGTCTTGCCGGCACCGTTCAATCCCAGCAGGCCGATGCGCTCCCCGGGAATCAGGGAGAAATCGATCCTGTCCAGGATCTTTTTGTCGCCGTAGCCGGTGCTGGCACGATCCAGCTTGAGCAGCGACGTGGGCAGCGACCTGGGCGGACGAAACTCGAAGTGAAACGGCGAATCGATATGGGCGGGCGCGATCAACTGCATGCGCTCCAGCGCCTTGATGCGGCTCTGCGCCTGCCGTGCCTTGGTAGCCTTGGCGCGAAACCGATCGATGTAGCGCTGCATGTGCTCGATGCTTTGCTGCTGTTTCACATGCGCAGCCTGCTGTTGCGCCAGGCGTTCGGCACGCTGCACTTCGAAAGCGGAATAATTGCCACGATAAAGATCGATGTGCTGGTTTTCGAAATGCGCAATGCTGTCGACAACTGCATCGAGAAAATCTCGATCGTGCGAGATCAGTAATAGAGTCCCCTGATAACGCCTGAGCCACTGTTCGAGCCAGATCACGGCATCCAGATCGAGGTGATTGGTCGGCTCGTCGAGCAACAACAGATCAGACCGGCACATCAACGCGCGCGCCAGGTTCAGCCGCATGATCCAGCCACCGGAAAACTGTTGCAGTGGTTTACGTATCTCCGCTTCACCGAATCCGAGTCCGGCCAGCAGGCGCGCGGCGCGGCTTTCCGCCTGGTAGCCATCGATCTCCTGCAGGCGTTCATGACAACTCGCAATCGTCATTGGATCCGGTGTTTGCTCGGCCTGCTGCAGGCGCGCCTCGACGCGCCGCAATTCCTCGTCGCCGTCGATCACGTACTCGATCGCGATACGCTCACTTAGCTCGGTTTCCTGGGCGACCCAGGCCACGGCCCAATCCTGCGGAAACGAGTATTCACCCTGATCCACCGAGAGCTCGCCCCGAATCAGCGCAAACAGAGACGACTTGCCACAACCATTGGCCCCGGTTATCCCCAGTTTCTGGCCGGGGTATATTTTCAGGTCGACCGACTCGAACAGCAGCGTCGAAGAGCGACGCAGCGCGAGCCCCGAAAAACTAAGCATTCGAGGCCTCCGAGTTTAAGTAGTATTGCCTGAATTGGCGCACCGATTCCTTCCCTTTCAAAAAATGCTGTAAGATACCACCCTGGGGCCCGGGACGTTAAGCCGAGATAACAATGAATATAAAGAAATATAGCACCCTGGAAGGCGCCAGACTCTCCTTCACCAGGCAGCAGGCCAGCGATTTTGCCAAGTCCGTGGCCGGTGATTTCAACCCGATCCACGATGTCGATTCCAAGCGCTTCTGCGTGCCTGGCGATTTACTGTTCTCGGTAATCATCCACCATTACGGCTTGCGCCAGACCATGGGCTTCTCGTTTTCAGGCATGGTTGGTGACGACGTTACGCTGATATTGCCTGCCGTCAACGCCCGCGAAATTTCCATTTACGATGAACACGACAAAAAGTACCTGGACATATCCAGCGACGGTGATCACAGCCAAAACGCGGCGCTTATCGACTCACTGACCCGGAATTACGTCGAATTCTCCGGGCATACCTTCCCGCATGTGCTGGTGCCGTTGATGCAGGAAAACAACGTCATGATCAATACCGAGCGCCCCCTCGTTATCTACGACCACATGCGCATCTCACTGGATACCCTGGACCTCGACAGTGTCGAACTAAAGCTGAGCGACAGTATCGTCAGGCTATACGGCAAGCGCGGCGACGTGGCACTCAACTACGACCTATGCTGCAACGGCGAGCGCGTCGGCAGGGGCCAGAAGAAAATGGTAATGAGTGGTTTGCGGGAATATGACCAGGCCGCTATCGATGAACTGGTGCACAGTTACGGTGAGCGCAAGAGCCGCTATGTCAACAGCGAGCACTAGCCTGGCCGCTTACTCGTAGCGCCGCACGAAGCTGAGATAGCCACCACTCTGACTACCGTCCTGCAGGCGAATGCTGACGAATGCTGTTTTTTCGACGAAGATATCGAGCTCGATGCCATAGCTGACGGGATCTTCCAGTTCGAAAACCTGGATACTGGAAAAGCTGCCCCTACTGATATCGCCATCGACATCGGCATAGCTGACGAACGGGGTTATACGCAGGCCGGCATTGCGAAAGCTGGCGCCGAATTCCAGGCTGACCTCGCTCCAGTTTATTTCGGCACGCTCGCTGGAGGTGTTTTCACGACCATTGTAATAACCGTAATCGAACAAGGCGTAAAGGCTGAACGAATCACTCAGCACGAAGCCCTGGCGCAGGTAGACTTTCAGGTTCTCCACTTCGAAATCAGTCCGATCGATGGTTTCGTCACCGTCGACACGCATGCTCAGGTAGCCAATAGCGCCACCGACAGCCAGACCGGTACTGGTGCGCTCCTCGATCGAAAAACTAAGTGAGTTCGCTTTTGCGACGCGCCTGTCGCCATCAAACTCCCAGTCAAAATCAACATCGCCGATTTCGAACGCTACCCCGGTCCACTCGGCCCGGACACTGCCAATGCAGCTGAGCAGGATCAGCAGCAGGCTGATCCGCAACAACAATGATTCAAACACGGGGGGCTCGACTGCCGCCACGCAGAATCGGCATGGCGGCTTTTGTTTGCGGTTGGCTGTCAGCAGATTTGCAGGACAATGCGGCTACCTACTCGGAATCGCTTGCCGGCAAAACACCGATGCGCTGCAGCTGCTTGTGATCGCTGATTCGCTCGCACTCACGGCTGATCCAGTTGCCCACCTCGGCGATAATCTCCTCGGGCTTCTTGTCGCCCGGTTCGATCGGCGGACCGATGACGACCCGAATGGTTCCGGGCCATTTGATCCAGCTGTGCCTGGGCCAGAACTCGCCGGCATTGTGGGCAATTGGCAGCACCGCGTATCCGGTCCTTTGCGAAACGATGGCGCCACCGAGCTTGAAAGGCTTGACCTGCATTGGCAATACTCGCGTACCCTCCGGAAACAGCATCAGGATACGACCCTGGTCCATTTGCCTCTGGCTCTCGGTGATCAACTGGTTGATTGCCTTGCGACCGGTGCCGCGATTCAGCGCTATTGCATCCATCGCCTTCAGCGCCCAGCCGAAAAAGGGAATCCAGGTGAGCTCGCGTTTTACGACCCAGATCAGAGGCCTGAAAAATCGCTGGATCGCCAGGGTTTCCCAGGTTGAACTGTGCTTGCTCATGACGATAAAGCCGTTCTCGGGGATGTTTTCCTGGCCCTCGACGGTATAACCCAGGCCGCAGGTCAGGCGCAGGCAGGCTAGCGAATAGGCGATCCAGATTTTCACAATGCCCATGCGAAATCCCAGGGGCATGAAGAAAAGCAGCGACACTACCGTCGCGCAGACCAACACGAACGGCAGGAACAGAATCCAGAACAGCGTTGAACGCAGTACCAGCCAGAACTTGTAAATGGGATTTACCACGAATGACCCTTATCGATTACGCAGGGTATCGCGGACAAAGTGGGCCAGGTCATCATATACCGGGACATCGAGAGCCTCGGGAAAGGTTTGCATAGTGTATTCGCCATTGCCGGTACGCACCAGCGCGGGCAACGCCATGGCCATCCTCGCCGCCTGAATGTCGCCGATACTGTCCCCCACCATTCGAGTTGTCGACAGGTCGATACCGAACTGCCTGGCGATCTGGAACAGTAGCCCTGGCTTGGGTTTACGACAGATGCAATTGGCCTCCGGGCCATGCGGACAATACAGTATCGCATCGACACTGGCGCCACGGCTCGACAGCATGCGCTGCATTTTCTGATGCATTTGCTGAAGATCCTGCTCACTGTAATAACCACGCGCGATACCCGAGTGATTGGCAGCAATGGCTACCAGGTAACCAGCTTTTTTAAGTCGGCTTATGGCTTCGATACTCCCCGAAATCGGATCCCAGGCTTCGACCGTGGTGGCATCTTCCTCCTGCAGGTGATTGATAACACCATTACTGTCGAGGATTACCATTTTGCTCACCACAACCTCCTTATCCGACCCGCGTCCTCAGGACTGAATGCGCGACAGATCCGCCACTCGCCTGAAACTTTGCAACAGTTCATCCAGTAAGGCAAGACGGTTGTTCTGCAAAGCGGGGTCATCAACCATGACCATGACGTCGTCAAAAAAGCGATCCACCGCCGGGCGTAACTGCGCCAGTAGCTCCAGTCCCGGCAGGTATTTAGACTGCTCAAACAGTTCGACGACCTCAGAATCGATTGCCCTGATTTGTTGATAAAGCTCTAATTCGGCGGCTTCCTGCAGCAGCTCGGGAACAATCTCCATCGGGCTATACGACTGTTTACGCAGAATATTGGCGATACGCTTGTTCGCCGCGGCCAGCGCCAGCGCCGACTCGTGACCCTGAAATTCCTGCAGCGCGCGAATGCGTAAATCGCAATCGTACAGCGAGCCGGGATGGTCCTGCGCGACCGCGTCGACCACGTCGAACTGGATCCCCTGCTCCTGGTAGTAGGCCTTCTGCCGGTCAAAGATATATTCGATCACCGCGTCAATAGCGGCATCGGCCTGCAGTTTCCGGGGATAGCCATCAGCAGCCATTCGACAGAGTTCAGCGATATCAACACTGAGGCGGTTTTCGACAATGATGCGCAGCACCGAGAGCGCCGCACGACGCAACGCGAAAGGGTCCTTGTCGCCGCCGGGCTTTTCGCCGATGGCGAAAATACCGACCAGGGTATCGAGTCGATCGGCCAGCGCAATCGACTGCGACAATGCGGACTGCGGCAGCTTGTCACCGGCGTAGCGCGGCCAGTAATGCTGTTCGATGGCGTCGCATACAGCAGCCTCCTCCTGTTGTAGAGATGCGTAGTAGCGACCGATCACACCCTGCAACTTCGGAAACTCGCCCACCATATCGCTCATCAGGTCAGCCTTGCACAACGCGGCCGCACGCTGCACCTGTGCCACATCGGCGCCGAGCATCGGCGCCAACCCGGCGGCGAGCCGCGAAATGCGCCTGCTGCGGTCGCCCACGCTACCCAGCTTATCCTGGAAAACAACCGTATCCAGGCGCGCCTGCATGCGCTCGAGGCCTTGCTTGATATCCTGCGAATAAAAGAACTCCGCATCCGCAAAACGCGGTCGGATTACGCGTTCATTGCCACTGGCAACCACTTCCGGTTTGCGACTGTCGATGTTGGCGATCGAGATAAAATGCGGCATCAACTCGCCGGCACTGTCGAACAGTGCGAAATAGCGCTGATTTTCCTGCATCGTGGTCACCAGCACTTCTTTGGGCAGTGCGAGAAATTCGCTTTCAAATTCGCCGCAAACCACGACCGGATACTCCACCAGCGCAGTTACCTCGTCCAGCAGGGACTCGTCGATGTGCACCACGCCGCCAAGCCGTAACGCCGCCTGCTCGACCTGGTTACGGATATTTTCGCGGCGCTTTTCGAAACTGGCGATGACCATGCCGTTGGTCAGCAGCAGTTGCTCGTAATTTCGCGCATCATCGATTTCAAGCTTTCCGGGCGCGTGGAATCGGTGTCCATAACTGTAATTGCCCGCGGCCAGACCGAAAATCCCGGCATCGATGACCTCGCTGTCCAGCATGAGCACCAGCCACTTCACCGGGCGCACAAAGTCGTCGCTGCGCTCGCCCCAGCGCATCCGTTTCGGAATCGGTAGCGCCGACAGCGCCGCAATCACGATATCGGGCAACAATTCTTGCAGGCCTCGACCCGGTTCGGTCGTGCTGTAATACAGCCAGCTGCCTTTGTCGGTTTCGCGGCGCTCGAGTTGCTCGACATCGACCCCACAGGAGCGGGCAAACCCACTCGCCGCTTTCGACGGCTTGCCATCCGCATCGACAGCGGCTGCCAGCGCCGGACCGCGCTTTTCGATGTGCCGATCGGCCTGCTGCAGCGGCACATCGTGCAAGCACAGCGCCAGTCGACGCGGCGTGGCGAATACTTCGACTTCGCCGGGCTCGAGCCCGGCCGCCAGCAGTCCCCTGTTCACCAGTCCGGCAAAATTTTGCGCCAGCGACTGCAGCGCGCGCGGCGGCAGCTCTTCGGTGCCAATTTCGATCAGGCAACAGTTATTCATGCTGACCCTCCTGGCGCAGCAGCGGAAATCCAAGCGCTTCGCGCGACGCGTAATAAGCTTCCGCAACCGCCCTCGACAGGCTGCGCACGCGCAGGATGAAGCGCTGCCTCTCGGTAACCGAGATCGCATGCCGGGCGTCGAGCAGGTTGAATGCGTGGGACGCCTTCATCACCTGTTCGTAGGCCGGTAACGGCAGTTTGTTGTCAACCAGCAGGCGACACTGGTTTTCGCAGACATCGAACCAGTGAAACAAGGCGTCGGTATCGGCCAGCTCGAAGTTGTAGGTCGATTGCTCCACCTCGTTCTGGTGATAGATATCGCCATAGGTCACCACGCCATCGGGGCCACGGCCCCACACCAGGTCAAACAGGTTATCGACACCCTGCAGGTACATCGCCAGGCGCTCCAGACCATAGGTGATTTCGCCTGACACCGGGTGGCATTCGAGGCCGCCGACCTGCTGGAAATAGGTGAACTGGGTGACTTCCATACCATTCAACCAGACTTCCCAACCCAGACCCCAGGCGCCCAGGGTCGGTGATTCCCAGTCGTCTTCCACAAACCGCACGTCGTGCAGCAGCAGATCGAATCCGAGCGCCTGCAGGGATCCAAGGTAGAGTTCCTGGAAATTATCGGGCGACGGTTTGAGCAATACCTGGAACTGGAAATAATGCTGCAGCCGGTTCGGGTTTTCACCGTAACGGCCATCCGTCGGCCGGCGACTCGGCTGCACGTAGGCGGCACGCCAGGGTTCCGGCCCGATTGCACGAATGAATGTGGCGGGGTGAAAGGTACCGGCACCCACTTCCATGTCCAGTGGCTGCATGATCACACAGCCCTGCTCGGACCAGTAGTGTTGCAAGGTCTGGATCAGCCCCTGGAAGCTGGTCGGGTCGGTAGCGGGGTTTGCGCTCATCTGGTTAGCCGGCCAAAAGGCGTGATTATAGCGAAATGGTATTTTTTACTCATTCATTTTCCAGTCTTATTGTGTTGTGTTTTGAAGCCGCTATGATGTCGCCCATGCAAATAATCATCAGTCAATGGCTGACCAGCCTCAAGCACTACCTGTTGATGTGCCTGCTGCTGTCGAGCCCTGACCGCCTGCCCGGCAGCCCCTACCCGATAGCGCTTACCGGTCTCAGTTATTTCCTGCTCGGCCTGCTGCTGGTCGAGCCGCAGCGCAGTTACGGGCTGATCAGCGCGCAGATACTACTGGAACTCGGCATGCTCGGCCTGATCGCTTACTGCGGGCTCGCATTGAAGCAGCTGCTAGCGCGCTTTCAGCAAACTTTTTCAGCCTTGCTCGGCATCAACGTGATCATAACCCTGGTAACCATACCAGCGTACCGCCTCATCGCCAGCAACGGCTCGATCGACGGCAACATGCTATTGTACGTTACACTGATTATTCTGCTCTGGAACCTGGCGGTGCTGTCGCTGATTTTCAAACGCGCATTCGAAATCTCGACGAATCTTTCCGCGATGATCGCCTTCTGTTATTTTGTGCTGTTCCAATTCAGCGTGTACTGGCTTTCCCCTTGAAGATTTATATCCTCGGCATCTGCGGCACTTTCATGGCAGGCGTTGCGCAACTGGCGCGCGAATCGGGTTACCAGGTAGCCGGGTCGGACGCCAATGTCTACCCGCCAATGAGCACCCAGCTCGAACTTCTGGGCATCGAACTCGATAACGGCTACGACGCGGCCAGCCTGCCCGGTGATTGCGACATGTACATCGTCGGCAACGCGATCTCGCGCGGCAACCCACAGTTCGAGGCGATACTGGAGCAGGGCCTGCCCTATACTTCCGGGCCGCAGTGGTTATACGAGGCCATCCTGCGACAGCGCTGGGTGCTGGCTGTCGCCGGCACGCATGGCAAGACCACCACCAGCAGCATGCTGACCTGGATCCTGGAGGACGCAGGTCTCGACCCCGGCTACCTGATCGGCGGCATCAGCAAGAACTTTGCGCAATCGGCTCGACTCGGCAGCGATCCGTTTTTCGTTATAGAGGCCGATGAATACGACTCTGCATTATTCGATAAGCGCTCCAAGTTTATTCACTATCATCCACGCACTTTGATCCTGAACAACCTGGAATTCGACCATGCCGACATCTTCGACGACCTGGCCGCGATCAAGCGCCAGTTTCATCACCTGGTGCGCACGCTGCCGGCAAGCGCGCTAATCGCCTACAACCAGGACGACGCTGCCCTCAACGAGGTCTTGCAGATGGGTTGCTGGAGCGAGCGGATCGGATTCTCCACGCGCGATCCAGCCGCCAGCTTCTATCTCGACGATAGCCAGAACCTGCATCACGGCAAGCGCAGCTACGCCTTGCAGCTGGCGCAAAAAGGCCAGTTCAATGCGCAAAATGCCGCCGCTGCGATTATCGGCGCACGCCATGTCGGAGTCGATATGGGTATCGCGGTTGAGTCGATGCGTCATTTCAGAGGCGTCAAGCGGCGCCAGGAAGTGATTGCAGAAATCGATGGCGTCACGGTCATCGATGACTTCGCACACCATCCCACTGCAATCGCGCTGACCCTGGAGGCGCTCAAAGCCAACGCGACGGGGCGATTGATCGCGATCGTCGACATTCGCTCCAACACCATGAAGATGGGAGTGCAGGAACAGGAACTGGCGCAATCTTTTGCTGCCGCAGACCTGGTGCTGCTCTGTGAAAATACGAAATTACCCTGGGATTTAGCAGCAATGGCGGCATCAGCGTCTACAATAGTAGAGATCAAAAGTGATGCGCAACAAATTATCGATTACCTGTTGCAAACAGTCCGCCATGGCGATCAGATCGTTATCATGAGTAACGGCGGTTTCGAGAATATACATCAGCGCCTGATTCAGGCACTGCAAGCATAGAACAGAGCATGTCAGAAAAATCACAGCGACCGACCAAGATAGCAAAGTACGAAATCAAGCGCCGTATTGGGCGCGGTTCCATGGGTGTCGTCTACGAGGCCTACGATCCTTTCGTGCAGCGCACCGTTGCCATCAAGGTCGCGCATACGCCGATGGACATGGACGCCGCCGCCGTGCAGAAAATGCGCGAGCTGTTCTTCGCCGAGGTCTACAGTGCCGGGCGCATGCACCACCCGTCGGTAGTCAGCGTCTATGATGCCGGCCAGGAAGACGACCTCAACTATATCGTCATGGAATTCGTCGACGGCACCACCTTGCAGGAATACGTGACCGGCGGGCGCACGCTGAACGCGAAACAGATCGTCGATGTCATTTACCAGTGTGCCAAGGGCCTCGATTACGTGCATCGTGAAGGCATTATTCATCGCGACCTGAAACCCGGCAACATCATGCTGAGCAACGAGGGTGACGTCAAAATCATGGATTTCAGTATCGCCCACGTCGACGTCGGCTTCGAAGGTCACGATACCGAGGTGCAGGGCTCGCCGATGTACATGCCGCCGGAGCAATTGTCCGAGGAAAAACGCCTGGTCGCCCAGTCCGATATCTACTCGCTGGGCGCGGTTATGTACGCACTGCTGGCGCGGCAAACGCCTTACAAGGCCAGCAGCCTGGAGTCGCTGATTTACAAGATCACCAATCTAGAGCCCGACCCGATTCTCGAGGTCAACCCGGAAGTACCCGCGCACATTGCCGCCATCGCCGAAAAGGCGATGCAGAAAATTATCTATGATCGCTACGATTCCGCGAAGTCGCTGGCGGAAGACCTGAGCCAGGCATTCGGCAGGTTGCGCGATGTCGGCGATCGTATCGACATGCAGGCGAAGTGGAAAACCCTGCGCTACCTGGCCTTCTTCCGGGAATTCAGCGACGACCAGATTACCGAGGTCGTCAATGCCAGTGAGTGGAAGGAATACAAGAAAGGCAAGACCATCGTCACCGAGGGCGAACCCGAAACCGCTTTTTACATCATCGCCAAGGGTGGCGTGGAAGTAATCAAGAACGATATGGTCGTGGGCCTGATGAAACAGGGTGACTGTTTCGGCGAAATCGCCTTCCTGACGCGCCAGCCTCGCAACGCCACCATTCGCGCACGCACGGATGTATCGTTGATGAGCGTCAGCGCCTCGCTCATGGAAAAGGCCTCGACTGAAACCCAGGTGCGTTACTACCGAATCTTTCTGGAAAACCTGATAACGCGATTGTCGCAAGCGACCGATAAACTGGTCGAGGCCGATTTGACCATCACCGATTCATGATGCCGAAGGTCATTACCCTGGCAATGACCGGAGCTTCCGGCGCCGAGTATGCGCTGCGTTTGTTCGAATGCTGCCTGCGCCAGAATATCCAGGTCCAGTTCATTACCTCGCAACCCGGCCAGATCGTCATGGGCATGGAAACCGAGTTGAAACTGACCGGTTCGCCGCAGAAAATGCGCCAGGCCTTCGCCGATTATTTCGCCGCCGATCCGGAACTGATACAGGTTTACTCGAAGGACCAGTGGACGGCGCCACCGGCGAGCGGCTCCTCGGTCGCGGATGCGATGGTGGTATGCCCCTGCAGCATGGGTACGCTGGCATCGATAGCGATCGGCAGCAGCGATAACCTGATCCATCGTGCGGCCGACGTCGTCATCAAGGAGCGCAAGACCCTGATCATTGTACCCAGGGAAACCCCTTACTCCGCGATTCATCTCGAAAACATGCTCAAACTGGCGCGCCTTGGCGTGGTAATATTGCCGCCGAATCCTGGTTTTTACCATGGCGTCGGCGAGGTTTCCGAACTGGTGGATTTCATCGTCGCACGTATCCTCGACCAACTCGGCATCGACAACGATCTGTCGCCACGGTGGGGCCACTAGAACCGCGCAGAAGCAGTTAAAGGGTCATGAATCAAATCCCGTTATTTCCGTTAAAGACGGTGCTGCTACCAGCCAACACGCTGGGGCTGAAAATTTTCGAACCGCGTTACCTGGACATGATCGCGAAATGCATGCGCGAAAACAGTCTGTTCGGCGTGGTCCTGATCCACAAGGGCGATGAGGTTGGCGGCAATACCGACATTTACTCCATTGGCACGACCGCGACCATAAACGACTGGGAAAACCGCGCCGACGGTTTGCTGGGTATCACGGCACTCGGCAAGCAGCGCTTTGAAATACTGTCGACCAACACCCAGGCCGACGGTCTCACGCTCGCAGATATCAAGATACTCGAGGACGACGACAGCAGCGAAATCCCCGAGCAATATCACTATATGCTCGAACTGCTGGACCACATCAGCGCGCAGGCAGGGCGCATTCGCGCCGACAACCAGAGCTTTTGCGATATCCTGTATCAGCTCATCTACCTGTTGCCGCTCGAAGTCACGCTCAAGCAACGCCTGCTGGAAATTCCCGAGAGTGACGATCGCGCGGTAATACTGCACGCCGAACTGATTCGACTCGGAGTCATCCAGTACATCAAACCCGAGGCGGGCGGCGATTCCTAGCCTGCTCCCGGTTTGGAATTTTCGCCGGCCGAGCTTACACTGGCAGCCTGCAAATCGAGACAGCGAGCCATGACCAGAATCCTTTGCGTTGCATTCTTCCTGTCGCTTTGTTCCACGCTGGCCACGGCGGCCGAACTTGCCGGCGTTTTCGTTGACGACACCGTCAACACGGATGCCG
>Ga0316195_10001115_pt1 | contig 11755 bp, 10 predicted proteins | sample Phised1_MG_FD_204937 | JGI IMG/M metagenome (GOLD analysis project Ga0316195, IMG submission 204937) | Coastal sediment microbial communities from Maine, United States - Phippsburg sediment 1 | ecosystem: Environmental > Aquatic > Marine > Coastal > Sediment | place: USA: Maine | collected... | reverse complement strand
ACCCGATTGAGGCGCCTCCGCTGCGGTGTGCGGCCATGGTAACCGCCCAGTTTTCATCTGCCACGAAATGCATTACCGTTGCTTTTCGAATCAGCGTCCGACCTGCGAAAAGAGGCTGTAAAGAGGCCCCGATAAGCACGTAACGTAGATTGATAATAAGGACCGCCATGGTTATCTCGGCAATGGGCAGAGGCACAACCCACATATCGACCATCACAAACTGAGCCGAACCGGCAAAGATGGTCAGGTTCATCAAAAGCAGCGCCTCCCATTGAACACCCTTTTGAGCAGCCATCATCCCAAGGACGCTGCCGTAGGCAGCGACACTGGCAGCGACCGGAAGGTTTGCCAGGGCGCCTTTACGAATGTCGTTCAACATGGTTGCCAAATCCTTCTCATCTTCAATGGTTATTCCGACCACGTCTCCAGTCTAGCGGAGCGGGGTAAGTCATCTTCTGCCAGAAACCACACCTGTAGTAGCGGTTACAGTTTGGCGATCAACAGCGCGACGAAGATACTCAGCCCGATCCATAAGAACCCCTTGGCCCGATACAAGCCGGCCTTGCACCAATCGTCCGCTTTTCCCGGTACGCAGCTCGTCAGATGTTCTTTCGCGGTTGAAGAACTGTCTTCAGGTGATAAAAGGTACACCAACCAGTCGATAGCTATCGGTCGAACGATCTTCATTGCCGTCCTCCATCTGGATTCTAAACGTCACCCCGTCGAGTTAAAAAACCGAGGTTGCAACACCGTAACAGACCTGCTAAACAATAACAGATACAGATTTTTATTTTTTTAACCATAACAGAATAAGACCCTTCATATAGCGAGGCCAATTTCCATGGAACCCATTACCCAGGGCGTTTCCTTTAAATACTGTAGACTGGCAGATGAACTGGAAGCCAAGGTTAAGGCGGGAATTTATAACACGGGTGAAAAGTTACCCTCTCTGAGGAAAATGCATGACCAGACCGGATTGAGTATCACGACCGTTTACCAAGCCTATGTCGAGCTGGAAAAGCGGGGGTTGATTCAGGCCACCCAGAAATCCGGTTTTTTCATCAGGCCACAACTTCACGACATGCTTGCCGCGCCGGATTTCAAACTCGTGAAGTCGGTTCCCAAAAAGGTGACCGTCAGTGGATTGGCATATGCCATTGTAAAAGACATGGGCGACCCGAGTGTCCTCCACCTGGGCGGCGCAGCTGTTATGCCGGACCTTTTGCCGCTCAAACAACTGGCCCGCTCGATCAAGGCCATGCCTGCGTCCAAACTTAAGCATCTTTTGGCACGTTATGAGAACCCCTATGGAAACACCGAACTTAGAAAGCAAATTGCCAAACGCATGTTTCCCCTGCCCCACTCGGCGGCAGCTGATGAAATCCTGGTTACCAGCGGGTGTGTTGAAGCAGTGAACCTTTGCCTGCAGGCCGTCGCCCAGGCAGGAGATACGGTTGTTGTGGAATCACCCACTTATCCCTGGTTTCTACAACTGATCGAGGATTTGAACATGTTTGCGCTTGAAATCCAGACCAACCCGCAAACCGGCATCGATCTGCAGGCGCTGGAGGGGGCCCTGCAGCGCAACACAGTCAAAGCATGCCTGTTGGTACCTAATTTTCACAATCCCTTGGGGTTTGAAATGCCTGTTGAAAAGAAAAGGCGCCTGGTGGAAATCCTAACGGCAAGGAAAATACCGATTATTGAAGACAATGTTTATGGCGAGCTATACTTCGGCCGGAAACGCCCGGTTACTTTGAAGGCTCTCGATAAGGAGGGCTATGTTATGTATTGCGCTTCTTTTTCCAAAACCCTGGCACCCGGTCTGAGGGTTGGTTGGAGTATGCCGGGAAGGTTTGCGGAAAGCGTCAGGCGGTTGAAACTTAACAGCACGATTGCCTCACCGACCTTGAATCAACAGGTAGTGGCCGAATTTTTGAAATCCGGCGCCTACGATCGGCACCTTCGCCAACTACGCACCGCGTTGAAAAATCAGGTGACCAACACAGCCCTGGCGATTGCCCGCCATTTCCCCGCGGATACCAAGGTCACCGCACCCCAGGGAGGTTTGACGCTCTGGGTGCAACTATCACCAGGCCTGAGCGGGATGAGACTATATCGTGAAGCCAGAAAGCGGAATATATCGATCTTTCCGGGTATTATTTGTTCCACAACAAAAAAATACAGCAATTTTATTCGTATCAGCTGTGGAAACCCCTGGAGCCCGAAGATTGAAAGCGGCATCGTCGGTCTGGCAGACATCATTAAAAATATTACCGTAACCTAGATCCCGGCCATGCGGGTGGTACTTTACTCCCGCAGGCTGTACTGAAACATTTCATAGCTTGTTTTGCCGCCTAAAAGCGTGTCTATCTTATTCTGAAGGGCCTGCCTGTCAGAACTCAACAGCCATGCTTCCCAGTCTTCGGGAGCCTTCCAGGAACTGATGACCAGATAGACATCCGGCCGGTCGTTGCTTTTCAGGGTCTCACCGGAAATATACCCCGCTTGGTTTGTAGCCAGAGACCGCATATCTCTTAAAAGGTTCAACATCTCGCGCGCTTTGTCCGGTGGTACCGTGCGTGTAATCAAAATCTTTATCGCCATTTTGGCCTCCTTTCTAAAATTGTGTATTTGAAGCGAAGTTTTAGCGCCAATCGCGAAAAAGCGCCATTTGTGGATGGAAACTATCTAAAAACCGCGGCGGTTTCCAAGCTTCGCAGGAAGTGCACCAGGATATGTGTTATGATCACGGATACCGCGTTGAAAATCGGTTATTAGCGATACATTGAGAGATGTCCCGCTCAAGCGGGTTGCGAAGAGAAAAATCAGAGCGGCCCTGAGGCGCGCTACGAAAAACGTTCAACCTGCCCGTTAGGAAGAAGGGCCCTATCAAATTCGTCGTCAGTTAAACCGGTTGTTAGGCAAACTCGATGCCAAAGAGAATCTCATTCACCCATACCACCTTGGCTTCACGCTTGACGCTCTTTGATTGGCCTGAAAAGGGAATGGTAATCGTGATCCCTTGACCGATTCGCGGTTTGGGCAGACCGCCCGTAAAAACCAGCGCCCCACTGCGGCTAATATTTTTTATCTGTGCAGCGTAAGGCTTATTTTTGAGTGCAAAGTAAATCTCGGCTTCATATTTTTTTCTGGCATGCCGCCTTTTGTCAGTATCAGAACCTGTTTTTTTTATCATTTAGGTCGACCCATAAGTGTCCCGCTTCATTGGATAACGTCCCGGAACTTGAATTCCGTTGCGATCACACTAACAACGATTGATGTTTTTAGTAAAAACGGCCGCGCAGAGGCCTGCTAAATCGAGAAGTAGCGTTAAAACTCTTATGAATGTAATTCCTGAGGGTTAATATGCAAGTGTTTTCTGATCATTTATGATCTTTATATAAATATTTCCAGTGAAGCAATAAAAAAGACCGCATCTATAATCAGTGAATGACCGCTTCACCTGTGAGCGAAAAACAGATAGGACTTCGTGGAAATTCTGTGTAACCAATCCAACAGATTGTATTTAAGATCTGGTTTTACCACAATATATTGACAGATGCCTCAATATGCTGATATATTATCTCTTAAATTTTTACCCTGAATTGAACGTCGTTGAAAAAATACCCGGCGTCAACTGCTACCTAAACTTTTGTAAAGTGGCCCCTCGTGCATCTTGTTGCATTAAAACAACATGTCGGGGTGTAAGTACCGGTCGCACAATCCTGGAGCCATTATGGATGAATTTAAAAAATGTAGCTGTGGTTGTAAGTGGGAATCCAAGGAAGATTTTATCACCGACCCGAACATAAAAATGCTTGGATTACAGAAAAGCTATAGCACCACGATATCCGACATGTATTTGTTTAACCATTCCTGTCGCAACACCCTTGCGGTCGGTATCCATGCCATTACGGATTTGAATGCAGATGGATAGCAGCTATCTTAAACTAGTTTAAGCGCCCACTTTTAGCAGCCATGAAAAAAGAAACCAGCACCTACCTTTTGTGTCCACACTACAAAAACAGACCTAAAAAGCATATTACCATCTGCCGTCAGTGCAAATGGAAGCGCAAGTGTAAAGCGTTTATGCTTCATCAGCAGCCCGAGCTTTTTCCTTCCTGATATTTTTCTTGCAGTTCCGACAGAGTATGGCTTAGATTAATGCCTATATGGAATATCAATATCCCAGCATTTTGAGAAGATACTTTGCGACCTTCATCGATGGAATGCTTGTGATCGGTGCCCTGATTTTAGTTTCATACCTGTTTCAAAGCGACGATAAATTTTCAGTTGGTTCCCGCGTAGCAATTATCATCTTTATGTTTTTTGTTTATGAACCGATTTGTACGAGCAAGTTTTGTACCTTGGGACAAATGCTAACGAGCATAAGGGTTAGAACACTATTTCTACGGGATAAAATATCTATCCCATCAGCCTATTTTAGGATAGCGGTTAAGATCTTTTTAGGCGTTTTCTCCTTTTTTACCATTCCTTACACAAAGAACAAACGAGCCATCCATGATTTTGCGGCCGGCACAGTTGTCATTTATAAAAAGCCTTTAATTTCATAATCAGGGGAAATGGATACACCAAGGCCAAATGCTCTGATCGGAATCATTTTTCTGGCAGGTATTGTTGCCATAGTTGTTTCCTCGGCCCAGGCCGGTGACAACGACACCGGGCCGCTAATCGGATTCGACCGGGATCCGCTGAACGCAACCTATTTGATCGAAGGCCAGGCTTTGCCATTGGCCGATGGCATGCGCACATCGGTTGCCGCACCAGGATCGGCAACCATTACCAAAACGATGGTGCTGGGTAAACCCGTCTACGGGGACCTAACGGGTGATGGCAACAAGGATGCGGCAGTACTCCTGACACACGATCCCGGGGGCAGCGGAACCTTTTACTATGTGGCGGTGGCTCTCAATGTCAAAAACCGCTTTCAGGGAACCAACGCCGTCCTGATCGGTGACCGAATTGCACCCCGTGATATGGGGGTTGGCAACGGTATCGTTAAAATCAATTACCTGGATCGACTTCCGGAAGAGCCGATGAGTGCCCCGCCGTCTGTCCGTAAAACGTCCATCCTGGTACTAAACGACAACAGATTGGAAGCCGTCACACCGCAATATGATTTAGAACAAATTCTTGAGGGTTGGGTCACCATCGGCCACGAGGTAAGATCGTTCGAACCTTGTGAACAAAAGCAGGCACTCTGGCTGAATGGGGACGCACCCGCTTTAAAAGAGATAATGCACGCCTACAGCCAAGCGCTGCCCCAAGCGGCACCTTACCAGAAATTGCTGATGCTTCTCGGTGGTGAACGGACCCCGCCACCGGCAGAAGGATTCGGAGCCGAATACGAGGCTGGTTTTAGGGCAACCCGGCTTGTGCAAGTTACTCTCAAAGGAAACTGTACGGGTGAAGTATTCAATTTTGGCGCGTCTGAAAAATATGGTAGAAAAATTACCTTCGATCTCGATCGACTGGATGCATCCGGCCTGATAGGCACCGAAAAATCAAAACGAGCGCTGGCCTATGAATTCTGCATACCGGCTACGATCCTGTGCAAAAATGAAGTCCAACCAATCGACCCGACGTTGCAGGTCATACCCGGATCGCCGGGGCGTATCGGCTGCGGAAGTAATGAATCTCTTTGTGTCGGCTCAACCTTTCAGCCGAATTATAAAAGGGTCTTACAGCAACTGGCCGACCTGACCTATATCCAAAGAATCGATCAAAGCTATTTCGAGTAACCGTAACCAAGGGGGGCTGTTAAAATGACACCCAAAATACCTGTTCGCCTATCAGTCGCGTGCATTACGACGGCAGTATGCCTCATTGTTTCACTATCAGCTGTATTTGCAGGGGGTCCGCCGGACCCGGAAGATATTACCGGCGTAGAATGGCAATGGCAGCAAAGCCTGTACAGTAATGATCAGAAGGCTGTGCCAACCGATCGAACCCATTACACGATCACTTTCAAACCCGATGGAACTCTCAACGTCCGCGCGGACTGCAATCGCGCAGGGGGAACCTACACTGCCAAAGATCAATCCATTTCGATTCAGGTAACCCACAGCACCATGGCCATGTGTCCGCCTGACTCATTGGATGCCAAATTTCTGAAAGATCTTGCTGCTGCCACTATTTATTTCTTTAGGGAGGGTGACCTCTATCTTGATCTTAAATATGATTCCGGGACCATGAAATTCAGCCCCTGATGCCGGCGTGACATCGTTTTCCTGAAAAAAAGGGGATCGTCAATCGCCTCTTCAGGCGCTGAAAGGGGATCTTTTTACTATGATTCCCAGGGGGGATGATACTCCCATTTTATCTGTTTCTTCTGCCCCATGCCTGGACCGCATTGTGTTGATGTTGACGCGCTTCTCTTCAGTTGGCTGATAATATTTTCTTGGACTATAATTAAGTTATGAACCTGATGAAGATATGGTATGCTTTTTAAAGTGGTTTTTTTAAGGTGTCGCACTGTAAGTTTTGTTGAAATGTTGTGCTAACTAACAGAAGGGAAAAAGATAAATGACGCTGCCCAAAATCATCGGCATCATATTCGGCATCCTGGCAGTCGGAGTCTACGCTTGGAAATTCAAAGAGACCCCCTTGTGTCGGCCATGAGTCATGCTGCCGTTAGGATTCGGCGTAGGCTACGCTGTGTATTGGGTGGTTAAGCGGATGGTTTGAAGTGCAGCATCCTGCGTATCTTTTAAATGGAGTTACTCTGACTTACCCTGAATTCTTTTGTCTGTGTGGGGAATAGTGTGGGGAATTGATCGACTTTAAAATGAAACAGGGACTCAGAATTGCTTCTAAGTCCCTGATTTAATTATGGCGGGAGCGACGAGACTTGAACTCGCGACCTCCGGCTTGACAGGCCGGCGTTCTAACCAGAACTGAACTACGCCCCCGAATATCAATTTTTTTTGAGCGGCAAGGCCGCGTCATATAAAATCGTTTTACGATTTTATTGGTAGGCGGAACAGGGCTTGAACCTGTGACCCTCGGCTTGTAAGGCCGATGCTCTCCCAACTGAGCTACCCGCCCGAATTTGTCCAGAAAAGAGTGATACTGCTAACAGCAAATGCGATGCTTGTCAAGCTTAAAACCGAATCGGGCGCATCAAATAACTGTGGTTCAAATTAAAGGTGGTCGCTCTTCTTTGTCGTCTTTATCGGCCACCAGATTAAACCGCATATCATTCTGCTGAAAAAGGGTATCCCCTTCGTTTAAGATCAAAGCGTGGGACAACACTTCGTCCATGTGTTCCACCGGAATTATCTCCATCTGTTTGGCGATGCTGGCGGGAATGTCCTTGAGATCCTTTTCATTTTCCTTGGGGATCAGGACCTTTTTAATCCCGCCGCGATGGGCTGCCAGAAGTTTTTCCTTTAACCCGCCGATGGGCAGCACCCGGCCCCGTAGTGTGATCTCACCTGTCATGGCGATATCACGGTACACGGCCCGCTTGGTCAACGTAGACACGATCGCCGTGCACATGGATATACCCGCGGACGGACCGTCCTTGGGAATGGCGCCCTCCGGAATATGGATGTGCAGGTCGTAATTTTTGTAAAAGTCCGTATCGATCATGAGCTGCTCAGCCCTGGAACGCACATAACTGACCGCGGCCTGGGCGGATTCCTTCATTACGTCCCCCAGCTTGCCGGTAATGAGTTGTTTGCCTTTGCCGGGCATCATCAAGGTTTCGACCGTCAGCAACTCGCCGCCCACCTGGGTCCAGGCCAGACCGGTTACCAGGCCAATCTGGTCCTTTTCCTCGATCTGACTGTGTCGGAAGGTCGGCGGCCCGAGGAATTTTTGAACGCTCGTCGCGGATATTTGAAACGATTTGTCCATCTGGCCTTTGAGCATTTCACGTGCAACCTTGCGGCAGACAGATGAAATCTCCCGTTCCAGATTGCGCACGCCGGCTTCCCGGGTGTAACGCTGAATAATGGTGTAAATCGCGTTTTTTGAGAAGCGGATGTTTTCCTCTTTCAGACCGTTCAATTTAACCTGCTTGGGGACCAAGAAGTCTTTGGCAATATTGTATTTTTCGTACTCCGTGTATCCGGGCAGGCGGATGATTTCCATACGATCCTGCAGTGGCAAGGGGATGTCCGGCAGGGTGTTGGCCGTTGTAATAAACAGAATATCGGTCAGATCGTAATCAAGATCCAGGTAATGGTCATTGAAGCTGAAATTCTGTTCCGGATCCAAAACTTCAAGTAAGGCCGCCGAAGGGTCACCCCTGAAATCCATGCTCATCTTGTCGACTTCATCAAGGCAGAAAACCGGATTGTTGACACCCACCTTTTTCAGGCTTTGAATAATTTTACCCGGCATGGCGCCGATATACGTACGGCGGTGGCCCCTGATTTCAGCTTCGTCTCGGACACCTCCCAGGGACAAGCGAATGAAACGCCGCCCCGTAGCCCGGGCAACCGATTTGGCCAGAGATGTTTTACCTACGCCCGGCGGGCCCACGAAACATAAAATCGGACCCCGCACTTTTTTGACCAACACCTGCACTGCCAGGTATTCCAAAATGCGCACTTTGGGCTTTTCAAGGCCGTAATGGTCTTCATTGAGTATTTTCTCGGCCTCCGTCAGGTCCTTGTTGATCTTGGTGCGGTCAAACCAGGGCAGGCTGATGATCCAGTCGATATAGTTACGGACCACGGTGGCTTCGGCGGACATGGGCGTCATCATCTTCAGTTTGCGGAATTCCTGCCGGGCCTTGCTGGCCCCCTCTTTGGACATTCGTTTCCGCTTGATGCGCCGCTCGAGTTCTTTGAGTTCGTTGCTGGCCTCGTCCTCGGCACCCATCTCCTTTTTGATGGCCCGCATCTGCTCGTTCAGATAGTAATTCTTCTGGGTTTTTTCCATCTGATCTTTGACACGGCCCTTGATGCGCTGATCCATTTTGAAAACGTCGATCTCGAGCTTGATCAAACCGAGCAGTAACGAAAGCCGGTCGTTTAAGGAAACGATTTCGAGAAGTCGTTGTTTGTCTTCTATTTTAAAAGAAAAATGGGCTGCGACCGTATCGGCCAGTTGCGAAAAATCGGAGATGGCCCGGACATTGGTGATAAGTTCCTTGGAGATGCTTTTATTCAGGCCGGCGTATTCCTCAAATTTTTTAACGACCGCCCGGCCCAGGGCGACGATCTCGGCCGTTGCTTCCTCAGGATCGTCCAAGGTTTCAATCTCGACTTGAAAGTAATCATCCTTGGTGTCGAAATTGGTAATCCGTCCGCGGGTTTTGCCTTCGACCAGGGCTTTCACGGTACCGTCCGGCAATCGCAACAACTGCAGAACGCTACCCACAACCCCAATGGGGCTAATATCCTTCTCGCCCGGATTATCCACCCCCGCCTTTTTCTGGGTAGCCAGAAACACCCGTTTGTCTTTGCTCATGGCCTCTGACAAGGCATTGACGGATTTGGTCCGGCCCACAAACAACGGTGCGACCATGTGCGGGAAAACGACGATATCCCGCAGCGGCAACAACGGCAGAAACACTCGGGACACGGTCTGTCCTTCATCTTTAAAAAATTTAGGTAAATTCACCATTGATATCTATGCTTTTTTCTTTTTTGGTTCGTATAGTAAAATAGGATCTTCTTTGTTGAGCACAACATCTTCGCCGATCACGCATTCCTTGACATCCTCGATCGAAGGAATTTCATACATGATGTCAAGCATACTGGTTTCCAAAACAGCCCGCAGGCCACGCGCCCCGGATTTGCGCTTTAAGGCTTCCGTTGCGATGGCGGTCAGCGCGCTGTCAGTTAGTCTCAGGTTTACCCCCTCGATTTCAAACAGTTTTTTGAACTGTTTGACCAGTGCGTTTTTCGGTTCAGTCAAAATTCGTACCAGCGAATTTTCATTCAACTCGTCCAAAGTCGCAATAATCGGCAGGCGTCCCAAGAACTCCGGTATCAGGCCATAGCGGATCAAATCTTCCGGCTGTACCATGCGCAGGATGTCTCCGATTTTCTTGTCTCCCGCCTTGTGGATTTTAGCACCGAATCCCATCGCTTTGGATCCCTTGCGGCGCTGAATGATCTGTTCCAGACCATTGAAAGTTCCACCGCAGATAAAGAGAATATTCGTGGTGTCGACCTTGACAAAATCCTGCTGCGGGTGCTTGCGGCCACCCTTGGGCGGAACACTGGCGGTCGTGCCCTCGATGATCTTCAAAAGCGCCTGCTGCACGCCTTCACCCGAAACATCGCGAGTGATGGATGGATTGTCCGATTTACTGGCAATCTTATCGATTTCATCAATATACACGATGCCCCGTTTGGCCTTCTCCACATCATAATCGGCATTCTGGAGCAGGGCTAAAATAATATTTTCGACATCCTCGCCGACATACCCTGCTTCAGTCAGGCTAGTGGCATCGGCAATTGTAAAAGGTACGTTTAAAAACCGCGCAAGCGTCTGGGCCAACAGCGTCTTTCCACAACCGGTGGGACCGATAAGCAGAATGTTGCTTTTCTGAAGTTCGACGTCGTCCATGGTTACGGCTGAATCAAGGCGCTTGAAATGGTTGTATACGGCAACAGCCAGAATCTTTTTGGCCGGATCCTGCTCGATGACGTAATCGTCCAGCATGGCTTTGATTTCTTTGGGCAGCAGCAGGCTGTCCATCTCGCCGGTATCCTTCTGGGTCTCTTCCTCGATGATTTCACTGCACAACTGGATGCATTCGTCGCAGATGTACACCGCAGGACCGGCGATCAGCTTGGTAACCTCTTTCTGGTTTTTCCCGCAGAACGAACAGAACAGGTTGTCGTTACCGTCCTCTTTTTTTGGCATTCTTCTAACTCTCCGTTTTTTCGATCTTATCTAAGTCATCGCGGCTCTTGATCACGTGATCCACGATACCGTATTCCCTGGCTTCTTCACCGCTCATAAAATAATCCCGGTCCGTATCTTTACTGATTTGTTCGAGATTCTTTCCGGTATGGGCTACCAGGATAAGGTTGAGGGTCTCCTTCATGCGCAGGATTTCCCTGGCCTGGATTTCGATGTCGGAGGCCTGCCCCTGAAATCCGCCCATGGGCTGATGGATCAGAATCCTGGAATTCGGCAGTGAATAACGTTTGCCTTTCGCACCGGCTGTCAACAGCAGGGCACCCATGCTTGCAGCTTGCCCGATGCAGACCGTGGCAATCTCGGGTTTGATATATTGCATGGTATCATAGACCGCCAAGCCCGCGGTCACGACCCCACCCGGAGAATTAATATAAAAATTAATGTCTTTCTCGGGGTCTTCCGATTCGAGAAAAAGCAACTGGGCAATTAGCAGGTTGGCGACCTCATCGTTCATCGCCGTTCCTAAAAAAATGATACGATCCTTGAGCAACCTGGAATATATGTCATAGGCCCGTTCACCCCTGGAGCTTTGATCGATAACCATTGGAATCAGTGGCACTTGAGTTCTCCTTTATGTGTTCGTTAGAGCCCATCCATAAATGGTCTTTTTGCGCGATTAGCGCCAAAAGCTTCACTTCGCGCCTGCGTTGGGCAATACGATTTAACTCCTTAAAATAGATCGCTATTTCTCCGGGTTAAATCTGCCGCCCGCCGGGAACGCACACAAAAAATCCTCATTTCTGGAGGGACACTGGCTATTTGTCCGTTTGGGCGACCGCATCTTCGTCTGGTTCAGTTTCTTCGATCGCGCTATTATCAATTATAAGATTGATCGCCTTTT
>Ga0316195_10001114_pt1 | contig 11759 bp, 11 predicted proteins | sample Phised1_MG_FD_204937 | JGI IMG/M metagenome (GOLD analysis project Ga0316195, IMG submission 204937) | Coastal sediment microbial communities from Maine, United States - Phippsburg sediment 1 | ecosystem: Environmental > Aquatic > Marine > Coastal > Sediment | place: USA: Maine | collected... | reverse complement strand
CGTGGGCTGGACTGGGTTGGTGCGGTGGGCGAGGTCAGCCAGTGCGTGAGGCACGAAGTCGTCGATCATGTCCTCGCTGACACCCATGGCCTTCAGGCCGGAAGGAATGCCGATATACTCGTTCATCTTCTCCACCGCTTCGGCCACGTCGGCGTGGAACTCCAGCCCCATGGCGGCGCGCAGGCGGTCGTATTTCTCCTCGCAGTGAGGCGCGTTGAAGCGCAGCACGGCCGGCAGGATGACGGCGTTGAGCGTGCCGTGGTGAAGCTTCAGGTCCTCGCGCCGGCCGATGGCGTGGCTCATGGCGTGTACCGAGCCGAGCCCCTTGGTGAAGGCATGGGCGCCTTCGGTCGATGCCATCATCATTTGCCAGCGGGCTTCCTTGTCGTCGCCGTGTTTCACTGCGCGCGGCAGGTTGCGCCAGCCCCGCCACAGCCCGTCAAGGCCGACGCCGTCGGCGGGCGGGTTGATGGTGGGGGTGAGCACTGCCTCGATGCAGTGGGTGATGGCGTCCATGCCGGTGGCGGCGGTGAGCATGGGCGGCAGGCCCAATGTGAGGTCCGGATCGCAGATGGCGATGGTGGGGATGAACTTCGGGTTGCCAAAGGTCATCTTGCGGCCGTCATCGAGCACGATGACCATTCCCAGCGAGACCTCGGAGCCGGTACCCGACGTCGTCGGAATTGCGATGACGGGCGCGATGCCCTTCACCAGCTTGTTGCCGCCGGTCATCGGGTCGTATTGCGCCAGCGGACCGCCGGAAACGGCCAGCAGGGCAACGGTCTTGCCGAGGTCCATGGCCGAGCCACCACCCAGCGCAATGACGCCGTCGCAGCCCTCGGACTGGTACAAGGCCAGCGCCTTCATGACGGCGGCCTCGGTGGGGTTGCCTGGGGTTTCGTCGAACACCACGGCGGCGGCTGGATCCGTCATGGCGGCTTTCACCGTGTCGAGGATGCCGGCGGCGGCGATGCCCTTGTCGGTGGCGATCAGCGGGCGTTTCAGGCCAAGCCGGTCGAGCGACTTCTGCAACATGCCGATGGCGCCGTGGTCGAAGTGGCAGGTGGTCAGAAAGCTCAAGGTGGGCATGGCAACTCCGGTGAATGGCAATGGAATGTGGGCGCACAATTGCGGCTGATGCGGCCATTCGTCAACGGCGACCGGCACTTTCCTCTACCAAAGCCCGCCAAGCCCTGCTAAACCCCGCGCCATCCAAGCCGAATTTCGGTTCAATCCAGGTAAATCGACATGAAGATCAATGGCAATGAAATCAAGCCGGGCAACGTGCTGTTGCACAACGGCGAACTCTACATCGCGGTCAAATGCCAGCACGTGAAGCCGGGCAAGGGCGGCGCCTTCGCGCAGGTGGAGATGAAGGGCATCGTCAGCGGCACCAAGCTGAACGAGCGGTTCCGGTCTTCGGAAACTGTCGAGAAGGTGCGCCTTGAGCAGAAGGACTACCAGTTCCTGTATGAACAGGGCGACATGCTGGTGTTCATGGACAACGAGACCTACGAGCAGATCGAACTGCCGAAGGATTTCGTCGGCGAACGCGCGGCATTCCTGCAGGACGGCATGGTCGTCACCGTGGAAAGCTATGAGGACAAGCCGCTGGGCGTTTCCCTGCCTGACTACGTGACGCTGGAAGTCGTGGAAGCTGATGCGGTGGTCAAGGGCCAGACGGCATCGTCCTCGTACAAGCCGGCGATGATGGAGAACGGTCTCAAGGTCATGGTTCCGCCGTTCATCGGCGCAGGCGAAAAGATCATCGTCGATACCGCCGAAGTGACCTACGTGCGCCGCGCGACCGAAGGTTGACGCACAACAGATGGCTGCTTCCCCCCTCGTTACCGTGATGATCAACGCTGCCCGCAAGGCGGCGCGCGCCATCACGCGCGATTTCGGCGAGGTGGCCAACCTGCAGGTGTCGCTGAAAGGACCGGCCGACTTCGTGACCAGGGCCGACCGCAAGGCCGAGGAGGTGGTGCGCGAAGAGCTGTCCCGGGCGCGGCCGCAATGGGGCTTCCTGCTGGAAGAGGCGGGCGAGATCAAGGGCAAGGACGGCCAGCATGTCTGGGTGGTGGACCCGATCGACGGCACCACCAACTTCATTCACGGCATTCCGCACTTTGCCGTCTCCATTGGCCTGACCCGAAATGGCGAGCCGGTGGCAGGCGTCGTCTACAACCCGATCACCGATGAGCTTTTCGCGGCCGAGCGCGGCGGCGGCGCCTATCTCAACGACCGGCGTATCCGGGTGGCGGCGCGGCGCGACATCCATGACGCGGTGATTGCCTGCGGCATGCCGCACCGGGGCCGGGGCGACCATGTGGAATTCCGGGCCGAACTGGCGCAAGTGCAGGCCAAGGCCTCCGGTATCCGCCGGGCCGGCACGGCATCGCTCGACCTCGCCTGGGTGGCGGCGGGCCGGCTCGACGGCTACTGGGAGCGGGGCCTCAAGCCGTGGGACATTTGCGCCGGCATCGTGCTGGTGCGCGAGGCGGGCGGCTTTGCCCGCGATGCCGACGGCGGGCCCGACGTCATGGCCACCGGCAACATCCTCGCCGGCAACGAACTCATCGCGGCCCAGCTGGGCGACTGCCTGAAGGCTGCGAAGCAGGCCTAGTTCACAACGACATCCCGAAGCGGGCCAGCGCCCAAACCATCAGGGCGTACAGCATCATTGTCATGATGCAGACCCCGATCAGCGATGGCCAGAAGCCATAGCCTGCACGCAGCAGGAACGGCAGCACCAGGAACATCGGCATGGAAGGCAGCACGTACCAGAACGTCGCGTGTGCATGATCGGCAATGCGCACGGTATCCCGGGTGTCGTGCCACAGCCACATGATGGCCAGAAGCGAGACCAGTGGCAACGACACGATGAGTGCGCCGAAGGCAGGCGCGCGGCGCGACACCTCGGATACGATGGCGATGATGACGCCCGACAACAGGGCCTTGACCATCAAATACAGCATGGCTGCGATGATCGCAGTTCCGACAAGAAAACGCCATGGCATCATTGCAGGATGACCTGCTTAGCGGGGTGACAAGCGCAGGCTTTTGACTACACTGGCTTGGCGCAAATCAGCCGGATCCCGAGGGCATCGAGAGACATCCGGCACCAGGTGCTCAAACGGGCGGGAAACAAGCGGCATGCTGACATCGGATCATCTGAAGGTTCTTGAACTGCCACGGGTGTACCTCGTGCGCATGGCGGTGTTCACCATTCTCATCGGTATGGCCGCCGCCGTGCTGTACCCGAACATCCAGACGGCGTTCATGGCCAATCCCGGGCTCAACGGCATGATCGTGCTGGTGCTGCTGCTGGGCGTGGCCTACACGTTCCGCATGGTGTTCCGGCTATGGCCGGAGGTGAACTGGGTGAACAGCTTCCGGATCGCCGATCCGGGACTGGAGATTCCCTACAAGCCGACGCTGCTGGCGCCGATGGCGGCGCAGCTGCGCGACCGGTCGGGGCTGACCATCCTGTCGCCCATTACATTGCGCTCGTTGCTTGATTCACTGGCCTCGCGCCTTGATGAAGCCCGGGACATTTCGCGCTACGTCATCGGCCTGCTCATCTTTCTTGGCCTGCTGGGCACCTTCTGGGGTCTGCTGCAGACGGTGGCGGCGGTGGGCGACACGATCAAGAACCTCAACATTTCGACTGCCCAGTCCGGCACCGTGTTCGAGGAGTTGAAGGCCGGGCTCGAAGCTCCGCTGGCGGGCATGGGCACGTCGTTTTCGTCATCGCTGTTCGGCCTTGCGGGATCGCTGATCCTCGGGTTCCTAGAATTGCAGGCAAGCCAGGCGCAAAACCGGTTCTACAACGACCTTGAGGACTGGCTGGCCACGCTGACGGATATCGATGCGGGCGAGTACGGCTCGGGCCTCGATCTGCCGCCGCACATCCAGGCGGAAATGTCGACGCTGCGTTCCGGCATGGAGCGGATTGGCCGGACGCTCGAGAACTCGGCGCAGGCGGCCCAGGGCGGCAACAGCGCCGAGGCCATGGAACAGCTGGCCACCGCCGTGCATGGGCTTGTCCAGCAAATGCGCGAGGAGCAGAAGGTGGTGCGCCAGTGGGCGCAGCAGCAGTCCGAGCAGAACGCCGAGATCAAGCGGATGCTGGCGCGGGTCGGCGGCACGCCGCCGGGCCGGAGCTAGGCCATGGCAGGGCTGTCGCGGGGACGCCGCAACCGGCAGGACAGCGGCTTCTACTGGCCGGGTTTCGTCGACGCCATGGCGCAGCTGCTGCTGGTCATCACGTTCCTGCTGTCGGTGTTCATGATCACCCAGTTCCTGCAGGCCCGGGAAATATCGGGCCAGGATTCGGCGTTGTCCCGGCTGCGCAACGAGATTGCCGAACTGACCGAATTGCTGGCGCTGGAAAAGTCGTCCAAGGCGGAGCTTGAGACAACCCTTGCTGCATTGACCGACGACCTGAAATCGGCCCGCGACCAGACCTCGGAACTGCAGGGCATCGTCGACACGTTCACCGCGCAGGGCAGCCAGGCCGGGTCGCAGATTTCATCGCTGCAGGGCAAGCTGGATGCCGAGCAGAAGATATCGGCCGATGCGCTGGCGCGGATCGAGCTGCTGAACCAGCAGATCGCGGCGCTGCGGCGGCAGATCGGCGTACTCAACGACGCGCTGGACGCAGCCGAGAAGCAGGACCAGGAAAGCCGCACCCAGATTGCCGACCTGGGCCGCCGGCTCAACGTTGCGCTGGCGCAGCGGGTTCAGGAACTCAACAAGTTCCGCTCGGAGTTCTTCGGCAGGCTGCGGCGCATCCTGGCCGACCGCGAGGACATCCGCGTGGTCGGAGACCGCTTCGTGTTCCAGTCGGAAGTGTTGTTCGGCAAGGGCGAGGCGGCGCTGTCGCCCACCGGCCAACAGGAAATCGGCAAGCTGGCGCTGGCCATGCAGCAACTGGTGACGGAGATTCCGGAAGACCTGAACTGGGTGCTGCAGGTGGACGGCCACACCGACACAGATCCGATCAACACGCCGCAGTTCCCCTCCAACTGGGTGCTTTCGTCGGCGCGCGCCATTGCGGTGGTCGAGGCGCTGGCGGCGGCCGGCATTCCGGAAAAGCACCTGGTGGCGGCTGGCTTCGGCGAGTTTCAGCCGCTTGATCCCGGAACCTCGGAAGAGGCGAAGACGCGCAACCGCCGCATCGAACTGAAGCTGACGACCAGATAGCGGGTTCAGTTGGTGATGGCGGCGTCGGACTTGCCGCCGGACGGATTAAGGGCGTTGCGCTTCAATTCCTCGACGAACACGCGGACGCGGCGTTCGGCATCGCCTCGCTGTGGCGAAGACAGGTTTTCCAGCATGACGTCAAGGTCCGCGTCGGCCTTGCCGGCCTGTTTCGCCAACAGGTAGAACTTGCCCGCCTCAACGCGGTCCTTTTCCGCACCCCGGCCCGAGGCCAGGATACGGGCCATCAGCAGCTGTGCGTCGGGCAGCCCTGCATTGGCCGCCACCAGCAGCCACTGGGCGCCAATTTCCTGGTCCTTGCGAATGCCGCCGTCGCCGGTATAGACCAGCAGGCCATAGTCCAGCGCCGCCTGCGGCAGGCCCTGCAACGCGGCCTTCTGGAACCAGTCTCCGGCGGTGGAAAGGTCCTTCCCGACGCCGTGGCCATTGGCATACAGCAGGCCGAGATTGTACTGCGCCTGGGCGAGGCCTGCCTGCGCTGCCTTGCTGATATGGGTCACCGCCTTCACGGCATCCTGCTCAACGCCATTGCCCTGATAGTACATCAGGCCCAGTTCATTGGCGGCCTGCATGTTGCCTGCCTCAGCCGCCTGGGCAAACCAGTCCCGGGCCTTGGCGGGGTTGGCGATGGACTTTGGCCCGCGCAGATAAAGCATGCCTAGCCGGAACATGGCCGATACGTTGCCGGCGGCTGCCGCAGTGTCGTACCACTGGATGGCGACGGCCAGGTCCTTGTCGCGGCCAAGGCCCTGCTCGTACATCTCCGCCAGCATGAGCATGGCGTCGACATTGCCGCCGGTGGCCAGCGGTGCGGCGATCTCGTAGGCGGCAGCGTAGTTCTCGTCGGAATAGAGGGCGGCGGCTTCCTTGAAGGTGGGCGCCATTGATGCAGTCTGGGCCAGCGCCGGCGAGGCCAGAGCGAGTGCGGCCGCCAGCGCCAGGGCTGCATGCTTCATGGTTCGCTCCTCCTGCCGGCTGCAGTCAGGCGGGCGGCGATATTGCGGGCGGCTTCGGCGCTCTCCCACATGGCGGCGGGCGGCATGATGAAGTCGGCGCCTGCCTCAATGGCTGCTTGACACGCGGCTTCATCGGCCGGATTGAGGCCTACGCACGGCACCTCGAACAGCGGCGTCCACCAGTCCAGCAGGTCACGGCCGGCCTCGTTCGACAGGTCGAAGGCAATGTAGTCGATGGCGCTTTCGCCGGCTTCCATGGCGGCATGGCGAGACCCTGAAGCCACGAGGCCGATGCTGGCCTTCTGACCCAGCGACTTGCGCGCGGCTTCTGCATCCGCGCGTGAACTGGTGACGTGCACACCGTCGGCCTTCTCGTAGGCCGTCATGCGGGTGTCATCGGTAATCAGCACTGCGATGTCCATGTCCTGCGCTTTCGGCATCACTTCCGCGATCAATTTCCGGTCCGGCGGCAGCACCAGGCAGGCAACGTCGCCGGCTGATGCGGCAGCCTCGATGCAAGCCCACATGGCACTGGCCTCCATTCCTGATGGTGGCATCAGGAAAAGGCGGCAGTTGGGCAGGTTTTCTGTCTGGTCAGCAGGCATTTTCAGCGAATCATTTCGAGGTTTGATGACGACGCCTTGGTATCACACCTTGACTGGCCATGTGTCACTGAGCCGGTAGCCTTCGGGCCACGGGTCATCCGGGTCAAGCATTTCCTGACGCGTGCCGGTCACCCAGGCGCGGCCGGTGATGGAGGGAATGATGGCGGGCCTGCCGCCCACCCGCGTCACCTCCTCCAGCCGGCAGTCGAAGCGCGAGCCGAGGATGGAAATGCCGGTGAAGCGGTCGCCCTGCTTCAGGTGCCCGCGCGCGTTTAGCACCGCCATGCGCGCCGAGCAACCAGTGCCGGTGGGCGAGCGGTCGATCTTGGCGGGGTCGATGACCACCGCATTGCGGCCGGTGGGCACGCCGCCTTCATCCTCCACCGGCATGGCAAGCTGGCAGAACGAGATGTGGTTCCAGTCCGGGTTGTCCGGGTGAGCGAAACCCAGTTGCTCGTTGGCGGCTGCGGTGATCTTCGCGCCCGCCTCGGCGATGTCGCGGGCCTCATGGGGCGCGACCTCGAACCCGAGGGCGCGGGCATCGGCGATGACGAAGCTGTCGCCGCCATAGGCCGTATCGACGGAGAGCGTACCGAGGTCTTCCACTTCCAGTTTTGCGTCCAGCTTGTCTGCAAACGAGGGCACATTTTGCACGGTGATCGACTTCGCCTTGCCGTTCTCGCACACGGCGGTGACGGCGACGAGACCTGCCGGTGCCTCGATGTTGAAGCGGGTTATGGGCTCGTGCATCTCGACAAGACCGGTGTCCAGCAGCACGGTGGCCACGCAGATCGAGTTTGAGCCGGACATGGGCGGGGTGTGCTCGGGCTCCATGATGATAAAGCCGAACTTCGCGTCCGGGTGTTTCGCCGGCACCAGGAGGTTGACATGTCGGAAGACGCCGCCGCGCGGTTCGTTGAGCAGGAAGTTGCGCAAGGTCCTGTCCTGCGCAATGAAGCTGCGCTGTTCCCACAAGGTATCACCGGGAGGCGGTGCCACACCGCCGACGATGACGTCGCCAACCTCGCCCTCGGCGTGGGCTGAGACGATGTGGATGAGCCTGGTGGTGCGGGTCATGGTGCTTGATCAATCGCAAGGCGGCATCGGTGGTGGTGTGCGAGCGTGACACTGGCAAGGAGTATCGCGCATGGCAAGTGAACAGACCAAGGCCCAACCGGGCCTCAAACGCTCGCTGACGCTGCCGCTGGTGACGCTGTACGGACTGGGCGTCACCATCGGGGCGGGTATCTATGTGCTGGTCGGCGTCACGGCGGGCCGGGCCGGCATGTCGGCGCCGCTGGCGTTCATTGCCGCCGCCTTCGTGATGTCGTTCTCGGCTGCCTCCTACAGCGAACTGTCAGGCCGGTTGCCGGTGAGTGCCGGCGAGGCCGCCTTCGTCGACAAGGCATTCTCGCTGCGCTGGCTGTCGCTGGCGGCGGGCCTGGGCATCGTGGCGGCGGGCGTGGTGTCGGCGGCGGCAATCTGCGTGGGGTCGGTGGGATACGTGCAGCAATTCATTCCGTTGCCGCCGCATGTGCTGGTGCCGCTTATCGTGTTGCTGATGACGGCGATTGCGGCGGTCGGGATCATGGAGTCGGTGGGACTGGCGGCTATCCTGACGGCGCTTGAGATCCTCGGCCTGATCGCCGTGATCATCGGAGGATTTTACACCCAACCGGACATGCTGATGCGGATGCCGGAGGTGGTGGAGGGGGCAGGCAACTGGGCCATGTGGGCGGGCGTGCTGTCTGCCGGAGTGATCGCGTTCTTTGCCTTCATCGGGTTCGAGGACATCGTCAACGTGGCCGAGGAGGTGATCGAGCCGGAGCGCGCCATGCCATGGGCCATCGGGCTGACGCTGGTGATCTCGACACTGCTTTATGTGCTGGTGGCTTATGTCGCCGTCATGTCGGTGCCACTCGACACGCTTGCAAGTTCAGACGCACCCTTGAGCCTGCTGTTTTCCGAGGTCACGGCGTTTCCCGCCCTGCTGATTGCGGGGATCGCCTCGCTGGCAACGCTGAACGGCGTGATCGTGCAGGAGGTGATGGCGTCGCGAGTGCTGTACGGCCTGTCGAACCTGGGACACCTGCCGGGCTGGCTGTCGCACGTCCACGAGGCGACGCGTACGCCGCTGAAAGCCACGCTGCTGGTTGGAGCGATCATCCTGGCGCTGGCCATGGCGGTGCCGCTGGAGGCGCTGGCCGAGTGGACGTCCCGGGTGACGCTGTCCGTGTTCGCACTGGTCAACTGGGCGCTCATCCGCATCAAGTGGACGGATCCCGAGACGCCGGAAGGGGTTTTCCGGGTGCCCATGTGGGTGCCCGTGGCGGGCCTTGCGGCCTGCCTCGGGTTCCTCGGGTCGAGCTTCGTGCTGTGAGGGCTTACTTGCCCTTTTCAGCAGCCTTGGTCCACTTGCCCTTGGAGGCAAGGCCGTTCATGGCGGCACGGTGGGCAAAGGCTGCTTGCGCCTTATTGACGTTTTCCTTCTTGCCGCCCCAGGCCTTGAGGGCTGCGGCCTGCAGCGCGCGGCCGTAGGAGAAGGTCAGGATCCACGGCAGGTCGTGGCGCGAATTCATCAGCGACAGGTGCTCGGTTGCCTCGATGTCGGACTGGCCGCCCGACAGGAAGGCGATGCCCGGCACGGCGGACGGCACACAGGCCTTGAGGCACTGCACGGTCAGATCGGCGACCTCTTCTGGCTTGGCCTTCTTGCCGGACTTCTGGCCGGGGATGACCATGTTGGGTTTCAGCACCATGCCTTCCAGCATGACGCCGGCAAGGTACAGCTCCTGGAAGGTTTCCTTGAGCACCGCCTCTGTCACCTCGTAGCACTGCTCAATGTCGTGGGCAGAGTGGGCCCCGTCCATCAGCACCTCCGGCTCGACGATCGGCACGATGCCGTTTTCCTGGCACAGCGCCGCATAGCGGGCCAGCGCATGGGCATTGGCGTGAATGCAGTTGTAGGTCGGCATGTGCTCGCCGATGGTGATCACGGCGCGCCACTTGGCGAAGCGGGCACCGAGCTTGTAATACTCCTTGAGGCGGCCGCGCAGGCCGTCGAGACCCTCGGTGATCTTCTCGTCCGGATAGCCGGCCAGGTCTTGGGCGCCGGCATCCACCTTGATGCCGGGGATGGAGCCTGACGCCATCATCAGTTCGACCAGCGATTGCTTGTCGTTGGCGGTGCGCTGGCGGATGGTCTCGTCGTAGAGAATGACGCCGGAGATGTTCTTCTTCATGGCGGGCTTGGCGGAGAACAGCATCTCGCGGTAGTCGCGGCGGTTCTCAAAGGTCGACTCGACATTGATGGAGTCGAAGCGCTTCTTGATGGTGCCGGTGCTTTCGTCGGCCGCCAGGATGCCCTTGCCGGGCGCCACCATGGCTTCGGCGATTTCTTCAAGCGTCTGTTTGGTCATGTCAGTCTCTTAGCCCCGTTTCGATTTGTTCAGGCCGGTCAGGCGGTACGCAGCACCTCGACGCCCGGCAGCGCCTTGCCCTCAAGCCACTCAAGAAATGCGCCACCAGCGGTGGACACGTAGGTGAAATCATCAGCCACGCCGGCATGGTTGAGCGCGGCCACAGTGTCGCCGCCACCGGCCACGGCGACCAGTTTTCCGGCCTTTACAAGGCCTGCGGCGTGGCGCGCGGCGGCCACGGTACCTGCGTCAAACGGTGCGATCTCGAAGGCGCCGAAGGGGCCATTCCACACCACAGTGGCAGCATCGTCAAACGCGGCGCAGGACTGTTCTATCGATTTGGGACCCACATCGAGCATCATTTCGTCGGCGCCGATCTGGTCTACCGGCACGATGCGGCTGGCTGCGCCGGCGGCGAACTCCTTCGCCACTACCGCATCGACCGGGAGGATGATGCGGCAGCCATTTGTGTCTGCCTGCTTGAGGATATCGCGGGCGGTGCCGGCCATGTCGTGCTCGCACAGCGACTTGCCGACATTGATGCCTTGCGCAGCCAGAAAGGTGTTGGCCATGCCGCCGCCGATGATGATGGTGTCGGCGACCTTGGACAGGTTGCCCAGCAATTCGAGCTTGGTGGACACCTTGGCACCGCCAACGACGCAGACGAGCGGCCGCTTGGGGTTGGTCAGCGCGGCGGACAGGGCGGACAGTTCCTTCTCCATGGACCGTCCGGCAGCCGATGGCAACAGGTGCGCCACGCCCTCGGTGGAGGCATGCGCCCGGTGGGCGGCAGAGAAGGCGTCGTTGACATAGAGGTCGGCCGCGGCGGCGAGCTGCTTCGCCATGGCCGGGTCATTGGCCTCTTCGCCGGGGTGGAAACGGGTGTTTTCAATCAGAACGACTTCGCCATCGGCGATATCCCGGGGAGGCTGATCGCTGAAGCCGACCGGGCGGCCCAGCACGGCAGCCAGCGCCGGGGCGATGGGCGCAAGGCTCATCTCCGGTACGGGCTTGCCCTTGGGACGGCCGAAATGGGCCAGCAGCATCACCTTCGCGCCCTTGTCCGCGAGCTCGTTGATGGTGGGCTCGACAGCCTTGAGCCTGGTGTCATCGGTCACCTTGCCGTCCTTCATGGGAACGTTGAGGTCAACCCTGACCAGCACCCGCTTGCCTGCCACATCCAGATCATCGAGGGTTCTGAAGCTTGCCATTTGTGCGGAAGTCCGATCGCCTGTGCGGGTTGCCTGCCGGTGCCTCAGGCGCTTGCCTCGAGGCCGGTGACGGCAGCCTTGACGGCCGCCTCGGCGGTAATACCGAAGTGCTCGTAAAGTTTTTCGTAAGGACCGGAGGCACCAAACGTGGACATGCCGATGAACGTGCCGCCCGCGCCGATGATGGCATCCCAGCCCTGGCGGACACCCGCCTCGATGGCGATGCGCACGGGTTCATCGCCGAGGATCAGCTTGCGGTAGTCTTCGTCCTGTTCGAAAAACAGGTCCATGCAGGGAACCGATACCACTCGCACCGATGCACCCACTTCGCGAAGCTTCTCA
>Ga0316195_10001112_pt1 | contig 11770 bp, 21 predicted proteins | sample Phised1_MG_FD_204937 | JGI IMG/M metagenome (GOLD analysis project Ga0316195, IMG submission 204937) | Coastal sediment microbial communities from Maine, United States - Phippsburg sediment 1 | ecosystem: Environmental > Aquatic > Marine > Coastal > Sediment | place: USA: Maine | collected... | reverse complement strand
AAGGTCATTCGGGAGAACACGGAATGGTTAGAGTTTCCTTCTGGAAATATCTAACTTTATTTGAACATCATGTAACAAAAGTCAGGTGGATAAAGGTGAAAACATGTTGGAATATCAAGGAAAATATGGTAAGGCAAAGGTAATGATTGATAATGTGGACATTGCGACTGTTTCACAAATTTATGAATTTCTGAATCATGAAGCATTTACGAATCCTGTTGCTGTTATGCCTGATTGTCATAAGGGCAACGGTGCTGTAATTGGTTTTACAATGGAAATGACAGACAAGATTATTCCAAATGTTGTTGGTGTTGATATTAACTGTGGTATGTTTTCCTTAAATCTCGGTAAAAATGTTTTAGCTGAAATGTCAAGAAGTGATATTGATGTAAACATTCGAGAATACATTCCATTCGGTAAATCTGTTCATAAAGAATCTCCGCTTGTCAACGATGGATTTTTCGACCAAGTCACTACTGAACATCAAGCATTCACTATGAAATTCAATAAAAGATTTGAAACACATCACTCTCCTATCGTATTTAACATGAATCTTTTAGAACAAACATGTGAAAAGATAGGGATGGATACAGGGCGTGCTATCAAATCAATTGGCACACTTGGCGGCGGTAACCACTTCATTGAATTGGGAAAATCTCAATTAACTGGAGATTATTGGTTCACGGTTCATTCTGGATCAAGACAGTTTGGTTTAAAGGTTTGTAACTATTGGCAACGTCAAGCTGGCAAGGGGCAGCTTGCATATTTGACAGGTGATGATATGTTTGGTTATTTGTCAGATATGGTATTTGCTCAGAAATATGCTGATCTTAACAGATTGTATATGGCTAATCATGTTTTAGAAGCATGTAGACACGGATGGTCAGATGTAAAACAAAGCATTCAAACAAGTCACAATTTCATTGATTTTGATGACTTCGTTATCAGAAAGGGAGCTATCAGATCATACATTGGTGAGTATATGATTATCCCTTTCAATATGGAAGATGGTATTTTACTTTGTTCAGGAAGATCAAATCCTGAATGGAATTATTCAGCTCCTCATGGTGCAGGGCGTGTGGCTTCAAGATCTTGGGCAAAGAAAAATCTTAATTTAGATGAAGCCAAACACAGAATGGAAAAGCAAAACATATACTTTTCTAAATTGCCCAATGATGAATTGAAGGGTGCTTATAAAGATCCTAAAATTATCGAAGATGCAATTGAACCAACAGCCATGATAGTTGATCGTTTTAAACCTGTCCTTGCAATGAAGGATTAACGCAAAGCGATCTCAGGGACGTTAATCGACCCACAAGGGATCTCAGAAGCGGGCGTAGCTCAGGGGTAGAGCGTTCACCGTCCAGGTGAAAGGTCGTGTAATCGAAAAGCACCGTCCGCTCCAGTAAAGGCATGAAATGAAAAACGAAATGTTTAATGATGATAGTAGATATCGAGAAGCTGCTACAATGATTGACGAACAAACGAACAGAGCTTTGAGAGATATATTTAAGTTCTGGATTCAAGAAGGTTATTGTGCCAGACAAATTTCACATGTCATGTTGTTAGCAGTTCATGACTTAGAATTAGAATCAATCTTATTCAACGAGAAAGGAATAAAAATTGAAAAAGTCACAAAAGAAAAAACAAGTGAAAGTTGTGATGCATCAACATAAAGATCCGCAGGGTCGTGTATTTGGGGCACCTCATCCTGTTGACGCAGAACATAAAAAAGCAAAAACACAAAAGTTTCACGATTTAACTATAAAGCGGACATAAGCTCAAAGGTAGACATTGATCGTCCGCTCCAGAGGTAATTTATGGAAAGCCAATTAACACCAGAACAGATCAGTGCTACATTGAAAGCAGAAAAAGTTAGGTGGGAAAATCGAAGAAGAATGGCTTGGACGTCATTGATTGCTATGATGTTTCAAACATTGATATTGTTGTTTGCACCGTCACACATATTAACGCCCGAAAAAATCAAAATAATTCAAGAACCATTAACATGGGCATATATGTGTGAATCATGTGTCATTCTGGGATATATGGGTTTCACAACATGGGCTTATATAAAAGATAAATTCGGTACAAGCCCCATGTAAGGAGACATGTAAATGAGACCACCTAGATTAGAAGATGAAGATGATCTTGATGAAGATCTCGATGAGCATCGACATACTAAAAGGAGAAGTAAAGTTTCTGATACCACTGAGTCTGAAGTTGAAGATGCAGTGCTTATGCATAAAAGATGGAGAAACAGAAGACGCATGGCTTGGTTGTCATTAATTGCAATGTTTTCTATGACATATTGTGTCTTCTTTACAGACCTTGTTTCAATTGAACGTATGCAAGTTTTAAAAGAAGTTGTCACTTGGTTTTATTTTGCATGTATCTCAATAGTTGGAGCATATATGGGATTTACTACCTGGGCATCGAAAAAGTAAACTTATGCGGGTGGGATCTGAGAGCTTTCCCGGGTAACCATCTCAGAACTACAGGCCCTCCCACCCGCTCCACTTTTGACACAAATATGTAGGCGTTTTTGTGTCAAAAACATGCCACGTGTAGCTCACCGGTAGAGCAGTTGGTTGAAGCCCAGCGTTGAACGGAGTTCAATTCTCCGCCGTGGCACCACAAAGGATTGAAAAATGGAAGATAGATATAAGGGAATGAATATGTTTATTTGTAAGCATGGGCATGTAAAGTATTCCCCAAAACATCTATCTCCAAATATTTGTAATTTATGCGGAACAACAACCTTTACACAAGAAAGAAAGGATAAAACAATGGCAAAGAAGCCAGCAGTGGAAAAGTGTTCTTTTTGTGGGGCATTACCAGAAGAAGTTGAGAAATTATTTGACTCTGGTAATAAAGCCATGATCTGTGATGAATGTGTTATGAATTGCTTAAACGTCATGGTTTATGGGGAACAAACATTTGAAATTGAATTAGAGCTTGGAGAGATTGAAGAAGGTGAATCTGATGATATCTCGAACGAGGGGTGTTAACTGTCTTAAAAAACAATATTTAGCAATCAAAGGTGTATCTGGAAAGTATGAAAGAACTGAAATACATTCCAAAGAAGATAGATCCATTTGGGAACTGTTTAAAGAATTTTTCAATACTATTGAGATTGGTGGTGAGTTCACAAGAAAAGAAATGTTTGATGCTTGTTATGATAAAAGTGTTTCTGATTCTATGAGAGGTTGTAAAACCGCAACTCCTGATGCATATAGATGTTATTTAAAAAAGATTGGACTCGTAGATTTGGTTAAACCTGGAAGATATAAAAAATTAATGAATCTTCCTGATCTACCAATAGCAACTATTCAAAAAGCATCAAAGGAGTCAAATCTCTGGAAAGAATGGTTTATACCGATTCATGAAAAATTAGGAGTTGATGAATCAGAACTTGAATAAAATATGGTGGAGGTGGCGAGAACTGGTAGACGCGCTGGGTTGTGGCCCCAGTGTCCAATAGGACGTGCGGGTTCAAATCCCGTCCTTCACCCCATTTTATAAGCGGACGATTTTTAGGGTTTTATGTTGTATGATTTTTAGGGTTTGGTGTCACTAAACCTGTAAGGAGATAAAACATGGAAGATAAAGGAGTGTAGTTTATGCCGATTTATGAGTATCAATGTGAAAAATGCGGCTACATATTTGATGAAGTAACCATTAAAATGGGTCCTATTAAAATGTCAACAAATTGCCCTGCATGTCTTAAAAATAAAGAGCAAGGAATTGCTAAAAAGATCATGTCTAAAGGATCATTTGTAGTTAACGGATATAATTCACACAATGGTTATACTGGTGTGATGAGATAATGCCCCTGTAGCTCATTGGAATTAGAGCGCCTGGCTACGAACCAGGGTGTAGGAGGTTCAATTCCTCTCAGGGGTTCCAACAATTAACCAAGGAGAATGTATGGCTGAAGAAATGCAAAATGGAGAGTCTAAACCTGTAAAGGATGATCTGACTCTCCTATTAGATTCAAGCTATCCTTTGCTTCAAAAATTTAGAGAAAACTGTCCTGGTACTTTTAAACACTCCCAAGCCTTAATGGGAATGGTTGAAGGAATATCAATTGCTTTGGAACTGGACATTCCATTCATGAAAGTAGCTGCGATGTATCATGATATTGGGAAGCTTTTTAACTCTAAATATTTTACAGAGAATCAGTTACAGGATGAAAATCCACATGAAAAATTAGATCCATTAATAAGTTATCAAATTCTCAGTCGTCATGTTTCTGATACAGCATTGTTATTAATGATGGACGACAGATTTCCAAGAGAACTTATACAGATTGCCTGCCAACATCATGGTAAATCTGTAATGAAATATTTCTTTGATAAATCAGGAACTGATGTTGAAGATTTATTTCGCTATAAGTCTGCAAAACCAAGGTGTGTTGAAGCTGCTGTATTGATGATCTGTGATTCAATTGAAGCAAGATCAAGATCAGAAATACAAGCAGGCAAAGGTAATTTTGATCCAGCAGGAGTAATCGAAGACACCATCAATTCATTATTGAGTGACGGGCAACTGGATGATGTTGTAATGAGATTGGGGGATCTGCAAAAGATCAAAGATGCTCTTGCAAGAGAGTTGGAAGGCACGTTTCAAAAGCGTGTTGATTACAAGAAGGCCAAAGACGAAGGCCATTCAGAAAAACCAACAGAGTAGGAGGTATGATATGCTCAATATGTTTCCAGGTGGTGCAGGGGGTGCTCATGACTAAGTAACCCAAAGGAGGTGATAAGTCATGAGCAAAACCCCCAAAGGCGGTCAGAAAAACCGCAAATATGGACGTGCAGCCCGTAAACCTTCCCATGTTCGTTATACTAATGAACGACGCTGGGAAACAAACAAAGCACGCAAAGCAGCTAAAATTCAAAAACAATTAGATCGTAAAGCTGCTCGTAAAGCTCGTAAAGCAGCTAGAGATTAACCATCTTGTACCGGGGCGCCGAAATCCGGGAGTACTCCTTTGAATGGATCAAGTGCTACCCGAAAGGTTGCTCCGGTACAAACACTTCTCAATTATAACTGTCGGTGTGGCCAAGACGGGACTAAGGCTAATGGTTGCAACCCATTGATCGGGGGTTCAAATCCCTCCACCGACTCCATTTTTCATGAAATCAAATAATTAAAGCTATAATCAAGTTAAGGGCGGTGCATCATGGATAATAAAATAAATTTTTGTGTCCCGGAACTTATGAGTGAATGTTCAGCGAAAGATCCAAAATCATGTAAATATTATAAAACTTCGCATTCACATTCGAGATGCTTGTTTCAGAGTCTTAAATTATCTGATTGCTATCATTGCGGTTGTTCAGATGCTCAATGTGATGCTCGTAATGAAAAAAATAATCTGCTTGAATCAATAGAAGAATTAAAGGAAGGTGATCTCCCAACATGAATACTAAACAAGTAATTGTAATAAGAAAAGATTTGCAAATGAGAAAAGGCAAGATGATTGCCCAAGGTGCTCATGCTTCAATGAAAGTCATATTAGATATGATGATAAATAACTATGAAGATGAAGACTATAAGGGATTTTCAATTGGAGTAATAAAAGGGAGTCCTTTGGAAAATTGGCTTCTCGGAATATTCACTAAAGTTGTTGTTGGGTGCGATTCGGAAGAAGAATTGTTACATCTTAGATTTCAAGCAATTGATAAAAACATTCCAAATGCTATAATTAAAGATGCTGGAAAAACTGAGTTTCATTCAGTTCCAACTTTTACTGCATTAGCAATCGGTCCTGATGAAGTTTCAAAGATTGATGAAATAACAGGACATCTGAAATTACTATAAAACAAGGGTCCGTCACCCAGTCCGGCTGAGGGTACCAGACTTTTAATCTGGCGAGTTTCTACTCCATCGCAGGTTCAAATCCTGCCGGACCCACCACTTTTAAAAAAAGGAATGCCAATGAAAATATTTGGCTTAAGGAAAAGGTTTTACATCCCACCCCTATTAGCACTTCTATTTGGATATTGTTTAGCATTCTATTATCCACATATTGAAGTGAATCATGTCTATAAAATTCTTCCTGTCTTTACAGTTTACACAGAAAAAACTTTAAATCTAGATCAAGCTGGAACTTGTCGTGGTATCATAATTCTTATAAGACCGAGTTGTAAAGATGATACAACTGTTAAAATCCACGAACTTGTTCACGCAAGACAGGCATATAAAAGTTTTTTCTTCTATTGGTTAATTGCGGCAGTAGATGATGAATATCTTGCCAAAATTGAATGTGAAGCGTATGCTACTGAAATTGTAAATTCTAATCAAATACCTATTATTGCAAGATTAATTCAAACTGAATACACTCCTAATGTGAGATATGATATAATTGAAGATTATCTTATGGAATATTATAAAGAGCCAATCATAAAAAAGGTTTACAAATCATAAGATCGTCTACGACACTCAGGGCATCTGTCTAACAGGTCCTTGAGTGCCGCAGCACGATTAACTTCCCAATATTGTTTTTCTTCTGGCATATCTAATACACAGGCACAATCAACTTCTGTCATACAACTTTTGTGATTATACCCACGATTGATCATTTCATTTTTTAAATCCTCATGTCTTTGATATAAGAATCTTGGTTCAAATAAATTGTTTTTCAGATAACCATCAATTTTTTTGCCTTCTTTTAATGAACCCAAGAACATATGCATTTCAAGATGTTCACCACATAGATGTTTTTGACAAAGAATTTTTGGATCACATAACCACATTCGCATATAACATCTCCTTTTTATTTTTTGTTACTGCACTATTCAGAAATGTCCTCATACTCAGACAAGTCTTCGCTATTTTCAAAGTCTCCAACTCGTCTTAAATAGTCATGTCCACCATCAACCATCAACTTTCCACATTTACATGCTACAAAATCATGGCGATGATAGGACTCAATAATATCATTACACGCCAGACATTTTGCTGCATTTCTAATAATCTTTCTTTTTGGTGAATCCTTCATTAATCATTACCTCCGCATAATCACGCCCATCTTCTAACCAAATGGTAGCTCCAAATCGGCCATAGATTCCAGCCACTTTTGTGCTTTTAAGAAGAATTTCTTTATCCATAAGCAATTCAATTGCTCTTTCTGTTGCTTCTGTTCCATGTTTTTTCTCTGCCTCATTTCTTGGTCTGTATGTTTCTGGAGCATCCCAATCATTGATTCTGAATCGTTGAGTCATTGTAATACCAAATCCCATATCAACTGCTGCATCAACGGTATCAGCATCTACAACCCTGACAACTTTTCCTTTGTATTGATATAATTCTATAATGCGGTAGTCGCTTGTTGGATCTTCATCCTTCTTTCTACGGACTTTGAACGATGTACTTTCTTTTTTTCCCATGATTTTATCTCCTTATATTTTTCTAATGGGGATCCTTCAGGTATAAATTCGTATATCTTACATATCTTTCCTTTCTTTTTGATAAACTGAATACAACAAGAAATGTCTATTATAATAACCTTATCGTCCTCCATTATATTGACCTCATAATCGCATCCATATAACTCAAGAACTCGCTCAAATTCCGTCGTCAGTTCGTTACAGTCGCATTTACGAAAGAGGATCAATCTTAGTTGTTTCGCTAACTCTTTTATATTCATCACTGACATCCTATTACCATTCCATTCCAACATCAACATACTTATTAATAACATACTCATAGTATTGAGGTGGTAAAAATTGAAATTCGGTTTGATATTCAACTTTGCATTTAACTATTTTACTTAAATTTTTTTTAACTCCTCTAAAAAATTTTGTATCATTAGAACAATCATTGATTATGATTGGCCACGATTCCTCAATTGCAAGTTTGATTAATTTATGAACATATTCACGGCTACTTATTGGAGATACATATCCACGTCTGTGTCTATAAATTTGCCCTTCATCTTTGAATAAATGTAGGTTGTAAGCGTTGACTTGAAGTTCAGGTAGGTTTATTTGTGAAACTCCGCTATTGACAATTCGATCTTTATATTTCAAATAGTTATTATAAGATTTGGAATATACTGGAGTTTCGGCACATACTGTATCAAATATGGTACATGCGCTTTCAAAATGTTTTAAAACTTTTTCTGAAAAGTTTGTAGCTTGTAAATTAAATCTTATTTCATTAAGTCCAAAATCCTTTAGACGTTTCAAATTATCGTCTGTGGCAAACACTCCATTTGTATATAAACATTGATGTTTACCATGGTCAGCAACAAATCTCATTATTGATTCTGCTTTACCCACATCAAGCAATGGCTCTTTTCCCAGCCAACTAACAGAAAGGACATTGTTCAATATCTGTTTCTCTAATATTAATTTGGTTTCGATCTCGTCAACATTGAATCTGTCACCGCCCATTGTATATGCCCACTTTGGGATTATCGGTCCGCCTGTTCCATAATAATAACAAAAATCACAAGAACAGTTGCATTGATCTGTATGCCTTATATAAATCATTTTACTACCAAGACATCCATGGCACTGTTTCGATATATCCTTTCTTGTCTTGCCCTCTGGTAAATAAAAATGTAAAAACTCATTTGGTTTATATGTGGCTAATTCTGCCTTTCTTTCATTTGCTTTTCTAACAACATCAACGTAATGTATATATTCTAATGTATGTAAAAGTGTTTGGTCAATATCAGAAAGGTTGCGTCTTATATTTTTGTTATATAAATTATTCGCTAAAATTAATAATTCCTCTTTTGATGTTATTCTCATTTCCATTCGCCTTTTGCCTGTCTTTTCTTTCTCTCCATTGATAGCTGTGTTCGTAATTTTGTAATACAAGGATGTTTAATTCTTCCTGTCCTGAATCCTGTCCCTGTTAAATAATTCTGAACAACACGAATTTTATCATCTGATGTGCTTGAGACTGATCCTAAATATTTTCTCAATTGAGCGCAACACCAATCCGGTCTTGACGCCCATTGTCCCAATAAACTCTTTCTTACTGCTTGCCACTCAGAACTTCTAACTAAAACATTTTTTGGATTTTCATCGCTCATTTTTTACTCCTTGAAAAGAATCACACGCTTAAACCAACCTCTAGCATATTTTTCTTGTGTTGGAGATTTTTTCATATATTCCATATAATGCCTACCTTGGCAAACATTCATCATGGTTAAAAGAATATCTTCATCTCCATTTTTCATAATATAATTAAGAGCCTTTAAAGAAGCCGAACCAATCTTTCCATCAACAACCAAATCATCATATGCGGCTTCATTTCTATTTAGATAGTTTAGTGATTCTTGAAGAAATTTTGCTGCTCTTGTAACTCCCATATTAACACCTGTATCGAACATTTCAGATGCAATTGCTTGACTTTCAACTTCATCGAGTTTATTAACATCCCAATACATCATTTCATAAAAATCCATAACTACATCTAGTAATTTATCGTTATCATCAAGACAACGTGGGAATCCTGATTGACCTTTCATATCATCAATCAAATCCCATCCAGACCATGTTGGATTATACTGTCTTGAAATTCCCATGTATGTTTCACCACCAGCATCATCAGGATCATTTACATAACCACCTTCATGTCCCATTGTTTTAAAGTAAGCTTTATCAAAATCTGCCATTTTTTTCTCCTCCGTATAATACATTGATCTCTTTAAATATCCAGGCGGTCTTAAGTCTCCACAATAACACGATGGACTTTGCTCATCCATGACTCGCCTCCTTATTCTATTGTCATAAATTCATCACTACTATAAGCACAAACACATAGTTGCATCAAACTTGGACTCCATTCAATTTCTTGCCAGTTTCTATCTTTACCTGTTGTATCTATAGCTGTCCAGTCGATACCATTATTACTATACGCAATACGATCACCTGTACCTGTTTGAGAGCATGCCCAAAATTGTGCAAGTTCGGGTGCCCAAACAATAGAAGTCCAACCGTTTGCATTTGGCATTGCACCTTCAATCCAGTTTGTACCATCTGAGCTTCGCATAGTCTTTCCGTTTGTTGCTACAGCAACAAATAAACCAAGTAACGGACTCCACGCAACACCATACCATCCTCCCTGTGATGCAGGTCCACTACCTTGTGTATAATCAACAATTGCCCATGTAGTACCATTTGAGCTGGTCATTAGATATTGGGTAACACTGCTGGGAACGGAAACAAAAAGACCAAGTGATGGACTCCATGCAACATTATACCAACTATAACCTGCCGGTTGGGTAGTGCCTGTCCAGTTAATACCATTTGAACTGTAAACAACATCATATGGTCCACCGCTTATAGCTCCACCCGAAGTTCTGGTTCCTACAAATAAACTCAAGTCAGGACTCCACACAAGGCCAGTATAATGTTCTGTTTGTGAATCAACTCCGTGAACAGGCGTGGTTCTGTTTGTCCAAACATCTCCATCGGGACTTGTTTGAATTTGACCATGACCCACAATACAAAATAATCCAAGTTCTTCACTCCATGTGATATGCTCGTATCCCGAGGTATTGTTTACATTGTCTGGACTTAAATGAGGTGTCCAATTTATACCATCTGGGCTGGTTCTGATATAAGGAAATGCAGGATTACGATCTCCAAATATAACTGCACACCATAATCCCAATGTCGGACTCCATGTAATAGATCTCCATGCTTGAGTTCCAGTACCTCCGGTAGCCCTAAGTGTTGTAATTCCTTGAAATGTTGGGGTTCTATTAACTACAAAAGAAAATTTCATATTTTAATCTCCCTAAAATGGATCTATATCCACATCTAATTTTTTAACACTTATCAAAACACCTTTCTTTAATAGTATTTGTCTAAATGTTTGAAAAGTATATTTCTTTCTTGCTGCCCATCTATAAATTGGGGCTGTATCAAGTTCATAAACCATACCATCTTGATCTACCGCAACCGCGCCACAAGCATCTTTTGTGTTCACCCAGTATATTGTTCGTTTATAACACGTCCCCATTTTCGATAATCTGCCTTATTATATTTGTAGTTGATATGCCAGGTAGTGGGGGAACTATAACAACTTTGGCTATATGAGCCCCCACTACATCTTGTGGATCCCAGTCACCTCCCTTCACCACAATGTCTGGCATAATTTTCTCAATCAATCTTATGGGAGTAGGTTCATCAAAGAGATAAACTCTATCAACATATTTGATAGACGCAATAATTTCAAATCTTTGATGTTCGGGAATTATGGGTCTAAATGGCCCTTTGAGAGCCATAATGGATTCGTCAGAATTAATACCAACATGTAATTCATCGCCTAATTTTTTGGCTTCATGTAAAACATGTAAATGTCCTGCGTGAAATAAATCGAAACATCCATTAGTAAAAACTATTTTATACACTTAGATAGATACTCCTTATGTGTCATTTTGTAGTAACTTCCATATTTTGCAACTCTCGTTCGTGGTCTATACATATCTTTAAAATCAACAACATCGGAGATAAAATCTTTCGCCTTTGCTTCAGCAACTGCTTTAATGAATACTTCAGGATGTATTACAGCAGATCCCATGCACACATAATGAAATGGAGTTTTGAATCTTTCAACTAATTGTTTGAAAGCGAAATAAGTATACCCTCCCAATTCTTCCCAATCAGCATCATCTCCAAACATTTGCCAAAAATCACATGCATGTCCAGTAAATAATAATACTTCAATTCCTTTTAAATAACATAAATCTGTAATAGAATTTTTAGGAGCTCTCTCGTCATAAATCCATTTCCAAACAAGA
>Ga0316195_10001111_pt1 | contig 11772 bp, 11 predicted proteins | sample Phised1_MG_FD_204937 | JGI IMG/M metagenome (GOLD analysis project Ga0316195, IMG submission 204937) | Coastal sediment microbial communities from Maine, United States - Phippsburg sediment 1 | ecosystem: Environmental > Aquatic > Marine > Coastal > Sediment | place: USA: Maine | collected... | reverse complement strand
TAATTGTGAATTTTGAATGGAAGATCAAGGAAATCAGGGAGGATAGAACGTGCGATATATCTGTGCCAACTGCGGTTACATCTACGATCCGGCTGTGGGCGACCCGATGAACGACATCGCCCCGGGAACGGCCTTCGACGAGCTGCCGGACAACTGGGTCTGCCCCTTGTGCTATGCCGACAAAGGGCAGTTCGACCCGCTCGACTGACTCCCCGGCTGCTTGATCAGATCAGGCCGTCTAGGTAGGCGACAAGGTCGACGCGGATCGGCATGAAGTAGAGACTCGAGTCAGTCTTCTCGACGAATTCCAGCGCTTGCCTGGCGAAGTTGCGGTTCCACTTGAGGGTCGGCGCGAAGTCCGGCGGGAAAATGGCGTTGTTGAGATTGTCCCAGTAGTCCTTGCTGCGCTCGCTCATGACCGGGCTGATCCCCCAGAAGACCTCGAGGCCTGCCAGCAGGTCGCGGTAGATCTCCATCAGGCGCAGGTCGAAGAACGGCTGGGTGAAGAAGCCGGCGACGCCGGCATCGAGCTTGCGTTTAACGTAGTCGAGCTCGTCCTTGATGCCGGAGCGGTAGGGGTCGATGCCGGCATAGATTTTCAGGTCGGGCACCTGGGCCTTGAGGGCCCGAATCAATGCGACCGAACTGGTGCGGTAGACCCGGCGCGACATGTCCTGGGGCTGATCGCCGGCGATCACCAGGACGCTGTCAATGCCATGCCGTGCGAAGGTCTCTACCAAAGGGAAGGGTTTGCTCAAATCGAAGTCGATGGCACGCAAGTGAGGGATGGCGTGGGGGAAGAGTGCCCTGGCCTGTCCGCAGGCTTCCCAGCTGCGCAGTGAGAACTTGAGCAGGTCGGGGATGTTGATCGTGTCAATCGCCGGGAAATGCTCCCGGATCTGGTGTAGCTCCTGAGAGAGCGTCTCCGCATTTCGCGGCACCAGTTCTATGGAGATTTTACGCAAAGCCTGGCCCTCCTTGGTGAATCCTGCATGACAACTAAATGTTATAGTAACGTTCCTGCCTGCTGATGACAATGTCTGAGCAGTGAAGTCCCGGAAATTGTTGCCGACCCTTTAATATAATCTGATCAGCCTCATGGGGTTAGCTGTTCGCAACACTCTAAAGCGTGGAGAAAGTCATGTCAAAGATCATTGCCTTCGATGTCTACGGTACCCTCATCGATACGGCCGGGATCGTCGCGGCTCTGGAAAAACTCATCGGTGACCGGGCAGCGTCCTTTTCCTCCCTCTGGCGGACCAAGCAGCTCGAATATTCCTTTCGCCGGGGATTGATGCAGAACTACCAGGACTTCTCTGCCTGCACCCGTCATGCTCTGGAATTCTGCTGTGCCACCTTCCAAGTTGAAATGAGCGTTGCGGAGCGCACCGGCCTTCTGGAAGCATACCGTTACCTGCCCGCCTTCAGCGATGCCGAGCAGGGCCTGGCACAGCTCAAAGCCGATGGTTGCAGACTGTATGCTTTCTCCAATGGCAAGCCCGACGATGTGCGCAACCTGCTGACGCATGCGCGCATTGACCAGTATCTCGAGGGCGTGGTTAGTACTGACGAGATCAAGAGCTTCAAGCCGAACCCGGCGGTTTATGCTCACTTCCTGCGCCAGGCCGGTGCCGGAGGTTGCGAAGCCTGGTTGATCTCCGGCAACCCCTTTGATGTCATCGGTGCCATTTCCGCCGGTATGCGCGGTGCCTGGGTCAAGCGTTCGCCGCAGTCGGTCTTCGACCCCTGGGAGATTCAGCCGACGCTGACGGTTGCCAACATTATCGAACTTTGTGAAGCCTTCGGGCGCTGATACCTGGCTATGGAGCCCTCCCCAAAAAGATCTTTGAATCTCGAAGCATGAATTGCAGGGGGCTTTATAAGAATCTGTTGTAGCGTTATATGGGGGCATTGACAATTAATCCTGTATTTTAAGAGCTGTACCGAACATCTCTTGCCTCTTTGATAGGTGGTGTTTAGAATCGGTCATGTTATGAACAAGGGATATTATGGATGACAAATTTTTTTGTTTTTGTTTCTCTTGCTGACACTGTCAATTCCGGCAATGTAGTGTGCTGATGCTGCAGAAAATCATTTCAGTGCAACCTCTGCTTCTGGCAATATTTATGAACTGAGGATTGAGTCAGAAGTCGTGGAAGTGCTGACGCCACTACCGGTAACGATTGCCGTATCAAATCAGGCCGGGGCCCCCATTCAAGGGCAAAAATCACCTGTGCTTTGACGATGCCAGCGATGGCCATGCCGAACAACAAACCTCCAATTAAGGCGTCTTCAAGCTGGGCGGTACGAGGGTGTTGTCTTGCTTACGATGGGCGGGCTCTGGCATGTAGAGATTTCATCACTTTATAGCTCCGGGGCAGCAAGACTCAACGTCAATTGCTCTGCCAGTAGCGGCCTCAGGGCACTCAAAAGACAAGTCTGTCGATACAAAACTTGAGGAATTATTTCAGAAGCAAGGCGGGCAGTAATTGAAAGAGCAAACGATTCTTTTGCCTTTTATTTTTCTTAACTTATAGAAACGGCCGTCAAGGAATAAACCCTGGCGGCCGAATTTCTTTAGGATAAAAGGCGCTTCCTAAATGTTACGTTGCGTCTTGCCTCAGCAGTTGTGTTTCTGAGACAGGTCGGGCATTTTTTGCCCACAAAAAATTACGCGTCCTTATCTTCAGCAAAGTAATATTCCAATATTTCCTTGGTAATATTGGAAAGTCTGAGTGCGGGGATGCTTTCCCTGCGAAACCAATGCGCATTGCAATCCCTTACGGAAGACATCTTTTCGCTGCTAATGTCGCCGACATAGACAGAGACTTCGACGTCACCCGGCCGAACGGGTGAAGGCCCTTTGATGGTTTTTTCGAGTTTTCTGAAAACAGTAGCGATGCGGTCATTCATCTCTTTGGCAACGACTTCTTCCAGGCACTTCATCTCGTCTCCGCCCGGCTCAATCTCACCTCCGGGCAAGATCCAAAAGTTGCCCCTTTTGGTCAAGAGTATCATGCCTTTCCTCTCGACAATGATATCAACCACGTTTATGGTCATCGTTCCGCTCCTTGGGTTTTCATAAACACTGCAATATAACCACGACCAGTCCAAAGGAATAATACTTTATGTCAATCAAAACAGTAGCACACCTAATGGTTTAGGGCCAGAATCGCTCGATTGGCGAGTAAGATGACAACTATGATGAGCTAGAAATCCTGTGAGAGTTATGAGGCGCGTTATGCGTATGCAACCCCGTGCAATGCGTGGTCGATGAAATTATGAGGAAACCTGTTTGGATTTTTCCCTTCCAGGCTTCCCTGAAACGCCGAATCGTTTATAATGCGTAAAATTCATTAGGGGGTTCGAAGATGTCCAGTTCAATCGGTACCTTGTTTCGCGTCAGTACGTTTGGTGAATCCCATGGCATCGGGGTCGGTGCCATTGTCGATGGCTGCCCTGCCGGTTTGCAGTTGTCCGAAGCTGATATCCAGCCGCAACTCGACCGGCGCCGCCCGGGGCAGAGTGACCTCACCACGCCACGCGAAGAAGCGGACCGGGTGACCATCCTCTCGGGGGTGGAGAATGGCCTGACGCTTGGCACGCCGATCGGCCTGCTGGTGCACAACAAGGACCAGCGCCCCGGCGATTATGGCGAGATGGACAAGGTGCCGCGTCCCTCCCATGCTGACTTTACCTATCAGTCCAAGTACGGCAACCGCGCCAGCAGCGGTGGTGGCCGCTCCAGCGCCCGTGAAACTATCGGCCGGGTGGCTGCCGGTGCTATTGCCGAGAAGATTCTGCGTGAAAGGTGGGGGGTTGAGATCATCGCCTGGGTCAGCTCGATCGGCGCCGAACAGGCGTCTGTTGTCGACCCTGACACAGTCAATCGGGCGCAGGTCGACGCTACCCTGTCGCGCTGTCCGGAGAAGGCGTCTGCCGCACGTATGGAGGCGCTGGTGCGAGAAGTGCTGGCCGCCAAGGATTCCATCGGTGGCGTAGTCTCCTGCGTCTGCCGCAACGTGCCGGCCGGCTGGGGGGAGCCGGTGTTTGATAAGCTCGAAGCCATGCTTGCCAGGGCGATGCTGTCACTGCCAGCCACCAAGGGCTTCGAGATCGGCTCTGGTTTTGCCGGCACGCAGCTGCGCGGTTCCCAGCACAACGACCCCTTCGTGCTGAAGGGCACGCGGCTCGGCACGGTGACCAACAACGCCGGCGGCACCTTGGGTGGCATTTCCAGTGGTGAACCGTTGCTGTTCAGGGTCGCCTTCAAGCCGGTGGCGACGATCGGTCAGCCCCAGCAGACCGTTGACTTTGACGGCAAGCCGGTGACCTTGGAAGCCAAGGGGCGCCATGACCCCTGTGTTGTGCCGCGCGCCGTACCGATCGTCGAGTCGATGGCCGCCTTAGTTCTGCTCGACCTGGCTTTTAGGCAGAAATTGTGGGAGTGATGCTGCTGAGACCGGTTGCAGCTTGATCAGACAGATTCCCAGGGGGCTGGATAATAATTTTAGCCCCTTTGCACACTAATCCTTGGCAAACAATGGTTTTCGTAAGGGGATGCCCGGCACCCTTGAGCTTTGTGAGCAGGGAGAGCTGAAGATGAATGCAGTGTTCAAGGGCGGTCTGCTGCTGGTGACCATTATGACCGTAGCCGGTGTGCTGCTGCTCGACCCGATCCCACAGGACCTCGCCTATCATGAGTTCGCCGACCGGCGGACGTTTGCTGGCATACCAAACCTGCTTGATGTCCTCTCCAACCTGCCTTTCCTGGTCATTGGCCTGACTGGCCTTGTCCAGCTGGCTGCGCGAAAGTTACAGTTTGATGCAGCATCGCGTCCGGCCATAGCGTTGTTTTTCCTTGGAGTCATGCTGACGGCGTTCGGCTCCGCCTTTTATCACCTACAGCCGGACAATATTACCTTGGTCTGGGATCGCCTGCCGATGACCGTGGCGTTCATGGGGTTGGCTTCCCTGGTTTTGGGGGAGCGTGTCAATGTCGATTGGGGTCGGCGCCTCCTTTGGCCGTTGCTGGCAGTCGGAGTCGGTTCCGTCTTCTGGTGGATGTATACTGAGCGGCTTGGCCGGGGCGACCTGCGTTTCTATGGGCTGGTGCAGTTCCTGCCGATAATCCTGCTGCCGCTGGTGCTACTGATGTACCCGCCGCGCTGGAGCCGCGGTGCAGACTACTGGATGGTCGGTGGCTGGTACCTCTTCGCCAAGCTGCTCGAGTTCTTTGACCGGACCGTGTTCAAACTCACCGGGGGGATCAGTGGTCACACGCTCAAACACCTGGCCGCAGCCATGGCCGCGTGGTGGCTGTTGCAGATGCTAAAGGGGAGAGCGCGGTTGTAACTGGCCATTGAACAGTTCCCCGTAAAACCCGAGAACTGACTTGATCAGACCGCAGCATGACGGTATGCTGACGGTTCATTTTGACTCTTGCAATGTTATTGGCGCCGTTGCGTCGCACCACCCCACGAGGTTGTTTTCCCATGTCAAAGCCGACCGATCCACGCCGGACCCTGCTAGAGGTCTTCGGCTACAGCAATTACCGCCCCCAGCAAGGAGAGATTGTCGAGACGCTGATCTCGGGTCAGGATGCTTTTGTCCTGATGCCGACCGGCGGCGGCAAGTCCCTCTGCTACCAGATTCCTGCCCTGCATCGTGAAGGTGTGGCGATCGTGGTGTCGCCGCTGATCTCCCTGATGAAGGACCAGGTTGACGCCCTTCTGGCCAACGGCGTCCGCGCAGCGTTCTACAATTCATCCCTCAAGGCGGCGGAGTCCCGCCAGATCCTGGCCCGACTGCAGGCCGGGGAACTCGATCTGCTCTATGTGGCTCCGGAGCGCCTGCTCAACGACGGCTTCCTCGATCGGGTCAAGGGGCTTCAGATCTCCCTGTTTGCCATCGACGAGGCCCACTGCGTTTCCCAGTGGGGACACGATTTCCGCCCGGAATACGTGCAGCTTGGTCAGCTGCGCCAGCACTTTCCTGCAGTGCCGATGATCGGCCTGACCGCCACTGCCGATCCCCAGACCCGGCAGGACGTGCTGCAGCGGCTTGGCCTGCAGCAGGCGCGCTGTTTCATCGCCGGCTTTGATCGGCCGAACATCCGCTACACTGTGGTCGAAAAGCAGAAGCCGTTCGACCAACTGCTGGCGTTTCTTGCCGGACACCCCGAGGAGGCGGGGATCATTTACGCCCTCTCGCGCAAGCGGGTCGAAGAGGTCGCCGACCGCCTGGCGGCTGCCGGTTTCAAGGCCCGCGCCTACCATGCCGGCCTGGGCGACCAGGAGCGCAGGCAGGTGCAGGAGACGTTCCTGCGCGACGACATCCAGATCGTCGTGGCGACCGTTGCCTTTGGCATGGGCATCGACAAGCCGAACGTGCGCTTTGTGGTGCATTATGACCTGCCGAAAAACATCGAGAGCTATTACCAGGAGACCGGGCGTTCCGGGCGTGACGGCCTGCCGGCCGAGGCCCTGCTGCTGTTCGGTTACGGCGACATAGCAATCAGCCGCGGCCTGATTGACAAGGGCGGCAACCCCGAGCAGAAACGCATCGAACTGCACAAGCTGCAGGCGATGGTCGGTTTCGGCGAGGCGCAGACCTGCCGGCGGCGGGTGTTGCTCGGCTACTTCGGCGAACGCCTCAAAGCAGACTGCGGCAACTGTGATATCTGCCTCAACCCGCCGGAAACCTACGACGCGACAGTCGATGCCCAGAAAGCGCTCTCCTGCGTGTACCGGGTCGGCCAGCGCTTCGGCGTCGGCCACGTGGTCGACGTGCTGCGTGGCGCGCAGACCCAGCGCATTCGTGAATTGCAACACGATAAGCTCTCGACGTACGGCATCGGTGCCGAGAAGGTTGCCGAGGCCTGGAACAGCCTGATCCGCCAGCTGATTCACCGTGGCTATCTGGTGCAGGATGTTGCCGCCTACTCGGTTCTGAAACTGACTGAGGCCGCCCGACCGTTGTTGCGTGGCGAGGAGCACCTGGTGTTAGCCAAGCCGCGTATCCGGGTGAAGACGCTGCAGAAGAAGGGTAAGCCGCAGGTCGGCGATTTTGATTACGACGACGAGCTGTTCGACGCCCTGCGCGTGCGGCGCAAGCAGCTTGCCGATGACGCCGGGGTGCCGCCGTACGTGATTTTCGGCGACGCGACCCTGGCGGAGATGGCGGCGAAGATGCCCACCGACGAAGCGGCGCTCATGGCGATCAACGGCGTTGGCCGGCACAAGCTGCAGCGGTTCGGCGGCGAGTTCATCGACGAGATCATCAGTTATCTCTGCCGGTAATCTGGCAAGACCTGCCTGGTGAGTGTTTTTTCACAGGTGGGAGCCCGGTGTGCCGATCCGGCAGGAATCAACTGAGCAATAAGTCTGCTATGATGATCAAGCGGGCGTGTCGGCGCTTCGGCGTATCAGAATTTGATGCGAGGGCCTTATGGATATACAGAAGATTCTTGAAGAGATTCAGAGCGAGGTGCAACCGCTGCTCGCCCAGGGTCGTGTTGCCCGTTACATCCCGGAGTTGGCCGCGGTGCCGGCAGACAAGTTCGGTATGGCCCTACGCACCGTTGATGGGGCAACCTTCACCGTAGGCGCCGCCCGGGAGCGCTTCTCCATCCAGAGCATCTCCAAGATATTCACACTGACCATGGCTATGCAGCTCGCTGGCGATGACCTCTGGCAGCGGGTCGGGCGGGAACCTTCGGGCAACCCCTTCAATTCCCTGGTACAGCTGGAGTACGAAAACGGCAAGCCGCGCAACCCGTTCATCAACGCCGGTGCCCTGGTGGTGACTGACGTCATCCTCAGTCATCTGGACGATGCGACGCAGACCGTGCGCGACATCGTACGTGCCCTGTGCGGCAAGGACGACATCGACTTCGACCTGTCTGTGGCCGCTTCAGAACAGGAGACCGGGCATCGCAACAAGGCCATGGCGCACTTTCTGAAAAGTTTCGGCAACCTCGACAACGCGCCGGAACGGGTGCTCGATGCCTACTTTCACCACTGTTCCTTGGCCATGTCGTGCCTCGAGCTCTGTGAAGCGATCCTGTTTCTCGCTCACAATGGCGTTGCGCCGGTGAGCGGCGACCTGGTGATGACCACAAACCAGGTCAAATACGTCAATTCCCTCCTCTTGACTTGTGGCACCTATGATGCAGTCGGCGACTTTGCCTACCGGGTCGGTCTGCCTGGCAAGAGCGGTGTCGGCGGCGGCATTGCCGCCATCATGCCTGGGCATTTCAGCGTCTGCGCCTGGTCGCCGGGGCTCGATACCTCGGGCAATTCCCTGGCTGGCACCAAGGCGCTTGAGCTGCTTACGACCAAGACCGGGATCTCGGTGTTCTGACGTCTCTGTACGACTCTGCAACAAGAGGACATTAAAAAGGCGGGACAGCATATTGTCCCGCCTTTAGATCTTAAGTGACTGCACCTAGCAATCGCCCGGGATATCCCCTTTGGCATTGGCCACCAACCGGGAAGGCTCCGCTGGGGCGTCCTGCTTGACATTGGCGTAGCGGAAGGTGTCCCCCAGGTAGTTTTTCAAGACCACCTCTTCGCCAAGGCTCTGCAGGTAATCGGGCAGGATCGGAATCTTGCCGCCACCGCCAGGGGCGTCGATAACGTAGGCCGGTACGCCGAGCCCAGAGGTGTGACCGCGCAAAGCGCGGATGATCTCGATCCCTTCTTCGACGCTGGTGCGGAAATGATCGGTGCCCTGGACCATGTCGGCCTGGTAGATGTAGTAGGGGCGGACGCGGATGGCGAGCAGCTTCTGCATCAAGCGCTTCATGACCACCGGATCATCGTTGACGCCGCGCATCAGCACCGTCTGGTTGCCAAGGGGGATGCCGGCGTCGGCGAGGCGGGCGCAGGCCTTGGCCGAGGTCTCGGTGATCTCGTCGGGATGGTTGAAATGGGTGTTGAGGTAGATCGGCTGGTACTTGCGCAGCACGCGGATCAACCCCATGGTGATGCGCTGCGGCAATACCACCGGGATGCGGCTACCGATGCGGATGATTTCGATGTGCGGGATGGCACGCAGTTCACTCAGAATCCAGTCGAGCTTCTCGTCGGCGAGCAGCAGCGGGTCGCCCCCCGAGACGATGACGTCGCGGATCTCGGGATGCGCACGCAGGTAATCGATGCCGCGCTCGAGGGTGTCGCGATTCACCAACATGCTTTCGCCGCCGACCTTGCGCTTGCGGGTGCAGAAGCGGCAGTACATGGCGCACTCCGAGCAGACCAGGAACAGGGCGCGGTCAGGATAGCGGTGGACTAGGTTGGGCACCGGGCTTTGGTTCTCCTCCTCGAGCGGATCGGCGTGGCAGACCGAATCGTGCAGTTCCTTCTCCGAGGGTACTGCCTGGCGCCAGATCGGGTCGTCAACGTCCTTGATCAGACTCAGGTAGTAAGGGTTGACGCGCATCGGGTATTGCTCGGTGACCTCTTCAAGCGGGCGCGGGTCGATGCCGTATTTACGGGTCAAGTCGCCCGGTTTGGTGATGCTGGCTTGCAGAATTTTCTGCCATGTTTCCATCTCTGGGGGTCTCCTTAGTCCGCTATCAGAAGCGTTTGACATAGGTCAGCCGGTCATCGCCGGGCTTGTAGAAGTCGCGGATGCGCGATTCTTCGACATAGCCGGCCTGTTCGTAAAATGACCGGGTCCGCAGGTAACCGCCCTGCGAAGATGTCTCCAGGCAGAGCAGGCGTCCGCCGCGCTGGCGGACCTGCTCTTCGACATGTTTCATCAGGCGCCGACCGACGCCGCTCCCCTGACTGTTGGGATCGACGGCAATCCAGTAAAGGTCGTAGTTCCCTTCGGTCAGAGGCACCGGTCCGAACAGCACATAACCCGCCACGCGGTCACCGATATCGGCAACGGCAACTTCGTAATCCTGCTGGCTCGGGTCGTTGATGACCGCCTCCAGAAGTTCGACGGCAACGGCCACTTCGGCATCAGTGAAGGCACCGGTTGCCACCAGGATTTCCTCGAGCAGGGGAATGTCATCGTGTCTCAGTTTGCGCATATCTAACACCTCATTTTTTGCGTTTGCTGGCCATCTCCAGGATACGTGCTATCAGCTGTGGGTAGCTCAGGTTGGCCACCCGGGCGCTGCGGGCCAGGCCGGCGTCGGGGCTTATATCCGGATTGGCATTGACTTCCAGGATGTAGGGGACGCCGTCACGCAGACGGAAGTCGACCCGCGCATAATCTCGGCATTCCAACAGCTTGTAGGCCCGCAAGGCGACGTCACGTAGCAGCATTTCGCTGCGCATCTTGAGCGGTGCCGGGCAGACCGGTTCGGTGAGCTTATACTGCTGGGATTGCTCCAGCCACTTCCCCTCATAGCTGACGATCGGCTGGGCCAGGTCGGGGTGAAACTTGATTTCGGAGAGCGGCAGGACGTCATGGGGACCGTTGCCGATGATGGCGGCATTGATTTCCCGTCCCTCGATGAATTCTTCGACCAGGGCTCCCTGGCGATAGGTGCGATGCACGTAGTCGATGCGGGCCAGCAGCTTTTTCTCGTTTTCGACCACGCTTTCGTTGGAGATCCCCTGCGAGGCATCTTCCCAGCGCGGTTTGACGATCAGCGGGTAAACCATATCCTTGACCCGGGAATAATGTTCGCCGACTTTGACCAGACAGTATTTCGGGGTCGGCAGCTGGTGCTTCGAGAGGAGATCCTTGGTGCGGGCCTTGTCCTGGGTCAGGCCAAGGGCCAGGGGAGGGGCCCCGGTGTAGGCGAGGCCAAGAAGATCGTAGAACGCGGCGACGTGCATCTCTTTGCGGCTTTCCCCCCAGAAGGCTTCACAGAGATTGAAGGCCAAGTCGGGTTGCAAGCGACTCAGTTCCGTGGCAAAAGCTGCTATGTCTTGGCCCAGAGGGACAAGCACTGGCTTGTGTCCAAGTTTGGTCAGAGCTGCGGCTACGGCACGGGCCTCATGCTCAGCGCCCTGTTCGGCAATGCGATCAATGGCTTCGCCGCGGGGCGCACTGGGGGGAACGAGGTTAAAGCATACGGCAACGTTCACGGTGTTCCCCCGCAGACATCACAAGCCGCGCACAGGCGGCATCGACGACTGCCAAAATCGTTTCCTCGTAAGAAAGTCCGGCAGCCCGGGCCGCCTTGGGGAAACAGCTGTTCTGTTCCGGGCGGGGCAGGATGCCGGGGAGGGGGTTGAGTTCGATGATATGCGGGCGGCCTTGGCTATCGAGACGGACATCGATACGACACCAGTCACGGCAGTCGAGGGCACGGAAGGCGGATTTGCACAGCTCTTCGATCTGCAGGCGCAGTAAAGGTTCAAGTGCCGCCGGGCAGGTGAAGATCTGCAGGGGGTCCTGCTCCTGATCCCAGAGCCATTTGGCTTCGTAGGAGTAGATCGGCTGCACGCCTGCTGGCAAGGTGTCAAAGTTGATTTCGACGATCGGCAGTACCCTGAGCCTGTCGCCGTTGCCGATCAGTGCCACGGTGAACTCGCGACCCGGCAGGAACTCCTCGATCAGGGCCGGCTGATGGTAGCTGTTGAGCACCCACTCCAACTGGCGGACCAGTTCGTGCCGGTTATGGACCAGGGCCTTGTCTGTGACGCCCTTGCTCGAGCCTTCGAGGATTGGCTTGACGATCAGCGGATAGCGTAGCCGGGCCGGGACTTCTGCCAGAGAGTTGACCACGTTGAAGGCCGGGGAGGCGATATCGTTGTGCGCGAGGATCTCCTTGGTGCGACGCTTGTCGAGACAGAGGCCAAG
>Ga0316195_10001110_pt1 | contig 11773 bp, 5 predicted proteins | sample Phised1_MG_FD_204937 | JGI IMG/M metagenome (GOLD analysis project Ga0316195, IMG submission 204937) | Coastal sediment microbial communities from Maine, United States - Phippsburg sediment 1 | ecosystem: Environmental > Aquatic > Marine > Coastal > Sediment | place: USA: Maine | collected... | reverse complement strand
CAAACCTTATAAGAAGCGCACAGCCCAGGGTGGGTATGGTGTGACTACTGATGTCGACGCTATGAAGCGACTGGCTAGGCGTGGGATCAAAGCTGCACAAATCATGCTTGATATTCGCAGCAAGAGCAAACGCATCTCAACCTATCTAAACATAATGAAGGTGGATAAAGATGGACGATACAGATCAAGTTATAAACCTGTCGGTGCGGAAACTGGGAGACTCTCCAGCGGGGAAACAATTTTCGGAACTGGCGGTAACCAACAGAACTGGCCACACGATTTACTTAGGTTTTTCGTATTTGACGAAGGATATATTGGATATTCTTTCGATCTTAGTCAAATCGAGAACCGAATTGTCGCTTACGTTGGAGGTGTTATCGAACAGATCCGTGCGTTTGAGGAAGGAATCGATCTCCATCGACTAACTGCATCAGTTATCATTGGCAAACCCTACGATGAGATCTCGGGAAAGGATGGTTCCTCACCTATCGGTGATGGCAGGCAGAGTGAACGCTATTGGGGAAAGAAAGGTAACCATGCTACCAACTACGATGTCGGTTATAGAACATTCGCACTCAAGAATGAAATGCCAGAGGGTGAAGCTAAATATATCATCGAGAAGATCCATCATGGGTATCCTCAGTTACGCAATGGCTACCATGTCAAGATCCAAAAGATGCTACTGAAAAACAGATTTGTCACTAACCTATTCGGGCGTAATAGATTGTTCCTAGGCCCTGTTACACCATCATATCCTTTTACACCAAAGAGTGCTTGCATCGCTACCTATCGTGAAGCATATGCACACCTGCCACAATCAACTTGTGCTGACAAGATAAACGAACAAGGTCTTGAATTCATCTATTACAATCAAGACAGGTTCGCACCTATTGAACTCCTCGCGCAGGTACATGACTCAGTGGTATTTCAAATCCCTTTATCAATCCCCTGGGATGAGCACGCTAGGATGCTACTCGCAATCAAGGGTTCTTTAGAGACTCCAATCTATTGGAAAACAACAGAGATCGAAACTCCATGTGATTTAGCTATCGGGCTCAATATGTGTAAAGAGGACATGGTTGAACTGAAGAGCAAAGACATTCCATCTAATCCAAATATATTAGCTGAAAGACTACAGGAAATCTATGGAACAATTAGAAAGAGTACTGCCCGATTGGATTGAGTCGTTTTTAAAATATACTGACAATACAGAGCCACCGTACCTATTCCGAAAATGGACAGCCATCTCATGTGTAGCTGCAGCTATGCAAAGAAAGTGTTTCATTAACTGGGGTACGGCCATGACATTCTATCCTAATATGTTTATAGTGTTAGTCGGCCCAAGTGCTGCAGGCAAAGGTACGGCGATGAACCCTGGTTTGCAAATCCTAAGTGAAATACCTACTATCCGCTTAGCTGCACAAGCCACTTCATACCAAGCCCTAATCCGTCACTTGCAAAAGACTAACCTAACCGACATAGATATGATAACTGGAAAGGAGAAAGCTCATTCATCTCTAACTATCTTCTCCAAAGAATTTACTGTGTTTCTAGGTTATCATAACGATGAGTTGATGGCGGCACTATGTGAGTGGTTTGACTGCGATGAAAACTGGGCATATGAAACAGTAGCTCGTCAACGTGAGGAAGTCAAAGGGGTATGGGTTAACTTGATTGGTGCCACTACCCCATCCTCAATTCGTAGCGCGCTGCCCGATGCAGCTATCGGCGGTGGCCTAACGTCTCGAATCATCTTTGTATGTGAGGAGAAGAAAGGTAAGCTTGTAACCATACCTATTCAATCAGCTGAGGAATTACAGTTGAAAGAATACCTGGTACATGATCTGGAAAAAGTATCTTTGTTATCCGGTGAGTATAAACATACAGAGGGATTCGAAGAACTATGGAACAACTGGTGCTATGAAGCGGAAGCCAATCCACCTTTCTACGATCAAAAGTTTGATGGCTACATAGGTAGGCGAAGAGGACATTTGTTAAAACTAGCAATGATTATATCTGCTTCCCACGGTCAACATGACTTGGTCATAACAGCAGACGACCTCGCCGAGGCTATCAAAACACTCAACGAGGTCGAAGTTAAAATGGAAGGTGTGTTTAAAGGATTCGGTCAATCTGATATAGCTGAACTAATACATAGAGCCACTGCTTACATTGTCAACTCAGGTACGAGCGAAATACCCTTATTCCAATTCGCCAGACATTTCTCATCTGACATGGACAAGCTTACAATAGACAGGGTAATCCAGTCACTTGAAATAACAAAGACAATTAAACTAGTTAGCGTACCTGGTGGTGACGACTACATAAAGAGGATTGCATAGATTGTTAAAATATTTAACGAACTTGATTCCGCTCTTGCATAATTTCCCTAACGGCATCTCTGAACTCTGGGGATACGACACCACCAGCTTGATTAACTATTCCGTATTCTTCCCATAGCTGTTTAGCTTCCTCTTCATTAGCATTAGTCAATCTCTCTACAAACATCTCAGCCCTTACCCTAGTAGGCTCCTGCTTAATACGTCTCCAGAAAGATTTCTCTGGTAGGTCTTTAATCCCAACCTCGAACTTAAACCTATCCATCAGCCTATCATAAGTATCCTTGTCCTTGTGACTCTTAGCATACTCCTCAATCTCTTTAACGGTGAAAGAATTTTCATACAGATAGCCATCTACTCTCCTATCCATTTCTCTATTCTGTATCCACCGTTCAAGTTCAAACGCCTCAGCTTTATCATCTATCTTTCCTGAGTGCTTTGAATAAGGATTAGTTACACCAAAGAACCTTTTAACAACAGGCATTTGATCTAGTGCCATTGCAAGGTGTTGTTCCTTCTGCCTTTTATCAAGTCCTCTGAAAGCTTCATACCCTTCACCGAGTAAGTAACTCCACACAGTACCGTTGGTAACTAATTCCTCAATAGCATACTGTGTCCGCTCGGGCGATAACCCAGTGGCCTGGCCTATATCCTGATAAATCTGCTCTGTCTTACCTGGTATGAATTCTTCCTTACTATTAGGAAATGTAAAGGGTTCTTTAGTCTTAGTCCAAATATCTTCATTCAACCAGAAGTCTTTATTAGTAACATAGCCAAGACCTGCACTAATAGATGGTGGTAGTTCAGTAACCCCAACTGGTGATTGCTCCTTCAAGGAATCAACTATCTGATTAACGTCAACTTCTCTACCCATCATCTTCGCGGTAGCGCCTTCAAAGAATGTCTTGAAGAATTTCTGACCTGGGTCTAACGGGATCTTTATATAAGGATACCTCATCTGCCCTTCAGAATCAACGAAGCCGAATTGGTCACCTAGAGGTATAATCAAGTTGTTCTGATTGTCTACATTACCCTCCATATTCTTCATTGTCTTAGGAGCCATCGCCCATGCAGCTACAGCAGTACCTGTTACAACTCCTGCAAATTGGATCAACTTGTATGTACTAGACATCGCTGATCCACTGCCTGGTTTAAACGACCTAATCAATCCTCTTGTACCTTGTATAGATGCATTGAGATAAGGAAACCCATTGTCAAGGGCTTTCGTAACTCCTCCACCCTGACCGAAGTCCATGTAATCTCTGGCGATGAATGTAGCTTCACGTGTTATATCTTTGTTCTTGGTAGCTTGTTCAAGCGTCAGACCTTTTTCCTTTGCCAACCTGCGAATGACTCTATCACGGATAGCTAGCCTAGTCATAATCTCTGAGGTTTCACCGAAGTGTCCGAGAAAATTATAAGCCTTATCCAATGGCCCTTCTAAATGCTTCCCACGTTGGAGTATCCTACCCTGATGGGTTAAGAACTCCATGCCACCACCTTCTTCAATATACTTCTGATACCTAGGACCTTTCGTTGCAGCATCGGTGAACACTCTAGCAAGGTCAGCACCTATCTGTAATCCAAAGATTGGCAGGTTAGGATTGTAAACAGGTTTCCATTTACCATCTGTGAATCGCCTGGCAGTGAACCAAGTATGCATGACATCCCTTGGTAGATTCGCAAGTGCAAATCCCCAGTTAACTCCGGTCGCCATAGTACGTAACACAGGTGAACCACTAGCCAATCTAATAAGCTGGCTCATGTTATAGCTGAGTTCTGGACTACTAATAATCCATTCTTTAGCTACCTCTGGAGACACATACATACTCTTACGCTTACCACCTTCCATCACATAGACTCTGTCCCATCCAGATGGAATCCTATCCCTTTGATGTGTTTTGACTTTAACAAAGGGATTATTCTCATGCTTGCGTGCAACCTCCAGCAATGCCAAGTTAGCTTCGTTATTCAACACTCGGCCATAAGCCCTGTTGAAAACCTCCAGCGCCATAACCTCTGAACTTGGTTCGTATATATCAGTATCACGACCCTTAGCAATAGGCTCAACACCTGAATCATATACTGTCCTTTCCTTACCGCCTACAGTGACAGTATGTTTACTATCATACACATCAACTAACTTTGTCCTACGATAGTTATGCGCTGATAACAAGTCAAATTCCTTCTGGGTAATCAACTGCGCATCTAGCATATCTTTAAGTGGAACCCTCATCCATTCGAAGTAGGCTTCAGACCTAGCTAGAAGTTTCTCTGCCTGCTTAGGTGTGAGTTTTTCAAGGTATTGAAATATTGCTTCGTAGTTAATAAAGTCAGCAAACGTCATACCTTCTGGCAAAGTAACCTGCTTAGGAGTTTTGTACTTACTTATATCCACAATACGTCTTGACAGGATAAGGTTATCAAGAATTACTTTCTCACGCCTGCTCAGCCCACTATAAACTTCCTTCTGCATTTGTCTAAGCCGTAGCGAAGCAAGTGAATTAGAACCTTTAGACAAGTACATCTTCTGCACAACTTCATACCCATCAGCTCCAAGGACCTTCAGCATGTCCCTTCTGATATTACCTGACCTGTCAATGATGGTTCTATTAAACACAGCTCTTGCACGTCTAGCTGCTTCGGCTGGTTTAAAAGCTTTCATACCACGAGCTTTCTTGGTATATTCAGAAACTTTCTTAGCGCTCCTAATCATAGCATCAATAGATGGGTCACCGGAATAGAGTTTATGACCAGCACTTTTATAACCCTCAGAAAACTCCTTATTATATTCCTTAGACTTTTTCCATTCATCTTTAAGCAACCTATCCAATGTATCCCAGGGTGGTATCCTAGACCTTTGCTCTGCAGTCATACCAAATCGCTCAGCTGTTACCCTAGCTTCCATTTCCCCAGGTATGCGCATATACCCTTCAGCAATTTTAGCCTCATCCATAGGGCCAAAGAAGTCAACAAGTTTCTGCTTTGATACCTTTAATGGATTATCACTTGAGTTAGCAAAATTCTTAAACTCTTTCTCAACCCACTCAGTTAATGTAGCGGTGGTGCTTCCATCTTTAACCATCTTATCATATTTATTGACGAGTTTCTGTAAATCAGTTCGTTGTACTTCATCCTTAATATGTGGGAGAAGTTTCTTAAACCTTCTTGAATACTCTTTAGATTTTATAGCATACCTTGACCCACCAGTAAATGCTTCAAGATTATTATTAATAGCATGCTGTAGTTCATGGGCAATATCTTTGTTGTTAACCTTTTGAACATGCAATAGTTTATCTTTATGCTTGTAGTAAGTACCACCAGAGCCATGCTCAAGTTGAAATGTAACATCCTTTAAGCCTGGTAGAGATTTAAACAAAGTTGGATGATGGATAGCTTGATCCAATGGAACTTTAACATTAAGTGCACTATCAGCTACAGTGTCATACCAAGCTAGTTTTGAATCATCTAGCTCATATCTCCACTTGCCATCCCTAGCCATCCAGAACCCTGTATCATTAAACAGTTTACGATTCCTAAAGACGTCTTTAAGTTTTAACTTACCCCTCTGCATAACATCTAATACTGCATCAGGGACTTGATCCAAAGGGATCATCATGTTTAACTGGTTTTTACTAGGTCTGCGACGCATGACGTCTGGACTGACCTTAACAGATTGTTTATTTTTTAAACGAACTAAGTCCCTTGCCCAAGCTGCAGCGTCACTAACATTTTCTTTCCAAGCAAAAAAATCTGATCCGTTAATAAAGTCACCCCTCAGCTCATTACCCCTTAAAGCTAGCTGACTAAGTGTCTCTTTAACTACATTGATGTTAATACTTTCATCGCCATGTCTCCACCTATTAACATCGTTGATTAGTTTTTGCACAAACAGATCAGGGTCTTTCATTACAGCCTTACCACGTTCTTCGTAAAGCTTTTTAAATGCATTGGTAGTAGTTGCATCTTGCGCAAATGGACTTTTATCACCTTCAAGAGCTGGTGTCTTAGTACCTGTTACTCTATCAGTATCAGTTACTGGCTCTGATACCTTTGGTTCTCTTGGGACTTCAGGTTTCTGTGTAGATTTCTTCGGCGGTGCTTTAACTGTTTCACCTTTAGCCTTGGCAATAGCCTTTAATACAAAGTGATTGGTAACCTTCTTACCTTCAGCATCATACCATAGACCACCTATCTTCTCGTACACGTTACCTTTCTTACTAACAAACTGATCCTCAGATGGGCGCTCTGGATCTACCACAGGTTCCTCAGCTTTTGGTTTAGACTTCTTAACATTAATAGTGTCAGCCCTACGTTTAATATCTTTAACTTCCTGAGCTGTTAACTTGCCAGGTTTAGATGGTTCAACTATATCAGCAACCTTATCAAATGATAGAGTAGGTCTTTCCACAACAGGCATTATTTTTGCTCTGGCTACAGCCTCAGCTTGTCTGCCAATCTCCTCTGTGATTATCATCTCTTCGGTGATTTTAGATGCTAACCTTTTAGCTTCCAACTCAAGCTGTTTTTTCTTAGTAGCCGCTACCTTCTCTTGTGCTTTCCTAACTATCTCATTAGGTATACCTTTAATAACCTGATCTTCCTCCATGAGTCTAGTGGCCTTCTCAACTATGCCCTCACTCTCTTTTGCAAAGCTCTTACCACTTCCACGATGGAGAGCCAGACCCATAGCCATCATACCTAATATATCACCAGAGAACTTCGCCGCTCCTTGGATATTAGGATGTCCTTCAAACCCTTCATATGCAGCAACTTGATGACCTACATAGGATAGTGTAGACAAAGGAGCCATGAGCACTTGAGTTGCCAATTCAGATTCAGGCGTCCTCTGCCCAATCAAGGCTTCCTTGGTAGGCTCATAGAATGCCATACCTTCTTCCATAGCCTTTCCCATCACATTGTAGACTTGGTTAAGATCCACATCCTCAGCAAACACCATCTGATCCATCAGCTCTTTACCGCCCAAGCTAACTGCGCCCAACATACCAGTGATAAAGCCAGGTACAGACAATGCAAAATCCAGTCCACCCCTGATAACTTCCATAGGATGTGTTGCCAGAGTCTTCAACCCACTGAATGTTTCAGCTACTATCTCACCAACTTTACCACGTACCTGTGGATCTTCAGTATAAGGATTACCATTCTTGTCTAGCGGTATAAGCTGTTCATTAAACCCACCTTCAGGTTGAGGACCCATTCCAGCTAGACCCATACGAGCCATTAACGCAGGGCTCATAACACCCAAAGGGCTAGCGGCATTAACTTGGTAAAATTTCTTAGGGTCAATTTTATCTAACTGCTCTTTCTGCTCAGATGGTATTGAAGCTTGAACCGGAGGTGGTACGTCACCCTCTTCTGGCTCGCCAGCTAGATACCCACTAAGCTTACTCAAATAGTTACGTGTTTCACCTGGCATATATAAAGCACCTTGTCTAGCCAAGTTACTCTCACCCCAGTTATATGCAGCTGCAGCCAATTCCCAGTCACCAAACCTATCATACATCTTCTTTAAATACCCAGCTGCATATGGTATAGCCTGCTCTGGATCAAATGGATCTTTTAGGTCTGGATGAAACACTTCCATTATCTGCGCTATGCCCTTAGCCCTACCATATTTGGTCTTAGGACCTATTGCATCTGTCTTAAACCCGCTCTCAATATCTAACAAGGATGCTAGATAATTCTTAGGCAGACCATGTATCTGTTCGTACTGCCCTACCAGATCCATATAAGGCTTTGCCATATCGTGAGGTTCGAAGTTATACGCACTCTGAGCTGAGGGAGCAGGCTCAGGCGCATACAACTGATCGGTTAGACTAGGTAAGGTGTTCTCTCCACTGTTGCCATATAGTTGATCAGTTAAACTAGTTTGCATGTCTCACCTCTGTTGTAGTACCATCTGGCCATTGCACTGTCCATACAAAAGTTTTACCATCCAGTTTTTTATCTACTATTTTACCACCGACAGCTTCAATCTTGCCATCTATGAACTGCTCAGCCAACCTAGATTTAAGCATGGGAATATTATTAGGGTTGTCCAAAGACATTTTAAACAAGGTGTCAGCTACACCCTCTGATTCCATGTATTTAGATAGATCCTTGGATAAGCCTCCAGGACTAGTAAAATAAGTCTTTCTCTCAGCTTCTGCTCTACCCTCAGCACCTGCTTTGGCCTTAGCTGCAGTCTCGCCAAAGTTAAACTGCGCTGCACCAGTCTTGGCCATCTCAAGCATCCATTCATGAAAGGTGCCTTCATAACCACCTGCGACAGCTGAATTGTAATCCTTCTGATGAGTGGTTTTAGATTCTTTATGAAACTCATCAAAGGTACCTCTATATCCCTGGCCAACAGCATACTCGTAATTTTTAGTAGCTGCTGTTCTATCCTGCTGACTGAGTTCATTGTAAAACTTTGACGTTTGCAGCAGAGAATTAATCCTAGCTGTGTCAGCATTCTGTCTACGAACTATGTCTTCACGTTCCGCTGTTTCCATAGCCAAGTGTAGGTTCATAAAACCTATCATCTCCTGTGGCGACAGCCCAGCTAGGTCGGAGAATGTAAGATCACCAAGTGGGCTAGATGAAGGGTTTGAGCGCAGGTCGTATTCTGTACCTAGGCCAACAGATCCCCTAGGTCCTTTAGGAGTTACTGTATTGGCAGGTGGGGTATAAGGTTTCTGTCCACCGTAGCCAGGGCCTGGTAACTGATTGGTTTTATCAGCGCTACCACCTACGCTACCGCCTAAGCTTCCACCCAACGCTTCAAACATGTTCTCAGTTCTACCAGTTGCATTAAAGGTACCTTTCTGAGAATCAATGGTTACCTTGTCATTGCCAGCTAACAACTGCTGCAGCATACTAAAGCCACTCTTCCTATTAGCCATGTTCATAGCGAAAGCATTGCCAGGACCCCAGTTAGGATCATTAGGATTCACCATCTCAGATGCCGTCGCTAGTGCCATTATACCCATAGGGGATGCTGCACCTTCCAACATACCACCGAATAGGTTAGCCCAACTAAACCCACCGTAGGGACTAGCAGCTATTGGAGTATAAGCATTTCCACCCGTTCCTTGCATTACCATTTTACTACCTCCAAGTTCGTTAAATAATTAAACAATCTTATAAGAAAAAAGAAGCGCCCAAACCAATCACTCCACCCATGACAGCACCCCAAGGGCCTCCCACAGCTCCACCCATTGCAGCACCAGTCAAGGCACCGCTGATAGCTTTCTGTGTCTTACTAGGTTCATTAGCACCACCACCGCCTGCAGTACCAGCGGCTGCAGCACCTGCCATTGCACCTAATATTGCCCTAGCATTATCATACAAGTTAATATTCCACATAGCGTCTTTCGAAGCAAACTCCAACTCATCTCTACCAACATCCATCTTTGTGGAATAGTAAAGTTTAAACATATTACTGAATTGAGAAGTAACCGAATCATTCCAGCTAAGGTGTCTACTCAACTGATCATTAGACATTACAATACCTTGCGCCCTTAACTTCGTTGACTCAAGGTTGATAGCCTTAACATGGGCATCAGCTATGATCGCCTTACCTATGACAAACGTAGATGACATGACCGAGTTGATGTCACGCATACCTGCAACAAATCTGGGAATTACATTAGTGTCAATCTCATCTTGTAATATAGCAGACTCTGCAGCTACCGTATTCTCTACCTCGGTGCCCCTAACTATGTCGTCATAGATTTTACCCCACAGCTCATGTACGTCAAGGCCTGCCATGAACTTACCAAATATATCCCAGAGTGATGGAAAGTTCTTTATCTCGTAAGTGCTAGAAGGGTCCGATACAGACATACCAAAGAACCCTTCATCTATATCATACGAGCTATATCCACCAAAAGGTGATGCACCCAACGTAGCGTTCAACACGTCTATGAAACTCTGACTTGGCTCATCACTGCCATGATGATTTAGAATGTTAGAGTGAAATTCTTCGAGGTAAGGAGCGTAGCGGACTGTGCTTTCACCGTCGCCACTTCCTCCACCACTACTACCACCACCACCTTTGCCACCCATAGTAGCCTCCTATATAAACTTCCTACTCATTTTTAGAAAAGTCTCATACCCACAGTAATTAAGATGCTCAGCCATAATATCTAGTGAGTATTCAACTATTATCACCTTACATCCCACTGACCTGCCGAACTCAGTTACATGTGCATCAGCTTCTACAAGCATATCAGAGTCTAGCCCACCATATCTATATAGTGAACTAAGATATAAAGCTCTAATCCCTTTGTAATTTTCGTAAACTATTCTCGAAGTAAGAGTGTATTGAATCCGCTTGTCTCCGTTCTCATCTAAGACATATCCCATCCAAGCTTGGGATAGCCCTGACAGCATTTTCTCCAGCTCTCTTATTGCAAAATCTTGTTGATGTTCCCTAGGTATATTGTTAGAAACTATCAACGACTGTTTATATAGATCCCAGAATGCAGGAATCTGTGAGGAAGTCAATCTAATAAACATTTAAAGCTCCTTTTGGATCTCTGGTAAATCGCTGGTCTATAAATTTAAACTGTATGCTAATATATGAGAGATCAAAAGATCCATGATCGAGACCTTTTAACCTTATACGGAAATCATAGCCAGAGCATTTCCTATGCACAACACCGCTTTTGTTTAGTGGAGACCATTCAGTAGTCCTAAACCCCTCACTTTTATTAAACCTATAATCAATTGCAGCGAAGAGTGGGACTTCTGAAATAGTATCGAACTGCATAGATTCAATAGATTTCAACCCACGCCTTTCAAAGTCTATCTCATCAGTGATGATGTAAACAGGTTTCATTACAACGTCTGAATCGGATAAGGCTTGAATAGAATTGCCAACTCGATATAGTCCATTCAAGTTATCATATCCACCAGTTAGCGCACCATCGTTGAAGATGTAGCTGTCCTCTACACTTGAGATATATAGTCTCTTCTCAGCAGGATCGTATGTGAGCACAGGGTTAGTTAGGTCAACTAGGAATTCTTCATACCCAAGCTTCTCCAATCCCTTCTCAGAAAATTTGTAGAGTGCACCTAGTACATCGATGAAGTAGTGTACAAACTTATCACCAGCTACAGCAGTTTTATTCTTCACACCTACATTGTAGATCTCTTTGAATCCAAATGTAGGCATTGGACTTGTAGCTGGGTAGGCCAAGGTAACTCCGCCCGAGCCGTAGATGACTACATTCTTGTCTATCTGAATAACTTGATAAACATAACCTTTCCAACTCATAGGCCTAAACCCTGAGTCATTGGTCATGTCTAGTACAAACGAAGCGTTGCCGATCTTACTCCACCCAACCCAGTTAGTTTTGTCCGAGTTAACTGTGCCCGAGCCTTCTATACTTATCTCTATCTCCAACTCCCCATCAGCATCGAATACT
>Ga0316195_10001109_pt1 | contig 11779 bp, 11 predicted proteins | sample Phised1_MG_FD_204937 | JGI IMG/M metagenome (GOLD analysis project Ga0316195, IMG submission 204937) | Coastal sediment microbial communities from Maine, United States - Phippsburg sediment 1 | ecosystem: Environmental > Aquatic > Marine > Coastal > Sediment | place: USA: Maine | collected... | reverse complement strand
CGGCGGCCTGGTGTTGATGAACAGTCTCTCCAATCGCTCCGAGGTCGTCCTCGGCCAGCTTGGCTGCAAGCATCTCGGCAGTCATCCGGCGCCACGGGTTCTGGTGGGTGGCCTCGGCATGGGCTATACGCTCAAGGCCGTCCTCGACTGCCTGCCGGCGACGGCGCAGGTGGTGGTTGCCGAGCTCAACCCGACCGTTGTCGAATGGTGCCGGGGTTCCCTGGCCCGGTTGACCGGCTCTGTCGTCGATGACCCCCGCGTCACGGTCGAAATCTGCGACGTCGCCGACCTGGTGCGTGGTTGCGCGCAGGGGAGCGTGAAGGGGCGTTTCGATGCCGTGGTCTTCGACCTTTACAAGGGGCCGCATTACCGGACCGACAAGCTCAACGACCCGCTCTACGGCAGCAAGGCGATCAACAACGTCCGCGCCTGTCTCAACCCGGACGGCGTCTTTACCGTGTGGGGAGAGAATTACGACGAGGGTTTCGACCAACGCCTGCGTGCCGCAGGTTTCATCACCCGCAGCGAGCGTCCGGGCCGTGGTGGCTACCGGCATGTGGTGTTCGTGGCGAAAAAGGCGGCAGACCAGCGCCGGAAGGGGGCTTGATGCGGATCTGGGTTGATGCCGACGCCTGCCCCCGGGTGATCAAGGAGATCCTGTTCCGGGCGGCAGAACGCAAGCAGGTGCAACTGACGCTGGTGGCCAACCAGCCGTTGCGCACGCCGCCGTCGCCCTATATCGACACCATGGTCGTTGCCGCCGGCTTCGACGTGGCCGATGACAAGATCGTCGAAATGCTCAGCCCCGGTGACCTGGTGATCACCGCCGACATCCCCCTGGCTGCAGCGGCTATCGCAAGCGCAGGGCACGCCCTCAATCCGCGCGGCGAACTCTACACCCGGGACAATATCCAGGAACGCCTTGCCGTGCGCAACATGCTCGACGAACTGCGCGGTTGCGGCATCGATACCGGTGGCCCGTCAGCCCTGAGCGCTACCGATCGACAGGCCTTCGCCAATCAACTCGACAAATTCCTGGCCAGAATTTAAGGTGGAACTGTCCCCCATGATCACAATGTCCGCCGAAACGATCGTCGTGCTCGACTTTGAAACCAGCGGTATCTCGCCCGACCACGGTGACCGGGCAATCGAGATCGGTGCCGTGATGTTGCGACAAGGTGAGATGGTCGACCGCTTCCAGAGCCTGATGAACCCCGGCGTCCGGATCAACAGCTTCATCGAATCCTACACCGGCATCACCAACCAGATGGTCCAGTCGGCACCAAGGGCGGACCGGGTGATGCGTGATTTTGCCCGTTTCATCGGCGACCGGCCGCTGGTCGCGCATAATGCATCATTCGACCGCCGTTTCCTCGACGCCGAATTCCGGCGGATCGGCGCCCGGCGCAGCCAGGAGTTCGGCTGCTCGATGCTGACCGCACGACGCATCTATCCTGACGCCCCCAATCACAAGCTGGAAACCCTGGTCCGCTACAAGGGTCTGCATACTGATGGCACCTTCCACCGCGCCCTGGCTGATGCGGAGATGACGGCCCTGCTCTGGCTGAAGATGACCGAGGACCTGTGCGAAAGCTATGGCTTTGAGGAGGTTTCCTTTGCCCTGATGTGTGGCTTGATGAAGGTGTCGAAAAGCAAGGCTCCCGAGTATCTGTGCCGCTGTTCCTGACCGGCAGGGCAGGCGGGCGATCAAGCCTGCCTTTGCGCCCATCGGGTTTTAGGTTAAAATGGCTTTGTCTAGTGGTCCTATTTTTCAGATTTGATCTGTGGCAAAACAAGGGGCGATGATGAAAATCTTTGTTGTTCTGGGTAGCCTGAGTGCTTTTTCCGGAGTTGCGCTGGGCGCGTTCGGCGCCCATGGGCTGAAGACAAAAGTGACGCCGGAGATGCTGACCGTCTGGCAGACCGGGGTCCTGTATCACCTGGTCCATGCCATCGGCCTCTTGCTGGTCGGGATCCTCTGTCAGCTGATGCCGGAGACTCCCATGGTTCGTAACGCCGGCTGGGCGATCCTGCTGGGGACCGTGCTTTTCTCCGGGTCGCTCTACGCCCTGGTCCTCACCGGCGTCAAACCGCTCGGCATGATCACTCCTTTTGGCGGCGTTGCCTTCCTGGTTGGCTGGTTGTTGCTCGGTCTCTCGGCCTGGCAACATACAGGTTGAAGCCCGGGGCCGTGTCACGGGTTCTGCAGCATCCCCCAATTCCATGACAGCAGCGGCTGTTTACCAGAGAGCGGGATGAACTGCACCTCCATCCCGGGCAGGCTGAGGATCGCACAGGTGTGGTTGAAAAGGGTACTGCCTGGATTGATGACCAGGACATCGCCTAACTGTTCGGCAAAGACCTGGTGGGTGTGACCGACCACCAGGACATCATAAGCTTCTCCTGCCAGGCTGTCGCTCCAGTCGGCGACCTGCTCCCTGATCAAAACACCCTCCTCGTCGAGAAGCTTGATGCCGTTCAACAGAGAATCCGGCGGGCTGGCATGGACCATGTAAAGGGTCTTTCCGGCAAAAGTCAGTTCTGCGATTCGGTAAAGGTTGCGTAGATACCCTTCGATCGGCCCGTTGAACCGGTTCTCGTCCTCCGCATAACTGAGGTGCCACAGATCATGGTTGCCGACGATGGCCCGGCAGCCGCTCTTGATCAACAAGGCCACGGTCTGCTCCAACTCCTTACCGTAGCCGGCGATGTCGCCGGCACAGAGAACCGCCTCGACCCGCTCTTCGCTGAAGATCCGCAGCGCCTCCTGCAGGGGGCCGACGGCGGCATGAATATCACTGATCAGACCAATTTTGACTGTCATCGGGGGCCTCGTTCAGTCGCGGATTTTCCCCACGGGAGCCAGGTAGATGGTGAATTCATCTTCGCCGTCAACCTTGAGCAGCCTATCCATCTGCTCCTGGTGATAGGCGGCGATGGCGCAGGTGCCGGCACCGATTGCGGCACACGCCAGGTAGAGATTCTGGCAGAGGTGACCGACATCCATGGCAATGACCCGGTGGGCGGCGATGGCGTAGCGCCACTCCATGCGGTAGGGGATCACCGTCCAGGCCAGGGTGACCGGCGCTGCGGCAGTGAATGCCTGGCCAAGTGTTGCCCTGGTCAACGCGGCAGGCAGGTCGTCCGCCGGGTGTTCAAAAACCAACGCATGATCCACCGGCAGGTAGCGGTAGACGCCGACAGCAAGGGTTTCGATAGCGTTGACCAGCAGGTAGGTTTCAAAGGCGTGGCGACATCCTGCCGAGGGCACCGTGCGCAGGGCACAACCGGGGGCGATGATTTCGGTGATCCCCTGGGTCGACCAGAGCAGCCAGGAGAGTTCTGTCAGTGACAAGGGCTGGTCGAGAAAGCGGCGGTGGCTGCGGCGGCGACCGATCGCGTCAACCAGGTCGGTGCCGCGTAACGCTTCGAAAGCGTCCCGTTCGGGCAGGGGAATCGGTTGTTGATCCTCTCGGGGCGGCTTCTGCAGCGGCGGCGGCGCCACTCCCCGGTTCTGGGCGGTTTGTGAAAAATCGATCTGCAGGCGCAAGGTGTCCTTGAGGAAGGCCCGGTACCTGCTGAGTTCACCATCGGTCATTTCTGGTGCCTGTCGATGTGGGTTAGTGAGTGACTTCAGTAGTTTACCAGAAAAATCGGCACGCGGGACGCGAGCCGCGAAAAGCTTGAAGCTTTAAGGCTTCAGGGTCTCATTCTTGCTGTTCCGGATCACGAACCGGTTGCAAAGTTTCCAGTTTCATTTATCCTATGGGCAGTGCCTTAATGAAATGTTGAATATTTATGGATAGTCTGAAAAATCATTTTGATGCGATAGTGATCGGCAGCGGCCCGGGCGGTGAGGGGGCGGCGATCATGCTTGCCAAATCGGGCAAAACGGTGGCCATTGTCGAGAACCACGTTCTCGTCGGCGGGGGCTGCACCCATCTGGGCACCATCCCGAGCAAAGCCTTGATTCAGGTGGTTCAGCAGTACGCGGAGGACAAGAAGCACCGCCTTTTCAACCGTGGCCGCCATCCCGGACGAGTGACCCGTGAAGATCTGATGGATGCGATCGACAATGTGGTCTCACAGCAGGTTCGCGACCGCGAGGACTTTTATGAGCGCAACCACATCGCGATCATTGCCGGTCATGCCCGTTTTACTGATCCGCACAGTATCGAAGTGCAGGATGAAACCGGCAACCTGCGGCAGATGACGGCTGATCATTTTGTCATAGCCAGCGGTTCGCATCCGTACCATCCCGAAGATGTGCCTTTCGACAATCCCCGCGTGGTAGACAGCGATACAATTCTGAAGATGGCTGAGCTGCCCGGGACCCTGACCGTGTACGGTGCCGGGGTGGTCGGCTGTGAGTATGCCTCGGCTTTCAAGAATATCGGTATCAAGGTCAACCTGGTCAACACCCGCGAGCGTCTCCTCGAGTATCTCGACGATGAGATCAGCAGTGCGCTGAGCTATTATATGCGTGATGAGCAGGGCGTATTGATCCGCCAGAACGAGGAATACGAACGGGTCGAGGTCAATGACGACAATGTCGTGCTGCACCTGAAGACCGGCAAGGTGATCAAGTCGGACATGCTGCTGTGGGCCAACGGCCGCACCGGAAATTCCGAAGGTATGGGTCTTGAGACCCTCGGTATCGAGCCGGACCATCGCGGCAATCTCAAAGTCAACGAGGCCTACCAGACAGCACAGTCACACATCTACGCGGTCGGCGACATCGTCGGCTTCCCCAACCTGGCCAGCGCCGCTTACGACCAGGGCCGGTTTGCCGGGACCCACATCGCCGAAGGCTTCTGTGACGAGCGCCTGGTGCGGGATATCCCGACCGGGATCTACACCCTGCCGGAGATCAGCTGCCTCGGTGGTACCGAGCGCGAACTGACCGAGCAGCGCATCCCCTACGAGGTTGGGCGCTCCTTCTTCCGCAACCTGGCCCGCGGCCAGATCACCGCGCACCGGGCCGGCATGCTCAAGCTGCTCTTCCATCGCGAGACGCTGGAGATCCTCGGCATCCACTGCTTCGGCCACAACGCCACGGAAATTCTGCATATCGGCCAGGCGATCATGGCCCAACCCGCGCCGCACAACAGCATCAAGTATTTCATAAACACGACCTTCAACTATCCCACCATGGCCGAGGCTTATCGGGTCGCGGCGTTGAACGGCTATAATCGGTTGTGATCTCCGTTTTCTAAAAAACAAAAACAAAACCAGAATTGGCGGGTCGCGTCCCGCCCGACGCCATACTTTTGTTCGGCAACAAAAGTATGCAAAAGTGCCTGCACTTAGCAGTGGGCTATATCTTGAGCGTAACAGAAGCAACACCAGTTAAAATTTGTGCTACCAGACAAGCTGTCTACACTTCCCCCATAGATGACGAGGCCCTTGAGGACCTCTCCTTCAGTGACAATTTGATCATCACTGTGATGTCTTGAGCTATCTTCGTAAAAACACCGCAGAGAGGCCCCCTGTAACGGGCCGGCTTCTTGAATGCTGTCGTGAATTGAATCCAGAGAATCTGGGAGAACGTTTATGCTCTCCGCAGGAGGAAAGGCGTTTTTTGCTTCCTTTTTGTCGCCGCTTGGATAAAAAAGGAAGGCGTCCGGCAGTACGCGAAGTGCCGGTTCTGTTCTTGAGGATTTTCCGATTTCTTGTCAAAAAAACCCTTTACCTTCTTTCGAATCCCTTGCGTTTTACCCTTAATTCACCTACTATCTGCCGTGGCTTTTCCGGCCCTACGGCCAGCTTAAATTCTGGAGACAACTCAATGCAGAACTGCCCTCCGGCCATTCTTGTCGGCAGGGATTTTTTTATTTCAGATACATATAGGAGCAACCCTTGAGCCTGGCAGAACTCAACCCGCAACAACGCGAAGCGGTCCTTCACACCGAGGGGCCGCTGCTGCTCCTGGCCGGCGCCGGTTCGGGCAAGACCAAGGTGATTACCCACAGGGTTGCACACCTGGTCGGAGAAAAACGTATTGATCCGGAGAATGTCCTGGCGGTCACCTTTACCAACAAGGCCGCCCGCGAGATGCAGGAACGGGTCGCCAGCCTGGTTGGTAAAGCCAGGGCCGAGCGCATCCAGGTCTCGACCTTCCATTCCCTCTGTTGCCGTATCCTGCGCGCCGATATCGAGCACCTCGGCTACAAGCGCAACTTCAGTATTTATGGGGCCTCCGACCAGCAACGCCTGATCAAGGACCTGATGAACGATATCGCCCCGGACCATGGTCTGAAGGCCGATACGATTCTGTGGAAGATCTCCGACGCCAAGAACCGTCTTCTGCCGCCGGAAAAATTCGGGCCTTTCATGAAAGGCGATCTGATCGGCGAGATGGCAAAAGCGGTCTATCCCGAGTATCAGAAGAGTTTGAAGAGCTACAACGCCGTTGATTTCGACGACCTGATCATGCTCGTGGTCCGTCTTTTTGACAACTTCCCCGCGGTCCAGGGGCGTTACCAGGAGCGTTTCCGTTACATCATGGTCGACGAGTACCAGGATACCAACGCCGCCCAGTTCACCCTGATGAGGCGGCTTGCGGCCGGGTGGAACAACTTCTGCGTGGTCGGCGACGACGACCAGTCGGTTTACGGCTGGCGCGGCGCTGACCCAGGCAACATCCTCGACTTCGAGCGCCACTTTGCCGGTGCCCACGTGATCAAGCTCGAGCAGAACTACCGCTCCACGGGGCACATCCTGAATGCCGCCAACACGGTGATCAAGAACAACAACAAGCGCAAAGACAAGGCGCTTTGGACTGCCGCCGGGGTGGGCGAAAAGATCGGTGTGGTCAAGTGCGTCGATGCCGAAGATGAAGCCCGGGCGGTCATCGAGCGCATTCACCACAACAAGCGCGAGCGGCGCATGGCCTACAGGGATCACGCGATCCTGGTGCGCACCAACGCCCAGACCCTGATTTTTGAACAGGAGCTGCGTTTTGCCGACATCCCCTATGTGTTGATCGGTGGCCAGCAGTTCTTTGATCGCAAGGAGGTCAAGGACGCCATCGCCTACCTGCGCTTCATCGTCAACCCCTTTGACGAGGTCAACCTGCTGCGCATCCTTAATTATCCGCGCCGTGGCATCGGTCGCACCACCGCCGATTTGCTGATCCGTACCTCGGTCACCAGCCGGGAGCCGCTCTGGAAGGTCATTCGTCGCGCCCGCACGATCGATGGTATCAACGCCGCAGCCGCCATAGCCCTGGAAAAGTTCGTCGCCCTGATCGAGGAACACAAGCGCTGGTTCCACGGCGGCGACCGCCTGACCGCAACCGCCAGAGAGCTGCTTGCAGCGATCGGGCTCGAGGCTGAGCTGCGCCGCGAACCCGATTCACGCGAGAAGATCGAACGCCGCATCGAGAACCTCCACGAGCTGATCAATGCGCTTGCCACTTACGAGAAGCGTGATAGCAAGCCGACTCTTGCCGGCTTCCTGGAAAAAGTTGCCCTGCTCGATCGTGACGAGCCGGGCTCAAACAGCAAGGAGAAGAAGCTGGCCCAGGACGCGGTGGTGTTGATGAGCCTGCATTCGAGCAAGGGGCTCGAATTTCCCCATGTTTTTATGCCCGGCTTCGAGGAGGGTTTCCTGCCGCACAAAAAATCAGTCTCGGAAACTTTCGATGTCGATGAGGAGCGCCGGCTCTGTTACGTTGGGATCACCCGGGCCCGGGAGAAATTGACGATTCTGCATACCGACGCCCGCATGAAGTACGGCAAGGCCGAACCGCGCGAGCTGAGCCGTTTCCTGGCCGAGATTCCGGCAGCAGTGCGCCAGGATGAAGCGCGGGTCGGATTCCATCTTGCCGAAGGCGACGAAAACGCCAGTCTTTCGGATATGCTTGCCAAATTGATGGGAGAAACGGCAGAATAGAACGGTCAAAACTTTGACCTGCAAGTCAGACTCTTAACGCTGACGGTTTATCGCTTGCAGTTATCTTTTCAGGGAGTATTTATGATTCTCACCAACGTCGGCAGCGTGCCCGGCAAGAAGATTGTGGAACATTTCGGCATTGTCCAGGGCAGTACGGTACGTGCCAAGCATCTTGGCCGCGACATGATGGCCGGGTTGAAGAACCTGGTCGGCGGCGAATTGAAAGGTTACACCGAGCTGCTACAGGAATCGCGGCAGGAGGCGATGGACCGGATGACCGCGCAGGCCAGGCAGCTTGGCGCCAATGCGGTGATCAATATCCGCTTTGCCACCTCCTCGGTGGCCCAGGGCGCGGCCGAACTGTTCGCCTACGGCACTGCGGTGCGGGTCGAATAGGAGCTGCCATGCTGGAGATCGTGCTCAGCTATCCGGACCTTTCCCTCTTCCTGGCGTTGATGGTGCTCGGCTATACTTGCGGCACCGTCGCTGAAAAGCGCCACTACAGATCGATCATCAGACGCGAAAAAGAGCTGGTCAAGCTGATGGTGGTCAATGCCGATGGGCACTTCGCCGAGGGCGCAGTCAGGACAGCCTTCCTGGTTAACGGCAGTATGGTGGTCTCCAATGACTACTTCAAACGGCTGCTGGCAATTCTGCGCAATATCTTCGGTGGCCGGGTCAAGGCCTATGAATCACTGATCGATCGCGCCCGCCGGGAAGCAATCCTGCGCATGAAGGAAGAGGCCCGGGCCAAGGGCGCGCATATGATCGTCAACCTGCGTCTGGAAACCTCAACGATCGGCCGTGCGGCAAATAAGAAGAACCGTATCGGCAGCATCGAGACCCTCGCCTACGGCACCGCAGTGGTCATGAACCGACCGTGAAATTCACCCCCAAACATATCGAAGGCAACGTCAACGTCTCGAAGACCCACCCTTTGACGGAACTCTGCTGGCTGGTTGGCGGCCTGTTGCTGCTGACCCTGATTCTCTACCTGTTGCTCGGTGTGACCACCGATATAGCCGTGGCAAAGATCCCGGTCAGTGCGGAAGTCTGGCTCGGTGAACATTTCATCGATGCTATGGATGCCGTTGAAAACCAGCCACTGCAGCAGCTCCTCGAGCGTTTGCTCGACAATTTGCCGGTTGATTCTCCCCTTCACGAATACACCTTTCATGTGCAGATAGTGGAGAACGAGCAGATCAACGCCCTGGCCTTGCCGGGTGGGCGCATCGTGGTCTTCTCCGCACTCCTCGAGCAGGCCGAGTCTGAGAACGAGGTGGCGATGGTGCTGGCCCATGAACTGGGACACTTTGCGCACCGCGATCATCTGCATCGTCTGGGCCGCGGGCTCGGTGTGACGGTTGCGGCGATCATGCTGTTCGGAGAGGACAGCGCCGCCAGTGCCCTGGCAAGCAAACTTTTCCTGGTCGGTGACAGCCACTACTCCCGGGAGCAGGAGTCGGCCGCCGACCGTTTCGGCCTCGAATTGCTGGTGGCCCGTTACGGCCATGCCGGAGGCGCCACCGATTTCTTCGCCAGGGTTGGCAAAGAAGCCGGGAGCCGGGTCCCCTACCTGTTGGCGTCGCACCCGCATCCCGATGACCGGGTCAGGGAATTACAGGGGCTGATCGCTGCCAATGGCCATCGGATTGACGCCGTCATGCCCCTCGGCCAGGACCTGCTGGAAGATTTGCCGCTCAGCAAGGAACCTCCGGGAAAGGAGCCTGCATCAGCAACAGGTAGGCAAACTTCGCGGCTTTGACGCACTGATAACTTGACGCTTTAAAGTACGGTCTTATAATCAAACAAAAGTTAGCCACCAAGGCACCAAGACACGGAGTAAGTTTTTGGTTTTTTTAAAACAATAATGCTGTGCGATGGGACATATTGATCTTTAGCCAGCAAAATGAGCGGCTTAGCGCCTTTGTGCCTTAGTGGCAAACAAAACCTTTTTTGGGGTATAGAATTGTTAAAGTCGACCCGCGCTGCTTTTCAGTTGAAATCATCGCCTGTTCTGGCAAAGTAAAGACACCATGAATGACTTCACGGACCAATTGCCGCTTGGCAAGGCCACCATTTACAAATCGGAGTACGACCCCGGCCTGCTCTGCCCGGTGCCGCGCAAGCTCAAACGCGACGAGATCGGCCTGCCCGCCGCGCTGCCCTTTCACGGGGTCGATATCTGGAACGCTTACGAGATGTCGTGGCTGACGGCCAGGGGCAAGCCGGTGGTGGCGATGGGTGAGTTCCGGATCCCTTGCGAATCGCCTTTCCTGATCGAATCGAAATCATTCAAGCTCTATCTCAACTCTTTCAACCAGACCCGTTTCGACGATTTCGAGACCGTGCGCGCCCTGCTCAGCCAGGATCTGACCGGGGCTGCCAGCTGGCCGGTGGATGTGCGACTGATCGATGTCGGGGAGTTTGCCGATGAGGAATTTTCTCTCCTGCCGGGAGAGTGCCTCGATGACCTTGATATCGCGATCGAAAGCTACACCCTGGAAGCCGGGCTGCTCGAGGGGGCTGCGGCCCCACGACAACCGGTCAGTGAAACCCTGCACAGTCACCTGTTGAAGAGCAATTGCCTGGTGACCGACCAGCCGGACTGGGGCAGCGTCCTGATTCGTTACCAGGGGGGTAAAATCGACCGTGAAGCCCTGCTGCGTTACCTGGTTTCCTTTCGCCAGCACAACGAGTTCCACGAACAGTGCGTCGAGCGCATCTACTGCGACCTGATGCGTTTCTGCCAGCCTGAGAAGCTTACCGTCTATGCCCGTTACACCCGGCGCGGCGGGCTCGATATCAACCCCTACCGCAGCAACTTCGAGTTCGAAGTGGAGAACCTTCGCCTGGCGAGACAGTAGGGTCTGCTTTTGCGAGAGCCAGCCACTTCTCAGCGGCAGGTCTCTGGAGCATGATGTTGAGCATATTTTTCAACAGAGTGATACGGACATAGAGCAAACAGTTATTTTATGAGACTCCTTGCAATATTCTTTGTGATCTCGGCTTTTGTGTATTACGTGACCGGCAGGTCTCGAAAATATTCACGAAGGCAGAGATTTGTCTTTGCGTTGATTACCTATGTGACCTTGTATGCTGTTTTGCTTGCTACGATATTATTGTCCGGTAACAAACCATAACAGGACCCTGTTCACTACGAAATTCAGGGCACATATCTGCCAGCCTGAACCCAATACCCATAGACCACGGCTCTGTTCCATGCCCCAGGGTGTTCGAGACAGTTTGTTTTGAAGATCAATCCGCTTTCCTGTAGAATGCCGCGTAACAGAACATGCCATTGTGAGATTCCACCCGTATGGACAAAGACCAGCAAATAAAATTGACGCCTGATGAAATAGCCAGGGCCCTTCTGTTCGCACAGCAGGTTGCCCCGGGAGCAGGGAAGATTGCCCTGCGGTATTTCCGCCAGCCTATCGAGGTGGACAACAAGCTCGGTGAAAGCGGCTTTGACCCCGTGACCGCTGCCGACCGGGCTGTGGAGGCCTTCCTGCGTGAAGAGCTTGGCCGCCGGTTCCCGGAATTCGGGATCATCGGCGAAGAAGAGGGCGTTACGCCCGGCAGCTCGGATGTTAACTGGGTGATCGATCCGATCGACGGTACCAAGGCGTTTATCAGCGGCTTCCCGACCTGGGGAATCCTGCTCGGCCTGCAGCAGGGCGACCGGGCCCTGGCCGGGCTGATGTACCAGCCGGTGACCGGGGAACTCTTTTCCGGCAGTGCTGCCGGGGGTGTGTTGCGGCAACACGGCAAGACCGTCGCACTGCAGACCCGGACGACGGAGCGTCTCGAGGACGCTATCCTGTACTGCACGCACGAGAGCATGTTTGTCGATGCAGCCAGCCTTGCCGCCTTCCGCCGG
>Ga0316195_10001108_pt1 | contig 11783 bp, 7 predicted proteins | sample Phised1_MG_FD_204937 | JGI IMG/M metagenome (GOLD analysis project Ga0316195, IMG submission 204937) | Coastal sediment microbial communities from Maine, United States - Phippsburg sediment 1 | ecosystem: Environmental > Aquatic > Marine > Coastal > Sediment | place: USA: Maine | collected... | reverse complement strand
CTCCGAAGGGATCTTCCAGACGCCGAGGTTCTCGAGCAGGCCGAGGAACAGCCCGCCCAGCAGCGCCCCCGGCAGCGAGCCGATGCCGCCCATGATCACCGCGACCGAGGCCAGCAGCACGAAGCGCGTGCCCCGGTAGGGTTCGGCGCCGACGTCCATCGCCACCAGGATGCCCGCGGGCGCACTGATCGCCGAGCCCAGCGCGTAGGTGAGCAGCTGCACCCGCCCCAGGTTGATGCCGACGGTGCGTGCCATCTCCGGCGCGCTGGAGACCGCGCGGATCGCGTGGCCCCAGCGCGAGTAGCGCAGGAACAGCACCAGCGCGCAGAAGCCGACCACCGCGAACGCCACCGTCAGCGCGTGCAGCCAGGTCAGGTAGACCGGGCCCAGTCTGAGCGAGGTTCGCAGCACGCCGATGTCCAGTCGCAGCGGATCGGCGGAGAAGACGATCGCCACCACGTTCTCGACGACGATCAGCAGGCCCAGCGACGCGATGAACACCACGGTGCGCACCGCGCCCCTGCGCTCCAGCGGCTGGTAGATCAGCAGGTCGATCAGCAGGCCCGACAGCGCTGCGGCGAGGATCGCCGCCACGACCGCCAGCCACAGCGGCAGGCCGAGCAGCGTCTGCCCGACGTACGCGTAGTAGGCAGCGAGCGTGAAGACCGCGCCGTGCGCGACGTGAAAGTGCAGCGTCGTGCCGTAGATCAGTCCCCAGCCGACCGCGCAAAGCGCGTAGAGGCTGCCGACGACGATGCCGGTGGCCAGGAGCTGCAGCAGCAGATCCACGAACTAGCGCCTTCTCACGCTGTCTGACGCGCGCGGGGTGCGCGCTGCCTATTGCCCCGCCTTGATGACCTTCTCGACCTCGACCTTGCCGCCCTTGAGGACGCCCGCCTCGATGTCCATCAGCGCCGCGTGGTTCGGCTGAAAGACGAGCTTGCCGGCGATCGTGTCGAACGAGCGGATCGATTCGATCGCATTCTTCACGCCTTCGCCGTCGAGCTTGCCGCCGGACTTCTTCATCGCCTCTTCGGCCGCGCGAGCGAAGATCTTCACGCCGCTGTAGTACTGGACCGCGAAGAAACCGGCATCGGTCTTGTAGCGTTCCTTGAACTTCGCGGCGAACGGCTGCGTCGGGTCGAACGGCAGCTTGGTGACCAGCATGCCGTCCGCGCCCTTGGACTTCAGCGTCTCGGGAATCAGCGCCCAGGACGTTGCGGCCATCGGGATCGTGATGCCGATCTCGCGCGCCTGGTCCGCGATGATCGACACCGCGCGGCCGTACATCGAGATGAAGAGGATATCGCCGCCCGCGGCACGCAGCTTCGCGAGCTGCGCCCGGAAGTCGGTGCCGTCCAGCGCCGCCTGTTCTTCGGCGATCACCTTGCCGCCGGCCGCGCCGAACGCGGCCCGGAAGGTCTTGGCTGCGTTGCGCCCGGCCTCGTCGTTGGCGACGATCATCGCGGCCGACTTGAACTTCTTGTCCTTGGCCAGCCAGTCGGCCATCACGCCGATCTCGTTGGAGACCACCGGGATGTTGTTGTACAGGTAGTCCTTGTTCGCCAGATTGTCGGACTGGCCGCCGCCGTTCATCATCACGACCTTGTTCTGCGCGCCGATCGGCTGGATCGCGAGCGTGGGTGACGAGTACGAGGTCAGCGTGAACGGCACTTTCTCGACGTCGACCAGGCGGCGCATCGCGTTGACCGCTTTCGACGCGTCGGCGGCGTGGTCCTCGTAGATCACTTCCAGCTTGTGGCCGGCGATTCCGCCGGCCGCGTTGATCTCTTCGGCGGCGATCTCGGCGCCGCCCTTCATCCAGACGCCGTACGAGGCACCGGATCCGGTCAGGGGAAGGATCGCGCCGATCTTGATCGGCTCCTGGGCGCCGGCCACCGGAACGAGCAGTGCGGACGTCAGCACGGCCGCGAGTACATGAATGGGGGAACGCATGATGGGTGGAACCTCCTCTGAATTGTCGTTTCTATTTCGCTCCCGACTCTAGGCGCGGGATCTATGGGGTGTCAAGGCGTTCCCGCCGGCGAGGCCGACGCTTCAATGGCTCGGACCGCCGTTACAATCGCCCACTACGTCGACGAAGAGATGCCATGCCCACGAACCGAAAGCGCGTCGTCCGCTTCGACGTCTGGTACGACCCCTCGATGGCCGAGCGGCTCGGGCGCGAGCCTGACATCGAGTTGCGAACCTGCGCGCGCAAAGGCGACGACGACGAGGCCTGGAGCGCGCTCGCGCGGGCACACGCGTATCAGATCTCGTCCGCCAAGGACGAATTGCCGGGCCACTGGTTCGCCAATCGCGAGCTGCTCGCCCGTTGTCCGAACCTGCTTTGCGTGTCGGCCAGCGGCGCGGGCTACGACACGGTCGACGTGGCGGCCTGCACCGAGGCGGGCGTGCTGGTCGTCAACCAGGCGGGCGCCAACGCGCAGTCGGTGGCCGAGGCGACGCTGGGCTTCATGCTCGACGTGTCGCGGCGCATCAGCGAGTGCGATCGCCGGCTGCGGCGCGAACGCGGGTTCAGCCGCGAGGACGTGATGGGCCACGAGATCGGCGGCAAGGTGCTCGGCATCGTCGGCATCGGTCACATCGGCACCCGCGTCGCGGCGCTGGCGCGCGCGTTCGGCCTGGAGGTGCTCGCCTGCGACCCCTATCTGACCGAAGAGGAGATCGCGCGGCGAGGCGCGCGATCGACCGGCTTCGAGCAGTTGCTCGAGCGCTCGGACTTCGTCTCGCTGCACTGCCCGCGCGACCGCGACACGCTGAAGATGATGGATGCCCGCGCGTTCGCCAGAATGAAACCGGGCGCGGTGTTCATCACCACCGCGCGCGGCGGCATCCACGACGAGACCGCGCTGATCGACGCGCTGCGCTCCGGCCACCTCGGGGGCGCGGGCATCGACGTCTGGGACGTGGAGCCGCCGCCGCTCGATCACCCGCTGCTGCGCTTCGAGAACCTGGTCGCGACCTTTCACACGGCGGGAGTCACGCACGAGGCACGGCGCAACACCGCCAGCTACGCCGCCGAGCAGCTGGTGGGCATGCTGAAGGGCGGCCGTCCGCCGCGGCTGATCAATCCCGAGGCCTGGCCGGTCTACGCGAAGCGCTTCGAGGCGATACTCGGGACGCACGTGCGTCCCGACACCGCGGACGTCGAGTAGCGCGCCGACGGCGCGAACCGGAACGACGAGCAATCAACCCAAAGCGCCGAGCGCAGCGACGATGACACCTGATCCCCGAACAGCCACGAGCCGTTTCGACGCCGACGCGCTCACCGGGTTTGCGCAGGCGCTGCTGGTGGCCGCCTCGATGCCCGACGATCGCGCCCGCGACGTGGCCGACATCCTCGTCGAAGGCGACCTTCTGGGCCACGACACCCACGGTCTGCAGCTGCTGCCCTCGTATCTCGCGCAGATCGAGTCCGGCGACCTCACGGTGCAGGGCGAGCCGATCGTGATCGCGGACCACGGCGCGGCGCTCACCTGGGACGGGCAGCGCCTGCCCGGCCCGTGGCTCACGCTGCGCGCGATCGAAGTCGCGACCGCGCGCGCCCGCACGTTCGGGACGGGCACGGTGAGCATCCGGCGCAGCCACCACATCGCCTGTCTCGCGACCTACGCACGGCGTGTCGCGGAGCAGGGCCTGGTGCTGCTGCTGTTTTCGTCGGCGCCGTCGGGCAGCAGCGTCGCACCCTACGGCGGCACGCGCGCGCTGTTTTCGCCGAGCCCGCTGGCCATCGGCTTTCCGACCAGCACCGCTCCGGTGATGGTCGACGTGTCGACCTCGATCACCACCAACGGGCTGACCGGCCGACTGGCGCGCGAGGGCGGCAGGCTGCCGGGCCAGTGGCTGATCGACGAGGAAGGCAGGCCCACCGACGATCCGGCGGTGCTGGTGCCGCCGCGCGCGGGAACGATCCTGCCGCTGGGCGGCGTCGACGCGGGTCACAAGGGTTACGGGCTGGCGCTGATGGTCGAGGCGCTGACCGCCGGGCTCGCGGGCCACGGCCGAGCGGATCCGGGCGCCCGCCTCGGCGCGACGCTGCTCATCCAGGTGATCGACCCGCAGGCCTTCAGCGGACTGCCCGCGTTTCGCGAGCAGATGGACTGGGTCGAGACCGCCTGCGTCGAGAACCCACCGGTCCCCGGAGGGGAAGGCGTGCGTCTTCCGGGCCGGCGCGGCGTCTCGCTGCGCGAGCAGCAACTGCGCGCCGGCGTGAACCTGAGGGGCTCGATCGTTGCGGAGCTGACCCAATGGGCCGGCAAGCTCGGCGTGCCGCTGCCCCGACCGATGGAGGCCACGGATGGCTGAATCGACGAAGCCGGTGGGGCTGCGGCTTGCGCCCGCGCAGATCGAGGTGGAACGGCGCGCCGACGGCGCGCTGCTGCTGCGTTCGCCTCAGGCGCTGGGCGCGTACGCGCGCGTGGTCGGCGACTGGCTCGCGCACTGGGCGCACGCCGCGCCGGATCGCGTCTTCGTCGCCGAGCGGGACGGCGAGGGCTGGCGGACGATGACCTACGCGCAGACGCTGGACGCGGCGCGCCGCATCGGTCAGTCGCTGCTCGACCGGGGCCTGGGTCCGCGGCGCCCGGTCGCGGTGCTCTCGGACAACTCTGTGGACCACGCGTTGCTCGCGCTGGGCGCGATGCACGCCGGTGTGCCGATCGTGCCGATCTCGCCCGCGTACTCGCTGATGAGCGCCGACCACGCGAAGCTGCGCTACATCGTCGAGCTCGTGCGCCCGGGCCTCGTGCACGTGTCGGACCCGGAGCGCTTCGCGCCGGCGCTCGCGGCGATCGGCATGACGTCGACCGCGGTGACCGAACTGCTCGAGACCTCGCCCGGGCCCGCGCTGGAGGCCGCGCACGCCGCGAGCGGGCCGGACACGATCGCGAAGATTCTCTTCACTTCCGGCTCCACCGGCATGCCCAAGGGCGTGATCAACACGCAGCGCATGCTCACCGCCAACCAGCAGCAGGCGGTGCAGGTCTGGCCGTTTCTCGCCGACTCTCCCCCGGTGGTCGTCGACTGGCTTCCGTGGAATCACACCTTCGGCGGCAACTACGATTTCAACATGGTGCTGTCCAACGGCGGCACGATGTACATCGACGCCGGCAAGCCGGCGCCCGGCCTCGTCGAGACCTCGGTGCGCAACCTGAAGGAGATCGCGCCGACGATGTACTTCAACGTGCCGCGCGGCTTCGACCTGCTGATGCCCTACCTGGAGCGCGACGAACAGCTGCGGCGCAACTTCTTCTCTCGCTGCCGCTTCGTCTTCTACGCCGGCGCGGCGCTGCCGCAGAACCTGTGGGACCGGTTCGTGAACCTCGCCGAGAAGACCGGGAGCGGGCCGGTGCTGCTGGCCTCGGCCTGGGGATCGACCGAGACCGCGCCGCTGGCGACCGCGGTCCACTATCCGGTGGAGCGCGCCGGCGTCATCGGCCTGCCGGTGCCGGGCTGCGAACTCAAGCTGGTGCCCTCGGCGGGCAAGCTCGAGGTGAGGCTGCGCGGCCCGAACGTCACGCCCGGGTATTTCGCGCGCGACGACCTGACCGCGCCCGCCTTCGACGACGAGGGCTATTACCGGATCGGCGACGCGCTCAAGCTCGTCGACCCGGCGAACCCCGCGCTGGGGCTGGCGTTCGACGGCCGCGTCGCGGAGGACTTCAAGCTGGTCACCGGCACCTGGGTGCACGTCGGCGCGCTGCGCGTGAAGCTGATCGCGGCCAGCGACCCGATCGTGCAGGACGCGGTGATCACCGGGCACGACCGCGACGAAGTGGGCGCGCTGCTGTTCATGAATCCCGCGGCCTGCGCCGGGAAGACGCCCGAGCAGCTGCGCGCGCGGGTCCGCGAGGCGCTCGCATCGCTGGCGAGCGACGCGGGCGGCGCGACGTCGATGCGCATCGACCGCGCGCTGATGCTGCCCGACCTCCCGCAGCTCGATGCCGGCGAGATCACCGACAAGGGCTATGTGAACCAGCGCGCGGTGCTCGAGGCGCGGGCCGTGCAGGTGCATCGGCTCTACGCGCAGCCGCTCGCCGCCGACGTGATCGTGCGTCCATGAATCCCCGGGGGCGTGCCCGGTCGGGGGCTGCGGTCAGCGCGCCTGGCGCGGTCGCCGCGGTTGCCGTGACGAGAGCGGCACGATGAGCGCGGCCGCTGCGTCGCCGGATCGCAAGGTCGCGGTCGTCGTCGGCGCCCTGGGCGTCATCGGCCGCTACATCGTCGAGCGGCTCGCCGCCGAGTCCGGATGGGAGGTCGTGGGACTGTCGCGACGGCGCGGCGAGGACCGTCCGGGCGTGCGCTACCTTTCGGTCGACCTGCTAGATGCGCAGGCGACCGACGCCGCGCTGGCCGGGCTCGGCGACGCGACCCACGTCTTCTACGCCGCGTTCCAGGCGGCGAGCGGCCCGGCCGCCGGCTACGCGGTCAACGTGGCCGCCAACCGCGACATGCTGGTCAACTCGGTCAGTGCGATCGATCGCGTCGCCCCCGGCCTGCGTCGCGTCGTGCTGGTGACCGGCACCAAGTACTACGGCACGCACCTCGGCCCGTTCCGCACGCCGGCGCGCGAGCGCGACCCGCGCCATCTGCCACCCAACTACTACTTCGACCAGATCGACTGGCTCACAGCCTTCCAGCGCGGCCGGGCCTGGGACTGGACCGAACTGCGCCCGCAGACGCTGTGCGGCTTCGCGCCCGGCACGCCGATGAGCATCGTGCCGGTGATCGCGGTGTACGCGGCGATCAGCAAGGAGCTCGGCCTGCCACTGCGCTTTCCGGGCAAGCTCGGCGCGTGGCGGTCGATCTACCAGGTCACCGAATCCGCGCACTTCGCCGGCGCCGCGCTGTGGGCCGCCACCGAGCCGCGCTGCGCCAACGAGGCGTACAACATCACCAACGGCGACTACTTCCGCTGGTGCAACCTGTGGCCGGGCATCGCCGAGGTCTTCGGGATGCCCTGGGCGGAGCCCCAGACGATCTCGCTGACCGCGCAGATGGCCGACAAGGCGGCGCTCTGGGACGCGATGGTGCGCAAGTACGGACTGCATCCGTATCGCTTCGACCAGGTGGTTGCCTGGCCGTTCGGGGACTACGTGTTCGCCACGGACTGGGACGTGATGTCCGATCTCACGAAGTCGCGGCAGCACGGCTTTCACGACGTGGTCGACAGTGAGGAGATGTTCGTGCGCCTGTTGAATCAGTTTCGCCAGCAGCGGATCGTGCCGTGAGCGGCGCGCGCATCGGCCGCACCGTCGCGGAGTCGACGCCTCACTGGCCGGCGCGCCCGCGCGCGCCCGAGGGCGCGCCGAACATCCTCGTGCTGCTCTTCGACGACGTCGGCTTCTCCGACTTCGGCTGCTACGGCTCGCCGATCCGCACGCCCAACATCGACCGGCTGGCGTCGCAGGGCCTGCGCTACACCGGCTTTCACACCACCGCAATGTGCTCGACCACGCGCGCCGCGCTGCTCACCGGCCGCAACCACCACTCGGTCGGCGTGGGCTGCCTCGCGAACTTCGACAGCGGCTATCCCGGCTATCGCGGAAAGATCGCGCGCGAGGCCGGCACACTCGCCGAGATGCTGCGCCCGCACGGGTATCGCAACTACATGGTCGGCAAGTGGCACGTCACGCCGCTCACCGAGGCCGGCCCGGCCGGCCCCTTCGACGGCTGGCCGCTGGGCCGCGGCTTCGATCGCTACTACGGGTTCATGGACGCGGAGACCGACCAGTACTCGCCCGAGCTGGTCCGCGACAACACGCACATCGACGCGCCTGGCAGTTACGAGACCGGTTACCACCTGACCGTGGACCTGGTCGACCAGTCGATACGCTATCTCGCCGACCATGTCGCCGACGCGGCCGATGCGCCCTGGCTGTTGTGGCTCGCCTTCGGCGCCTGCCACGCGCCGCACCAGGCGCCGGCCGAGCTGATCCGGTCCTACGACGCGGTGTTCGCCGACGGCTGGGACGCCGAACGCGAACGGCGCCTGGCGCGGCAGCTCGAACTCGGTGTCGTCCCGCCCGGCACGCGGATGCCCGCGCGCAACGACGGTGTCGCCGCCTGGGACACACTGGGTCCGGACCAGCGTCGCCTGTTCACCCGTCTGCAGTCGGCGTACGCCGCGATGCTGGACCACGCCGACCGGCAGATCGGGCGGCTGCTCGACTTTCTCGAGCGCTCGGGCCAGGCCGAGAACACGCTGGTGATCGCGCTGTCGGACAACGGCGCGAGCCAGGAGGGCGGCCCGCAGGGGATGATCAACGCGATGGGCCCGTACAACTTCCGGCCCGAACCGCTGGACGAGAAGATCCGGCGCATCGACGACATCGGCGGGCCGGACACGCACTCGAACTTTCCGCTGGGCTGGGCGATGGCGGCCAACACGCCGCTGCGCCGCTACAAGCAGAACACGCACGGCGGCGGCATCCGCGACCCGCTGGTGATCGCGTGGCCGCGCGGCGTCGAGGCGCGCGGCGAACTGCGCCACCAGTTCTGCCACGCCAGCGACCTCGCGCCGACGCTGCTCGAGATCGTCGGCGTCGAGCCGCCGACGGTCATCGCCGGGGTGCCGCAGCAGCCGATCGAGGGCGTGAGCTTCGCCGCCACGCTGCGCGACGCGGCCACGCCCGCGCGCGCCGTTCCGCAGTACTTCGAGATGTTCGGGCACCGCGGGCTGTGGCACGACGGCTGGAAGGCCGTCGCCTTCCACCCGCCCGGCACGCCCTTCGACGCGGACCGCTGGGAACTGTTCCACCTGGACGCCGACTTCTCCGAGACCGAGGACCTCGCCGAGCGCGAGCCGCAGCGGCTGCAGCAGATGATCGCGCTGTGGTGGCGCGAGGCCGAGCGCTGCCAGGTGCTGCCGCTGGACGACCGCTTCGGTCCGCGCTTCATGGAAAACGCGCGGCGCTATCACGGGCCTCGGCGCCACTTCGTGCTTCACGCCGGCGTGGGCCACATCCCCACCGACGTGGCGCCGGACGTGCGCGGGCGCGGCTACACGATCGAGGCCGATGTGCGCATCGACGGCCCGGCCACGCAGGGGGTGCTGATCGCCCACGGCGACGCGACCTCCGGCTATACCCTGTACCTGCGCGACGGCCATCTGGTGCACGACATGAACATCGGCGGCGCGCACCATGTGGTGCGATCGGACCGGCCGGTGCCCGCCGGAGAGCGCCGGCTCGGTTTCCGGATGCAGCCCGGCCCGCTCGTGCGTCCCGCGCACCTGCCGCCGACGATGAAGGTGCTGGTGCCCGCGAATCGTGTCGGCACCCTGCTGATCGACGGCGAGCCCGCGGGCTCGATCGAAACGCAGGCGGGCTTCAACAACTTCGTGTCCTGGAGCGGCCTGGACATCGGCCGCGACCGCGGCAGTCCGGTCGGCGACTATCCGGCGCCGTTCGAGTTCGACGGCACGCTGCGCAAGGTGACGGTGACGCTGGACGCGCCGCAGGCGCTCGACGGCGACGGGGCGGGTGCGGCGGAGATGGCGCGGCAGTAGCTCGGCACTGGCGTGGCGAGTTCGCGCGCCCCGCGTGTCAGGTGCCCGACGGCCGTCCGCCGCCCATCGGGACACCCGCGCCCGCCGGGAACGCGACAGGGATCGCTTCCTGTCCGAGCGCGCGGGCGCGCAGCTGGCCGCACCCCCCGTCCACGTCCTGGCCGGCCGAGTGGCGCAGCTTGGTCAGCACGCCGCGCCGGTGCAGCGTGCGCGCGATCTCGGCGGCGCGCTCCCACGACGGGCGCCTGTACTCGAGGCCCGGCACCGCGTTGTACGGGATCATGTTCATCACCGCGTACTTTCCGACGAGCAGCCGCGCGATGCCCTCGATTTCGTCGGCGCCGTCGTTGACGCCTTCGAGCAGCGTCCACTGGTACTGGATCGGATAGCCGGTGGCGCGTGCGTAGCGTTCGCCGAGCTCGACCAGCTCGGCCGGGTCGATGCGCGGCGCGCGCGGCAGCAGCCTGGCGCGCAGCGCGGGCTTCGTCGAGTGCAGCGACAGCGCCAGCGCCGGCCTGATGCGCCCGGCCGGCAGCCGCTCGAACACGCGCGCATCGCCGACCGTCGAGAACACCAGGCTCTTGTGGCCGATCATGCCGTCGGTGCCGAGCAGGTCGATCGCCTCGAGCACGTTGTCCAGGTTGTGGGCCGGCTCGCCCATGCCCATGAACACCACCTTGCGCACCACGCGCCGCCTGCGCGCCAGCGCCACCTGCGCGACGATCTCCGCGCTGCCCAGCTGGCGAATCAGGCCGGAGCGACCGGTCATGCAGAACACGCAGCCCACCGCGCAGCCGACCTGGGTCGACACGCAAAGGCCGTCGCGCGGCAGCAGCACGCTCTCGACGGTCTGGCCGTCGGCCAGCTCGACGAGCAGCCGCGCGGAACCGTCCTCGCCGGGGTGCTCGGAGCGCAGGCGGGCGAGCGCGTCCAGTTGCGCGGCCAGCGCAGGCATCACCGCCTCCAGCGCGCCGGGCAGGAAGTCGGCCGGGCGTCTGCGCGCGCTGTTCCAGGGCCTGGCCTGCGTCCAGAGGCGCAGTACGCGCCGCTCGTGGCCGGGCTTGGCGCCGTGCTCGCGCAGCCTTCGTCGGATGTCTTCGATGCGCATCGGGGTGCTGGAGCGTCGGAGTGCCGGTTTGGCGGTTTGGCGCGGAGTCCGAGTGTCCGGGCCACGCAATGCCCGGTCCAAGGCGGCGAGTATGCAGCAAGGCCCGCGCGGCGCCGAAGCGCCGCCCCGGTCGGCGCGCGGCCCGAAACGCCTAGCTCGCCGGCGCCTCCAGCGCCCCGCCGCGCTGCGCCAGCGTGCGCTTCGCGATGTTCAGCTGGTGGATCTGCGTGGTGCCTTCGTACAGCCGGAACACGCGCACGTCGCGATAGAAGCGCTCGGCGACGTTGCCCGCGACGTAGCCGGCGCCACCGAACACCTGCACCGCGCGGTCGGCCACGCGGCCGGCCGCTTCGGAGGCGAACATCTTGCACATCGACGCCTCCATCGTCACGTCCTCGCCGGCGTCGCGCTTGCGTGCGGTCTCCAGCACCAGCGCGCGCGCCGCGTGCGCCTCGGTGTTGCTGTCCGCGATCAGCGCCTGCACCAGCTGGAACCCGGCGATCGGCTGGCCGAACTGCCGGCGCGTGCTGGCGTGGCGCACCATCTCGTCGACCAGCCGCAGCGACGGGCCCACGCACAGCGCGGCGAGGTTGATCCGCTGCTTGTTCAGCGCCTTCATCGCGGTCCTGAAGCCCAGCCCCGGCCGGCCGCCGACGATCGCCGAGGCGGGGACCCGGCAGCGGTCCAGGTGCACTTCGCCGACCGGCGAGCCGTGCTGGCCGAGCTTGCGGATCGCGGGGCCGGTCGCCAGCCCGGGCGTGCCGCGCTCGACGAGGAACGCACTGATGCCCGGCGCGCCGTCGATGCCGGGTTCGCTGCGTGCGAACACGGTGAACAGGTCGGCGATCGGTGCGTTGGTGATGTAGCACTTGCTGCCGCTGATCAGGTAGTGGTCGCCGTCGCGCTCGGCGACCGTGCGCATCGACGTGGCGTCCGACCCCGCGTCCGGCTCGGTCAGCGCGAAGCACCCGGTGATCTCGCCCGAGGCCAGCCGTGGCAGGTAGCGCCGCTTCTGCTCCTCGGTGCCGTCCGCGATCAGCGATTCGGAGCCGATGCCGGTGTTGGTCCCGAAGCGGGCACGGAACACGGTGGCCGACTGCGAGATCTCGATGTTGACCAGCGCCAGCTCTTCGGTGCTGAGCC
>Ga0316195_10001107_pt1 | contig 11785 bp, 11 predicted proteins | sample Phised1_MG_FD_204937 | JGI IMG/M metagenome (GOLD analysis project Ga0316195, IMG submission 204937) | Coastal sediment microbial communities from Maine, United States - Phippsburg sediment 1 | ecosystem: Environmental > Aquatic > Marine > Coastal > Sediment | place: USA: Maine | collected... | reverse complement strand
CAGACAGGGCGCGCGCTTTTTTAACGAGGGTTTCCAGCAGCCCGTAGTCATCGTCGCTAATTTGATCGCTGCAGAACCCGAGATGGATCGTGGTGACATTTTTTTTGCGCTGCCACGGCCAGAGCGCACCGTAAAGCTCACCGGCGGCGGTTTTTTTGATAAACAGAGCTTGTTCTTTTTGGATACCGCCCAGATATTTAGCGGAGCTGTTGAAGCGTAAGCCGATGGGTAGGGGTTTACCGGCAGGTTTGTCCGGTGGACCGAAGAAGGTGGCCAGCAGCTGCTCCAATTCATTTATTTGCTTGCCCTTGGCGATCGTCTGGAAAAGACTCAAGCCTTCCTCGTAAAACCGCGTCTCGAATTCGGCCTGGTCGTCAATCTGCGCAATCAGATCCAGAAAACCACTGATCTCTTTCGCTTCCCGGGTGAGTCCTTGCAGTGCTTCGCTACCACTGTTGAGAATATCAACAATCGACGTTGCATCCATTGCTCAATCCCCTTTTATGCACATCCCATGCATCGCGTTGCCGCTTTTATGAACAAGCCATAATCCGGTTCTGTCTAATTCAATTGGGTCAGCACATCGTAGGCCGCCTGAATCGTTGTGTCGATTTGTTCCAGGTTGTGCGCCGCCGAAAGGAACAGCACTTCAAATTGAGACGGGGCCAGGTAAACGCCTCTCTGGAGCATTCCTTTATAATAGTCTGCGAAACGTGTCAGATCCGAAGTCCGGGCATCGCTAAAGTTTTTGACGACCCGATCCGTGAAAAAGAGGCCCAACATCGAGCCGGCCCGGTCGATCGTGACGGGAATGTTGCTGCGCGCAGCCACCTCCTTCAACCCCTGGGCCAGGCGTTCCGCCTTTTCATCCAAGGCCTCGTAGAAGCCCGGTTGTCCGATTTGCTCCAAAGTCGCGATGCCGGCGGCCATGGCCACGGGGTTACCTGACAATGTCCCCGCCTGGTAAATATTTCCCTGGGGTGCCACCTGCGCCATGAATTCACGTTTACCGCCGTACGCCCCCACCGGTAAACCACCGCCAATAATTTTCCCCAGGGTCGTAAGATCAGGCACAATCCCATAGACTTCCTGAGCCCCGCCGTACGCTACCCTGAAACCGGTCATGACTTCATCGAAGATTAACAGACTGCCGTGTTGACGGGTGAGTTCTCTGAGGCTCTCTAAAAACCCGTCAACCGGCCGGACGAGGCCCATGTTGCCGGCCACCGGTTCGACAATGATGCCGGCCACTGCATGCCCTTGAGCGGCCATGACCGCTTGAACCTGCTCGATGTCATTGTAGGGCAACGCAATCGTCTGCTCAGCAAAGCTTCGGGGCACGCCGGGGCTGCCGGGGATGGCGAGGGTTGCAACACCCGAACCGGCTTCTACCAGCAGTGAATCGGCGTGACCATGGTAACAGCCTTCAAACTTGATGATTTTATCGCGACCTGTGACGCCGCGTGCCAGACGGATGGCGCTCATGGTCGCCTCGGTCCCTGAATTCACCATCCGCACCATCTCGATTGATGGCACGGCCTCGGTAACCATTGCGGCCAATTTGACCTCGAGGTCGGTCGGTGCCCCAAAACTGGTTCCCCGTTCCAGGACGTCGGTGATCGCTTGGGTCACCACAGAATGCCGATGCCCGAGAATCATCGGTCCCCATGACCCCACATAATCGATGTAACCATTGCCATCGGCGTCATAAACCATACATCCAATGGCCCGATCGATAAAGACCGGATCGCAACCAACGGAACGGCAAGCCCGCACAGGACTGTTAACACCCCCCGGTATCAGTTCTTGCGCCTGTGCAAATAATCGCTGCGAAATTTTATGCTCTGGCATGCCCGCTTCCTTTCCTTTAAGAAAACCGTTGCAATTAAGATTTTAAACGGAGAAAATATCAAACCATAGCTGCAAGGTCAAGCAAGGTTTGCGTAATTGTACGTCGCTGTAGGGTGATGGGATATTCTAAGAGACTAAAAAAACTGGCCAAATTTTTGGAGTACCTGTTGGGACACCGTCCGGATGAGTTCGGTTTGGTCGCCGACCCGGATGGTTTCATTAAAATTAAAGAAGTTCTCAAAGCCCTTTCAGAGGAGGATGACTGGCGCCATGTTACCCAGGCTTCACTCAAGGAGGTTCTGATCACCCTGCCCGATGCGCCCATTGAAACCAGCGCCAACCTGGTGCGGGCCATCAACCGAACCGGCCTTCCGGAAGCGAGACCCGATCCGTTTCCTCCCAAGTTGCTTTTCACAGCCGTACGACGCAAGGCCTACGCCCGGGCGATTCAAACCGGCGTTACGCCGTCGCTCTATCCCCAGGTTCTTTTGACGGCCGACCGTAAGATAGCCCTCAGAGTGGGGCAACGCATCGATCAGACACCGGTACTCCTTACCGTCAATACGGAACAGGCGCGCCGACGGCAAATTGCCTTTGTACGTTACGGGGAATGCCTTTTTCTGGCCGAACATCTGCCGCCCGGTTGTTTCACAGGCCCACCGCTGCCCAAAGAAAAGGCGGCGACAATCCAACGCGCGCCCGCGCCTTTGATAGAAAAACCCAAAACGCCGGGTAGTTTTACCCTCGATCTGCCCGCTTCACCGCTGCAACCGAAAAGGGGCCGTCCCAAACCCAAACGCAAGGACGTCGCCTGGAAGGAGACCCGCAAAAAGCGCCAAAAGCAAAAGAAAAAATTTGACACCCCATATTAAAGCTGATACGAAACGTATCCATTTTGAATGCCCGAAAATTAGGGCCGTTAGCTCAACTAGGCAGAGCACCTGACTCTTAATCAGTAGGTTGAAGGTTCGATTCCTTCACGGCCCACCAATAATATCAAGGGGTTAGCATATTATTTCGCTAATCCTTTTTTTCTTTGGCGGCCTGTTTGACAGCCCTCTTGATCCATCTCAGCGGTGAGCCATGAAGGCAATCGCCCTCACAGGGGCCCTGTGCATAAAAATTTAGCGCGCTGCAGGGACTGATAGGGATCCCCAAAATTAATTTTAATGCTTGACAGAAAAAATTTGCTGATGCTATTAAATATAGTTTAGTTCGCAAATCCTTGCTCTAGCCGACTAGGGCTCTATTATCCAAAAGGAGGTTATATGCGCAGATACGAAACGATTTGTATTATCGACCCCGACCTTTCACAAGACGAGCGGGATCCTATCTTCGAAAGGTTGAACGATCTGGTACCCCAACAGGGGGGCTTCGTCGTCGATCAAGACGAATGGGGCAACCAGAAACTCGCCTATGAAATAAAGAAAAAAGCCCGCGGCTACTACGTACGGATAGACTACTGCGGTACCGGTGCGCTGGTCGATGAAATGGAGCGGTTCTTCCGTATCGACGATCGTGTTCTCAAATACATGACGATATTGCTCGAAGAGGACGCTGACGTCGAAGCGATCAAGGCTGAAATGGCCGCCGCCGCCGAGGCAAAAACGCAGAAGGAGCAGGCCGAACAAGCAAAAGCAGACGCTGCCGCGGAAGCGGCTGTTGAAGAAGAGGCCGCCGCGCCCGAAGAACCGGTAGCACCCATCACAACCACCGCTAATGAAGAGGAAGAATAAAATGGCCGCTGCTTATAATTCCCAAAAACGGAAACCACGCAACAAAAAAAGAAGAATCTACCATCGTCGCAAGGTCTGCCGCTTCTGTGCCGACAGCAGCCTTGAGGTCAACTATAAAGACTGGAAAGCACTTAAATATTTTATCACCGAACGGGGCAAGATTATCCCGCGACGGATATCCGGGACCTGTGCCAAACATCAGCGATCTTTGACCGTGGAAATCAAACGGGCGCGGACAATCGCCCTGCTGCCGTATGTGGGAACGCTGGACACCTAAGCGCGAACAAACCGGTGGCAGCCTTTGCCAAGGAGAAGACGGAAGTGATCCCTGACGCCCGAAGGGAAATTCCCAAGAATGTTGCAACAGGGATCGCGGTTACCAGCCTGATATTCCTGTTAGCGGTTTATATGCCATTGATAGGATTTTTCTGCGCGGTGTTTATTCCTTTGCCGGTTCTATATTATCGGGCCAAATTAGGACGCAAAGCAGGTGCAATTGTTCCGACTGCGGTCATTGCGGCCATGACAATCGTGACCGGCGGGCTCACCATCGATGTGCTGTTTTTCGTTGAACTGTTGTTGCTCGGTTTCATGCTTTGCGAGTTCTTTGAATTGAACCTGTCGGTGGAAAAGACGATCCTGTATGCCACCGGTACAGTTCTGGGAACCGCCGCCTTCGGCGTAATCATCTACAGCAATTTTGCCAATATCGGTATCGGCGACCTGATATCGAATTATATTGCTGAAAATCTCAAAATGACCCTGGCCTTGTATCAAGACATGGGCGTCTCGGAAACCAATATTCAGTTGCTGGAGAAATCGCTCGACCGTATCCAATATGTTCTCGTACGCATTCTCCCGGCGTTGGCCATCGCTTCGACCCTTTTCGTGTCCTGGGTTAACACCCTGATCGCCAAGCCGGTATTCACGAGGCGCCAACTGTTCTATCCCGACTTCGGGGACCTGAATCGGTGGCAGGCTCCTGACTATTTTGTCTGGGGCATCATCGCCAGTGGCTTGATGCTGTTACTACCGTCCAGTAGCCTGAAAATGCTCGGTTTTAACGTCCTTTTTGTTTTACTGACGATCTATTTTTTTCAAGGAATCGCTATCATAGCCTATTATTTTGAGCAAAAGCGGGTTCCCCGCCTGTTCAGAATATTGCTGTACGCCCTGATTGCGCTGCAACAGCTTATGTTGTTGATCGTTATCGGGCTCGGCTTTTTTGATACGTGGTTGAATTTCAGAAAAATAGGCCGCCCTGCCAGCCCTTCAGAGCCGTGAAGACGGGCCAGGTGGCACAGCAAGGCTTAAGAAAAGCAACCATAAGATAAATCAGTGGAGGTTCAAGCATAATGAAAGTTATATTAAAAGAAACGATCGACGCCCTCGGCATTATCGGTAGCGAGGTCACCGTTGCCGCCGGCTATGCCCGCAACTATCTTTTACCACAAGACAAAGCGGTGCCCGCCACGCCTCAATATCGCCGAATTTTGGAACAGGAAAAATCCAAGTTCGAACTCCAGATCGCTAAAGAAAAAAAATTCGCACAGGAAATGGCTCAGCGGTTAGAAGGGGTTACCTGCAAGATTGCCGCCAAGGTCCACGAAGAAGACCACCTCTATGGTTCTGTAACCACGCGAGATATCATTGATGCCCTTGCCGGACAAGACATCGAAGTGGAGCGGCGTATGGTTTTGTTGGCCGATCCGATCAAAAAAATCGGAACCTTTAAGGTGCCAATTCGGGTCTACAAGGAAGTGGAGCCGGAAATTACAGTTGAAGTTGTTCCCGAATAAGGGTACGAAGGAAAGTAATATTTATAATGGTACGGGTGACGGCTTCAGGGTCGTGAACCGTCTCTTGGCCGTTTTCCCACCGCAGGGGACGACAGGCAGCCACTGTTTGGCAAGCATTGCCGACCGGGATCAAGGGGCACCAATGGGCCGTACCTGAAAGTCCCGTGCCAAGCCCCTCTTTTACGCCACATGCACCAGACGGACTGTGTCATGTGACGATTCGCACCGTGCACTTACAATTTGTGCTGGCCATGATCCAGCATTAGGGAACGAAGATGCCAGATGGCCGATAGCCGGTTAAAATTGCATAAAGACCCCGCACTGCACAAACTTCCCCCCCAGAATATCGAAGCCGAGGAAGCGCTCCTCAGTGCGATCCTGATCGACAACACGACCCTTTACGAGGTGCTTGAACTTCTGGCACCCGAAGATTTCTATCGCACCGCTCACCAGCATATTTTTGAGTCCATTGCCGAACTTTTTAACCGCAATGAACCCGTTGATTTGGTGACCCTGACCAACATCCTAAGGGAACAGGGCCAACTTGACGGCGTTGGCGGTGCCGCTTTCCTCGCCCGCCTGGTCGATTCAGTACCACTGGCGATCAATGTCCAGCATTATGCCCGCATTGTGCGTAAGAAAGCCGCTCTGCGGCGCCTTATCGAGAAGTCAAACGAGATTATCCAGCGCTGCTTTGAAGATCGCGGTGATGTGGATGAAGTGATCGATTTTGCGGAACGGGCTATCTTTGAAATATCTGAAAATAAAAGCAAAAAAGCCTTCCAGCCCATAAGCAAAATTATCGAAGCCAATATCGATGCCTTAGAAGAACGCCAGGGACAAAAAACGCTGATCACCGGCGTCCCCACCGGATTTACCCGTATGGATCACTTGACTTCCGGACTTCAAAACGCAGACCTCATTATTCTGGCTGCCCGGCCGAGTATGGGTAAAACCGCATTGGCGCTTAACATCGCCCGCAACGCTGCTGTGAATGAAGACACGCCGGTCGCAATTTTCTCAATCGAAATGTCAAAGGAGCAGCTTTCCATGCGCATGCTGTGCTCCGAAGCCCGCATCGATTCTTCCCGTTTGAGAAGTGGCTTTTTCAGTAAGGAAGACTGGGTCAACCTGACCCACGCCGCTGGCGTTCTATCCGAGGCACCGATCTTTATCGACGATTCCCCGGATGTCACGGCTCTGGAGATTCGCGCCAAAGCCCGTCGATTGAAGATGGACAAAGATCTTGGGCTCATCATCATCGATTACCTTCAACTTATGCAAGGACGCCGCAACGCCGAACGGCGCGATTTGGAAATTTCGGAAATTTCACGCTCCCTCAAAGCCTTGGCCAAAGAAATCAACGTTCCCGTACTGGCCCTCTCGCAGCTCAACCGCAAGCTTGAAGAGCGCCACGACAAGCGCCCCCAGCTTTCCGACCTGCGAGAATCAGGTGCTCTGGAGCAAGATGCCGACGTGGTCGCTTTCATCTATCGCGATGAAGTTTACAACAAAGATGAGAACAATTCCAACCAGGGCAAAGCCGAAGTCATCCTGTCCAAGCAGCGTAACGGACCCACGGGGGTTGTGCCGCTGACCTTTCTCTCCGCTTTTACCCGTTTTGAGAATCTGGCCTCGGAAACCTTGGGGGCGTCCGAGTGACACCTTTGCCATCGCAGGCGCTAGCATCCGGTAACCTTACCAATCGAATTTATTCGGAATGAAAAGCCTCTACGGCAACACCACCGGCTTGAAAGCCAATCAGCTTCATCGCATTGAAAATCTGCACCGCCGTCGAATTCCCCCTGAATTTTTAATCACGCCTGAACTGGCACGGGACTTGAGTCGGCTGTCATATGAAATAGGCCGACAATTGGGCCTCCTGGTCGACCGCCGGGGTCGCATCGTTAAAGTGCTTGTCGGCGATCAGCAGGGCATCGTAATACCCGACCTGGGTGAATACCGGTCGGCACCCGGTCGCTTGAAGGGCATTCGCTGTATTCATACGCATCTGAAGGATGAGCCGCTCAGCCTTGACGATCTCACCGATTTAGCGCTTTTACGACTCGACCTGATCGCCGCCATCACCATGCAATCCGATGGCCGGCCCCTGCAGGTCCACATGGGCCATCTATTGCCAGGCAAAACAGACCATCCCTATCAGTTGCCCCCGCCACTGAGCCCCCATGCGCTCGGCATCGGATGTCTCGATCTGATTCAGGCGCTGGAAGCCGAAATGGCGCAGATGCGGTCGCTTTACCGGTCCAGCCACGGCCAGGAAAGGGGTCTGCTGGTCAGTGTTACGACCAAACCAAAATCCGAGGCCCGGGATGACCTGGCCGAGTTGCGGGAACTGGCTCAGTCCAGCGGCATCACGGTGGTGGGAGAGATTCTGCAACTGCGCCGCCAAACAAGCGGACAGTTTCTGATGGGTCGCGGCAAGTTGAGGGATTTGGCCATTCTGGCCCTCCAAAAAGGCGTCACCCTGATCGTCTTCGACCAGGAGTTGCGGCCGGCCCAGATACGATCCATTACCGATCAGCTCGATTTGAAGGTTATCGATCGAACGCAACTGATTCTGGATATCTTTGCGCAGCGCGCTCAGTCGCGGGAAGGCAAGCTCCAGGTGGAGCTGGCCCAGCTTCGGTATCGCCTGCCCCGCCTGGTACTCAAAAACACCGCCATGTCCCGCTTGACCGGCGGCATTGGCGGCCGGGGACCCGGCGAAACCAAGCTCGAAATCAACCGCCGACGGACCCGTGACCGCATAGGAAGCCTGGAGAAGGCGTTAGGCCTGGTCGTAAAACAGCGCCGACAACAAAAAGCGCGCCGCGCTAAAAAGGGCCTTCCGGTAATTTCCATCGTCGGGTATACCAACGCGGGCAAGTCAACGCTCTTGAACACCTTGACCAAAAGCGATGTCATGACTGAAGCACGCCTTTTTGCAACCCTTGACCCTTCCAGCCGGCGTCTGAGATTCCCTCGTGACCTGGAGGTGATTATTACGGATACGGTCGGTTTCATCAAGAATTTGCCGGACGATCTTTTGATCGCCTTTCGGGCCACGCTCGAAGAGCTCGAAAGCGCCGATTTGCTGCTACACGTCATTGACATCAGCAATGCCCGCCATCCCGAACAGATTGAGGCCGTTGAAAGGCTTGTGTCCGACCTCGGCCTTAAAGATATTCCTCTCCTGCGAGTACTCAATAAACAGGACCGCATGACGCCAGATGTTGTTGCCCGGTGTGTCCAAACATTACAAGGTGTCGCCATTTGTGCAAAAAATGCAAGGACCTTGGCACCCCTCATCGAACACATCAAAACCCACTTCAAAGCCGGCCTCAATTGACAAAATGATTTGACTTCTTTAGGAAAATTAATATATAGGGTGTAGCCTTATGGACTTGGATTATGTAAAAAGAGTCGGGATCGCCGCGGCCTATGAAGGCGGTCGGGTGTTGCGTGACCACTTGGGCAAGTTGGCGCATATCCATAAAAAAGGACGCATCGATCTCGTGACCGAAGCGGACACCGGCTCGGAAAAACGTATCAAGGCAACCATCAAGAGCGCTTTTCCGAATCATACCATCCTGGCTGAAGAAAGCGGGCTGGAAACAGGACAGGCCGATGGTCGCTGGATTATCGATCCATTGGATGGGACAACCAACTACGCCCATCAGCTAGGCCTTTTTGCGGTCTCAATTGCTTTCGCCTTAGCGGGTGAGATTATCTTTGGTATAGTATTGAATCCCTTGAGCGGCGAACTTTATGTGGCCGCTCAAGCCCAGGGGGCGACCTTAAACGGTCACTCGATTCGTGTGTCCAGCAAATCGGTCGTATCGGAGAGCCTGCTGGTCACCGGTTTTCCTTATGCCCATGAGACGATCATCGATGATTTGATGTTCCGCTTCAAGAATTGCCTAAGAGCGTCGCAGGGCGTACGGCGTTTAGGCTCAGCGGCGTTGGATTTATGCTTCGTCGCCTGTGGGCGTTTCGATGGCTTTTGGGAGCAGGAACTCAAACCCTGGGATACCGCCGCCGGTCAGTTGATCGCACGGGAAGCCGGTGCCACCGTAACGAATTTTGCGGGCCTGGACTTTTCGATTGAGCAAAAAGAAATTCTGGCAACCAATGGCAGGATTCAAACCGAAATGCTTGCATTGCTGGATCTAAAGGACAACCTATGAAGAAAACAATGATGTCGGCAACGACCTTAGATGATCACCTGGGATGTTTTGGTGATTTCGACATCGACGATTCGATCTGTCGACGGTTTTGTGCCCTGAGTATTCGCTGTGCCATCGAGCAGGACCAGAATGCTCGCATGGAGCTGCTTGAAGAGTTGGTTTCTTTCGATCGCGCCGTCATGAAAATGCAATGACCCCGGCCCGTCCGACTCCCGTTACATGATGTGCCCCCCAGCTGGTTTCCGATAGCCCTGTTGTCCCTCTCCATAAAATCGTGGAGCGATTTTATGGAACGCGACGATGTCGCTCCGCAATGAAAGGCTCGTCCGGAATATAAGTATGACAGCGGCGATAAAGCGCCGCGTCTTACGTCCCTTCCGAACGGGGCGGGAAAATTTTGCCGGGATTTAAAATGCCCCTGGGATCGAAGAGCTGCTTGATCTGCCGCATCAAAGCTTGTTCGGACGCTCCGATTTCCCTGGACAGATACGGCGCCTTGGTGATACCCACGCCGTGCTCACCGGAGATTGTCCCGCCGAGCGCGAGGGTGTGCTCAAAAACCTTCTCCACTGCTGCCTGGGCTTTTTTCAACACCGCCGCATCCCGTTTGTCGAGCATGATATTGAAATGAATATTGCCGTCACCAGCATGACCGAAACTGACCATTTTCAAACCGGTCGCCCGCTGCAAGGCTTCTATCCGCCGAATCATCTCCGGGATTTTATTTCGGGGTACAACGATATCCTCGTTGATTTTATCACGGCCTTCCTGAAACAAGGCCGGCGATATGGCTTTACGGGCACGCCACAAGTCCGCCGCTTCAGCCGCACTCGATGCGATCTCGGCCCGGATAGCTCCCTGTTGCCGGCAGAGATCCTGAATACGGCCAAGCTCCAGGTCAATTTCGGTCGGACGCCCATCAACTTCGATCAGCAATAAGGCACCGGCTGGTGTCGGTAGTTCAATTTTCAGGTAGCGTTCCACACAGGCCAGCGAGGCTCTATCCATAAATTCAATCGACCGCGGAATGATCCTGCTCTTAAAAATCAGAACCACCGTCTCCGCTGCCGCTTCCATGCTATCAAAAACAGCCGACAGGGTGCCGACTGCCGGCGGCAGGGGCAACAGTCTGAGCGTCATCTGGGTGATGACGCCCAGGGTTCCTTCAGAACCGACTAGCAAACGCGTCAGGTCATAGCCAACCACCCCCTTGGCGGTTTGCACACCGGTGTGAAGAATCTCACCGGTCGGCAGGACGACTTCCAGTCCCAACACATAGTCACGCGTAACACCATATTTAACCGCCCGAGGGCCCCCGGCACACTCGGCCAGGTTGCCTCCCAGGGTCGAGAATTCGGAACTGGCCGGATCAGGCGGATAAAACAGGCCCTGACGTTCGACGGCAGTATGCAGGTCGCGCGTAATAACACCCGGTTCGGCCTGCGCGATGAAATTTTCAGTATCGATTTTCAGGATCCGGTTGAACCGGGTCATCGCCATGACAACCCCGCCTTGAACGGCCAGTGCGCCGCCGCTCATACCAGAGCCGGAACCACGGGGCACCACATAAAAACCATCCTGGTTGGCCAGTCGCAACACAGCCGCCACCTCAGACGCCTGTCGCGGCAGAACCACGGCGTCCGGGAAATAGGTTTCGGCCGTGGCGTCATAAGCATAGCAGGCCAGGTCCTCCCGGCGCACGCTGCAGTTCGCCTTACCGACAATGGTTTGTAACTGATGAATGGATGATTTCTTCAACGCCATAAGGAAAGGTGCGGCTTAAAATTTTCCGGATTCAAGCCGCTGAGAAAGAAATTCGACCTGCTTGCGAATCGGCGCGCTGGCCTTGATGCCTTTCTCGATCATACCGATGGCATGCAGCGCTGTGGCGTGATACCGGTTAAAGCTGCGACCGATCGTTTGAAGCGGTTGATCGGTATATTTGCGTGAAAGATAGATCGCGATTTGCCGCGGACGGACAATGCTTTGCTTGCGCGAACGCGAGATGAGTTCCGTTACCGTAACCTTGAAATGGCCGCTGACCAGCTTTTTGATCACATCGATGGTGATGCGCTTGCGCTGCCGAGTGATGTTCTTAACGACGCTCTCCGCCAGATCGAGGTCAATCGGTGTCCCTAACAGCGAAGATTTGGCATTAACACCGAATAATCCGCTTTCAAGCTGCCTAACGTTCTCAACCAGTTCACTCGCC
>Ga0316195_10001106_pt1 | contig 11794 bp, 12 predicted proteins | sample Phised1_MG_FD_204937 | JGI IMG/M metagenome (GOLD analysis project Ga0316195, IMG submission 204937) | Coastal sediment microbial communities from Maine, United States - Phippsburg sediment 1 | ecosystem: Environmental > Aquatic > Marine > Coastal > Sediment | place: USA: Maine | collected... | reverse complement strand
GGTCGAGCCATGAAGCACGCAGAAGGCTTCACGCTCGTGGAACTGATGGTCGCCGCGGCGCTGATGCTGCTCGGCATCGCCAGCGCCCTGTCGCTGGTGGCGCGCGGCCGCGGCGCGTACCAGAGCGTCGAGGCCCGCACCCAGCTCGAGGAGACGGCGCGTGCCGCGCTGGACCTGCTTGCTCAGGAGGTGCGGATGGCCGGCTACCTCGGCCTGGCGACACCGGGGACGGACGTCGTCGGCGCAACTCCCGCGGGCACCGCACCGCCGCCGGAGCTGGCGGTGGGAGGCGGCTGCGTCGACAGTCTCGCGCTCGACCTTGCCAGGCCGCTGGCTGGCGCCGACGGCCGCTTCGCCGCGCAAGCCGACCTGCCGCTGGACTGCGGCGCATCGCCGCAAGGACGCGCCATGCCCGGGGCCGATACGCTGGTCGTTCGCCGGGCGGCGGCCATGCCCACGAGGCCTGATACCGGAAGACTCCAGCTCGAATCCCGGCGCTTCGAAGCGCGCCTGCTCGCCGATGGACTGCAACGTCTGGGAGACGACTCCCAGTTCAACGACATCGAAGCGAGCGTGTTCTACGTCAGCCGGGACGCCACCGGCGCCGCCGGGCGTCCTTCGCTGCGCCGCAAGCGGCTCGTCGGCGGTGCGGCCCCATCGTTCCAGGACGAAGAACTCGTTCCTGGCGTGGAAGACCTGCAGGTTGAATTCGGCGTTTCGGTGTCCGGCGACGACGATCCGGGACCGCTGCAATACGTTGCGATGGAGTCCCTGCCCGAAGGCGCCCGAATCCGGTCGGTGCGGCTGTGGGTGCTGGTCCGCAGCGACGGGCCGGATACCGTCGCCGCCCGAATGCCCGCCCTCGCCTACGCGAACCGCGTTCAGGGTCCTGAGACCTCGCGCTTTCCCCGCTTGCTGGCGTCGAGGACGGTCGCCTTGAGAAACCCGGGCTTCAGACCATGACCCGGCCGGATGCGGGCATGGCCCTGGCCGTCGTACTGCTGCTGTTGCTGGGGCTGACCGTCGTCGCCCTGGCCGGATTCAGCGGTGCCGTCACGGACCTGGCGGTCGTGGCGGCCGGCGAGAGGGCAGCGCTCGCGATGGAGGCGGCGGAAACGGCCGTGACCCGCACGCTGGGCAGCGGCAGGCCGATCCCGGCAGGCACCGTCGCGTGGCCCGGGCTCTTTGCGGACGTGACGGTGAGCAGCGAGATCCGCTTCGATCCGCCGGATCCCGATCAGCCCCTGCAGCAACCCTTGCCCGTCGCAGACGGCAGCGTCGTGTGGGTTGCGCGGCACTTCACGATCCGTGCCCGGGCGCTTGCGGGCCATGGCGCGGCGGCGACCCTCGAACAGGGATTCCAGAGCCTCTGGCCGCCCGAGGACGCTGCCTGCGGCATGCAAGGCTGTCCGCCCTGGCCGGTCGGGGTCTTCACCGACGCGACCACGGCGGTAGACCTGGGAACCGACCCCACGAGGACCTCATGGCGAGCGCTCGACACGACAGCGGATTGAGTCTGCTGGAGTTGCTGGTAACGCTCGCGCTGGTGGGCCTCCTGGCCACGCTGGCCTACCCGTCCTATCGCGGCACGCTGCTGCGCGCCCATCGCCTGGAAGCCATCGACGCGCTGCTGGGCGTGGCCGCCGCACAGGAGCGCTTCTACATCCTGCATGGGCGTTATGCGAGCCAGCTCGACGATGGCAGTGCATCTTCGCAGCCCGGGCTGGCCGTCGCCGCGATTACGTCGGGAGGTCACTACCGGCTCGCAGTGGCGGCATCGGGCATCGCGGATTTCACGGCGACAGCGACCGCGCTGGAAGGCTCCGGGCAGGAGGCCGACGAGCGCTGCAGCCTGTTTTCAATCCGGGCCAACGGCCAGCGCCGAGCCGAGGACCGCGGGGGCCAGGATACGACCCGCCCTTGCTGGGGTTGACGCCCTCTCAGCGCTCGACGGCTGGCGCCCCCGCGCGGCCCACCTGGCGGAGCTCCGCAGGCAATCCGAAAACGACGTTCTCTTCCCGGCCGGACACTTCGGCCGGCGCTTCGCCGCCCCACTCCTGCAACCGGCCGACGACGCGGCGCACCAGCAACTCGGGCGCGGAAGCGCCCGCTGTCACGCCCACGGATCTTGCGCCGGCGAACCATTCGGGACGCAGGTCGTCCGGCCCATCCACGAGGTAGCCTGGAATGCCGCGGGTCCCGGCGATCTCCCGCAGCCGGTTCGAATTCGAGCTCGACGGCGAGCCGACGACGATCAGCACGTCACAGGATTCCGTCAGCTTCTTGACTGCATCCTGCCGGTTCTGGGTCGCGTAGCAGATATCTTCCTTGCGGGGCGTCACGAGCTCCGGAAAACGCTCACGCAGCGCAGCGACCACACGGGCGGTGTCGTCCACCGACAGCGTCGTCTGCGTGACCAGGGCAATCGCCGCGCTCTCGTCAATCTCGAGCCCGGGAACGTCTTCAGGCGCCTCGACCAGGTGGATCCTGCCGCCCTGCGCGGTGTCGAACTGGCCCATGGTGCCCTCGACCTCGGGATGCCCGGCGTGGCCAATCAGGACCACGTCGCGTCCTTCCTGCGCGTAGCGCTTGACCTCCATGTGCACCTTGGTCACCAGCGGGCAGGTGGCGTCGAACACGTTCAGCGCGCGGCGCTTCGCCTCCTCCTGTACGGCGCGGGACACGCCATGGGCGCTGAATATCACGGTCGCGCCGTCCGGCACCTCGTTCAGTTCATCGACGAACACGGCCCCCATCGAGCGAAGCCGCTCCACCACGTAGCGGTTGTGCACCACCTCGTGCCTGACATAGATCGGCGCGCCGTACAGTCCGAGGGCGCGCTCGACGATATCGATCGCGCGGTCCACGCCGGCACAGAAACCGCGCGGGTTGGCCAGCAGGATCTTCACGACGCGTCCTGCCCGGCGCGCGAACGGCGGCCCTCGAGGATCGCGTCGAGGATCAGCAGGCCCGCCCCGACGGTGATCGCCGAATCGGCGACGTTGAAGGCCGGGAAGTAGGACGCGTTCAGGTGAAAGTGCAGGAAATCGACGACATACCCGTGCCAGACCCTGTCGATCAGGTTGCCCAGCGCGCCGCCCAGCACGAGCGCCAGCGCCGCCGGCAGGAACGGCGCGGCATCGTGCGGCAGGTGCCTGAGCCAGTAAACGATCCCGCCGCTGACCACCGCGGCCAGGCCAATGAAGAACCAGCGTTGCCAGCCGGATGCCCCGGCCAGCAGGCTGAACGCCGCACCTGTATTGTGCAGGCGGGTGATCTCGAGCACCGGCAGGACGTCCACGACCTCGTACAGCTCGAAGTTGCCGACGATCAGGATCTTGACCACCTGGTCGAGCACGATCACCGCCAGGGACAGCCATAGCCAGTTCAGCACGCCATGGGTTTTCTCGCTGATTTCACTCACGCGAAGCTCCTCGTCTCGCCGGCTCCCTCGAGGTTGGACACGCAGCGGCTGCAGAGTTCAGGATGCCCGGGATCGCTGCCGATATCCGGCCGACGGTGCCAGCAACGGGCGCACTTGGCGTGCGGCAGCGCGCGCACGGCGATCCACGCGCCTTCCTTCGCCACATCGACGGCCGCCACGGCGTCGGCCGGTCGCTGGTCGGCGTCGAGCAATCGCGCTTCCGAGGTGATCAGCACGAACCGCAATTCGTCACCGAGTCCTTCCAGCCGCGCCCGCTGGGTCGCGTCCACGTACACGTCGACCTCGGCTTCCAGCGGTGCGCCGATGGCCCCGGCCGCGCGCAGCCGCTCGAGCTCGCCCGACACGTCGGATTTCAGCGCCAGCACGGCATCCCAGTCCACGCCAGCGGCCGCGTGCACGTCGGGCAGCTGCCACCAGGTAGCCATGAACACCGACTCCTCGCGCGCGCCGGGCAGGAACTTCCAGATCTCCTCGGCGGTGAACGACAGGATCGGCGCCAGCCAGCGGACCATGGCCTCGGCCACGTGATACATGGCCGTCTGCGCGGAGCGCCTCGGCCGCCCGCCGGCCGGCGTCGTGTACAGGCGGTCCTTGAGGATGTCGAGCCAGAAGGCACCCAGGTCCACCACGCAGAAGTTGTGCACCTTCTGGTAGATCAGGTGGTACTCGTAGTCGCGGTACGCCTCGATGACCTCCGCCTGCAGGGCGCGTGCCCGCTCGATGGCCCAGCGATCGATCGCCACCAGCTCGCCGGCCGGCAGCAGCTCGCGCAGGGGATCGAAGCCATCGAGGTTGCCGAGCAGGAAACGGATGGTATTGCGCATGCGCCGGTAGCTGTCGGACGTCCGCTTGAGGATCTCCTCGGACACGTTCATTTCGGCGCTGTAGTCGGTGGCCGCCACCCACAGCCGCAGCACGTCGGCACCCAGCGCGCTGACCACCTTCTGCGGCGCGACGACGTTGCCCACGGACTTGGACATCTTGCGGCCCTTGTCGTCGACCACGAAGCCGTGCGTGACCACCTCGCGATAAGGCGCCTGGCCCTTGCCCGCAACCGCCGCGAGCAACGAACTCTGGAACCAGCCGCGGTGCTGGTCGGATCCTTCCAGGTACAGGTCTACGGGGAACGGGATCGCGTCCGGGCGCAGCGCCGGCAGGCAATGATGGACCACGCCGGAATCCAGCCAGACGTCCATCACGTCGTCGGTCTTGTCGTAATCGCCTGCCTCGTCGCCGAGCAATTCCTTCGGGTCGAGGTCGAACCAGGCCTCCAGGCCCGCAATCGCGACTAGGTCGGCCACCTGTTCCAGCAGGTCGGCCGAGCGCGGGTGAGGCTCGCCGGTCTTCTTGTGCACGAACAGCGCCAGCGGCACGCCCCAGGCGCGTTGCCGGGAGATGCACCAGTCGGGCCTGCCCTCGACCATGCCCGCGATGCGCTGCTCGCCCCAGCCGGGTACCCAGCGAACCTTGCGGATTTCCTCAAGCGCCGCGGCCCGCAGCCCCTTCTGGTCCATGCCAATGAACCACTGCGGCGTGGCCCTGAAGATGACCGGCGTCTTGTGCCGCCAGCAATGCGGATAGCTGTGCACGTAGGCCTCGTGCTTGAGCAGGCTGCCCCGCTCCCCGAGTGTCGCCACCACGGCCTCGTTGGCCTTGAAGACCTGCTGCCCCGCGAACAGCGGCGTGCCCTCGATGAAGCGCCCGTCCGGGCCGACCGGGTTGTCCACGGCCAGGCCGTAGCGGCGCCCGACGACGTAGTCCTCGACGCCATGTCCGGGGGCCGTGTGCACCGCGCCGGTACCCGAATCGAGCGTGACGTGCTCGCCCAGGATGACCGGCACCTCGCGCTCGTAGAAGGGGTGCCGCAGGCGCAGGCCTTCCAGCGCGCTGCCCGTGGCATGGGCCACGTTGCGCACGTGCCCGAGGCCCGCGCGCTTCGCGACGCTCTCCAGCAGCGCCGCGGCAACGACGATGTGCTCGCGTCCGCCGCCGGCATCGACCTCCGCCAGCAGGTAATCGAGCTCGGGATGGACGCAGACGGCCTGGTTGGCCGGCAGCGTCCAGGGCGTCGTGGTCCAGATGACGACCGAGGCGTTGCTGGCCAGCCCGGTATCGACACCGAACCTGCGGGCCAGGTCGGCCGCGTCGGCCACCGGGAAGCGCACATCGATGGACGGCGAGGTCCGCTCCTCGTATTCGACCTCGGCCTCCGCCAGCGATGACCGGCAGTCCAGGCACCAGTGCACCGGCTTGAAGCCGCGCATCAGGTGACCATTGCGGATGATCCCGGCGAAGGCGCGCAGCTGCTGCGCCTCGTACTCGGGCAGCATGGTCAGGTAGGGGCGGTCCCAGTCGCCGAGAACCCCGAGGCGCTTGAAGTCCTCGCGCTGGCCGTCCACCTGGCTCGCCGCATACTCACGGCAGGCCTGGCGGAAGGCCTTGGCATCGAGTTTCTGGCCGATGCGACCGTACTTCTTCTCGACCTGTTGTTCGATCGGCAGGCCGTGACAGTCCCAGCCCGGCACGTAGGGCGAGTCGCATCCGTCCAGGCTGTGCGACTTGACGACGATGTCCTTGAGGATCTTGTTGACCGCATGGCCGATGTGGATCGCCGCGTTGGCGTAGGGCGGGCCGTCCACGAGGACGAACCGGGGTCTTCCGGCAGCCGCCTTGCGGAGCTTGCCGTAGATGTCCTCGGCATCCCACCAGGCCCGCGTGGCGGGCTCGCGGCGCGCCAGGTCCGCCTTCATCGGGAAGTCCGTCTTCGGCAGGTTGATCGTCTGCTTGTAGTCCACTACTGCTCCAACTGGTTCCTGGTCTTTATCTCGCCGCGCGAGGCCGTCATCCGTCCGCGAGCAACTCTCGCGCCTCGCGCGCATCCACGTGCATCCGTTCGACCAGCGCGTCGAGGTCCGGAAACTTCGCTTCGTCACGCAGCTTGGCGACGAAGTCCACGCCAAGATACCGCCCGTAGAGGTCACCCTGCCAGTCGAATACGTGCGCCTCGAGCAGGATCTCGCCGCCCCCCACGGTTGGCCGCGAGCCGACCGAGGCGACTCCCGGTCGCGTCCCGCCATCAATGCCGTGCACGCGCACCGCGAACACGCCGGCCACGGGCGAGATCCGCCGGTGCAGGCGCAGGTTCGCCGTCGCGTAGCCGAGGGTGCGCCCGAGGCGCCGCCCTTCCATGACCCGCCCGGTCATGCGGTAGTCCCGGCCAAGCAGCCGCCGGACCGTCGCCATTTCGCCCCCCGCCAGCGCCGCCCGAATTCGCGTCGAGCTGACCCGTTCGCCGTCCACTTGCACCGCCTCGACCTCGTCTACCTCGTAGCCATGATGCCCGCCGGCCTGGCGCAGCAGGTCGACCGTGCCGCTGCGTCCCTTGCCGAAGCGGAATGCGCTACCGATCACGATGTGCCGGACACCCAGTGCCTCGACCAGCACCCGTTCGATGAACTCGTTGCCGTCCCAGGCGCGCAGGCGCTCGTCGAACTTGAGCAGGATCAGCCGGTCCAGGCCCAGCTCGGCCAGGCGCGTCGCCTTGTCCCGCAGGCGCATCAGGCGCGCCGGCGCATTGGCCGGATCGAAGTACTCACGGGGATTCGGCTCGAAGGTGAGCATCGCAGTCGGCAGCCCATGCTCGCGTCCACGGGCGGCGAGCTGCCCGACGATGGCTTCGTGGCCGAGGTGCATGCCGTCGAAGTTGCCGATCGTGAGGACACAACCACGATCGGACGGGCAGGCGTTTGTCAGTCCGCGGACGATCTTCATGGGGCAAGCTGGCGGTGCCGGAAAGCTTTCCAAAGGTTTGTAAGTATAGGGGTTTTCGCACCGCAAAATCCCGCAATGGATTCGGGGACAGTTTACTCAATTGGCGTCGCCAATTGAGTAAACTGTCCCCGAATTAGCGGGACTTGGCGCCGCGGAAGTCCCCCGGTCTCGCGCCCATCAGCAAGAGGCCGAGGAAGTAGATCGCGCCGCCGCCCACGACGCTGCCAAGCAGCATCGCGATCCTCCTGACGGTGGCCATGTCCGACCAGGCCGCCCAGTCCCCCGTGATCCACCAGAGGAACGCCGCCATGGCGGCGTTCGCCACCAGCACCTGCGGCATGAGCCGCCGCCACCGACTGGAAGGCGCATAGACGCCGTCGCGCCTCAGGCCGCGATACAGCAGCCCGCTGTTGACGAAGGCCGACAGGCCGGTGGACAGCGCCAGTAACGCGTGCGGCGCGGGGAACCCGGCCAGGTAGGCCGGCACCACGATCGACAGGTTGAAGCCCATGTTGACGCCGAGCGAGATCATGCCGACCTTCACCGGCGTGCGGGTGTCCTGGCGCGCGAAATAGCCCGGCGCCAGCACCTTGACCATGGAGAACCCGATCAGGCCAAGCGAATAGGCCATCAACGCATAGGACGACATGCGCACGTCGGTTGCGTCGAATTCGCCGTGGCCGAAAATCGTGGCCATCAACGGGCCGGCCAGCATCAGCAAGCCGACGGCCGCCGGCGTCACGATCAGGACGGTCATGCGCAGCGCCCAGTCCAGGGTGGAGGCAAATTCGGTCTTGCTTTCGCTGGCGTGATGTGAGGACAGGCCCGGCAGGATGACCGTGGCCAGGGCGATCGAGAACACGCCCAGCGGAAACTCGACCAGCCGGTCCGCGTAGTACATCCAGGCGATCGATCCAGTGACCAGGAACGAGGCGATCAGGGTATCGAGCAGCAAGGACACCTGTGCCACGGAGGAACCGAAGATGCCCGGCAGCATGAGCCGGCCGATGCGCCTGACGCCCTCGTGAGCCCGGTCCCAGCGCGGCATTACCAGCATGCCGATGGACTTCAGGGCCGGCAGCTGCACCAGCAGCTGGACCAGCCCGGCGACAAAGACGCCGGCCCCCAGCACCAGGCCGGGCTGTTCGAAATGCGGCGCGATCAGGCTGGCGAAGACGATCATCACCAGGTTCAGCAGCACCGGGGTGAAGGCCGGGACCGCGAAGCGCCCATAGCTGTTGAGAATGCCGCTGGCCAGCGCCACCAGCGAGATGAACAACAGGTAAGGAAAAGTCAGGCGCAGCATGCCGACCGTCAGGTCGAATCGCGTGCCATCGCCGTGAAAGCCCGGGGCGAAGATCATCACGAGCACGGGCGCGGCCAGGACGCCGATCAGGGTGATCACGAACAGCAGCAGGCCCAGCGTGCCGGACACGCCGCCGACCAGGTTCCGGACCTCCTCGTGGCTGCGGCGAACCTTGTACTCCGAGACGACCGGCACGAAGGCCTGGGAAAAGGCCCCCTCCGCCGTCAGGCGCCGCAGGAAATTGGGGATCTTGAACGCCACCAGGAAGGCGTCCATCAGCGTCCCGGCGCCGAAGGCCTGCGAATAAACCATGTCCCGCACCAGGCCCGAGATGCGGGACAGCAGCGTCAGCCCTCCGACCACCGAGGTACTGCGGAGGAAGCCCCGGCTCATGATGACGGGCCAGTCGGAGGTCGGGATGGGCGTGTTGGGTCCATGCGCCGGCGACTATACCGTCTGGAAAAGGGGACATTCCTATTTTCCTGCCGTTGCCTATCGACGGAGGCACCTGATCGGTAGCCGGTTGGTCCCAGAGTCCCAGGTGGGGGGCGAAGCAAGGAAAATAGGAATGTCCCCTTTTCCCCCAGACATTGACAAGTTGCTGCCGTACAAGGAAAATGCGCGGCTCTTTCGAGCACTCTCATATCGGAGCGAATCCTTGGCCAACTCGAAGTCAGCTGAAAAGCGTGCCCGTCAGGCGACGGCCAGCCGCGCGCGTAACGTGACCCAGCGTTCGCAGGCCCGCACCTCGATCAAGCGGGTCGTCGTCGCCGTGGAAAGCGGCAACCAGGACCAGGCCGTCGCGGCGCTCAAGGAAGCGACGCCGATCATCGATTCGATGGCGCGCAAGGGCATCATCCACAAGAACAAGGCTGCGCGGCACAAGAGCCGCCTCAACAAGCGCATCAAGGCGCTGGCGGCCAAGTAAGGCCGCAAGGCACCGCAGCACAACGAAAAGGCCGGTCATTGACCGGCCTTTTTCATGTCCCCAGCGTGCCGCAACTCAGGATGCCGCCGCTTCCTCCGCCGTGAGCACGTCCAGGCGATTCATGATCGCCTGGCACAGTTCGCGGGTGCCCTGCCCGGTCGCACCGGAAATACGAAAGACCTGCCCCTTGAAGCGCAGCCGCCGGACGATGTCCCGGCAGCGTGAGTCAAGCTCGTCGGAGTGCAACAGGTCGGTCTTGTTCAGGACCAGCCAGCGCTCCTTGCCCGCCAGCTCCACGCTGAATTTCTTCAGTTCCTTGACGATGGCGCGCGCGCCCTCGACTGGATCCTCGTCCGGGTTCGGCGGGGCAATGTCCACCAGGTGCAACAGGATCCGGGTCCGCTGCAGGTGCTTGAGGAACCTGAGGCCCAGCCCGGTCCCCTCAGAGGCTCCCTCGATCAGGCCCGGGATGTCCGCCATGACGAAGCTCTTCTCGGGTCCGACACTGACCACGCCCAGCTGCGGGTGCAGCGTGGTGAACGGATAATCCGCTACCTTCGGCCGCGCCGCGGACACGGCCCGGATCAGCGTGGATTTTCCGGCGTTGGGCAGGCCCAGCAAGCCCACGTCGGCCAGCAGCTTCAATTCCAGCTGCAGGGTGCGTGCCTCGCCCGGCAGACCAGGCGTGGACTTGCGCGGCGTGCGATTGACGGAACTCTTGAAGCGCTGGTTTCCCCAGCCGCCCTTGCCGCCGTGCGCCACGAGCAGCTCCTGGCCATCCACCGTCAGGTCGCCGAGCGTTTCGCCGGTATCCTCCTCGATCACCACCGTGCCGATCGGCACTGGAATGTAGAGGTCTTCGCCGCCGCGACCCGTGCAGTCGGCGCTGCTGCCGGCCTCGCCATTCTGGGCGCGGAAGGTGCGGGCGATGCGGAAGTCGGCCAGGGTGTTGATGCCCGCCTGGGCGCGCAGGAAGACGCTGCCGCCGAGTCCACCGTCGCCGCCGTCAGGACCGCCGAAGGGGACGAACTTCTCGCGACGAAAGCTGACCGCGCCGCGACCTCCGTGGCCGGCGACGATCTTGACGCGCGCTTCATCGACAAATCTCATTGTTTCTTCCGCAGGCGCCGCAAACAGAAAACCCCGGGCCGGGCCGGGGTTTTCGTCGAGCCCGATTGCCGGGATCTTACTCCGGCAGGACGCTGACGAAGGTCCGCTTCTCGGGGCCCTTCTTGTCGAACTTCACCTTGCCGGTGATCAGCGCGAACAGCGTATGGTCGGTGCCGACCCCGACGTTCGTGCCCGGCTTGTAGAGCGTGCCGCGCTGACGGACCAGGATGTTGCCGGCGAGCACCTGCTCACCGCCGAACTTCTTGACGCCGAGGCGCTTGCTTTGTGATTCGCGGCCGTTCTTGGTACTGCCGCCAGCCTTTTTATGAGCCATTGCTGTGTCCTCCGATTCCTGTGTCAGGCCGCCGAGATGCCGGTCACCTTCACTTCGGTGTACGGCTGGCGATGACCTTTCTGGCGCAGGTAGTGCTTGCGGCGCCGGAACTTGACGATGCGAACCTTGTCGGCCTTGCCGTGCGACTGCACGGTGGCGGTGACCCTGGCGCCGCCCACGTAAGGCGCGCCCACGGCAATTTCTGCGCCCTCGCCGATGACGAGGATCTTGTCGAACTCCACGGTCGAGCCGGCCTCGGCGTCGAGTTTCTCGACTCGCACGACAGTGCCTTCGCTGACCCGGTACTGCTTGCCACCAGTGGCAATCACGGCGTACATAAGTGTCTGACTCCAAAAGCCCGGCGGGTCACGTGACCGGCCGGAAAAGAGCCCGCAATTGTAGTGAGCGCAGCGGCCCGGGTCAAACCTTTCGGGACTTCTTCTCATTTCCCCCGGGGAGAGAATCCCGGTAGGATTCGCGGGCCCCGGGGAAAGCAAGACCTTCATGCAACTCAATGACATACGCGCGCCCGTTGCCGACGACCTGAAAGGCGTCGACGCCGAGATCCGCCAGCAGCTCGAAAGCGACGTGGTCCTGGTCAGCCAGGTAGCCCAGCACATCGTCGGCGGTGGCGGCAAGCGCCTGCGCCCGCTGGCCGTGCTGCTGGCCGCCCGTGCTGCCGGCGCAGCGGCGGGCAGCGGCTACGTCAAGGCGGCCGCCATCATCGAATTCATCCATACGGCCACGCTGCTGCACGACGACGTCGTGGACGAGTCGCACCAGCGCCGCGGCCGCAATACCGCCAACGACGTGTTCGGCAGCGCCGCCAGCGTGCTGGTGGGCGATTTCCTGTATTCGCGTTCCTTCCAGATGATGGTGGACATCGGCCTGCTCAAGGTC
>Ga0316195_10001105_pt1 | contig 11798 bp, 7 predicted proteins | sample Phised1_MG_FD_204937 | JGI IMG/M metagenome (GOLD analysis project Ga0316195, IMG submission 204937) | Coastal sediment microbial communities from Maine, United States - Phippsburg sediment 1 | ecosystem: Environmental > Aquatic > Marine > Coastal > Sediment | place: USA: Maine | collected... | reverse complement strand
CTGCAGTTCGTGTTCCAGTGTCTGTTCGAGGCCACCCATGCCCGGGCATCGAACCGGTTGTTGTTTCGCGTGCAACTCGCTTTACCACCACTGTCATCCGGCACCTGCATGCCGGACCACCAGTGCTGACAGCGCTGTCAGGCCGAAACCTATAACAGGCTGACAGCGCTGTCAATAGCATTGAATATTATTTACTATTGGTGCTCGCCCACAGCTCGCCCCGGCCGCTTGGGTGGCTATGAATGTTCCAAGTGATTGTTTTTAAAAGACATATAGAAACGTCAACCGTGCGGATCGATGTCAAACGGGCCATGCGTGTCGAGCCAAGGCGGATTCAGTCGGCTTGGGAAGGCCGAATTTCAGGCTGCCTGCTCGGCAAGCCGCTCGAGGTGCTCTCTTTCCAGAAAGGGCTTCGGGGGGTCCGGGAATACCTGGCCACTGCCGGGGCGTTGCCGCTGCGCAACTACGTCCCGTTGATCGGGGGGACGTTGGCCGCCGGCAACGGGGGCGACTGCTGCCTCGGTCACATCGTGCGGGCCGAGCCCGATGACGACATCGACTACACCCTGCTCGCGCTGCTGCTGCTCGAGGAGCACGGCGCGGACCTGGAAACAGCCGACGTGGCGCGGGCCTGGCTGTTGCGGCTGCCCGCCGGGATCACCTGGACCGCCGAGCGCGAGGCGTATCGCATCCTGCTCGAGCGCATGGCCGATCAGTTCGTCAACGGCGAGGAAGCCGGCTTCGACCTGGAGCGCTGTTCCGACAACCGCTACAACACTTGGATCGGCGCGCAGATTCGTGTCGACCTGTACGGCTGGGCGTGCCCCGGACGCCCGTCGCTCGCCGCGGACCTCGCGCGACGCGACGCCGCGCTGTCGCATCGCGGCGATGCCCTGCACGCTGCCGCCTTCATCGCCGCGCTGGGCGCGGCCATACCGGCCACGCAGGACCTCGATGCGGCCATCGACCGTGCCCTTGAGGAAATCGCCGGGGACAGCGGGGCGGCGGCTGCCGTCGCATTCGGCCGCTCAGTGGCGAATGCCGCCGACGCCGTCGATCGGCTTCACCGGGAGTACCAGGGACTGTCCCCGGTTCACTCAGTCAACAACCTGGCGCTGGTCGTGTGGGCCTTGTGCTCGTCGCGAGGGGATTTTTCCGCGGCAATCGGCAATGCCGTCGCGGCGGGCTGGGACACGGACTGCAACGGCGCCACGGTGGGAGGGCTGTCCGGCTTGTCGGGTGCGTCGATCCCGGCGCACTGGACCGGTCCATGGAATGGCCGCATCGCCACCCGGCTCGCCGGTGTCCCGGAACTGCAACTCAAAGACGTCGTCGACCGTACCATCGCGGTCGCAGGAAAGATCGCATGAAGAAAGAACGCTGGCCCGGTCAACTACCCGCGCGCTCGTCCACCCGCCGCCAGCCGGTCCCGGCCCGAACCTGCTGCGCCGTCATACTGGCAGCCGCTGCGCTGCCCTTCGCCAGCGCCGCACCGGCGTCGGCCGCCGAGTCCCACGTCGAGGGCCGTACCGGGTACCACGCGCCCCGGGCAGCGCGCGCCCCGCTGATCGACGGCGTCGCCGACGACGCGGCATGGCGCACCGCTCCATGGCACGAGATCGATCAACTCTGGCTAGGGCCCGAATACTCCGCCGCGGACTACCACGGACGTTTCAAGGTGGTCTGGACGCCGGAACGACTCTACTTCCTGGTCGAAGTGGTCGACGATATCCTGTTCGACAGCCACCGCGATCCGCTGGTCCAGTACTGGGACGACGACTGCCTCGAGATCTTCCTCGACGAGGACTTCTCGGGTGGCGATCACCAGTACAACTTCAACGCCTTCGCCTATCACGTCTCGCTGGACAACCAGGCGATCGACATCGGGACGGACAGGAAGCCCCACAGTTATACCGATCATGTCGAGAGTCGCTGGAAGCAGCAGGACAACCGGATCGTCTGGGAAGTCGCGGTCAAGGTCTATTCGGACCGCTTCCAGGACGGCTCACCCGACAACGAGCCGGTGGAACTGTCGGTCGGGAAGATCATGGGCCTCATGCTGGCCTACTGCGACAACGACGGCAGCGAGCTCCGTGAGAACTTCATCGGCTCCGAGTCGGTGCCGTTCGGCAAGAAGGACCGCGGCTGGATCGACGCCGGCCTGTTCGGAAAACTGATATTGGACGAGACGCCATGAGAATGATCGAGCAGAAAGACGTTCAAGGTCCTGCGCACCGGGATCAGGTGGCCGGGGAGTTCACCGATGTCAACGGCGAGCGGTACTACGTCATCCGGAATGTGGACCGGCTACCGCCCTTCTTTGTCAGCGTCATTTCCAGCGACGACCACTGGCTTTTCGTTTCCTCGACCGGTGGACTGACCGCAGGCCGGGTGTCGCCGGACACCGCCCTGTTTCCCTACGTGGCCGTCGACAAGATCCACGAGAGCAGCCCGCATACCGGCTGCAAGACGATCCTGCGGGTCGGCGCAGCGGGCCGGCAGCTGACATGGGAACCCTTCGAGGCGGACAGGTATGGCCGCTACCGGACCCGCCGCAACCTCTACAAGAGCGTACTCGGCGACAAGCTCTGCTTCGAGGAAATCAATCACGACCTGGGTCTTGCCTTTCGCTACACCTGGGCTACAAGCGAGACCTGCGGTTTCATCCGCTCCTGTGAACTGCAGAACCTCACGGAGTCCCCGCAGCCGGTCGAGATCGTCGACGGCCTGCAGAACATCCTGCCCGCCGGCGCGCCGGCCGCCGTCCAGGCGAGTTCGAGCAACCTCGTGGACGCGTACAAGTGGATCGAACTGGATCAGGCGACCGGGCTGGCGATCCATGCGCTGTATGCCCACATTTCCGACCGCGCCGAGCCGTCGGAATCCCTCAGGGCCAACGTGGTGTACAGCCTTGGGCTTGAATCTCCCCGGGTGCTGCTGTCGTCGCTGCAACTCGACGACTTCCGCCGTGGCCAGCCGCTGCAGCAGGAGAACCGCAAGCGCGGCATCCGCGGCGCCTACTTCGTCAACGCCAGCCTGACGATCCCCGGCGGGGAAGCCAGTCGCTGGCAGATCGTCGCGGACATCGAACAGACGCAGGCGCAGGTCGTCGGCCTGGCCAGGCAGCTCGGCGATCCGGTCGCCGCCGCGCGGGCGATTGCCGACTCGATCTCCGCCGGCAGCAGGAAACTGGCAGGCATCGTGGCGAGCGCAGACGGCTTCCAGTCCACGGCCGAGGAAGTCGTGGCGGCACATCACTACGCCAACGTGCTGTTCAATGTCCTGCGCGGCGGCGTGTTCGCGGACCAGTACAGGCTGTCGACCGCGGATTTCAGCCACAACGTCCTGGTCTTCAACCGGCGCGTCCATGAGCGTCACAGCAAACTGCTCGACGGACTCGACGCGACGTTGTCTGTCGGCGAGCTGCTGGCCATCGTCAAGGCAACCGGCGATCGGCAGCTCGAGAGACTCTGCCATGAGTACCTGCCAATCACCTTCGGGCGCCGCCACGGCGATCCCAGCCGCCCGTGGAACCGGTTCGCGATCCAGCTGAAAGATGATAACGGCGAGCCGCTGTTGTCCTATCAGGGCAACTGGCGGGACATATTCCAGAACTGGGAAGCCCTGAGCTTCAGCTTCCCGGAATTCATCGAATACGTCGTCGCCAAGTTCGTCAATGCCTCCACGGTCGACGGCTACAACCCCTACCGCATCACCAAGGAAGGCATCGACTGGGAGGTCGAGGAACCGGACAACCCCTGGAGCCATATCGGCTACTGGGGCGACCACCAGATCATCTACCTGTTGAAGCTCCTCGAGCTGTCCCGCCGCTTTCATCCGGCACGCCTCAGCGCGCTGCTGCGGCAGCCCCTGTTCAGCTATGCCGACGTGCCGTACCGGATCAGGGACTTCTCGGCGCTGGTGGCGGACCCGAAGAGGACCGTCGACTACGACCACGCCCTCGCCGCCCGCATCGCCGACCGCGTTGCCGCCCTGGGCAATGACGGGAAGCTGGTGTTCGACAGCAACGGCGAGGTCTACCAGGTCAACCTGCTGGAGAAGCTGCTGGTGCCACTGCTGGCAAAGCTCGGCAGCCTGGTCGTCGACGGCGGGATCTGGCTCAACACCCAGCGGCCCGAATGGAACGATGCGAACAACGCCCTGGTCGGCCACGGCGTTTCCATGGTCACCCTGTACTACATGCGCCGCTACGTGCGTTTCCTGCAGGACCTGATGCGCGGGGAATCCACGCCCGTCGAGCTGTCAGCCGAAGTCGACACGTGGCTGGCCAGCACGACCGATGCGCTGCGCATCGCCCTGCCGCTACTCGGCAAGGGTCCGATCGGCGCGCGGCAGCGTTTCGAATCGATGCGCGCACTGGGCGCGGCGGCGAGCGACTATCGCCGGTCGGTCTACCGGGACTGCCCGTTCTCGGGCACGGTGCAGCGGCCCGTCGACGAGGTCGTGGGCCTGCTGAACAATGCCCTGGCAGTGATCGACCACAGCATCCATACGAACCGCCGCGAGAACGGCACCTACAACTCGTACAACCTGCTGAACCTGAAGGGCGACGAGGTCGGCATCGACTCGCTGTACCTCATGCTCGAGGGACAGGTTGCCGTGCTCAGCTCCGGAGCCATTGCGCCGGAGGCGGCCGCCGACCTGGTGGAAACGCTGTTTGCCAGCAACATCTATCGTGCGGACCAGCACTCGTTCATGCTCTACCCCGACCGTCCTCTGCCGGGCTTTCTCGAGAAAAACCGGATCCCGGCTGCCGCCATCGACAAAATCGCGCTGTTGCGGCGCATGGCCGATGCGGACGATCCGCGGATTGTCTTGCGCGACGCTGACGGGTCTTACCGCTTCAGTGCCGATTTCAGGAATGTCCGCGACCTGGACGGCCGGCTCGATACCTTGTCTGCCCGTTATGGCGACGACGTCGAGGCCTCGCGCAGGGCACTGCGGGAACTCTACGAAAGCGTCTTCAGGCACCGCGAGTTCACCGGCCGCTCCGGCACCATGTTCGGCTTCGAGGGCCTTGGCTGCATCTACTGGCACATGGTGTCGAAGCTGCTGCTGTCCCTGCAGGAAAACTTCTTCGCGGCGCTGGACGCGAACGCGGGAGACGAGGTCTGCCGTCGCCTCGGCGCCTTGTACTACCGGGTCCGCGACGGTCTCGGCTTCAACAAGACGCCGACCGAATACGGCGCCTTCCCGACCGACCCCTATTCGCACACCCCTGGCCATGGCGGCGCCCAGCAACCGGGCATGACCGGGCAGGTCAAGGAAGAGATACTGTCCCGCTTCGGCGAACTGGGCCTGCGCGTTGCCGGCGGCGAGCTGCACATCGACCCGCGCCTGCTGCGGGCGCGCGAGTTCAGCCCGGAAGCCGGCGTGTTCCGCTACCTCGACGTGGACGGACGCTGGCAGGAGCTGCTGGTTCCCGCCTCAGGGCTGGCGTTCACCTGGTGCCAGGTGCCGATCGTCTACCACTTGCGCTCAGCAGGTCGTCCGGCGTTGACCGTTACCCGGCAGGACGGCAGCAGCGAGAGCATGCGGCAGCTGTCGCTGCCCACCGAACTGAGCGCAGAAGTCTTCCGGCACAGCGGCCAGATACGCCAGATCACGGTGGATCTCCCGACGGAAGCGCTCTTGGGGGTTTGACAGCGCTGTCATATCGGGCTGTAATGATTGTCCGGCCTGCGTCGAGGTTCAGGCTGCTACAAGAACGAAACCAGATGCCAAAAGCGACCATAGACGACGTGGCAGAACTTGCGGGAGTGTCGATCAAGACCGTCTCGCGCGTCGTCAACCAGGAACCGAACGTCCGCGAGGCGACCCGGGCGAAAGTCGAGAAGGCCGTCGTCCAGCTGAACTACCGCCCCAACCTGTCGGCCCGGAACCTGGCCAGCCAGCGCTCGCGAGTGATTGCCCTGATCTACGACGACACCAGTGCGTACGCGATCCCGAGCGCAGGCTACGTGATCCGCATGCAGACGGGCGTCCTGCGCGCCGCCCGGGCGGCGGACTATCGGCTGGTCATCTACCCCTGCGAGTACGAGAGCAGCAGCATCGCCAAGGAACTTCAGGCCCTGATCGAGCACGTCAGGCCGCAGGGCATCGTGCTGGCCGCGCCTTTGTCGAACATGCCGAAAATCCTGCAGGCAATCGACAGGACCGGGACGCCGCTGGTACGCCTCTCTCCCGGGACGCGGAACGTCAAGGAATACTCGATCGCGACCAATGACCGGGAGATCAGCGCCGAGATGACCCGCTACCTCGCGTCGCTGGGGCACCGGCGGATTGCCTTCATCAAGGGGCACCGAAGCCACAAGGCGGTGGCAAACAGGTACCTCGGCTACCTCGACGGGCTGAAGCAGAGTGGCCTCGTCCTCGAGGAACGCCTGGTCGACGAGGGAGACAACTCGTTCGGCTCGGGCGAGGCGGCCGGAGAGCGCCTGCTGAAACTCGCCGATCCGCCGACCGCGATCTTCGCTGCCAACGACGACATGGCTGCCGGCGTCATTCGCGCGGCCATCCTGCTTGGCGTCGATGTTCCCGGCCAGTTGTCCGTCTCGGGCTGTGACGACATTTCACTCGCCAGCCAGCTGTGCCCGACGCTCACGACCATCCGGCAACCGCTGCTGGAGATGGCCGAGCGTGCCGCGCTCGTCCTGATCGAGAACGCCCACGAAGACTGGCCGCCGCAGGGAACGGAAGTCATTCCTGCCTCCATCACGTTACGGGAATCCACGGGCCCGGCGCCGCGCTAGCAGAGGAGCCCGCGCGGCGGACCGGGACTTCACGGGCCGCCCGAGTAGACCCTGACGTAGTCGACTTCCATGGTCGCGGGAAACACCGTGCTCGAGGTCGGCGACCCGGGGTAGTTGCCGCCGACTGCCAGGTTCAGGAGGATATGGAACGGCTTGTCGAACGGCGCCGGGAACGCACCCCCCGTCGATGACCAGGTATTGCGCACGGCGAACAGGGTGCCGTCCACGTACCAGCGGGCCTCGGCCACGTCCCACTCGAACGCGTAGACGTGAAACTCCGCCGTCACGTTACTGGCAACCAGGTAGTCCTCGCCGCTGACAACCTGGTTCGGCCAGGGTCCGCCGTACGCCAGGCCGCCGTAGATCGTGTTACCGCCCGTACCACCGAGGTTCCTGGCCTCGAGGATGTCGATCTCGCCGGACGCGGCCCAGGTGCCGTAGGCGGACTCTTGCGGCAGTAGCCAGAATGCCGGCCACAGGCCCTGCCCGGCCGGCAGCCTGATGCGCGCCTCGATGCGCCCGTAGCGAAAGGCAAAGCGGTCGCGCGTGTTGAGCCGTGCCGAGGTGTAGTGCCTGCCCTGGACCGTTTCCGCGCGGGCGGTAATCAGCAGCTTGCCGTCGCTCGGCAGGGCGCTGTCCGGCAGGTACCACTCCAGTTCGTTGTTGCCCCAGCCCGCGATGCCGTACTGGCTGCCGTCGCCGGTCTCGAAGAACCAGGTCTGCGGGTCGAGCCTGGCGGCGTCGAACTCTTCCTTCCACACCAGCCTCAGGGCACCACCGGGCGAAACCGGCGTGTTGTCGATCGCCGTCAGCGTCGGGTTGTCGATGTTGACGTTGATGGACGTCGGTGGGGGCGGCGGAGGCGCCGGGGGTGGCGACGGCGAAGCCGCCCCCCCGCCCCCTCCACAGGCCGTGGCGAATCCCGCCAGCGCTACAGAGAGCCAGGGCGCATGGCGCCGCTGTGCCGTCAGGGCCGGGGTCTGCTCATTCACTTGCTCATCGCATCCTTCGGCGTGCGATCCACGTCAAACAGGCAAGCAGGCGTCAGGGCCTTTCGACACCCGGCGGAGCGGGCTTCATCGCCCTTCGCCGGGCTGCACCAGGAACGGGATATTGGCGTGTGCCGCGTGACCATGGTCATCGTAGGCGTAGGCAAACAAGCGGTACTTCCCGGGCTCGGGGACGGCGATCGTCGTGGCGGCGGAGTCGGGGTCTGCCAGCCATCCCTCGATGTCCGGAGGCGTGAGTTCAAGGTCTCCCCCCGTCTGTGTCGCCTCGCTCTCGGGCTTGAGCCGCAACCGAAAGCGCAGGGGATCGCCCTCGGGATCCCGCACATCGAAATGGATCTCGTAGGTACCACCGGCGGCCAGCGTGACGCCCTCGCGCGCACCCTTGCCGTCGAGACGAAATGCCTCGACGCGCGGCGTACGGTTGGCGGGCCAGTTCCCGGTCCACAGGTGATGCATGACGTCGACTGTCTCGGTCTCCTCGCCGCTTTCCAGGAGCAACCCGAACCAGGTAGGTGTTCGTTCCTGCTTTTGCCCCCAGTAGAAGACATAGGAGCCGATCAGCTGGCCCCGCAGGGGCATCAGTATCTCCCGCTCGGCGCGAAGGATGACATCCGCCTTTTCGCTGCTGGTCAATTCGACCGGCGCACCCCAGGGTGTCTTCTCCATCTCCCAGTAGCCGATGGTGCCCCACTCGGTGACCATGAACGGTCGCGTGAAGTCGGCGGCGCGAATCCACTCCGGCAAGGAAAACAGGCTGCCGTAGAGCTGGAAGCTGAGGAAATCGAGGTTGGGGGCTCGCTTCAGCGCCTCCGAGACGACGGCCGGGCGGAATCCCTCCATGGCCGTCGTGACCGGGTGATTCGGGTCCAGCTCGTGGATCATCCGGGCCACGTCGTTGACCGCGTCGTACACCCGTGGATTGCTGTAGCTATGGTTGAGCTCGTTGCCGACGATCCACAGCAGCAGGGCCGGATGGTCGCGATACTTCAGGATGGTCGCGCGGAACGATTCGAGCTGCCTGGCGACCGCCTGCGGGTCGTCGTAGTCGAAGCCGGAACGTTCGGATCGCATCGGCAGGCCCAGGGCCACGGTGACGCCATGCGCCTGCGCGCTGTCGAGGAGCGTCGACACATTCTGGACCCTGTCGTCGGTGGTCCAGTTCCTGATGGAGTTGCCGCCGTGCGCGGCGAACCTGGCGATGTCGTCGCGCGCCATGCCGGCGCCCCGGACAGTGTAGGGCAGGCCGCCTCGCAGCAGCTGGTAGCCGCCGGCGGTTCGCACGACCTCCACCTTGACGGGAGCGTGATCTTGCATGGTCTTGTAGGAACACCCGGTCGTCATTACGGCGATCAGCACAAGCAGGATTGGATATTTCATGTCAGCCGCGAATGAGCCTCGCCTCCAGCGCCTCCAGCGATAGACCCTTCGTCTCCGGCAGGATCCGCATGACGAACACCAGTCCGACTACCGCGAACAGGCCGTAGATCAGGAAGGTGCCGGAGCTGCCGAGGGTCTCCAGCTGCCATGGAAACACGAGCGTCACCAGGAAAGCCACCGCGGAGTTCACCAGGCCGACGAACGAAATCGCGATGCCGCGGATGCGGTTGGGGAAGAGCTCGGAAAACAATACCCACATGACCGGCCCGATCGAGACCGCGAAACTGGCGACGAAGCCGAGTATGCCCAGGAGCACGAGCACCGGGTTGATCGCGATGGCGCTGCTGACAAGCTGCGACTCGAACTTCTTGTAGTTGTCCGCGCCGACGGCGCCGGAGACGGCGCCACGGAAATCCGTGTCGCTGTCATAGGTCTTGCCGGCAATCGTCGCGATCTGCTGATGGTCGAGGCCCTCAGGCAACCCTCCGATCGCCGCGGCATCCAGGCGATAGCTGGCCGTGCCGAACCCGTAGGCGAGCAGCAGCATGCAGACCGCAATGCCTGAAAGCCCGAAGCCGAGCAGCGGCCGCCGGCCGAAGCGATCGATGAGCGCCATCGCGACAACCGTAAAGACGAGGTTGACCAGTCCGACCAGGGCAGCCTGCAGGAACGCCGCGTTGGTGCCAATGCCGGACTGCTCGAAGATCATGGGCGCGTAGAAGAACACGGAATTGATTCCCGTGATCTGCTGCAGTACCCCGACGGCGATCCCGATGGTCATGACCAGCCGCAGGGACGGGTGCAGCAGCGAACGGACGGAAACGCGACCGAGCTTCGCTTCCGTCACGATGCTGTCTTTCACCACCGCGAGGTCGCGTTCGGCCTGGACCGGACCGCTCACGCGGCCCAGGACGGCTCGCGCCTCGGCGTCGCGTCCGCGCATGGCGAGCCAGCGCGGACTTTCCGGCACCGCCAGCAGCGCGAAGAAATACAGGATGGCTGGCAAGGTCTCGATGCCGAGCATCCAGCGCCAGTTCCACTGCGCCAGCCCCAGCGCCTCGCTGAAGGCGGAACCGGACTGGCCGAGGGTGAGGATCAGGTAGTTGCTGAAGAATGCCGCCGAGATCCCGATCACGATGTTCAGCTGGTTGAAGGACACCATGCGGCCCCTGGATTCCGGGGGCGCCATTTCGGCGATGTACATGGGTGCGATGACCAGCGCGGCGCCCACGCCGAGGCCGCCGATCATGCGGGCGATCACCAGGCTCAGGAAGTCCGGCGCCAGGGCCGAGGCCACGGCCGAGACCGCGAACAGCGCCGCGGCGATCTTCAGGACGGGGCGGCGTCCGATCCGGTCGCTCAGCGGTCCCGAGAGCATCATGCCGAGCGTCGCGGTCAGCGACAGCGACGACACGCACCAGCCCACCTGGAGGCTGCTCAGTGAGAACTCCACCTGGATGAAGCCGACGACGCCGGATATCACCGAGGCGTCGAAGCCCATCAGGAATCCGCCAAGCGCGACGATCAGCGCGGTGGTCGTAACGAAGTGCTTTGACTGGGGCATTTTGCCTCGTTGGTAATCAATCGGACCCGACCAGCCGGAAGACGGCTCCGAGGTCGGCCTCGGAACTGCCGCCGACCCAGAGATGAAATTCGCCCGGCTCGACGATCAGCCGGTTGTTCCTGCCGAAGAAGGCCAGGTCGTCGGTATGCAGCCGCAGCTCGACGGTCAGGGTCTCGCCCGGCTGCACACGCACGCGCTGGAAGGCCTTCAGTTCCCTGACCGGGCGCGTGACGTTGCCGACGACGTCGCGGACGTAGAGCTGCACGACTTCGTCCGCCGCCATGGCGCCATCGTTGCTGACGTCGACGCTGACATGCAGGCTTTCGCCGGGGCGGATCTCGGTTGCGTCCAGCCGCAGCCCGGCATACGAGAACCTCGCATACGACAGGCCGAAGCCGAAGGGGAACAGCGGCCTGTATCCGGCATCCAGGTGATACGCGGTATTGCCGACGGAGGTCTGCACAGCGCCGACGGGAATATCGTCGATCAGCACGGTGGTCTCGGGCGTCGGCGGCTTTCCGGTGTTCTTCTGGTTGTAGTAGATGGGAATCTGCCCGACCACCCGCGGGAAGGTCGCGGGCAGCTTCCCGGAAGGCGACTCCAGGCCGAACAGCAGGTCGGCGATCGCCGCGCCGCCCATCGAGCCGGGATGCCAGGCGAAGAGAAGGGCATCCAGGTCGTCCACGACGCCGCCAAGTGCCAGCGGCCGCCCGGCCATGATGACGGCGACAACCGGTCTGCCCGCCTCGCGAACCCGCCTCACCAGCTCGGCCTGCGCTCCCGGCAGGCCAATGTCCGCTCGCGAGTGCGCCTCTCCGGAGAGAATCGCTTCCTCGCCGAGGAACAGCAGGACCGCATCCGACCGGCGCGCGGCGGCGACGGCCTCCTCGAACAGGTCCGTCGAACGGCTGCGACTGGTCTCCATGGCGGGAACGTGATGGACCGTGACGGAATCGCCGACCAGCTCGCGGATGCCCTGCAGGCAGGTGACGCTCAAGCTGGCGTCCCCATCAAAGACCCAGGTCCCGAGTTGGTCGCGGGGCGCGTCGGCGAGCGGACCGATGACCGCCACGG
>Ga0316195_10001104_pt1 | contig 11803 bp, 5 predicted proteins | sample Phised1_MG_FD_204937 | JGI IMG/M metagenome (GOLD analysis project Ga0316195, IMG submission 204937) | Coastal sediment microbial communities from Maine, United States - Phippsburg sediment 1 | ecosystem: Environmental > Aquatic > Marine > Coastal > Sediment | place: USA: Maine | collected... | reverse complement strand
CTCGATGAAATCGACAAAGTCGTCAACTCGCTCCGGTGATGGAACGCCGATTGCGAATCCCCGGATCGGCAAAGTGGAATGAACAGTCTCCTCGGCCATCGGTAGCCCTGTCCCAAGGAACATGACGGTAACCGTTACCCCGAGGAGGATCCGGGCAGTTCGAGAGACGCTCCGAGACCTGGGCATCAGTTGCATGAATCACCCCCCTCGTTTTCGGGTTCCGGAAACAACAGTTTTTCTTGGTGTCCTTGGTGGTGAATAAACCAACCACTCAGGCCCGGGGCTACCACGTCAACGTCACCTTCGACAGCCCGCGCGGGCCCTCGGTGTTGTAGCCCTTGGCCCGCGTCAGGTGATAGCAGAAGAGCTGTGCCGGGATGATGGCCGGAATCGGCGTGACCCACTCAGGGAGCCGCTCCGGAAGCTGCACCGGCGTGTTGGCGAGGGCTAGGGCCGAGCCATCCGAGGAGATGGCGAGTAGCTCGACCTGTTGGTCTTGAACCAGTTCGGTGAGGAGCCTGATGATCTCCTGGTCGATCGTGCCGCCGGGGACCACCGCGAAGACCGGGAAGCCGGGACGGGCAAGAGCCACCGGTCCGTGCTGAAAATCGGCTGACGAGTACGGCTCGGCGACCACGCAGGCGAGCTCTTTGAGCTTCAGGGACCACTCGTGGGCGGTGGCATAGTTGAAACCGCGGCCGAGGACCACGCACTCGTTCATGTAGCGGTAGCGGTCGGAGGCGTCCTTGACGGTTTCGTCGAGCTTGAGCGCGTCCTCGACGAGGGAGGGTAATCGCCCGAGGTACTCTCGATGCTCGGCGTTGCCAGTCAGGGCGACCGACAGCATGGCGATCGCCGTGAGTTGGGTCGTGTAGGTCTTGGTGGCCGCGACCGCCCGCTCGGGCCCGGCGACGGTCTCGATGACGAGCTCGGCCGCCTCGGCGAGGGGCGAGTCGCTGTCGTTGGTGATGGCGAGGGTGAGCGCGCCCTGGCGACGGCCCTCCTCGATGACGCTGACGATGTCTGGCGATTGCCCCGATTGTGAGATCGCAACTACCAGCGCGTCTCCAATCCTTGGCGGCTGTTTGTATATGCTGAACATCGACGGCGCCGCCAGCGCCACGGGTATCCTGTTGGAGATTCCCCATAGGTACTTGGCGTAGAGGCCGGCGTTGTCCGAGGTGCCGCGCGCCGCGAGGTAGACGAATGCGCAGTCTCGCTCGCGAACACGGGCGGCGATCTCTCGTACCGACTCAGCCTGCATCTCGAGTAAACGGCGGATCGCCGCCGGCTGCTCGAAGATCTCGTCCCGCAAGCTCATGCCCACCTCCGCCTATCCGCAACAGAGTCTGATTCAGCGTAGCTTCGAGTTGCGTTGCGCTTGAAGTATACTGTGCGGGCAAATCTGGGGGTCAAGACGATTCACCGGGGATACGCCGCTCGTGGTTCTCTTCTCGGGTACCTGCACCTCATGAATGAGCGTGCGATCAGCCGAGGTACAACCCTCCCATCCACCCTTTCCAACGAGATTTCGACGTCCTCTCCGCGAGTTGTTTGGGAGAATTTTTCGATAGTTGTTGAATTGAATTCGATATTCCGTTCTTCTTTAGAATTTAATTCTGAATTGCGTCCGCCACCGTCGGCTGGTCTAGGCTTTTCCCATGCAGGAGACAGGTGCGTGCCGCCTTCTTCTTTCACGCCTCGAAACTGTCGATCCAAGGTTGCCGGGATCTCACGATCCCGGTCTTTTTGTTGTTGGCCGCATTTTTCCCATTCGAGGGATGCGGCATCTTTCGATTGGGAACAGGAAGGGAGGACAGGATGAGGAGTAGAGCAGTTCTGTTGTCTGGGGCCTTAGTCATAGGCCTCGCAATGATGTTCGGCACCAATCCGGCGTGGTCACAGTCGGTCAACTACGGCACGGTGACGGGCAGCGTGATATTGCCGGACGGCACACCCAGCCCGGGCGCCACCGTCGTCCTCGAAGGCCCTGCCCTGGTGCGAGGCAACTGGCCGACGGTTTCGGATGACAGAGGGACCTTTGTCTTTCTCAGGGTGCCGCTTGGAACCTACAAGGCGACCGCCAGCCTGTCGGGTTTCAACACCGCCCAGTTCGAAGATATCGTCATCACTGCCGGCTCGACTGTGCCGTTGACCTTTAATCTGGAAATCGCCGCGGCAACCGGTGAGATCGTGGTGACCTCCGAAGCGCCGATCGTCGACACCCGGTCGTCGACCATCGACACCACCTTCGGTTCTGAGATGCTCGACGCCATCCCGACGTCGCGGGATTCGTTCTACGACCTGACCCTGACGGCGGCGGGGATGTCCTCGGTGGGCGCCGACGGGTCGTGGCTGCCGAGCCCCTCCGCCTACGGCAGCGCGGCCAACGAGAACGTCTTCCTGGTCAACGGCGTCAACACCACCAACCCGCGCGGGGCGCCGTGGGGCTCGCTGGTGCAGGTGAACTACGACACGGTGCAGGAGGTCCAGGTCCTGTCGCTGGGGTCGCAAGCCGAGTACGGCTCCTACTCGGGCGCCGCGATCGACGTAATGACCAGATCGGGCAGCAACGAGTTCCACGGTTCGGCCGGCTACTACGGTCAGTTGGGCGACGCGGGCGACAACTCCACGACCAGCTTTGACGCAGGTTGGCTGTGGGCCGACCCCAACGATGAATTGATGACGACTCCTGTTGACAACCAGGAAGTCGCCCTGACACTCGGCGGGCCGATCGTCAAGGACATGCTGTGGTTCTTCGCCGGTTACGACTGGCGCGATTCCGAGACCGACGAGCCTCTTCGTCCACTGAATACGCTGAATACAGCGGACATCTTCGATCTCAAGCTGACCGCGCAGTTCGGAACCTCCCAACGGCTGTGGTTCGGTTTCCACTACGAAGACAATTTCACGGGCAACGGAACCTGGGGGCCCTTTGACGAAACCATGATCTACGACACGCCGTCGGACAACACGACGCTGCAGGCCGAGTACCAGTGGGTGATCTCCGATCGCAACCTTTTCGGTTTCAAGTACCTCGGCTTCAAAACCGAGCAGAACCCGACCATTCCGGAAACCGTCGGATACCCGGGCTACATCAACTGGTGGAAGTGGATCGGGGGAAGGGCGGTCGGCGTCGCCGGTGATTTCCCGTACATCGAGGCGCAGAAGTCGAAGCGCGACACCCTCCAGGCGGACTTCACCCACTACGCCGACAACTGGGCGGGCCAACACGAGCTCAAGTTCGGTGTCCAGTACACGACCGCCAACGGCGACTGGATGGGCGGCTACTTCCAGAACGCCGCGAATTTTGCCTACCCCTACGGGTGGGGTTATTCGCGCGAGTACATGAATAACGCATGGTGGTCCTGCGATTACACCTGGTGCGTGGCACCGAACGATACGGTCGCTTTCTACAACGTCGAGTACGTCCGCAACCCGTGGCTCAACGTCCGGGAGGCGGACTCACTGGGCGCATTCGTCGACGACCAGTGGGTGGTCTCGGACCGGGTGACCATCAACGTCGGTTTGCGCTACGACGACATGACGGCTGACTACGGCCCGGGCAAGATCTACGAGTTTCTTGATACCCCGTCAGACGCCAACAATCCCACTGTCCTTCGCTCCACCCAGGGCTTCCCTGTCTACGAATTCAACACCTGGTCGCCCCGTCTCGGGATCGCCTGGACCCTGACCAGCGACGGCAAGACCGTGCTGCGATCGCACATCGGCCGCTATTATGCACCGCTCGGCGTCGAGGCCCTGCGGCGCTTCGGTCCGGACATGGGCACGTACCTTCGGAATGAGTGGATCTACTGGTTCCCGTACGACGACGTCGACCAGAATGGCAACAACAGTATCGAACCCAACGAGGTCGTGTGGGCTACCGAACAGCTGCCCCTCATGGATCCGGCGTACCTCCGTTCATCCAACGACGAGCCGGCATCGTGGAGGCTCGAGGTGGAGCCCGGCACCACCAGCCCCTACACCGACCAGTTCAACATCTCCATCCAACGCCAATTGAGCAATGACCTCGCCCTCGAGGTCAGCTACATCTACAAGAAGACCAAGGACTTCCTGGTCCTCACCCCATACAACCTCGAGACCGGCGAGTACTTCGAGTGGGAGGCGCGACCGTACACCACCTGGACCGGGTATGAGACGCAGATCTGGTCGGTCGTGATCGAGGACTTCAACGGCGACGGTGTGATCGACGGCACCGACGCTGGCTATCCGTCCGATGACGCCACCCGGGGGTGGAGAGCGGAGAACCTCGAGAGCTTCGACGGCCAGAATGTCGACCGCACCTACCAGGGACTGCAACTCGTGCTGACCAAGCGCTTTTCGAACCGTTGGCAGGGAAACTTCGCCATCAACTACACCGACACCGACGGCTTCTACCCGCGGCCGGTCGATCAGAACTGGTACATCGACGGCCCGTTGACCATGGACACTCCGTTCGGCAGCACACCGAATCACTTCCAGAACAACATCAGCGGACCGGCGCTGATGACCCCCGAGTGGATGGCCAAGCTGGCCGGCAGCTACACCATCCCGGTGGTCGAGACTGATTTCGGCTTCCGCCTCCGCTACGACTCGGGACGGCCGATCTTCGCCATCGACAACAACCTCGGCCCGTTCTACGCGTCGTGGATGGGCGATTATGACCCGGACACTGTCCTGACGAGCTCCGGCTGGCACAACATGATGGTCGCCGACGACCCCAATAACCCCGACTGGATGCCTTCGACCACAATCGTCGACCTCAACCTGCGCAAGCGGTTCGGCATCGGCAGAGGGATGGGTGTCACCGCGTCCATCGATGCGCTCAACGTGTTCAACGAAGGCGCTCCAAACAGGGTCGGCTACACGGGGGCGGACTTTGGCCAGGTCAATTCCCTCGTATTGCCGCGTATCTTCCGGCTCGGTCTGAAGTTCGACTTCTGATCGATCTGTATTCGTTGTTATTCTCTGGAGGGCCCGAACGGGCCCTCCAGTTTTAGGGTTCGGAAAGGGAGGGGATAAACCCCTCCCCCACAAAATAGAACGTAGGGGCGGGTTTACCCCCGCCCACAATCCCAGGGGTTCTGAATGCGGTCGGTTCCTTCGATGAGAATGAAAGAGGTTTTGTTGCTGGCGAGCGTCGTGGTCGAGGTCGTTCTCGCGGTCACATCATATGGTTGTCGAAAGGAGCCGGAGGCCGCTCCAGACCTCACCCTCCCCAACGCCAACGTCCTCCTCATCACCCTCGACACGACACGTGCGGACCACATCGGTGCCTACGGCTATCAGCCGGCCGAAACGCCGCGTCTGGACGCATTGGCGTCCGAGAGCGTACTTTTCGAACAGGCTGTAACACCCACCGCCTTCACCCTGCCTTCGCACTCGTCGATCATGACCGGCCTCTACCCGCCCTTCCACGGCGTTCGGCTCAACGGTGGCGCGGCTCTGGCCGATGTGCAGACGACGCTCGCCGAGAGCTTGGCGGCTTCGGGCTACCGTTGTGGCGCCGTCATCGGCGCCTTCGTGATCGACCAGCGGTGGGGTTTGAGCCAGGGCTTCGAATTCTTCGAAGATGATTTCGAGATGGAGCCCGATCAGAAGCTCGACCTGGCCGGCGTCCAACGCCCCGCAGACCGGGTGGTTGACCTGGGGATCGAGTGGCTGGAGGGGGGCGACGGGCGGCCGTTTTTCGCGTGGTTTCACTTCTACGACCCTCATATCCCCTACGAGCCGCCCGAACCCTACGCAAGCCGTTTTTCCGGTCTCGGCAAGAACGGGCTGTACGACGGAGAGATCGCTTTCACAGACTCCCAGGTGGGCCGCCTGCTCGATTGGTTCGACGAGCAAGGCCTCGCAGAGAACACGGTTGTCGTGGTCGTGGGCGACCACGGCGAGAGCCTCGGCGAGCACGGAGAGAAAGAGCACGGCTACTACGTCTACGATGCCACCGTGCGGGTTCCGCTCATCGTCAGGGTGCCGGGCGCCGATCTCGCCGATGTTCGAGTGCCCGCGCAGGTCCGGACCATCGATATCCTGCCGACGGTCCTCGATCTGGTGGGGGTCGGGGCGCCGGACCCGCTGCACGGAGACTCGTTGGTGCCTTTGATGCTCGATCCCCGGGCCAGCGAATCGCGATACGCATACTCGGAGTCGATGTCGGTTCACCTCCAGTACGGTTGGAGTGCGCTCTACAGCCTGCGCACAACGAACTTCAAGTACATCGAAGCGCCGCGGGCCGAGCTCTACGACCTCACGCAAGATCCTTCGGAGTCCGAAAATCTCTTCCAACGTGACCCGAGAGTCGCCGAAGATCTGAGGAGCGCGCTGGTCACTCTCCGTGAAGAGATCGAGGCCGGCGCCCCGGAGATCCAGGAGGCCGACCTCGACGAGGAGACCCTGGGCATGCTCGCGGCCCTGGGTTACGTCGGAGGCGCCACAGCCGCTCCCGAGGGGAAGAACCTGGCCGATCCCAAGGACAAGCTCCACCTGTTCGAATCGGTCGGTTACGCTTCCTCCCGGATGATGGGGGACGACTACGAAGAGGCCGTCAAGGTCCTGGAGATCGTCCTCGAAGCGGACCCCGAGATTCCGCAGGCCAAGCTCATGTTGGCCAGTGCCTATCGAGAAACCGGGCGCACCGAAGAAGCCAAGGAACTGCTCGACGATTATTTGCGTGATCACCCGGACAGCACTCGGGCTTTGATCACGATGGCGGAAATTCTCTCCGAAGAGGGAAAGACCGAGGAGGTGATGGCGCTCGCCAAGCGAGCGTTGGTAGAGGATGACCGCAACACTGAAGCGTACGCGCTCATGGCCGGGGTTCACATGAACGCCAACGATCACATGGGCGCGTTGCCGATACTCGAAAAGGCGGTCGAGATCCAGCCCAAGCTGACCCGCAACCGCCTCAACCTGGCGGTGGCCAACGTGGGTCTTGGGCGTCTTGCAGAGGCGAAAACGATCCTCGACGAAATCATCGTCGAGAAGCCGGAATTTCCACTCGCTCACTTCCACCTGGGGCTGCTGTACGAGGAGCAGGGCCGGTTCGGGGAGGCGCGCGCCGCCTACGCCAGGGAGCTGGAGTTGTACCCGAATTTGGTAGTGGCCCGGTTCAACCTCGGTGATCTGCTTTTTCGTCGCGGAGACATTGCGGCCGCGGAACAGGAGATGCGGGTCCTGATCGTGGATGCGAGTGACGCGCCGAAGCCCTATCTCCTGCTCGCCCGCATCCTGCTCAAGCAGGAGAGGGAGCTGGCCGAAGTCGAGCGGATGGCCCTGGCCGGCCTCGAACGGGCTGAGGCTGACGATCTCAAGGTGCTCGGTTACTACCTACTGGCCGATGTTTACTCGCGCCAGGGCCGGCAGGCGGATCTCGAGCGGGTGCTGGAGCGGGCTCAGCACTACCGGTCGCGGATCGAAGGTGCGGGTTGAGTATGGTGTTGTGTGACGCGCTGGGAACAGGGGGGAGAGATGCGAACGATCCATTTTGGTTGGACGGTTCGGTTCTTGGGAATGGCTTTGCTGTTGTTGGGTACCGCGTGCGGCGCACCTGAGGATGCGGTGACCACATCGAGGTATTTGGCCGAAGAATGGTCCATCCGGGCGGCGGCCGAAGTCGCCGAAGGTGGTGCCGCGGTTTCGACGGCGGGCTTTGATGCCAGCGGGTGGTTCGCGACATCGGTGCCGTCGACACCGATGGCGGCGCAGGTTGCCAACGGTCTCTACCCGGATCTTTACCTCGGCACCAACCTCGAGGAGGTCGACACCAAACAGATCAAGGGACCCTGGTGGTACCGGACCGAGTTCGAGGTCTCCGCCGAAGACGCCGGAAAGGTTGCCCGCATCGAGTTTGCGGGCATCAACTACTCGGCCGATATCTGGCTCAACGGCGAGCAGCTGGCAGCGCGAAACATGGTGGTCGGTGCCTTTCGAGTCCACGAACTCGACGTCAGTGGCCGTCTCGTACCGGGTCGCAACGCCCTCGCGGTGGCGGTCCACCCACCGCAGCCGGGAGACTTCACCATCGGATTTGTCGATTGGAACCCCCGTCCGCCCGATGCGAATATGGGGATCTGGAGGCCGGTGTCCCTGCGACTGACCGAGGCTGTCTCACTGAACGATGTCGCTGTCCAGACCGAGGTCGACATCGAAACCCTGGTGTCAGCTGAGATCACGGTTTCGGCGGTGGTCAGGAACCACAGCGACGCCGAAGTGAGGACCAAGGTGAGCGGCCGGATAGAGAATATCGATTTCGCCGCAGATGTCATTCTCGCGCCGTACGAATCACAGCTGGTGCGGTTCATTCCTGACGATTACGATTCTCTGAGCGTTGAAGCCCCACGTCTGTGGTGGCCTTACACCCTTGGCGAACCGAGTCTCTACTCAATGACGATGAGAGCGGAGGTCGATGGTGTCGTTTCCGACGTGGCGCAGACGACCTTCGGGATCCGCCAGTTTGGCACCTACTTCAACGATGACGGCCACCGCGGCTTTACGGTCAACGGCCAACCGGCGCTGATCCGTGGCGGTGGTTGGGTCGATGATCTCCTGTTGTCGGATACGGCGGAGAAGATTGACGCCCAGCTCGCCTACGTCAAACAGATGCACCTCAACACCATCCGCCTCGAGGGGTTCTGGGGTTCGAACCACGACCTCTACGACGCCGCCGACCGTGAGGGAATCCTGATCATGCCCGGATGGAGTTGCCAGTGGGAGTGGGAGGACTACCTCGGCAAGGCGGTGAGCGAGGAATACGGGGGGGTGCTGGAACCCGAAGAAATGGATCTGGTGGCGGTGTCGCTTGCCGACCAGATACGCTACCTGCGTAACCATCCCAGCATTTTCACCTGGGTGCTGGCGAGCGACCTGCTGCCACACCCCGATCTCGAGCGGCGCTACGAGACCGTGCTGGCCGAGGTCGACTCGACGCGGCCGGCGCTCGTCTCCTGCGGCTGGGTGGAGTCCGAGATCAGCGGGCCGAGCGGGGTCAAAATGAGCGGGCCCTACGATTGGGTACCGCCGGTTTATTGGTGGGAAGATCGCGAGCACGGTGGCGCCTACGGCTTCAACACCGAGACCGGCCCGGGGCCGCAACCACCGCCGCTGGAGAGCATGCGGCGAATGATCTCTGCGGAGGATCTGTGGCCGATCGGTGAGGTCTGGAATTTCCACTGTGGACGCAACGAATTCAACGACATGGACCGTTACGTGGACGCTCTCGACCGGCGCTATGGACCGTCGGAGTCGGTAGAAGAGTTCCTCTTCAAGGCCCAGGCGGCAAGCTACGAGGCCATCCGGCCGATGTTCGAGAGCTTTGCCGTCAACCGGCCACTGACCACCGGCCTCATCCAGTGGATGCTCAACTCGGCCTGGCCCGAGACCTACTGGCAGCTCTACGACTGGTACCTGATGCCCAACGGCGCCTTCTACGGCACTCGAGCGGCGAGCCAGCCGTTGAACCTCTCGTACAACTACGCCGACGAGACGGTCTATGCGGTCAACGATTCGCGGTTTGCAGGCGACGGTCTGAGGGCCGTAGTCCGCGCCTTCGATCTCTCTGCGCAAGAAATTTTCAACCAGAATTTTCAGATTGATTTGCCACCCGCTGGGGCGCAACCGCTGGTATCGCTCACCGATCAGAAGTCACCGACAGCGGTGTGGTTCCTCGACCTGCGGTTGCACGACGCGGCGGGTGCCGAGGTGGCCCGCAATTTCTACTGGCTTTCGACCGAGCCCGATGTCCTCGACTACGAGAACAACCTCTGGTTCGTGACTCCGACCAAAGAGTTTGCCGACTTTACCGCCCTCGACGATCTCGCCGAGGTGGAGCTCGACGTTTCGGCCTCCGAAAACGAATCGGAGGTCATGGTGCAACTCTTCAATCCGACCGACGCTCTGGCCTTCTTTGTCGAACTTCGTGTGGTCGACGGCAATGGCAACTCGATCCTTCCGGTCCTGTGGGATGACAACTACGTCTCGGTCCTCCCCGGTGAGAGCCGCGAGCTGACGGCGCGATTCCCGACCGTACATAATCTGTCGGGTGCGACGCTGGTGGTGAAGGGGTGGAATGTCGGGGAGGTGGAGATGGAGTTGGGTGAATGAACGTCGGTGATGCTGTCATCCTGAGCGAGCGAGAACCCGAAGGGTTCGAGCGAGTCGAAGGATCCCCTGAATTCTCCGGAGAGTTCTTCGTTCGCAACTGTCCCCGACTTCGGGGGGCCCCTCGACTCGGACCCATGGGGTCCTCCCTCGGGATGACAGCACAAAAAGGAGCCGCACCATGAAACGCAGCATGGGCATTGTTCTTCTCGTCTTTCTGATCTTCTTCGTGATCTCTTTTATCACTAACATCCTCGGACCATTGGTGCCGGACATCATCAAGGGCTTCAGCCTCAGCCTGACCCTGGCCGGTTTCCTGCCCTTCTCCTTCTTCGTCGCCTACGGGGTGATGTCGATCCCGGCGGGCTTCCTGCTCGATCGTTTCGGCCAGAAGCCGATCCTGATCGCGGCCTTCGTGCTCGCCTTAGTCGGCTCCTTCCTCTTCGCTTCGATGCCGACCTTCACCGTCGCCCTGATGTCGCTCTTCATGATCGGCATCGGGATGACCATGCTCCAGGTGGCCATCAATCCATTGTTGCGAGTGGCCGGTGGGGAGGAAAACTTCGCCTTCTATTCGGTGATGGGCCAGCTGGTTTTTGGGGCGGCCTCGTTCCTTAGCCCGCACGTTTATTCCTATCTGGTGGCGAACCTCGGTGGGAACGATCCGGCGCCGGGGGATGGCATCCTTGGCTTACTGGCTCGCGTGGTGCCGTCCGAGCTGCCGTGGGTTTCGCTCTACTGGGTCTTCACGGTGGTGACCCTGGCGATGATCGTCGTCCTCTTTGCGATCCGGCTGCCAAAGGTCGAACTCAAGGAGGACGAGAGGGCCGGTTCGACCGCTTCCTACTTCGAGCTCCTCAAAAATCGATATGTATGGCTCTTCTTCTTCGGCATCTTTGCCTACGTCGGTTCCGAACAGGGAGTTGCCAACTGGGTTTCACGCTTCCTCGAGACCTATCACGGGCTCGATCCCCAGGTCGAAGGCGCCCGAGCCGTCTCTTATTTCTGGGGTTTGCTGACCGCGGGCTGCCTCCTCGGACTCGTCCTTCTCAAGCTGATCGACGCCCGCAAGGTCCTGGTCGCCTTCACCGCGGCCTCCATGGTCAGCCTCGGTATCGCGCTGGTCGGGTCGACGCACGTCTCGTACGTCGCCTTTATGATGGTTGGTTTCTTCCTGTCGGTGATGTGGTCGGTGATCTTCTCGCTCGCCCTCAACTCGGTGGCCGAGCACCACGGGTCCTTCTCCGGCATCCTCTGCACCGGCATTGTCGGCGGCGCGGTGGTGTCGGCCCTGGTCGGCTGGCTCGGCGATCAGGTTGGCCTCCGCGTCGGCATGACCGTGCTCTTCGTGACGCTGGGTTACATCCTCTCGATCGGTTTGTGGGCGAAGCCGTTGATCGACAACGCCACGGTCAGTCCGGGCGAGCTGTTGCGATCGCTGACCGGCCGTAAGGCCGACTGAAGATGTCCGAGACGATCATCGGCGTCGACCTCGGCGGCACCAAGGTGTCGGTGGGTGCCGTCATCGAGAGGAAAGTCAGCAAGATCGTTCGGCGGGAGGTGCCGGCCCAGGAGGCCGCGGACGTTGTCCTGGAAGAGATCATGGACGCCATCGCCGAGGTCTTCGATCCGGCCGTGGTGGGCATCGGTTGCGGAGTGCCCAGCGTTGTCGACGTCGAACGGGGGGTCGTCTTCGACGTTG
>Ga0316195_10001103_pt1 | contig 11804 bp, 10 predicted proteins | sample Phised1_MG_FD_204937 | JGI IMG/M metagenome (GOLD analysis project Ga0316195, IMG submission 204937) | Coastal sediment microbial communities from Maine, United States - Phippsburg sediment 1 | ecosystem: Environmental > Aquatic > Marine > Coastal > Sediment | place: USA: Maine | collected... | reverse complement strand
ATACGAAGCCCAAATACGACCACGAAGCGGACTGGCGGTCAAACATGGGATTGGCCTCATCAATTCGCCTGGCACGATTGACGCCGATTATCGTGGGGAAGTAAAAATCGCTTTGATCAATTTAGGGGATCGACCGTTTACCATTCAACGCGCCGATCGAATTGCCCAGATGGTTATCCAGCGGGTCTGCCGGATTCAATTAGCCGTCGTGGAAGACCTTGCTCCGACGGCACGAGATAGGGGAGGCTTTGGCCATACCGGGGTCAGGGGATAACATATTTAGGATGTTTTTAGATTTTCTTTTTAGAAAGCCTTTTGTGAAAAGTTGCCTTGTCTTGATTCCCGATGTTGGTGAAACAGGACATGCGATCTACTCGGACGAACTTTGATGTGTCCCACCACGGATTCCGCAACGTGTCCCGGTTCAAAGGACAACGGCGACAAGGGCGTTGTCCTTTCATTATGTATGCTCGCCAGCGGAAGTAAGGGGAACTGTATCCATGTATCTGCCGGTGACAAGTCTCTCCTTGTGGATGCCGGGTTAAGCGGTCGCGAAATTGAACGACGTATGCGTCAACGCGATTTGTCACCGGACCACATCCAGGCCATTATGGTGACCCATGAACATGCGGACCACGTGCGGGGCGTCGGTGTGCTGGCGCGCCGCTACGGATTGCCCGTTTACATATCAAGTGAAACAGAAAGCGCGGCACGCTCTATTTTGGGGAAACTCCCACGTTCATGCCACTTTCACCCGGGATCGCCCTTTGTTATTCCCCCTTTTTCAATCCATCCTTTCAATGTCTCCCATGACGCCGTCGACCCGGTTGGATTGACGATAAGCACAAATGGCAATCGGATCGGCATTGCGACAGATCTTGGCATAGCCACGGGGCTGGTGGAACAGCATCTGAAAGGATGCCAACTGCTCGTCATAGAGGCGAATCATGATCCTGAAATGCTGATTAACGGGCCGTATCCATGGCCATTGAAACAACGAATAAAGAGCCGCAACGGCCATTTGTCCAATGAAGCAGCGGAAGCATTGCTGCGCGCTGTGATGAGTGCCACCCTGAAGCATGTCGTCTTAGGTCATCTGAGTGAAACCAACAACACGTCACACCAGGCATTGAAGATCGTCAGACAGGCTATTGGGACCAGAGATATACATATCACCGTTGCTCTGCAGGACCATTCCGGGCCCGTATTGACGCTTTAAATATTTCCTACCATATCCTGCGTCTCTTGCCAGCGACTGCCGCAATTTGTCTCGATATTCTTCCAATAGGCCTTCTAATAAGGGGATAAGATGAAATTTTAAACTAGAGACATCTTTTCTCACTTCACCATATCTTGTGTCGGCCTTCCTCTAATTATACTACAGATGCGATGTAGGGATATTCATACACAAATTTCTTCATAAAAATCAGCTGGTCACGGCTCGCATGCGGTTGAACTCAATATTTTTTTGTGCTAATTTTATCAGCTACCGAGCGGTATTGTCTTCGTTCGACTCAACTGACGCAATCGCACATGATGACTTTGATTGGCCGAATTACCCCAGGGATGAAAGGTCGTATATAATGGAGAGGGCCTGTCGCCAGAGCGAGACGAATACGCCTGAAACCGAATCGATTTCCGATAGCAACAAAGAGAACGCAACACCTGCCATTGAACCCGCCAAATCAGCTGACGTCCATCAATCCACGCTGAAGATGGACTATCTCATCAACAAACTCAATTACATCAATTTTCAGAACGGTACGATTCAGGTTGTCATGACACACCGACGCTTTGAGCGGACCCTGACAGCCAAGGCCCGACCTTTGCCCTGCTGCGATAAACATCTGAAATGTGTCTGGCAGGAGCCTGAAAACATGGCTCGCCTGATAGACAACTATAATTGCACGTCCTTTTATGTGGATGACGGCGCCACGGCGCTCATGGTTGAACCCCACATTATAATGATGGATGAAGACGGACTGGAGGTCGAACTACCGGATCAGTGCGTGGAAATCAAAAACCGTCGCGAAACCCGCAATGCCTGCGACAGTGTGCCGGTTCAAGTGATTCAACACAGCATGTTGTTCCGGGGTGTACTGGTAGAGTTCAGTACAGGATCATTCCTTGTCGAGCTCGAAATTAATCCGCCCCAAACGTTTCAGTGCATCGACTCTGCGCAGCCGTTGAACCTGATTGTGTATGATGGTGGCGATCTTATCTATTCAGGTGATTTCAAAATCCTTAAGCACGATAATGGTAGACAACAACGGCGGTTTGTACTGGAGCCTCAGACCCTGCCCATTCATCGTTACAATCCGAAATCATACCGCAGCAAACGCCTGAAGCTCAGGCCGACGCCGAACATTGTTTTCCAGCACCCCCTGACGCGGCAAACAGTTAATTTGAAGGTTCTAGATCTTTCCGGTTCTGGGCTGTCAGTGGTTGAAGGGGTTGGAAATTCACTGCTGCTTCCCGGCATGATGCTGCCGGATGTTGAATTGATTTTCGCCGATAGCCTGACGATTCGTTTCAAGGCTCAGGTTCTTTATCGTAATTTGTCAGACTGTGATGAAGAAGCGTGTGAAATCATAAATGGCCTGGCAATTATCGACATGGATAGCAATGAGCATTTAAAACTTCTTTCGCTGCTTCACCAGGCTGACAATAAAAATTCTTACATCAACACCCGCGTTGAGATGGATGCACTCTGGGATTTCTTTTTTGAAACGGGATTCATTTATCCCAAAAAATATACCTATATCCAGGCCAACAAAGAAAAAATCAAAGAAACGTACTGGAAGCTATACACGCAGAATCCGACCATCGCCCGACACTTTATCTATCAGAACAAAGGGCGCATTCTGGCGCATATGGCCATGCTTCGGCTATACGACAATGCCTGGTTGATCCACCACCATGCCGCCCGTAAACGCTCTATGGTCCGTGCGGGGCTTACCGTATTGAATCAAATCGGTTGTTTTACCTATGATTCCCATCGCCTGTACTCTATGCACATGAAGTACCTGATGTGCTATTTCCGGCCTGAAAATCACTTTCCCCACAGTGTGTTCGGTGGTTTCAACCGGTATGCGAAAGACCAGCAAGGTTGTTCGATCGATGAATTCGCATATTGCCACATGTCTGGCGATTCGGAAGTTTTTGAAGTCTTACCGCCCGAATGGGAGCTGGCTGAAAGTGACAGATCGGATATCCAGGAGTTATGCCACTGGTACCAACACTATTCCGGTGGTTTGATGCTCGATTGCCTTGACCTGGATCCCCACTCATTCGGCTCGCAGACCCTGATCGATGAATATCGGCAACATGGTTTTACCAAAGAGCACGTGGTTCTGGCATTACGAAGACGCGGCCGCCTCTGTGGTTGTCTTATTATCCACCGGGCCAATATCGGTTTGAATCTTTCGGATCTTACCAATTGTGTAAAAGTACTAATCGTCGACCAGAAACAAGTCGATCGGACCATTATTCAAAATGCACTGCGTCGGATTTTCCGGGATTACGAGCTCAGCACTGACATGCCGGTGCTGATGTATCCCATAGACGCTGTCGAAAAAATGGGGATTCCTGTTGAAAAGAAGTACTGCTTATGGATTTTGAATACGCGCTATTCGGATAAATATTTTAAATTTATTGATCGCATGTTCCGTTTGGCAGGACATTAATCGTGGTTTTGTTATATTCTGATCAACTGGGAGAAGAGGTGCGGGACAAGGACCCCATAAATATGGGTGGGCCCGAAGGAACAACTTCCAACGATACACCGATGTATAACAGTCGGATCATCGACAATTACATCAAGCTGATCAAGAAAAATTATCAGCATATAGATATCTGTGCTTTACTGAAATCCGCTGGGATGACTTCGTATGAAATTGCCGATCAGGGCCACTGGTTTACACAACGCCAAGTCAATTTATTCCATAAGCAGCTATCCCAGTTGTCCGGAAACAAAAATGTTGCACGAGAAGCAGGTCGATTTGCAGCTTCGCCAGAATCTTTAGGGATTGTCCGGCAATACGTTCTGGGAATGCTTGACCCTTCCCGAGCATATGCCATTATTGGTAAGATGGCCGCGAACATCACCCGGTCCAGTAGTTTCGAATCCAAAAAATTATCTTCCAACAAGGTCGAAATAAAAGTTCGTATTAATCCTGGTGTTTGTGAAAGACCATTTCAATGTGAGAATCGCAAGGGTTTTTTCGAGTCCGTCACTTTAGCTTTCAGTAATCGTCTGCCAGTCATCGATCACCCGGAATGCGTTTTCCGCGGTGATTCATGTTGTCGCTATATCATTTCTTGGGAGAAATCCCCTTCCGGGTTAATCCGGCGTGCGCGAAATGTTCTGATACTTTTATTGGGGATGGCATCTCTATTGGGTCTCTTCGTCCATGCACATGTTTCCTTGTCCCTTATTTTACCTCTGTCGGTTTTCGCCGTATTGTCTTTGAGTATTCTTGCTGAGATGCTTGAAAAAAATGAGCTGAAAACCACGTTAGGCAATCTGCGCAATTCAACTGAAAACCTTGTTGATCAGATTAATATCAACTATAATAATAGTTTGTTGACCAATGAAGTTGGCTTGGCTATTACCCGAAAAACGAAAGTCGCCGATATTTTGGGTTCGGTGATTGAGATCTTTAAAAAAAGGCTGGATTATGATCGCGGAATTGTCTTATTGGCGAACGAAAAGCGATCGGCTATGGAATACAGTGCCGGGTACGGCTACGATGATCATTTGCTGCATACGGTCAAAAAATTAAATTTTCGTCTAGATAACCCGAACTCAAAAGGTATTTTTGTCGTTTCCTTCAAGAACAAGAAACCCTTCATAGTGAACAGTGTAAATGACATTGAAGAGGAAATGTCGCCCCGTAGCCGGGAATTTGTCAAACTTACCGGTGCTGAATCCTTTATATGCTGCCCGATTCTCAGTGATGGTGAATCTCTAGGAATCCTTGCGGTAGATAATGTGAAAACCAAACGGCCCCTTGTTCAAAGCGATATGAGTTTGTTGATGGGTATTGCCTCTATTTTGGGGGTTAGCATCCGTAACGCAGATCTTATCAAAAGTAAAATTGGACAGTTTAATTCTATCTTGCGGGTGTTGGCGGCCACGATAGATGCGCGAGATCCCCTGACATCGGGGCATTCTGAAAAAGTGACAGAGTATGTTGTAGGTATCTGTGAAGAAATGGAACTGCCGAATGACTACCGGGAAATGATTCGTGTAGCAGCGCTTCTTCATGACTATGGGAAAATCGGTGTTCCCGATGCCATATTAAAGAAACCTGGGAAACTGACCGACAATGAATTCGAAGCTGTAAAAACACACGCCAGCCGAACAAAACAAATTCTTGAGCAGGTCAATTTTGAGGGAATCTTCGAACAAGTCCCCGAAATCGCGGGCGCCCATCATGAAAAACTGGATGGTTCAGGTTATCCTTTTGGACTCAAAGATAAAGAAATACCACTGGGGGCAAGAATTATTGCCGTAGCGGATTTTTTTGAAGCCATTACCAGCCGCCGCCATTATCGAAACCCCATGTTTACCGAGAAAGCGCTCTTGCTTCTTCAGGAGAAAAGCGGGATTCATTTCGATGAGAAGGTCGTAACCGCTTTTCTTGCCTACTACCGCAAAAAACATGTCTGCGATGTGATATCCTTGGCATCCTAATCTTCTCGCAAGTCCTAAAACAACCACACTACACAACGTGAAGCGGGACCGCTGTCTTTCGGCCATTCTCGCAATTTCATATGCTCAAATTGATAGCGGGATTTTATATTTGAGCTATGGCGGGCAGTGTTGATTGATTGAGAGAGCATGGTAATCCGGCGGCTAGGGTGCTTCAATTGCGGGGGAGTGGGGGTATATTTACTATGAGGGTGTTCTGTATTGACGAAAGTGGTCAGATTCGAGAAAGGCTTTGCGATAAGAAGCGTTGATTCGATAAGCGATAAAGGTTGTGATGGGGTCGCGGGTCGTCCAGAGGGTGTTAAGCGTCCGTTTGATGGTCTCAGGCCAACCGTAGTAGATTTCTCGGAGAGCAGTGAACGCCTTGTATACTTCTTGACGGGACATGTTCGTCGGTTCGTACACCAAACGCGAAAGACGGTATTCCTGCCAAGCCTTTGGGAAGTCGGTGTCAATAATGCGATGGTCCTTCATCAACGTATTCCACAGTTGGGTTCCCGGCAACGGGGTCGGTTTTGTTGTTTGAATGATATCAATTCCGGAAGACTTGATGAATTGCAGGGTCGCGTCGAAGACTTCCCTGGTGTCGTTGTCATCTCCCATGACAAACGCGGCCAAAACCGCTATGCTGGCTTGGCGAATATTCCTTATGAGTTCGGCGTAGCGCTTTTCCTGGAAATGCTTGAGATTGATGTTTTTCTTATAGGCTCGAAGGCTTGCGGGATTGACGGATTCCATGCCGATTAAGACCACTTTGATACCCGCCGCAGAGGCTAATCGCAATAATTCGGGATCTTCACCTAGCTGAAGAGAGGACTGCACAAAGAAAACTTTTTTCAATCTCAAATCGATAACTTTTTTCAAAAACAGTTTTGTCCATTCATGGTCCTTGCGCCCATGACCAATGATATTGTCATCGGCAATCAGTATTTTTTTCTGGGGGATTTGTTTTAATTCTTCGATAACGGATTCAATTCTTCGCCTTCTAAAGCGCCTGCCATTGAACGCTGTTACGGAACAAAAAGTGCAATCCATTGGGCAGCCACGTGATGTTTGGATGCTTCCCCAACTGTAAAATGAATTTTTAAGAATATCCCGGCGGGGCAGGGGCAGATTGTCTAAATCCTGCCAGTCCCCTCTGTATTTGCGTTGTAAGTCACCTGCCTCCAGATCCTGAAGTAGTCGTGGCCATACCGATTCTGCTTCTCCAATGACCACGGCATCACAAAATTCAAGCGCTTCATCAGGCATCATGGATACATGTATGCCACCCATTATGGTTGGTATACCACGACCTTGGTAGAGTCGCGCAATCTGATAGGCACGATACGCCGAAGATGTCATCGCTGTGATCCCTACGACATCTGCTTCAAGGAATTCAAAAGGTTCGATGTTTTCGTCGATAACTCGGACATCATAATGCGTCGGGGTGAGAGCGGCAATATACGGCAAGTTAAGCGGTGGCCAGGTGGTCGCTCTCATATTTCCAAGAACAGTTTTATCGATAGCAGGATTTATAAGGAGAAGTTTTGGCATTGTGGTGAAAATAAGGTTTACCGGTTGTGGGTTAAATTGCGCAACGGCTAACGCATCAACGGCTTCGACAATTCGGAGCTATTGAGAAAGTTCGATCATATGGGGAGAATCAAACATCGAAGCGATGGAGTGGGTATTGTCTCCTATCCCGGGTCCCAGGTAAATCGGCTGTTCGGCTATGTCACGCAATCGGCTATTATCCTTTATAAAATCAAGAAATAGTAAGGAAGAATATCCCTCGTAATTATTGAAAACAGGATGACTGGAGGCAGCATACAATCCAGCCGCCTCCAATACAGGACCCTCGCCAACATGCGTTCCAAGCTGACATCTCAAATGATTCTCATGAGCCAAGTCTCCAATCGCCATTAGCTTAAGGAGTCCGCCACACTTGGATAATTTCAAGTTGAAGCCATCGCAGGCCTCCATTGCGATCATCTTTCTGGCATCGGATAGAGAGCAAACGGATTCATCCAGTATGATGTTGATATCAACTTTTTCCCGAAGCCGGTGTAAGCGTTCGGGTTTCGGTTCAGTGATGGGTTCCTCTACGGAAGCAACCCCAAAAGGAACGAGCTTATCGATATTCGCAAGTGCCTCTTGGAATGACCATTTTCCGTTTGCCTCGATGCGTATGGGCATTTGCGGACCGATCATCGAGCGGATAAAGGCAACGCGCGCGATGTTTTCTTCTATGTCGTTTTTCATTAAAACTTTGACGGCATCAAAAGGAATGGCATTCTGCAGGCAACTAAAAAGGGCTGCAATAATATCAGTTGGCAGAAAGGGGATCGAAATGGAACGATTGACCCTTTGACCGGAAGGCCTGCCGATAATTTCTGATATATGAGACTGTCTCTGTCGGCTCAGAGCATCCAGCAGCGCCAAATCAACGGCAGCCAAAGCAGAAAAGTACGGTCGGTTCTCAACGGTCAGACAGAGGTTTTCGAGTTTGTTTAGGGTAACAATAACGTCTTCGAGAGATTCTATTTCGGCATCAAACAGTACCGGTGAAAAGATATTTTGAATAACATCGGTGACGGTTTGACAATTTTCGCGGGTTACGTAATTTCGTGGCGCACATTCTCCAAAGGATATTGCGCCATTTGAAAAAACTAATTTCAGAAGAACGGATTCCGCGGCCCGGCGATGAATTTGTGGGGAATGAAAACCCACCTTGAAAGGCTTGCGGTATTCGACGAGTTGTAGTTTTGAGATTTTCATGAATAAGGACGGCTTTTCAGATCGGCTGCGATTTTTTTAAGGCCTCCTGCTCGGCAGTCAGTTCGGTCAGCAACTGGCGGAGTGTCCAGTTTTCAGAGGTGGGCGTCAATGTCGCCCACAGCGGGTTTGGCAGGCCGGCGCTGCGGCAGCTGGACATCAACTGGTGGAGCTCATTTTCGGTGATGCCCGCCATGATGATGGCAGCCGGCATATGGGAGGCTTCACCACGACCGGTATTCTCACGTTGGGACAAGATGTCTGCGAGGGATATTTCCAGGTCCGAAGTGCGCGCATACATCAAAGAAAGGTCACTGATTGCCGAGGTGGCGATTACCTCATCAAGGAAGGTCTGCCCTTCCAGGGTAAATCCGCAAATTAATAGCTTACGGGGGCCATACAGCGCTTGTGATGTTCGTGCGACCCGGGTGAATGGCGAAGCGTCGTTCATATGTCGTTTACCTGTGATATCCGTCCTGTATTGAAAGAAAGCGTATTTTTTCGGTAACCTTGATCGATGCGTATTATGCCACAAAGCCGGGTTTTCCACAACGCTTTCGAAAAGGGGGGAACTGAGGATTGCAGCCTCATTGGGCTTCGTCTATGATTCCTGCGGTTTTCCCATCTATTCACTTAAATAATGCGAGGTTGCGATGTCGGGCAGGATAATACGACTGGAAGAACAAGCCTTCGTGGATTCTGAAGAACTTGAGCAGCTGATGCATCTGGCGCCGGCCGATCAGCGGGACGACATTCGTCTCAAACGGTTTCTGGCGTTCCGCCTCAAGTTGGACGGCTTGGTGGCAACCCAAGTCTATCTTTCCAATAAATTAATGACAGCCGAAAAGTTGGCCTATCGCGGCGGCTTGTACGATTTTCTCTGCGAAGACGACTCTCCTTGAGGCGACTCTCAAAACTGAGACAGATTCGATTCTGCCCCTAACGTGGGTGGAAGCGTTGGGTTTCAGGTCACAAGCATGGCGGCGGCGATCTCCTTGGCCTTGGCGTCATCATAAAGCAGTGCGACCAGGGTCAGGGCAAACTCCAGGGCGGTTCCGGGCCCTTGACTGGTAACGCATTGGCCATCGACAACGACGCGTGCTGCCACGGATTCGCCATCGGTCAGTTGTTCGGTAAACGACGGGTGCCCCGTGGCTTGGCGTCCGCCGATCAGCCCATGGTGGGATAGAACCACCGCTGGGGCGGCGCATATGGCGCCATACCATCCGCCACTCGCCTGGTGACGGCGCAGCAATTGGACGAGCGGTTGCGAATCGCGCAGATGCTCCGCACCGGGGATCCCCCCCGGCAGGGCAATCAAATCAAAATGGTCATCCCGGCAGCTCTCAATCATGCAATCCGCAACGAGCTTGACGCCTCTTGAAGCCGTAATCTGGAGATTTCCCACAGATGCCACGGTCACTTCGGCACCGGCCCGACGCAGAACATCGATAATGCACACCGCTTCAATCTCTTCGGTACCATCAGCGATCGGCACCAGTACTTTGCGTTTTGTCGAATCGGTCATCGGTTAAAGCCCTCCATCAATGTCAGGCACTCATTCTATCCGGCACCATTGGGTTTTGGCCCGGGCAAGACGCGTTCCGGTGGATTCACTGTGGATGCTATGCAAAAAGGCCGACTGCGCGGTGTCAAGTGCTTGGCTCCCAGCGCGGATGTTCTCAGCATGGAAGGCTTCGCCGGTAAAATTGATTTCCAGCATTTCAAGCCCGCAGGTATTAAGGACACTGATCGGGACCGTCTCCAGAGTCCATTCAATATAGCTTACATTGTTAACGTGCCCATTGCGGTCAAGATCGCGGTCGCCCACCTGAAACTGGCGCTGGGTCACGAATGTTTCCGGCACGTCGATTTTATTTGGCACCGCCGACAACGCGCGCGGGCGGTCCGGTATAGGCAGGGGCATCGGAAGCGCCGTCAACCGCTGGGGGCGCCAGCGCTGCAGGTCCATCAGAACCCAGACCGTGACGCATCGGCCGACGTCTCCCCCGGCGTCATCAAGCAAGAGAAAATCGCGATGACTGAAAAGGCGTTCCTGATGCGAAGGCCAGGTTAAAATCTGAAGCCGGTCCCGCCAGCGGAGGTGACGGGTGAGTTCGAGCCGCATTCGAACCAGCACCCATGTGAGGCGAATGGTGTGCAACTGGTCGACGGATACCCCCAGGGCGTGGGCATGACATCCCGCGGCATCCTGTAAAAAATTACAGATGGACACGACAGAAAGGTGGCCACGCGCATCCACATCATAAGATCGCACCGGATAGATTCCGGACCAAATATCGGGAGGCCGGCTGGTCACAGTTTAGTTTCCGGGCAGATAGGGGCTGAGATCCTTTACGTAGTTGGACAGGACTTTGAACCCGCTTTTTTCAAGGCTGGCGGCGGCTTTTTCCCCCGCATCCGCCGGAACACGAACCACCAGGTAGTAAACGCCGGGGTGATCATTTTCCGGCCATGTGAAAAGACTGCGGATGTTGATGCCCTGATTCCGGAGCGTCTGGGAAATATCCGAAATCACGCCGATACGGTCTTTTACCAGAACCGTCAAGCGCGCGCTGTCTTTCCCAATCCCGATGGCTTCCAGAAGGATTTTGATGACATCACTGGAAGTGATGATACCAACCAGCTCGTCCCCTTCGAGAACCGGCAGGGCATTGATGCGGTTCTGGTTCATAAGCAGGGCGGCCCGTTCAATGGTCGTCCCGGGCGTAATGGTCATTGTTTTCTTGGCCATGATCGATGAGACGGTGACTTGGTCCAGCAGGTACATGAGTTCGTTTTTGCTGAGGGTCGTGGCGGATGAAGCCCAGCTCTTCTTCAAGTCCCGATCCGAAACAATGCCAAGCAGCTCCCCTTTGCGGTCGACCACAAGGAGATGATTAATCTGTTTTGTTTCCAATGTTTGCTGGGCGGAAAGCAGCGTGGTGTCCGGGGGGACAGTGACCAGTTCGGTGCGCATCACGGTTCCAACGTACATGGCAATTCCTCCTATAAAATTGGTAACGAGCCAATAAGCGTGGCATATGCAAGAACTCTATGCAACCCTTACCTGGGTGTCAACCGAAACTCATTGATTTAAGGCCCGGCAGCCGGGCCGTCAGGCCGCTCCCCAGAGTGATCAGCAGGCCGGTGAGAATGAACGCCTGGGGGTAGAGTCCGGCATCTCCGAACCAGCCGATCGTAAGCGGTACCGCACCGGCACCAACGAGAAACGCGGCGGGAACGGTCAGGGAGACGGAAATGGTGCGATACCTTGGAGGGTAGCGTGCCGAAAGCGCGCTGAAACCGGCGGGAAAAAAGCAAACCGCCA
>Ga0316195_10001102_pt1 | contig 11807 bp, 10 predicted proteins | sample Phised1_MG_FD_204937 | JGI IMG/M metagenome (GOLD analysis project Ga0316195, IMG submission 204937) | Coastal sediment microbial communities from Maine, United States - Phippsburg sediment 1 | ecosystem: Environmental > Aquatic > Marine > Coastal > Sediment | place: USA: Maine | collected... | reverse complement strand
GAATTGCCCAAATATGTCGTCAATCGGTTCACCGCCTGTGGCCGCCAGTTGCTTGTAGCCGGGCCCTAAGAGTTCATGAAGATTTTGACTCTCCTTTTCCATCCAATGGAAGCATTCTTTGCCGGAATAGAGCCCTTCCAGATCAGGCTTGATGTTTGCAGGGTCCAGCATGAATAACCAGCCGTCCTGGTATGGATCATCGTGTGCGACGGCCGGCTGCTTTAAAACTTTATCATTCACAGCCCAAACGGTTCCGGACACAGGAGATTGCATGGAGGCTTTTTTATCATTGCGGGTCAATACACACCCGATTTCTCCTTGCTTTAAAAATACGCCTTTCGGAGGGAGATTTATGGCATCCGCCGCCCCAAAAACCTTGGATGTAAAATCGTCTACACCGACTTTAATACGTCCATCATCTTCAATGTGTGCCCATGAATGTCCGAAATGATAATAGTAGTCCTCAACCATTCGATACCCGGATACGTTTTGGTATGCCGATCTTTCAGAGGTTCCCACCCGAGTTTCTTTATCCAGGAGTTTATGAACCGTACAATGATCGCATTTATAATTACCGGGACATTCCTCAGGAGACTCTATCCGTCCTGATAAAAAGTGGATGCACGGCCTTGCAGCGATTCGATATTTTTCTTTCACATGTCTCAACCAGTACGCTTGCCTTTCTTCTTGATCCGGAGCGCCTTTTTCGCCCATGGCAGATATCATCGCCTGGTCGAACGGACAATTGTAGCAATCATAGTCATAATCACATCGCCTGAAATTGATGACACCGGCTCTCATCCAGACACATTTATCTTCGGATAAATAAAAACCAGGAAGATTTTTTTTCAGTTTCTCATAAAGGACTAAAGTAACTCCGTCATGTTGCAGATTCTGAACATATTCCGGACCGGTTACCGCAACCACCTTCTGGTAATCAAAGGGCTGATCTATTCCGATAAGTCTTTTTGAACCAATATCTTTCTTTTTCTCCTTTTTCGATTTGAATTCATTGGTTTTCATAATGATGACCTCCTTTAGTGGCGCGGTAAATCTTTATGCAGTCGAAACTGAACATTCGCACTTTCCTGAGCCACAAGTAGGAAACCGCACTTAATTCCTCTTTTGATAATTTAAGTGCAATGAGAGTGCCAGAATTTGATAAAACATTATTTTAATTATTTACCTGTTGGTATTATTCATTATTTTGAAATCATAAATGGGATGAACTCAGTGCGGCTTTTTAAAGCGTAACTGGGAGAGTGATGACTTTGGCTATACTTGGAAGAGATATGAGGGGATGTTTCATCTAAAAACATATAAATATCAAAATGATAACTGTGTGTTGCTAATGGCTACACACACTGTAGCCATTTAACTACTCAGCCACTCGACGACTCCGCTGCTCAACGAAGTTTATCCTGAAGATAAATTGAGCAATACTCGCAAAGGTCAAGGGACATTTCATCCACTTCATCGATACCTCCAGAGAAGTGCATGAGACACTTTTTGTGCTCACAATGAAGTAGATCTAAAAGATGGCCCAGTTCATGAAGCGCCACTTTTACCGCACGTTCATGAATGATTGATTTAGGCGGGGTGGAACCGTCGGGGTTTTTCGCCAATCTGAATAATGAGACCAGACCACATTTTCCGCCCTGCCTTGCCTCACCAAAGACATGGGTAAAAATAGGGATAAAAAGGTCCTGATTTAAAACAGCGATAACCTTATCGTGATCGCTAAAATGCATGGATTCAAACGTCTCAATGATGGTGGCGGCGTTGTATTGCAACCGTCTTTCATCAAGAGCATATTCAGGTTGTTCCAGAGGAAGAAGAATTTGAGTGGTAAGTTTGAAACAGCTGGTGATATGGCCTGCGATAACCTTTAGGACGATTTCGGAAACGTCTCCAAGCGGCACCACACAGACGGGTTTTTTATTTGAGGTCATGAGAAAAGATATTCCTGAAAAAGGCTGGGCCGACTGTCCGAGGTCAGGGTTTCCTTTTCAAATCGAACCGTTTAATCATTTTGTGCAAGGTAACTCTGTTAATTCCCAGGATTTTGGCGGATTGGGTTACATTCCAGGTGTTTTCTTCCAGGATCTTTAGAATATACGCCTTTTCCATTTCACGTAACGATAGAGATTCTGAAAATTGTATGCCGGACGGTTGAATGAAAGAAAAATCTTCAGTCCTGAGCGTCCGGGATTTGGAAAGTACAACAGCTCTTTCAATCGCATTTTCCAATTCCCTGACATTTCCCGGCCAGTCGTACTGCTTTAACAATCCCATTGCATCGCTGGTGACATGGTCTACTTTTTTATTCGTTTCCTGACTGTACTTTATAAGAAAGTGTTCAACGAGCAAAAGGATGTCCTCCTTTCTTTTTCTTAACGGCGGAATTTCGATTATGATAACGTTGATGCGGTAAAAAAAATCTTCCCTGAAATTGCCTTCAGCCACGGCTTTCTTAAGATCCTGCCGGGTAGCTGAGATCAGCCGAAAATCTACGTCCACAGGTTCTCTGCTCCCGATGCTTGTTATCTTTTTTTCCTCCAGAACACGCAAGAGATCAACCTGCATCTTTTGACTTATTTCTCCGACTTCATCAAGAAACAGGGTCCCACCGGAAACGACTTCCAAGAAACCCTTTCGGGCACGGGTGGCACCGGTAAACACCCCCTTTTGATGCCCGAAAAGTTCGCTTTCCAAAAGGGATTCCGGTATCGCACCACAGTTGATGGCGATAAAAGGTAGATGGGATCGGCGACTTTCGGCATGGATCGCTTTTGCAACCAGCTCTTTTCCGGTACCGGTTTCCCCGACAAGCAAAATAGAAGAATCGCTCTGGGCAACCTCTGGAATTAGACTGAAAACTTTCTCCATTTCCGAGGAATGTCCGATAATGTTATCGAAACGGGTGATTTTTTCTAAACGTCCTTTCAGATAGTTGTATTGTGATACAAGTTTTTTTTGAACGGATATCCGCTCCATAACGAGAGAGAGCTGCTCCGGTTTGAACGGCTTGAGCAGATAGTCGGCGGCGCCGATTCGCATGGCTTTTACCGCCGACTCAATGGATCCATATGCAGTAATAATGATCACGAGCGTATCCGGATATTCTGCCTTAACTTTTCCCAGAAGTTCTATGCCATCCATCCCGGGCATTTTAATATCGACAAAAAGGAGCTGATAAGGATATTTCTCCAGCTTCTCCAAAGCTTCAAAGCCCGATGAAGCGGTCTCTACCACATGTCCGTATTTTTTAAACCAGTGGAAAAGAGACTTGCGGACAATTTCCTCGTCATCCACGACCATAATACTCATCTTTTTATCCATCGTATCCTCCATCACATAAAACCTAAAGCCTGTATAAACTATTCTCTAAATCGAGAACGGTTTATCTTTTGGGGTGCCAATATTGCCAGATCGGCTGTATTGGCAAGCGTTTGTTGTATTACAATTTGGCTATGCGCTCGCCGCCTTGCATATCCGCCAAACTCGACACTTGCAGGATTTAGGTTCAAAAAATAAGTTATAGGGCTGGAAAATTCAAAATAAATGAACTCCCTTTTCCCTCTGTGCTGTCAATTGTAATGTTTCCTTTATGATTTTTTACCACACCGTAAACAATGGGCAATCCCATTCCTGTCCCCTCTCCTTCTCTCTTTGTGGTAAAAAATGGATCAAAAATATGGTCAAGATTTCCCTTGGGGATTCCATATCCGGTGTCATGAATCTCTATGCAGACATTTTTTCCGTCATTCGCCGGTTTGGAAATTAACTTCAATTGGCCACCTCCAGGCATCGATTCAATGGCGTTGAAAATCAGATTGAGAAAGCATTGTTGCAGCTCACGGTCGTTTCCCAGTATCATTGACAAATCAGGATACAGGCGGATAATTAGATCGACATCCCTGAGTTTCATCTTATGGCGCGTCAAGAGAATGGCAGCCAAAAGGACTTGGTTAAGATCTATTCCTTTGTATTCCCCGGGGGATTCTCGGGAAAATGAAAGCAGGCCGGAAACAATGTTCCCACAACGTTCCAATTCTTTGGACATAAGAGCAAGATGATCTTTAAACTGCTTCAGGTCTTCAGAACTCGGCTCACCTTCGGCAAGTATATCCTGCATTAAATCGCTGAACGTCAATAGCCCTTGAATAGGGTTGTTGATTTCATGGGCACAACTGGCTACCAACTTTCCCAGAGAGATCATCCGATCCTCTTGAATCATTTTTTGAAAATCGGACTTTAATTCATTGACCCGTTTTTCCCAGCGGTATGACAGTTGCTCTGTGATGTCTCTCCAAACTTCGATGATTCGATAAATTTCGCCGTTTTGATCCCTTAAAGGGTAAGTGACCAAATTGCAAAATTTGAAATGCCCTCCCGAATCGGGATGTTCGTGAATAACATGAGCGGATCTCCCGGTTCTCAGGGTCTCCACTAATGGGCATTTCATATCAGGGCGCGAACTCGAGCACGGAACCTTGTAGCTATGGGAAATCTCGTAACAGTATCCTCCAATGACGTCTTCTTTTGATTTATTAACCGCTTTCAAGTATGGATCATTGGTTTCAACGATTTCAAAATTTGTATTTAAAATCACAATGGCAGCGGTACTTTGTTGGATGAGAAAATCGGAAAAGTTTTTTTCAAAGACCAACTGATCTTCTGCAGATCTAAGGCGCTGATCGACTTCGAAAAGGCGCCGCATTAACCTGCCGATGTTGTGTTCCAGGACTCCGACCCCTTTAGGCCTGAGACGGATGATCTCCAGCAGGACATCTTTTTGACCGGTCAGTTCAATGATGGTGTCGATGTCTTTTATTTTAAAGAGATCCTGAAAGCTATCTGTGGTATAAATCCCCAGCTCTTTGGCCAGAACAAAACCTTCAGCCTCTGGATTTATATCGCAAACACCGACGATGTTGACCTTCAGATACGTAAAGGATTCGCTTTGCAGAAGATCCAGGAAAAATTTACAGGCTCTGCCGCCGCCTACGACAGCCAAATTAATGGTATAGGTCATCTTGTTTGCCGGAGAATTTTTTACGAATCGATTATTTTGATTCATGGTCAATCCCTCTTAATATACAATATGCGCTTTCTCATGATAAAAATTCTTTTGAGCTTGTCTGGGAAGCATCATTTTTCAAAAATAAATATCCTTGAAGTGTGCTGCGTGATATCAAAGCTGATTTTTATTTTTTCTCCTCTCCCCAGCCCTCTCTACAGGAAAAGGGGCATAAGGGTTTAGCCTGTAGCAAGCTGCAGAGATTATTAAGGTTGGCTAATTAATCATTTTAAATCAATAACTTTGACAGTTAGATTCTAATAGGCTTTGTCGTTCGGAAGTGGCTACACCTCCTTGCCAACTGTGTCGAAGATGTTGATCGCAAGGAGGTTAGTATAAGAGAATATAAAAGTCTATCACAGGTAAGACAGGAATGTAAATATCATATTGGTAGGGTTTCTAACTCGGAAATATCGTATTTTTTGTCGCTGAATTTAATGATACCCCTCGATCTTCATAGAGTTTCTTTTTGGTCCTCCAATTTATTTTTGGCAATGAGGTTCCGGATCATGGTTAACACTTCCCATTCCTCGTAAGGTGCCAGGATACAGGCGTAGACACCGAGTTCCACGGCCTGTTTGATTAGTCCTCGATGGTCTTGATCGCAAAGCAGGATGGCGTTACATCCGGGGCAAGCAACATTAATTCTTGAATAGATCCTCACGCCGTAAGTGTTCACAACCTCGAAGTCCATAATAACGATGGCGCTGCGCATCTTTTTAATTTTTTCAACAAGCTCTTCGAGATCAGCGCCTATTAGAGGTTTCAGGTTGTTTTTTTTGCATAGCCCTATAATATAACTTTGGATTTTCTTATTTGCGATCAGTACGAGGATAGGAATTTGTTTTGTGTAACCATTCACTGTCTTGAAGCTTTTAATATTTTTACTGAGCCTAACTCACAGGTGCGGCCGTTCATCCGATCTAAGGTCATGACAAACCGGCTGAATACCACAAGCCCAGAAGATGCTTATAAAAAAAATCCCTGCTATTTGGTATGAAACAGCGGGAAAAAACGCGCCTTCCCCGCTGTTCCGGAGGCAATAGGAGCGGCCGAATGCCCCTACTGGCAATTTTATGTTGTATGCTCCAAAAATAAAAATCAGAATCGGATGAGGGGCGCAGAATATATCTTGATACACTCTTTTGGAGTTTGTCGCCGAGACGGTGAACACGCACTCCTTAAAGGGAGTTGATAAAATATTCTTCCGTCGCCCCTCACACACGATCAATGCTCAACAGTTAGGTTTTATTCTATATAATTAAGGACAAAATCCAGTTTCATCATCTCCTCGGGCCAGAATTTTTCGCTCATTCTCTCTTCGCCGGGGTAGACGTCTTTGCCATCAATCTTATCAATGAGCATCTCAATGAAGGTGGTCTCGGTGAGCTTGTATTTAGCGATGACATCAGATGGAATTACCACGACAAGACCCGACTCCTTGGATGTTTCCCACTCAAAAGGTTCATTGGGGCCTGCGTATTCTTTTCCATCTTTTCCGTTATAGACCTTCAAAAGTTTCCCGGAAACCTTCATTCCCGGTTTCATGTTAAATTCTTCATACAGCTCGTCGGATATATGCCACCACAAGGCTCTGATATTTGCTGCCAAGTATCCTTTCACGAGCATGGGGTCGTATCCGCAGACACCCACACGACATTTTTCAGGCATGTTATACCTCCTTTTTACTTTGCTTGGTCTCCACATCCTTCAACTGTTCGCGAAGATCCTCCACCTGGCTGTAGCAATAATCCATGAACTCTTTGGCTTCAGAATCGCTGAGGTGTTTCGTCTCATACAATCTTCTGACATAGGGATAAACGATCTTCTGGATATCTTCAGAAAAATCTTGACACACATAATCGTTATCCCCCTCGGGGGATGCCCAACCTAAAAAACCTTTTTTCCAGTTGAGCATCATCCCTTTAAGATTTTTGATTTCCTTGATAACGTTTTCTTCCATGCTACTTCTTCCTTGCATCAAAAGCGTAGCACTTCTTGACCACGTTGAAATCTGCAACGCACCAGTAATCCGGCCAATAAATCTTCATACACCAGCCGATGATATCTGCAGGCGGGAAGCTGGAGCCTTTGAGAACCGGCTTCAAGTTCCTGCACTGCCAGCATATATGATCACTTTGTTTTTCCGGAACCAGAACAGTGTCCAGAAACTCTTCAGGTGTTAACTGTGCCATGGAACACTCCTTTCTTTTTTTTACCAGTCGCCGACTTCACCTTTCGCCAGTTTCTGCTGATACTCCTCCCATACTTCAGGAGTCAGTTTCTGAATATCCCATTCAAAGCCAAAGCTTCCGGCAATGCCGGCAGACGGCGGCTGCGGACGCCAGCCTCTGACCGGTCTGCCCCTGGCGCTGAACTTGACCATGTCGGCCACGCCCAGATAGATATCCCTGGGCAGACATTGATACGGCCGGGTCCTGCCTTCAATGCCCGGCAAATAGTTCCTGTAACCTTCCAGGGGTTTATCCGCATACAGTGGGCTGGTATCCGGTTTTTCGTTAACCTCCTCAGGACCTATGTACATGAAGCCCTGAATCATGTGAATGTAATACACCGTTTTGCATTCGGCGCAGTTTACCTTGCCCTCCCAGTTCCAAAAACAGTACGGGTCCAGGTAATTAACGGTGTTACACTTTTTTCCATTAATTTCTTTTTTACACCAGATAATATCACACACGGCGCCCTCCTCCTTTTATATCCAGCTCTTATCGTACCACTCCTGAACGGTGGCAGTCGGATAACCGAGCAACTCATGGTAGATCTTAATATTATCGGCACCCACCGGCCGCCAGATCCAGTTCTGCCTCCTGGGTGTTTTGGACATCATTCCCGAGCTGTAACCGGCATGGGTGAGCACGTCACCGAAGATGGGATCATCAAGATACCGGATGCTGCCCCTTTGCCTGAAGTGCTCGGATTCATAGACCTCCCTGTCATTCATTACCGGTTCGGCCAGCAAACCGGCATCCTGCAAGATTTTCACCACTTGCGACCGGGACTTGTCCTCAGCCCATTTTTCCAGGGCTGCATAAATTTCCACCTGAGCTTCGCCTTCAACCCGGTCCTTATGGGCCTTGTATTTGCCGTAAAGATCCTTCATTCCGGCGATGGCGCACAGCTCTTTAAAATCTTCATCCTGGAAGGCTGAAACCATGACATAGCGGGCATCATGCTTGTCCTGCGGGTTGGGAACATCCGGAAAGTCGGATTTACCACACAGAATGATACCGTGCGCACAAAGCTGGGTATCCCAGTTCCCCCAACGCTGGCGAACAATGCCGAACCTACCGTACATGGGTGCGGCATAACCCAGACATCGGGTGGCTGCCTGCACCTGGGAAAATTCGATCATGGTGCCGAGCCCGGTGGTTTCGCGCCAGTGAATAGCCGCCAGAATCCCGAAAGTGATCTGGGTGCCGGAGTACCAGTCAATGCACCAATTGGAGTGTTTGGCGCAGTGCCCTCCCATAAAGTCGTGCATACCGGTGACGGAAGCAAGACCGGCATGGGCCTGTCCCAGAATATCGTAAGATCCGCCAAAAACTTTGGGCCCGTAGCCAAAACCGCCGCCCCAAACGTAAATGAACCTGGGGTTGAGCTCCTGAAGGTACAGATAGCTCTGTTTCCACTTGTCAAAGGTTCCGGGACGATAGCACTCGGTAAGACCGTCGAACATCTTTACCATCCGGTAAAAGGCCTCTTTCATATCGTCCAGGTGATAATCCATGGTGATATAGTATTCATTGGGGTTCGCATTTAGAAACCCCAGGCCGGTACCGGTCATGGGCCGGGTGTCGTGCAACGGATACAGGTAACATTCATTGAACGGGGATGTGTGCCGCATGGGATCACCCATCCTCGGCATCTCCACTTTGACCACTTCGGCCCCCAGCTCCGCCAGGTTGGACACGGAATGGGGTGTAAAGATATACATGGTGGTGCTCATCCACCGGACGCCCCTCAAAGGCTCGGGTTTCTCATGCTCGTTGCCCGGATCAAAGGTCGCCCGGCAGTATTCCTCGTAAGGCATCTTCATTTCTTCGAGCTCTTCCTTGCTCTTGGGGCCTGGCAGATCCTCTATCCTCGTTTCTCTCATATCTTTTGCCATTATATCACCCCCTTGCTCTTGAGTTCTCTAACTTCAGTTTGGCCCATACCGAGCCAATTCAGATACTTGAGAAAATTGTCTTTTCCCAAGGGCCTTCCCATCCATTTGACCCGGTGCGGTGTTCTGTACTGGAATGAGTTAGGCGACGTCGAATACAGCACGGTCCCGTACTGATCGCTGTCGATGGTACACACCCAGGGACGGTATTTGAAGTGGGGGAACTCAGAGACCTCGTCGATAAATAGAACCGGCCCGGCCGCAATCTCATACTCCAGCAGCTTCTGCTCGGCTTCAATTCGGTTCATGTCCCGCAGCCACCGGGTGGTCACGGTGTAGGTCTTGATCAGGGCCTGGAGCGCGTTTCTGGCGCCCATCTCTTTGAGGAACGGATCTTCGTGGATCAACCGGCCGAATTGAATATCATCCCGCTCAATGCACTGTCCGATGCGATACCAGAGCCGGTCGGTCTGACCGCCGATCATCATGTAGCCGTCCTTACAGGGGTTCCACTCGTACTGGTTCAAATTGGGATCCCAGCCGCCGGTCCTGGCCTTGATGCTCTTGTTGAAGCCGTACCAACTGATATCAAAATCCAGAATGTCCATCTGCGTCTCGGAACCGGAGACCTCGATAAATTGGCCCTCACCGCTGAATTTATTTCGCCAGAAAATGGCCGCCATAATGCTGCACGCCCCCTGCTCGCCGGCAACATAGTCGGCAAACCAGACCCCGGAACGGGTAGGATCTCCGCCTTTGCCTCTGGGAAGCTGGTCCTGGGGAAAACCGGTGTTGTGAACGAAGGCATTGGCACAACCGCCGAAAGGCTCGAGGGTCCACTGGCCGAATTTGGAGATTTTGTCTTTATACGGACCCCATGACCCCCGTACACCGATCCAGCAGTAAACCAGTCTGGGGTTAATCTCGGCCAGTTGTCGGTAACCCAGACCGAGTCCGTCCATATAGCCCGGCGGATACTCCTCGATTATCACGTCGGCATGGGCAGCCAGTTTTTTGTATATTTCCTTGCCTTCGTCGGTCTCGACATTCAGCGTCAAGGAGAACTTATTTCTCATCTCATGGATAAAATCCATGCCGCACTTTTCGCCGGTCTCTCTGTCCTCTAGCATCAGCTCTTCTCTGCCAAAGGGCGTGAGTTTTCTTAAAGGATCTCCTTCGGGCGGTTCAATGTTAAGAACCTCGGCCCCGGCTTCGGCCAACAACGATGAGCAAAACTTGTTGCCCATCCTGTACAACCCCATACATAGCACTTTGAGACCCTGAAGGGCCTCGGGCTTGCCGAAGCTGTACTCGAACCTGAGGTTGTCCTCGCACCACTCACCGAACTTGGCCGCATTCCGCTTGGCGTACACCTTGGATACTTCTTCCCGCGGCGGCGGCGGTGTCACAGGCCAGGGTCTGACCTCAGGGCTCATCAGGGGAAGGGTATCCGCCCTGCTTTTTATTTCCACATCTCTTATTTCTGCCATATTTTAACCTCCCATCCATTGGTTTTGCTTTGGGCCATATCCAATTTCCTCCTTTCCTAACGCGCGAAACGATCTACCTTGAAGTATTAACCTGCTTCTAAGAGAGGCGTTCGCTGGGAGGAGACGGTCTCTTCTCAAGTGTCTCACCTCCTTTCTGGTAGCGTAAGCAACAACATCATTTCAATTAAAGCCTGTTTGCGAAGTGTCAATTAAAACGAAAACATTTGTGACAGATATGCAAGGGTATAGACCTACGAGACAGACAGCTCGTATTTGTCTCAATTTGTTGAGGGTTTAGATTTAAGCTCTTGGCTCGTTTATATGGTTGAACGATTATTAATTGACGGAAGAGAACCAAAACACTTTTTGACAACTATAAGGTTTCTTGCAAGACCTCTGCCAAGAATGAAAAAGTCCGCTAAAAATAAGGAGGCATTGAATATTTCTGGTGAAATTCAGTCGGTTATCCGATTAAATAAATGAACCAAGGCGGGTGATGTTCAACACCACTTCCAATGAGTATTCTGTTTTTTGTACGAAATCGGACTCTAATTTTTTCAGGAATTTTATGAAACCAATATCGGCGCGGCTTTAGGGAGATGTATAGAAAACGACCCTACTGTTCACATCTCAAACAGCAATGGCCCTTTTCTTCAGACCATGGCATTGGATTTTACTGTAAAGCGTGCTACGGCTTATTTTGAGACGCCGGGCAGCCTCATGCTTGTTCCATTTGGATTCCTGAAGCACCCCGAGAATTAAACGCCGTTCATTTTCAGCAAGGGAGTTGGTGGAAGTTTCGGGAACGGATTGCTTGAGAAATTGAGGCAGGTGGTTCCTCTCGATCTCCTGTCCCTGGGTAAGTATGATCGCATGACTGACAACGTTTTCCAATTGACGAACGTTGCCGGGCCAGTCGTAATCCATCAGGGTTTGCATGGCACCGGGGGAAAAAGCATCGACGTTTTTCCCTTCTTTGATCTTGCACGCTTCCAAAAAATGATTGCAAAGCGAAGGAATGTCTTCTTTGCGGTTTCTCAGCGGCGGAAGTTGGAGGGTAATGACATTCAAGCGATAGTAAAGATCGTCTCTGAATCGACCCGCTTCA